>Ga0209544_1000847_pt1 | contig 37858 bp, 38 predicted proteins | sample MesohylPK_FD_187297 | JGI IMG/M metagenome (GOLD analysis project Ga0209544, IMG submission 187297) | Host-associated microbial community of the marine sponge Aplysina aerophoba from Gulf of Piran - sponge mesohyl, lysed by proteinase K... | ecosystem: Host-associated > Porifera > Sponge >... | reverse complement strand
GTGGGCCCGGCCGCTGGCCGTATCACCATCGCGGTAGCGAAGAAAGGCTTGTGGACTCCTGTGGCCACATCATCGAGCGCAGCACCCCAGTTGCGGGAATAGATGCCGACAGGCGGGGTGATATCTCGCCTGGCGATCCCCATCTCCCCCTTGAATCGGGGGAGATGCGGCGCTGCAGGTGTCATCTTTGCCATCTCGACTCGCCCTCCAAGCTCAGGGACAGCAGCTACCAGTCTCCAACACTTCCATCCCGATAGAAGCTCCGTTGAGGAATCTCTTGCTGGAAGGGGTGTTTCTTGACCTCCTCTTCGTCGATCTCAATGCCCAGACCGGGCTTCTCGTTGGGTCGGACAATGCGGCCTTGCTCCTCGACTACGAACCCTTCGGCAACCACATCCTGTCGCCACGGCACGTCCTGATGGACCGTTTCGCAGATGATGTAGCTGGGTTGCGAGAAGCCGAACTCCAGTGAGGCGGCGGTGCTCACCGGGCCCTGCGGGTTGTGAGGGGCCAGCGCGATCCGGTGCGCCTCGGCCAAGGAGGCGATGCGGCGTGCCTCGGTGAAGCCTCCGCAGTGGGTCAGGTCGAGCTGGCAGATCTCGCAGCCTCGCTTCTCGAAGAGCTCCTTAAAGGCTGCCAGGTGGGTGATCCGCTCCCCAGTGGCAACCGGGGTGGTGAGAGCGCTATTGATGGCGGCTAGGCCATCGATACTCTCGGGCCAGCAGGGCTCTTCGAAGAAGTAGAGGCCGTAGGGTTCTAGAGCTTTGCCGAACTTGAGGCCCATGGCCGGCGATGGTCGGGCATGGCAGTCGACCATGATGTCGATCTCGTCACCGACCGCCTCACGCATGGCGCAGACGTTCTGCTCGGCATAGCGAATGGGTTGCAAGCCCTCGATAGGCATCGTTTCGGGAACCGCCATCGACTTGAAGGCTGTGAATCCCTGCTCGACGGTCTGCCGGGCGAGGTCGGCGAACCGCTCGGCATCATCCCGGTCCGTCTGGTAGAAATCCTCGAGCCTGCCACCGCCGAGGTGGCTGTAGGTACGTACGTAGTCGCGCACCGGGCCGCCCCACAGCTTCGAGCAGGGCAGGTTGGTGACCTTGCCGAGAATATCCCACAGGGCGATGTCGATCCCGGCGATGGCGGTAGCTCGGACGATCCCGCTGCCATGCCAGAAGTGTTGGCGATACATCATCTGCCACAGATGCTCGATCCGGGTCGGGTCTTCGCCGATGAGCAGCACCGACAGATCCTCAATGGCACCGATGACGCCCCGGGTGTGCCACTCCAGGGTGGCCTCGCCCCAGCCGTAGAGGCCGGGCTCATCGGTTATCACCTTGACAAAGATCCAGTTGCGCATGCGTGCGTTGCAGACCAGGGTCTCAATGCCGGTGATCTTCATCCTGGAACCTCTCCCGACACAGCCGCATCGATGGTGCTGACGATGTCGTGCTGCGGCGCGTATCCGAGGAGCGATCGGGCCTTGCCGATGTCGTGGTGGATGCGAATAGGGGGCCCCGGGATTCTCGCTTCGACGTAGGGGATGCCCGCCCTCTCTGAAAGGTAAGGCACAGCCCGGTCGAAATCGAAAGGGGCGGGACCACTCAGGTTGAATACCTCACCTACTGCAGCCGGATCGTCGAGCAGCAGCAACAGGCCCCGGACGATGTCGCGAACGTCACAATAGTGGAAGCGGTAGGGGGTCCCATCGGCGTCTCGTGCCAGCAGCAGAGTCTCTTGGTCGCCGCCTAGATTCTCTAGGGTCTCGGCCGCCTCGGTACCCCCGATAGCCCGCGCTGTCTCGATCATGGAGCCCAGGAACAGGAAGCGGCCCAGCCAGCCGTCGGGCCGGGTGACCTCCCGAGGCTCGGTGACCAGAGCGAACCTGGCGATCGCAGCCGGAAGCCGGTAGCCACGGTGATAGAAGAGGGCCAAGTTCTCGCCGATGAGCTTGCTGGTCCCATAGAAACTATAGGGATTGGTGGGGTGATTTTCGTCGATCGGCAGGTAGCTGGCGGACAGTGAGGGGTAGACCTCGTCGCTGCTGGCAAACACGAAGCGCGTCAGAGCGGGCGCGTGCAGCGCTGCTGCGTTGAGTAGGTTGAAGGTGCCGCGCACATTGTCCTCGAACAGCACCGCATTGTAATCGTCCTTGCCCCACAGCATCACCGCGCCCAAGTGGACCACAGCGTCGACGCCGATTACCGCCTGCCTCACGGCCTCAGCGTCGCGCAGGTTGCTGACAACGCACGACACCCCCGCAGCCTCGGCCCGTTTCAGCCCTGGGTCTTTGGGTAACACTAGGCCACGGACCGCGTCGCCCCGCGCTATCAAGGCGGCGGCCAGATTGCGGCCGACGCGACCGGTCACGCCTGTTACAAGAACCTTCACGCTATAACTCCTCTCATCGACCCCGAAGACGGGGATCCAGGACGTCACGTAGCCCGTCGCCGACCAGATTCAGGCCGAGCACGCTGATGAAAATCGCCAGTCCCGCCGATACCGAATACCAGACGGTCTGGGTCATGAACTGGCGTCCCTGATTGAGCATCAGGCCCCAGGAGGGCGAGGGGGCCTGGGCGCCTAGGCCCAGGAAGCTCAGGCCCGACTCGATAATGATGGCGTTGGCGAACCCTAGAGAGGCTAGCACCAGGATCGGCGCAAAGGCGTTGGGAAGGATGGTCCGCAGCATGAGGCGGACATTGGTGGCCCCCGCGGCCCGACCTGCCTCGACGAAGTCGTTCTCCTGAACGGAGAGGACGCTGGCGCGGGCCATGCGAGAGAAGGCGGGCAGGTAGACGATGCCGATGGCGATCATCGCATTGCGAATGTTCGGACCCAGGACCGAAACGATGGCCAATGCCAGGAGGATGGCTGGAAAGGCCGCTAGGGCGTCCATCGTACGCATGATCCAGGTATCGACGAATCCACCATAAAAGGCGCTGATGACACCTAAGGGGACGCCGATGCTGAGCGCCACCAGGATGCTAATGGCACCTACCGTAAGCGAGATTCGCGCGCCGAAGATGAGCCGGGTAAGTACGTCACGACCGAGTTCGTCGGTGCCGAACCAATGAGCTGCCGATGGGGTCTGCAATCGTTCTCGCATATTGATCTTCATAGGATCGTAGGGGGTAATGTAGGGCGCGAAGACTGCAGAGAATCCCAGGACGAGACAGATTACTAATCCCAAAAGAGCTGTCTTCTGCTTCACCAGTCGCCTGAGCAGCCGCCACCTGACCATCCGCGCTCTCCTGTTGGAATCGGTATCGACGGGCGTCGTGCTGGCCATCAGCTATATTCGATACGTGGGTCGAGAACGGAGTAGAGGATATCGACCAGCAGATTGATGATCAGAAAGGCCAGTGCCGAGAACAGCACGACCCCCTGAACGACGCTGTAGTCGCGGCGGATGATAGATTGTAGCGTCAGCCAGCCGATTCCGGGCCAAGCGGTGATCTGCTCGATCACCACGGAGCCGCCGAGCAGGAACCCCAACTGCAGCCCGGCGATGGTCAAGAACGGGATCAGGGCGTTCTTGAGAGCGTGCCGCATCACCACGATCCTGCCCGCGAGGCCTTTGGCGTGGGCGGTTCGCACGTAGTCCTGGCGGATCACCTCGAGCATGCTCGAGCGCAGAAAGCGCATCTGCTCGGCAGCGATGGGCAAAGCTAGAGTGACCGTCGGCAAGATCGCAAACCGGAGATTGTCGGCAACGCTCTCACCTAGAGGCACGAAGCCGCCCGGCGGGATCCAGCCGAGGTTGAGCGAAAAGACGATGACCAACAGGATAGCCAGCCAGTATCGCGGCATGGAGAAGCCCATCAGACTGATTACCCGAACCAGGAAATCGAGCCAGGAATTCTGCTTGATCGCTGCTAGAATGCCTGCGGGAATACCGATTGCAGACCCTAATAGCATGGCTAGAACCGCAAGCTCGAGGGTCGCCGGGAACTTCTCGAATACCAATCTCAGAACGGGAAGATCGTTGATGTATGAGTTGCCGAGGTCACCACGTATTGCATCCCCCAGCCAACGAAGAAACTGGATGATTAGCGGCTGGTCTAGACCGAGCTTGCGAGTTAGGGCGGCGATGGTTTCGGGATCAGGATCCCGGCCGACGAGGAACTGAACCGGGTCCCCCGGAATAAGCCGAAACACGAAAAAGATAATCGCCATGACCAGCAACGTCACCGGAATCATCTGTATGATCCGGCGAAGGATGTAGAGACTTATAGACAAGCCATCCTCCCGGAGCTCCTGTGCCCTCCGCGCTACCGTAACTGGGAGGGTCGAGATGTCGGAGATTTGCGAGCCCGGAACACCTCGACCACTTCCCGCTAAGTTCTAGGTTGCAGTGACGTTGTCGCTGTGCCTAACGCATGAGCCAGGCGCTCTCATAGTTGAGATTCCCGGAGTCGTGGCGTTTTAGGTTCTGGACACTGCTGCTGTGGGCATAGAAGCGGGGGACCGTGTTGAGAACCACTGCTGGCGCCTCTTCCATGGCGATCTCTTGAGCGGTGGCGTAGGCTGCTATCCTCTCATCGATGTCGGCGGTGGCTCTGCCAGCGGCCCAAGCAGCCAAGAACTCAGCATTCTCCCACTCCAGAGCGGAGCCGTCATCTGTCACATAGACGTTGGCGAGTTGACTGTCGGGGTCCCAGCCGGGAATCAGGGCGGTGAGGGCCATCTCGTACTCGTGCTTGGCGATCACTAGATCGACCCAGGTGCCGATCTCGAGCAGTTCGAGTTTCACGGAGATGCCGATCTCGGCCAGATTGGCCTGGACGATCTGGACGATCTGAATGTTCTCCGGCCACTCCTGCCAGTAAAACAGGCTCACTTCGAAGGCCTCCTGACCAGGGGTATAACCGGCCTCCTCCATCAGCTCCTTGGCCCGCTCAACATCGCGCTCATTATAGGATATCGCGTCCGGATTGAAGTAGATGCTACCCTCACCGATGGCGTTTGATTTCACGGACCCGAAGCCGAAGTTGATGTCGAGCATCACCTCTCGGTCGATGGCGTAGTTGATAGCTTGGCGGACTAGCTTGTTGTCGAAGGGGGGCACGCTGGTCTTGTAGAGCATGTAGTGGTGGGTGGTGGCATATTCGCCCGGTGTGGTGATGACCTCCACACCGTCCAGGGCCTGCAATCTCTCGACTTCGCCAGCGGACACCCCCGCTGCGACATCAATCTCACCGGTAAGCAGCAGATTGAGCCTGGTGGTGGCGTCGGGAACCATCGTCAGGGTGACCTCGTCTAAGTAGGGAAGTTGATCGCGCCAGTAGTTCTCATTTTTCGAAAAGATCAGCGACTGGTTCCGGTTCCATTCGGTCAGCCTGAATGGTCCGGTCCCAACGGGGTTGTCGGCATCAAAGTCGGAGGTACGGGCGATGTAGTGGAGATCCAGCCGATCGAGCAGCACCGCATTCGGCTCAGGAAGGACCATCTGGACCGTCATGTCATCCAAGGCCTCATAGCTGACGCCGTCGAGAATAATGCTCTTCTCGGTGGAGGCACCAGAGGCAGGATCGCTGAGCGTATCGAAGTAGTCGATGACATGCTGGGCGGTGAACGGTACACCGTCGTGCCAGACCACTCCAGGTCTAACCTGGAAGATCCAGGTCTGGGCATCGTCGGAGGTCCACGATTCGAAGAGCCCCGGCCGCAGTGTGTAGGTTTCGTCGTACCAGACAAGCTTGTCGTAGATCAGGTTGTAGACATGAGTCTCCACACCGGTGGTATCCCGCCAGCTGTCAAAGCCTCTGACCCCCGTTGCACCTATAGCACTGGTAAGCGCCCCACCATACGTCTGGGCTAGGGTGCCTCCAAACAGCATCGTGGCAGCACCTATCAAGAGACCAAGAATCGCGATGGTTTTCGTCGTGTGACTCCGAAGCATTGTAATCAGTATTCTCCCAACTCAAAGGTTACGTTCCCACACACAAACTCCTGCGGGCTGTTGATCATGAACCGAAGAAACATCACCCCCAAAGAACGTTTCTAGACTGTTTCTGGAATACCTAGATGACGGGTCGATATGCGATTTGGGCCAGTACTCTCCTCCTGCAATTTCGGATGATCGTAATTCTGGACTATTGTACATGGACCGCATGGTAGAAGGAGGCATGTGCCACGGTGCTTCCCGAACTTCGGTCGCCCTGCTCATGCCGAATAGTTCGTTAGACGCTGACAGTAAGGAGATGGGCATGGCTTCGATGGTCTCGGGGATAATGCCCCCTGCGCAACCGGAACGGCTCACCCCTGAGGTGAGAAGCTATCATACAAGCGCCTTTCATATAGAGGTTCCTAGATTACCAATAGCTCGCCTATGGCCTCGGTTCGGGGTGTAGGGGTGTACGCGATGCCGGGAGCAACCCGGTTGCTGCAACTTAGATACCTCTGGGAATGCACCTGCCAGATACCATTTAAGGGGATCGATCCGGCGGTTCTGGGGGTGCGAAGGCGGGCCCAGAAGGGTTTCGATGAGGTGGGTCTTAGCCTGGTACTGCCCCAGACATAATACTTGGTGGAGCGGGGTTGACAGCATCGCTTGGTGGTGCCGACCCGTTGAGGAAGTCACAGTAGCGTGAGCGCCAGGGTGGTACAAGGTGAGGCGTTGTTGTACCTACTAATCGATGGGAACGTCACGAGCTCGGAGGTGATCTCACTGCGCGGTTTTGGAGAACGGTTTACCGGACCTAACGGTGATGCCGGGCGATGCGAGGTTCCGAAGGGGCTTAGGGTGGTGCAGGAGTGATGCCTGTCGTGAGAATCTGTAGGGTCGGTGTTGCAGTACTTGCTACCTTGCTGCTTCTTCTCTGAACCAAGTTGAGGGAGTATGGAAGCGCGTCAAAGTGTTCTTGCTGCCAGGACGTTGCTACGGGCCGGTGGTGGAGCTGGCCATTCTGGCTGCGGTGGGATGGGTGGTGGAGCAAACTCGGCTTGGAAGTGCCTTATGAGGGCTTTAGGAGGTGGAGTCTCGTTTCCAGGGGGGCATGGTGGGCGTGGCAGGTGATCTGATGACGACCGATTCTGACCTCGCGATCGCCTAGGAGTGGCTGCGTGACTTCTGCACCGCGCTCGAGCAGGGCGACGCGAGAGCCGCTGCAGATCTGTTCCTCGCAGACGGATGGTGGCGGGACCTGCTCACCTTCACCTGGGATCTCCGAACTCTCCACGGTGTGGCCGCTATCGCCACTACCCTCGAAGGGGTGTTGCCTACGGCCGGGACAGGTGCCTTCAGTCTCGAGCCAGGCAAGATGCTCCCTCAAGTCGAGGGTTTTCCAGGGAAGAGATGTGTACAGGCCTTCTTCGTGTTTGAGACGAGGATTGCGCGCGGCCGTGGCATCCTCCGACTCGTCCCTGATCAGGAAGGCTCTTGGAAGGCCTGGACGCTCCTAACCGCGATGGAGGGGCTTAAGGGCTTCGAGGAGCCGCGCGGCCCGAGGCGTCCGTTGGGCGTCGAGTACGGGATCCGCCGGGGGCGGGAGAGTTGGCTTGATCGCCGTGTGAGGTCGGAGGAATATCGTGACCGGGAGCCGCAGGTGGTTGTGATCGGGGCAGGGCAGGCCGGTCTTGCTGTCGCTGCGCGACTCAGCCAGCTCGGTGTGGACACGCTGATCGTAGAGCGCCACGAGCGGGTTGGCGACAATTGGCGCAAGCGCTACCATACTCTGGTCTTGCATGACCCTGTGTGGTTCGATCATCTGCCGTACTTGCCCTTTCCAGACAACTGGCCGGTCTTCACCCCAAAGGACAAGCTGGCTGACTGGCTCGAGCACTACGCCTCGACGATGGAACTCAACATCTGGACCTCGACGGAATTTCTGGATGCTGACTAAGACTCGTCTGTCGAGACTTGGACCGTGCGGGTGCGTAGCGGGAACAATTCCGTCCACACCCTCCACCCACGTCACGTGATCCTCGCCACTGGCATGGCTGGTGTCCCCTACATCCCTGAGACCGGGGGTAAGGGCGATTTTCGGGGAGTGCTTGTCCACTCCAGCGCCTACACGGGGGCTGCCGGCTGGGCAGGGAAGAAAGCGGTTGTGATAGGCACTGGCACTAGCGGGCACGACATCCGCGCACGATTTTTACGAGTATGGCGCTCACACTACCCTGATCCAGCGATCTTCCACCTACGTGTTGAACAGCACGACCTTCACCAGGATGATATTCGCAGGAACATCCCAGGAAGGTGGACCACCCACCGAGGATGCGGATCTGATTTCGGCGTCCACCCCGAATCTTCTGGCAGGAGAGTTGAGCCGGGATGTGACGGCACGGATTGCTGAGGTTGACAACGAACTTCTTAGGGGGCTCGAGGCTGCTGGTTTCAAGCTGAACTGCGGTGTGAACGGAGGCGGCATCAGTTCGCTGTATCTGCACCGGGGGGGTGGCTATTACATCAACGTGGGTGCCTCGGAGTTGATCGCCGAGGGCAAGATCGCCCTCAAGCAGGGTGCTGAGATTGCACGCTTCACCCTAGGAGGCATCGTGTTCGCTGATGGGACTGTGCTCGAGGCTGACATTGTCGTGCTCGCCACGGGCTATCAGAACATGCGTGAGAGCGCCCGGCGGATCCTCGAAGACGAGGTGGTAGATCGGGTCAGGCCTGTGTGGGGTCTAGACGATGAGGGTGAGCTTTGCACCATCTGGCGTGACTCGGGGTTTCCCCACTTCTGGTTCATGGGCGGCAATCTCCAGCAGTGCCGCTACTTTTCGAAATTTCTAGCACTGCAGATCAAGGCGATTGAGGAGGGGCTACGCCGCCTCTGAGCAAGCCTGCTACAGTCCTGTTTCCGCTCGGATGGCCCTAGACAGGGCGATGCCGGTATTGATGCCACGCAGTCGCAGGGTCCGGCCGACCACAGGGTTATGGAGGAAGGTGATGGGCCGAGCGAGGAGTTGACATCGACGCTCCAGCACCAACTAACCCAATAAGATCCCCCTCGAGATCCGTGATTTCTCCCACTCATTCGGTACGGGCACAAGGCTGGCCTAGGGATCTTAACGAGCATGTAGCGTGTAGTGGCATCAAGTGCGAGACAGAGACAGCCCTTGGTTTGAGTGCGATTAAGGATGCTAGATAAATACTGTCCGCGAGTTCGGTTGAGGTGTTGTGATAGTGCCTGAAAGTGTCTGGGCCTCCTGGGTGATGTGAAGATGTGACGCTGCTGTAAGTCTCGGCTACATCTTGGTTGACCTTGCCTAATGGCTTTGAAGATAGATGGGCTTCGATTAGAGTTGCCGACGGGTGTGGGTTGGGGCATGCAACTCCGACGCAACGGGGTTTACAGGGGCCTTGCGTCCTGTGAGGATATTTGAGTAGACTGCAGATCCTTGGGCGGTTAGCTCAGCGGGAGAGCGCTCGCTTCACACGCGAGAGGTCACTGGTTCAATCCCAGTACCGCCCACCACAGGAAACGCTGTCAGGGACGGGAGGAACGATAGTGGCTGTATTGCTACTCTGTATTCTGTCTCGCACAGCGGCAGCTTAACGGCAGCTTATTTCGGACCAGCAGCCTTTCTAGCCTCTCCAGATGACTGCACCTTAGGAGTAGGGCCGCCGCTTCGGAAGGCGCAGGAAGCTGCCGCGGCGCGACCGGGTCTCGAGGCTCCTTCGCTGCCGCTGCAACGCTGGTCACCGGAGCGATCAGCTTGCCGACTAGCGCCGGTTCCGTATTCTTAACATCGTTGCTGACTACACAGCCCCGGCCAGATCGTCGATCTGTCGCTAGCGGGGGCCCGGCTGGCACGGTCCGAGGACGGACTCTCGCTGGCGCTCGGGTTTGATCAGCTAGCACCTCTCCACGGTCTGCCGGAAGAGATCGTCCCAGGCAAGGTCCAGATCCGAAGAATCCTCTCTTGATCCGAAGAATCCTCTCTTAAGGAGGGGGGTGCGGCTAGGCTTCATCGAGCCCGGAAAGCCGGTGCAGAATCTGTCGAGAGCTTCAACGGGCGCTTTCGTGACCCGAAGCAAAAACGGACTCTACGGGTCCAACGAAGCCGCCCTTGTCCGCTTGTCGAATGTCTCAATCAGCATTGGTTCCACTCTAGCGGTCATGCGCGTCAAGAGATTGCCCGCTGGCGGCATCACTACAACAGCGAACATCCGCATTCGGCACTGGGCTACCAAAGCCCTATCGAATTCATGGCAACCGCCCTGCCGAGCCCTCAACAGGCTCAAGCGCCTCTTAAACCGGATCCGAAGCGAAAATATGCTCTACGGGCCTAACGAAGCCGCCTTCGTCCACCCTTAAATTCCAGTCTTGTGTGGCCCTGATTGGGGGGAAAGGTCAGTTGGAAAGGTCGGTTGATCCTGGGAATGATGATTTTTCGTTCAAGCTCTTAGAGTCTGTTCCATAAGTCGCGAGTGGTCCTGAAGTGTGGTAATCCGGTTTGGTTATCAGCCCAACCAAGAAGGACCATGGTTTGGAACAGGACCACTCGCAAGCAGTTGCAGAGTGGGCACTCATTGGGCCACTGCTTCCCAGACAGGGTCGGATGGATCGTCCCCGAGAGCGGGATGTCTGGGAGGTCTTCAATGCAATCCAGTACCAACTGGCAACCGGTTGCCAGTGGCGGACACTTCCCAACTGCTAAGATCGGACTCTTCGGGTCCCACCTGTGGTAGTAGGGTAATCACCTGACAGTAGGCCTGAAGAAAGGACGGTGGCCAGACCGGCCTCGCCGGGGTTAGCTGAGAAGTGCTTCAAACGACTCACTAACCACGGAGAGGAGAAACGAGAATGACCACCGTCCAAGCAGAGAAGATAGCGCGCCGGAAGTCGTCTTTGCTACAACTCGCCCAGGAACTCGGCAATATCTCGAAGGCGTGCCGGATCGTGGGCTACAGCCGCCAGCAGTTCTACGAGATCCGGCGGAACTTTCAGTTGCACGGTGCCGACGGGCTGCTCGACCAGCTGCCTGGAGCGAAGGGACCGCACCCGAACCGCGTGCCCGCCCCGGTCGAGAAGGCGATCCTGGCCCAGGCACTGGAGCACCCGACCCACGGCGCCCAGCGCGTCACAGACGAACTGCTGCTGTGGGGGATCCAGGTCAGTTCGGGCGGCGTACGGGGGGTGTGGATCCGCAACGACCTCCAGACCCGTCATCACCGGCTGCTGCGGCTGGAAGAGACGGTCTGGAAACGGACCCGAAGCAAGAACGTGCTCTACGGGCCCAACGAAGTCGTCCTTGTCCGACCTCGGATCAAGCTGAGTGAGGAGCAGATCCAGGCGCTGGAGCGGTTCGACCCCGAGTACCGCGAGCGGCAGATCCAAGTGGGCGCCACCGGCGAACTTGTGGCCGTGGACACCTTCTTCGCGGGCACGCTCAAGGGCGTCGCCAAGGTCTACATCCAGACTGTGCTCGACTGCTTCAGCCGCTACGTTTGGGCCCGGCTCTACACCTCCAAGCTGCCGGTGACCGCCGTTCAGATCCTGAACAATCACGCGCTGCCCTTCTTCGAGGGCCACGGCCTGAGGGGCCAGACGATCCTGAGCGATCCAGCGAATCCGTCCTTCAACGGACGCGAGTACTGCGGTCGGCCGGACCAGCACCCCTATGAGCTCTTCCTGCAGCTCGAGGAGATCGAACACCGCACCACCCCTGTCGGCAGGCCGCAGTCGAGCGGCTACATCGAGCGCTTCCACCGTACCCTCTTGGAAGAGCATCTCAGGATCAAGGGCCGGACCCGAAGAGTCCGTCCTTCGACTTGGTACGAGGCTGTCGAGGAGATGCAGATCCGAAGAATCTGACCTTATCCGAAGAATCCGACCTTGGGACTTGGACAGCTATCTTGAGACCTACAACACCCGCAGGCCACACCGCAGCCGCGGGATGGAGGGGAGGACACCCTACCAAGTCTTCAAGGCCGGGATCCCCGCCAAGTCACCGGCCCGGAAGAAGCCGGCCAGAAAGGAGGTGAAGCCAGCCGCGTAGACCCTGACCTCGGTGAGGCCGGGTGTCAGGTGATTACCGTACTTGTACATCCCACCTTTCTCTACCGTCCGGAACTACTTCTGCAACTGGAGAGACAGCGGTCTGTTCAACCGGATGATTGGGGATGCTACAGGGGCAACGTGTCATGAAGCACCTAGCCATCCTTATCCTTCTTGTCTACCTTGTGGGCTGTCTCGATTCACCTAGTGCCCCACTCTCGAGACCGCAAGCCCCGCCTGCTCCCGTAGTGCCGGATCCAAGGCCGGATCCAAAGCAAACGCCGATTACCGACCCACAACCACCGAGGATTACCGACCCACAACCGAGCCCGGATCTGGTAATTCGAACAGTCTTTATTAGTAGCAACCCCTGGTGTCTTGATCCCGGGTGTACGATCACCTTATCGGTATCTGTAAAAAACCGGGGGGAAGGTGCCTCACCAGCCACGACGCTACGCTACTACCGATCGACGGACGCGACGATCACGACAGCAGACACAGTGGAAGGCACGGATCCCTTGCCCGGACTTGCTGCTGACGGGATTAGTCACCAGAGAATGGATGTGCAGCTATCTACCGGAGGACCGTACTACTATGGCGCGTGTGTAGACGCGGTGGCGGGGGAGTCCGACACGGACAACTGCTCATCAGCCTTGAAGCCTTGAGATTTCCGCTGTCTTGAAGGTCGAGTAGACCGAGCGACCACGACGGTCGCACTCAGCACCCTACCTCTCCACCTCCTCGATAATATGTGAGTCGACCCTAGATAGGTCACCTGCCACCTGCGTGGGGACTCCTGACTGGCCACCTGCAAGGTTGCGGTAGTGGTCACGACTATGGTCAGGGGGATAGGGGGACAAGGGAGAGGTTGGCGGGTCGTGGGGATCTCGGGGAGCACGACAACTGGGATCTCGCCCCGTTCGTTTTGTCAGTTTGGAGCAGCCATCCGCTCTAGCGTTGGGATTAGCGCGAGGCCAGCCAGAACGAGTAGGGCGGCGAACGCGAGCTGCACAACGTCTCCGGTCGCCTCCATAGGGGGCAGCACCGGCACCGAGACGTCGTCCTCGCTGAGTTGCCAGGGCCACACCCTCCTAAGGCTGCCCAACATGAAGCCCGCGAGGATGGTGAGGATGGTCCGCTCGTACCTCTCGAATAACAAAGAGAGCAAGCGCACGAAGCTCAGTAGACCGACGAGGGCTCCGGCTGTGACCGCTGCAAGCGTGGCGAGGTCGCCACCATTTACTGCACTGAGAACACGGTCGTACTTGTCCAAAAGGACAAGGACAAAGGCACCGGAGATGCCGGGCAGGACTAGGGCGCAGATGGCAAGGGCGCCACTCAGGAACAAGAACCAGGTCCCGTCGGGCGTCTTCGTCGGGGCGAGACCGACAATGGCGAAGGTGCTGGAGGCAGCGGCCACGAACCCGAGGATCTCGGTCATGCGCCACTGTTGCACTTTGCGAGCGATAGTGAGGACAGAGGCGAGGATCAGACCGAAGAAGAAGCTGAACAGAAGCGACCTCTGGTGTTCAAGCAACCACTCGAGCCCTCGTGAGAGGGTGAGGACCGCTGTGCCTACGCCAATGCTTAGGGCAAGCAGAAATGGCCAGTCGATAGCCTCCAAGGCCTTCCTGAGCCGCAGCCGGACAAGGGGGCGCAGAAAGGCAGGCTGGGTAAGACCTCCGAGCGTATAGATGAGCCGTGGGTAGATGCCGAGGATCAAAGCCATGGTACCGCCCGACACGCCGGGGATGATGTCGACCCCTCCCATGCCGACCCCCTTCAGGAAGAGGGTGAGGTACCCTCTGGGAGAATGGGGAGGAGGATCACCAGTCACGGCTTAAGGCTAGCACAACCACTGGACATCGTATCCTTGCCCCATGGACGATCTCATGGGATACCCTGTGGGGAGATGCAGAAAGAGTTGCTGTGACAGAGCAGGCACTGAAAGCAATGGTGAGGGAAGCGCTTCGAGACAGAGGTCTCAGTGACAAGCAGGTTGAGAACCTAGGAGAACAGTTACTGTGGCGGATCGGACATGAAGGGGATGAGGGTCCGCTGACCGTTCGGGTCGGTCTCGCCTCGAGTGCACCTCTCTTTGCAGAGATGTCCAGGCTTAGGAGCGCCTCCGAGGCCGAAATACTGATGGCAGTGGAGTCGAAGGCAATCCGGGTCGAGTGGGTCGGGCACTCCCTGGATTAAGCGCACGAGGTTCTTTACGTTCACTCTCCTGCGCCCTTGATACCCCTTTTCGGCATGGACGCGGCGTTGTTTGGTGTAAGACCCCCGCTGTTTTTGTGCCGGCTGCTCTATGATGTCTAATTGAGGCTGCCCCATTTTGAGGGCCACATCAAACTTCTGTTCTCAAGTCCAGCCTCCATTGAGCTTGAGAGTTCAGACCCGAAGGTCCAACGAAGCCGATCTTGTCCGACCTTGCGAACTCTGCTGGCGCCAGGTATCCCCAACTGCGAGACCGGACTCTTCGGGTGTGCGGCCAAGGACGGATTCGCTGGATCTACTGGTTGTAGTCGAGGCGCCACTCTTCAATCACCCTCCTAGCTTCGGCCAAGCTCACGAACCAGTGCAGGTTCAAGCACTCGACAAGCCGACAAGTACGGCTTCGTTGGGCCCGTAGAGTCCGTACCCCCAGCGGGGGACCCCGGCTTTGCAGGTTCTTGCTTCGGGTCAAAGCTTGGTTATCCAGGGTTAGGTCAGCGACGATCTGTTTGAGTCTGCGATTCGCTTCTTCGAGGTTCTTGAGCTTAAGTCGCCAGCTTCCAAGCCGCCGTACTTGCTCCAGTTGTAGAGGGTCTTCTCGCTGCTGCCGTACTCACCGACGATGTCGCCGGTCCTTCGGCCAGCCTCGGATTCCTTGAGGACCTGGGTTTCGGTGTAGCGTTTCCGTTTCATGGTTTCGTCCTCTCTTGGAGTGTAGAGGACGGAAGTGGTGAGTGGTCCTGTTCAAGGGGCAAGGTCATAATGGCTAACGACGCTAGACATAATGGACCCCTTGGCCCCACCTGATCGGAGGTTGTGGGTGTGGCCGGTCCAGACCGATGGGGCTGCTGTGGCTCTGGAGGCCAACCTCACTTGCCCACGCAAAATTGCGAGAAGATGTACTCGAGGGTTTCCTCTGCGACCTCGGAGCGCCCCGTCATTTCTCCGAGTTTCTGGAGGGCGAGTTCGAGGTCTAGGGCGGCTAGGTCATCGGGGACCTCCCTAGCACGATGGATGAGCTCGAGAACATCTTCTAGTAGGACGCGATGTCTTTCGACAGTGATCCAGAGTTCAGTGTTGCTCACCCCCCCCAGAAGCACCTCGCGAACAGCTCGACGCAGCCCCTCGAGTCCCATCCCTGTCCATGCAGAGACAGTGAGTTGCGTCCCGGTCCAGGGCAGCGCCGTCCAGGCAGCTGGCAGATCTCCCTTGTTTGCCACGATGAGCGTTGCTGGGCCAAGGAGTCCTTCGAAGAGAAGTTCATCTCCAGCCTCCACCGGGACACTCCGGTCGAGGACTAAGAGTGTGAGATCGGCGGCTGCGGCTATCTCCCTGGAGGCTGCTACCCCCACCGCTTCGACCTCGTCTCCAGCACTCCGGATTCCAGCCGTATCGATGGCGGTCACAGGGAGGCCATCAAAGTCGAGCGGGGCCTCGAGGTAGTCCCTAGTTGTGCCTGGTTGCTCACTGACAATTGATCGGTCGAATCCCAAGAGGGCGTTCAATAGGCTCGACTTCCCAGCGTTTGGTTTGCCCACTAGGACGAGCCGAGCTCCCCTGCGGGTAAGGTCACCTGCCTTGGCCGTTGCCAAGAGCTCCTTGAGGGTAGCCGAGATTTCGGATAGGGGACAATCTCGAATGGCAGGCGGGACGCCCTCCTCTGGGTAGTCGAGGCTCGCCTGGATATCTCCATAGACCTGAGTTAGTCGCGTCTGAATCTCGTCGATGCGACCACTGAGAATGCAGGAAAGGCCGAGGCTCGCCTGACGCCGGGCCTGATCGGTCTGGGCATGCACCAAGCCGAGGACGCTCTCAGCTTGAATCAGATCGATCTTCCCCGAGAGGAATGCGCGGAGGGTGAATTCACCTGGACCAGCAGGCCTAGCTCCCTGTTTGAGACAGAGGCTCAAGACCCCTCTGAGCACCGCTGGCCCCCCGTGGGTATGCAACTCAACTACATCCTGGCCAGTGTAAGACTTAGGGTGGTGGAAGGTTAGAAGGAGGGCCTGATCGTAGGTCTCGCCATCACGAATGATCCTCCCGTACGTTACCCGGTTAGCCTTTAGGCGGCTGGGGAGACCTCCAGCGGTTGGCTGAAAGATTGCGTCAGCGACACGCAGGCTCTTAGGGCCCGAAAGCCGGATAACTCCGATGGCCCCCGAGCCCGGCGGGGTGGCGATGGCCACGATAGTGTCTTCCGTGTTGGGAAGTGCCATAGGGTCCTCGTGGTGGCGACTCGAGTCACCTTCTTGTTCAATCTCCATGCTGGCACGCAAGCGGGGTGTTCGGCGGATCTCAGCCTACTGAACCTGCTACAATGACTGCCGATTCCACAAGGGGTCTACTTTTCGATTGGGAGGCCTGATTGGAAACTATCAGGGCGTTGCAGCAGGTCGCCTCACCCGCGCTCGATCAGCTTATGCTCTGGATCACAGAGCTCGGGTCCGAACGCGCCTACGTGGCTCTCCTCCTGATCGCCTATCTCGGCGTCGGGCCATCTAAGGGACGTCGGCTAGCGGTGTATTTCCTCGTCGGGTCCTATCTCAATCAGCAACTGAAGGGCCTGTTCGAAACCGTCCGCCCGTTCGAACTAGATCCGACCGTCCTCCGCTCCGAAGCGGCGGGCGAGACGGCGCAAGGTTCAGGCTTTCCCAGCGGACACGCCCAGAGTTCGACCACCTATTGGGGGTTGGCGGCGCTGTATGTGGGAAGACGGATCTTCACTCTTCTTGCTATTCTACTGATTGCGCTCGTGTCAATTAGCAGGGTTTTCCTTGGCGTTCACTTCCCGGTTGATGTCGTCGGCGGGGTCCTGCTGGGGCTGGCAGTAGTTAGTCTCGGGGCGGGGTTGGACCGACTCTGGTATCCCCCAGACGCCTGGCTCGGGGTGATGCTCGGTATCGCTATCCCGCTGTTGCTGCATCTCCTGTTCCCGACTCCAGAGTCGAATCTGATCCTGGGCGGCCTTGCAGGTTTCCTCACAGGACCTATCTTCGTTATCCATCGGCCGCCTCGGTCGCTCCTACGCCGGGCCCTGATTTCGCTGCTCGGGATTGTCCTGGTGTTTGGCTACCTGTTTGGAGCGAGTGCGGCCCTCCCGGGACAGGTGAGGGATCATGCCCTTTGGGGCTTTATCTACTATCTCGCTCTCACGTACGTCGGCTTAGTCCTGGTTCCCCTGTTGGGTAGGGCGCTGCGGCTCGGGCGACCGGCGAGCTAGAGGTGTGCGCAGAGTTCGTCTTACGCTCGAGTATGACGGGATAGGTTTTCACGGCTGGCAGCGCCAAGCGACAGGGGAGAGGACGGTGCAGGGCGTTATCGAGGAAGCTTTGGATCGACTTCCTGGGAAGCGTGGTCCACTGTGCGCTGCGGGGAGGACGGACGCTGGCGTTCACGCACTTGCGATGGTCGCCCACGTTGACAAGGCGACAGATCTTCCCGATGAGCGGTTACGGTTGGCATTGAATGCCCACCTTCCGAGGGAAATCACCGTTCTCGATGTCGTGACTGCTCCGGATGGCTTCGAGGCCCAGTTTGACTGCACATACAGGAGATATCTTTACCGTCTCAAGGTCTATCGCGATCAGCCAGCAGGCCTAGCTCTCGAACGGGACCGGGTGCTCCCGGTGTTCCGTAGGCTCGATGTCGAAGCGATGGATATGGCTGCAGAGACCTTCGTGGGCGCCCGGGACCTCTCGGTGTTTGCTACCCAGGAGACCCGATCGAGGACGCGGACTGTGTACCTCTGTGCTTTGGAAAGGTGCCGAGAGGAGTTGCGTCTCCACGTGGCGGCTGATGGCTTCCTTCGGAACATGGTGCGGGCCATGGTAGGAACCCTCCTGTGGGTCGGGAAGGGTAGGCTGTCTCCGGACGATATGCATGGGATCCTTGAATCGCGCGACCGCACCTGTGCGGGGAACAACGTTCCGCCACAGGGCCTCTACTTCGTCGAGGCGGGATACCGAGACTGGGACAGGGTCCGATCAGACACGGTTGCCCGAGAGCGGATCTCTTCCGTCCTGGGGTGATCCTAGAACCTTATAATGGTTGCTATGTCGATTCACTTCGAGAGCGGTCGCCCGACTATGGTGGATGTAAGTGAGAAGGCACCCACGGTGCGAGAGGCGGTTGCTGAGGCAATCGTCTCACTTCCAGAGGAAGCCGCTCGCACCCTTATTGAAGGGGATGCTTCTAAGGGCGATCCCGTCTCCGTGGCTGAGTTGGCAGGCATAATGGCTGCGAAGCGGACCCCTGAACTCATTCCCCTGTGCCATCCGCTCCCACTTACCTCAGTCAAGGTTCGCGCGGAGGTCGATCTTCCCCAGGTGAGATTTGAGGCACGCTGCAAGACTACGGCCCCCACAGGGGTCGAAATGGAGGCTCTAACCTCGGCGTCGGTGGCGGCGCTAACCCTCTACGACATGCTCAAGGGGGTGAGCAAGGGGATTGAGATTCGGTCGGTCCGGCTGATCTTGAAGCGGGGCGGACGATCAGGGTTATGGCGCCGCTGGTAAGGCTTCTGGGTTCCGAGGATGAGGCCGCACTTATCACCATAGATAGGGACTATGCTGAGGCGCTCGCCGTTGAGCCGGTGATCGTGCCGGGGTGCCTGTCGTTTTTCGTCAGGACGGGTCACGCCTTCGTGGCCGAGGTGTCCGGCACCGTGATCGGCTTTGCTCTTGCACAGGTCGTCTGGGACGGCTCTAGGCCGACCCTGCAGGTGAGGCGGATGGTTGCGACCGGGGGGAAGAGTAAGATCCTCGAAGCCTTGTTGGCGGCTATTACCCGGAGCGCATACGATTCCGGAGTGTACGACATCGAACTGAGCGTCATCGGGGGAGACACCGCTGCTGAGGCGGCCCTTCTGGCCACCGGTTTCAGGCGGAGACCCGTCGTGGCGTACGGGCGGGTCCTTGGCTCTCGGGGTGAGGGGTAGATGCTATGACGGGATCCCACTGTATCGAACGAGCCCTAATGGATCTCCGTGGCGCTCTAACTCACTCTAAACAGGGGGAGGCACTGCTACGCTCTACGGAATTCATAACGGTGTGGATAGCAGGGGATAGAAGGATCCTGATCGTTGCTGGGCAGGGTTATCGAGGCTGCAACAGGCGCACAGACAACCCTCGTGTACGGGCCCTGCCAAGGCGACTATCGTGAATCTGCTCTAGGCGCTCAGTCGGACCGACTTCGATTACCTGATATGGCATAGGCTCTGAGTAGTGCTGTGGAGGAACCTGTCTACATCGGTGTGCTGATCCTCGACCTAGATATGCCGTGGGTCCGGAGTTTGAAGGAGAAGCGCTCGATCGTCGTCTCTCTGGTTGAGAGACTCAGGTCCCGTTTCCCAGTCTCCGTAGCAAGACTTGGCGGTCAGGGAGATCATCGCTGGGAGCGGCTGGGAGTGGTGTCCATCAGCGGCAACGCTATCTGGCTCGAAGAACTCCTCAACCGCGTCGCTCACGCAGTCGGTGCTGGCGAGGTGAGAATCCGTACAAGCTCACTCACTGTCGAAGTCTGGGATGTGTAATGGGCTCCCCCTCCAGTGTAGGAGATACTTGATATGCTAGTTATGTATGGGGCAAGAAAAAGCCTGGAACCTCCCAGACGACTCACCGGAAGCCTCGTCACAACCCTCCGGTCTGGACGAATCGAGCGAGGTGAGTGGCTAAGTGATAACGGGCCTCTGCGGTGTTGGGCATCTCCCCGGCCACTGCCCGGGAAGGGTTCGGGAGGGATCTCTGGATGTCGGAGGCTGGGAGATTGATTGCGTCGGCGGTGGGAGCGTAGCCGTTCACCTTAACGCCCCCCGCGGGGAGAACCTTCGGACTACTGCAGAGTCGAAATGGAGAGGTGGATCGGCTCTGTGGTCGTGGCGTTCTCGGGCCTCAAGCTGGAGTAGGTTCCCGTCCCATGTTGCCGGGGTGAGCCGTGAGTGAGTGTGCTGGCTTTACGGTCCGCGACCTCACGGGCGCATTCATCTATGCTACGGACTGGCTCAGGGTCTACGTCGAGGAGGTGAACGCCTTAAACGTCTATCCCGTGCCCGATGGCGACACAGGGACCAACATGCACCTCACCATGCAGTCTGTGCGGCGGCAGTTTGGCGACGAGAACCCGAAAAACATGCGCGAGTTCGCTCACGCTCTTGCGTACGGTTCGCTCCTCGGTGCCCGTGGCAACTCGGGTGTGATCCTCAGTCAAGTTCTTAAGGGATTTACTGACGAGGTGAAGAGGTACGAGAGCATCGGCCCAGCGGAACTCGCGGCTGCTCTCTCTACAGCGACAACCAGTGCCTACGCCGCAGTTGTGGAGCCCGTCGAGGGGACGATCCTCACAGTGGTGCGCAAGGCGGCTGACGGGGCGAAGGGAGAGCATGGTTCCTCTCAAGAGGCCCTCGAAGCAGCACTTGAGGCTGGCAGGACTGCCCTGGCGAAGACACCGGAGCAGCTGCCGTTGCTTAAGCAAGCGGGTGTTGTTGACGCTGGCGGCCTCGGTTTTCTGCGAGTCCTCGAGGGAGTCCTAGCCTACTACCGGGGGTGGGATCTCCCCCTACCTCCAGTAGTCACGGAGCGAGCGCAGGAACAGTTCGAGGAGGAGGAGTTCGGGTTTTGCACAGAGTTTCTCCTTGCTGAGGTGACTGCTCCTACGCGCGATATCCAGGAGGTAGTGAAGCCTTTCGGCGACTCCCTCCTCGTCGTAGGTGCAGAGGGGTTCGTCAAGGGCCATATCCACACTGAGGAACCGGAGAGGCTCCTCGCTACTGTGGCGAGGTTCGGCAGGATGATCCGTACCAAGGTTGAGGACATGAGTTCACAACATTCCGAGATCCTGGCAGGGATGGACCTATCGGGCGCCGAGGTAAGCGAGAGCGGTCTCGTGGCTGTGAGCAGCGGCTACGGGGTCACCAAGGTGCTTAGGGACCTAGGAGCGAGGGTGGTCGGCGGGGGACAGACGAACAATCCGAGCGTCGAGGACATCGCTGACGCTGTGCGGAGCGTTGGGGCGCAGCAGGTCATCGTGCTGCCGAACAATAAGAACATCATCCTTGCAGCGGAGCGTGTGGCTGATTTGCTTCCAGAAAAGGCCGTCCACGTACTTCCTACAAAAACAGTGGGGGCGGGGCTCGCCGCCGCCGTTCTGTTTCAGGAAGGGATCCCTGTCGACCAGCAGATCGAAGACATGGCCGAGGCGGCAGATCACACCATTACCTTCGAGATTACAACCGCTAGTCGGGGTGCGAGGTTCGACGGAGTCGATGTTCAAGAGGGAGAGATCATCGGCTTGGTAGATGGCGTTCTGAAGAAGGGTGGAACGACTCCGGAGTCGTGTCTAATCGACCTCCTTAAAGAGACCGATCTCGGGGAGTTCGAGGTGGGGACCCTCTTTTTCAGCGCTGCTGTGGGAGAGGAGGCCGCACATGTGATGCTTGATTCGATCACGGACATCTGTCCCGATCTCGATGTTCAGGTTCTCGGGGGCGGTCCAGATCTCTACCCCTACCTCTTTGCCTTGGAGTAGCCTTGCACCCTAGTTCTCTACCAAGGTGCTACCCTGGGGGTACGGACTCTACGGGTCTACGGGCCCGACGAAGCAGTCCTTGTCCGTTCTTAAATTCCAGTCTTGTGTGGCCCTGATTGGGGGGAAAGGTCATGGCGTTTTGATCTTTTTTCCCTTCTCAGCTTGTAGCCCCGGAGTTGTCAAGATAAATCCGTCGCTAACTACTCGCACACCACTCCGTCGCCGTCCGTATCTCGCATGTGTTCATATGCAGGTGTGCCTTTCACTACCGGCAGCGGTGCTCCTTGTTTCTCCACTTCGTCGCAGCTGAGCCGCCCGTTGCCATTGGCATCCCACCTTTCGAAATCGAAGGTTTCCCAATCGAATTCACCGGTACCAGGCAGAAGCTGAAGGGCTGGGGAGGCGGGGCAGCTAGCTAGCACTGCTTCAGCGGCATTCCATTCGGCCCTATCAATCGTGAGGCCGTACTTGCGCTTTACTTCCAAATAACGTTCCACGTACCAACATTGATTAGCCTCGGGTAGCCACTCGGCTAGGTCGCGCCCCCCCTTCTCACTGTTTAGCCATTTAGGAATGACCGTCAAGTTGAAGGGGTCGGAAGCGAATTGCTGTCGGGCCTCAGGAAACGCGGCGCACAAACCGCTGTCGTGACCTTCCGAACGAGGAACGATGTGCTCAATACTGAGCACTTCTCCTTGCTCGAACGATCTACCAGTATAGAGGTTATAGAATCCCTCTTCACCATCGTAAGGGATGCTGACTACGGTTCTCAGCGAATAAGGATAGAGATCCCTACTATACTCGGTGCAACGATTTTCCGGGGCAACAACCTGAAGGCTACTGAGTTGCTCTGAGAAAGTGATAGGGAATAAGAACAGAGCTGTGACAATGAGAGGCAATCTAGGTACGGGTCCAACCGGTCTCGGTGACCCCTCAGCTCGAGATCTACGCGACCGGCGTACGAAACAGGATTTGCGCAATGAAACGGTTGCCAGGGGCTTGCCCCTACCCCTATCGAACAACACCTTGTGGATGTACGTCACAGCCACTATCCTGGCATAAGGTGATGGGGAGCTGCTCCTAGAGATTGGACAGGAACTCGATTCCTTCGCCTTCGTAGCACCCCGTGGTGGAGACGTCAGAGGTGTACGCTGCGATATTCGATCATGCCACGCCCAAGCTGCCTACGCCCCTGTATCTGCCGCCTAGGGTCAGGAGCAATTTGACCCTGAACCACCTCCTTTGCTATCTAGATACTTCTACTGAGAACGACCTTCGATCGTGGCGTTCAACGCGTTGCGCATCTCGTGGGTCGCTTGCCAGGCAAGGTCAGTATAGTCTATATCTTTCGTGAGATAGGTAAGGCTCCGGCCCGAATTTACTACCGCGCCGAGGCCATCTTGGAGAAAAGCAGTCGCGACATCAGAGGGGTCTGCACCCTGAGTCCCGAATCCTGGGACGAGCAGGAGGCTGGTCGGAAGGAGGTTGCGAACTTTCATGAGCGCTCCGGGAAAGGTGCCGCCTACTACTGCTCCGATGGGGGAGAAGCCAGACTCGTCGATGTGCCTCATGGCGAGGCTGCGCAGCCCCTTGGCAAGCTCCATATAGAAGCTCTGCCCAGTCTCAAGTGTGAGATCCTGGAGGTCTCCACTGCCGGGATTCGAGGTTTTCACTAGCACGAATAGACCCCGGCTGTTGGTTGTCGCGGCCTCAATGAATGGCTCTAGGCTGTCGAAGCCTAGTAGCGGGTTGACGGTGAGCGCGTCGCTGCCAAATACCCCCTCGCCTAGGTAGGCGGAGGCGTAGGCCCGCGCAGTGGAGCCGATATCCCCCCGCTTCGCGTCAAGGATTGTGGGTACGCCGAGTCGGCGACAGTAGGCGATCAATTGGGCCATGGCGATTAGCCCGGGAATCCCCATTGCTTCAAAGAAGGCGCTCTGAAGCTTTGCACAGGCGATCAGGTCTTGTGTAGCCTCGAGGATGCTGCGAAAGTAGGCTACGACTGCCCTCGCGACCCGCGCCGGATCACCGCCGTGGTTCTCGGGGTGGGTCGAGGGGTGCAACTCGGGCCTGGGGTCGATGCCGAGGCATACTCGCGTGTCGAGCCGCGCGATCCTCTCGTGAAGTCGTTCGGGGAAACCCGTCATCGCCGTGCCCCCGCTCTTACAGCGTCAGGCAACCGCTCTTCCGTGGCAGTGCTTGTACTTCTTTCCACTTCCGCAGGGACAGGGGTGGTTTCTGCCGACCTTCTGCCCGCTCCGGATCGGCTGGGTTGGTCCCCCACTTGGCTCGGTGCCGGGCTGACCTAGGAGACCGTCGTCTGTGCTGTAGCTGACTCGGCGTTTCTGCTGACGTCGTTCGAGCCGCTGGTCCGTTTGCACCTGGATCCGGAACAGGAGTTTGGCCACGTTGAGCCGAATCATCGACTTCATTTCCTCAAACAGGTTGTATCCCTCGAAGGCATACTCCTGGAGCGGGTTACGCTGGCCATAACCGCGCAGTCCGATCCCCTGCCGCAGGATGTCCATGTTATGCAGCTGTTCCTTCCAGTGCTGGTCGACGACTTGGAGGACAATAAAGCGCTCGAGTTCACGCAGGAGCGCTGGAGTAAGCTCCTCCTCGCGTCCTCGGTAGGCACCCTCTAAGACGGGGATCAGAGTTTGGGTGGCCTCGTCTGGGTCTTTGCCTCGGATCGATTCGAAATCGAAATCGGCCAAGGACGGCACTGCCTCGAGAATGGCGGTCTTCATCGCCCCGATGTCCTGCTCTTCTGGCTCGAGTTCGGGGTTGAGGTAGTTCTGCACCTGGGAGTCGACGTACTCGGCAATCATGTCCTGAACGTCCTCGCTGATATCGTTCCCAAGGAGGATGTCACGCCTCTGGAGGTAGATGACTTCGCGCTGCTTGCTCATGACGTTGTCGTACTCGAGGAGTTGCTTGCGAATCCCGAAGTTCCTGTCCTCGACGCGCTTCTGCGCTCGCTCAATGGCGCTTGTGACCATCCTAGCCTCGATTGGTTGGGTATCATCCATGCCGAGGCGGTCCATCATGCCAAGGACCCGATCATTGGCGAAACGCCGCATCAAATCGTCGTCGAAGCTAACGTAGAAGCGGCTCGAGCCCGGGTCGCCCTGACGCCCAGATCGACCGCGAAGCTGGTTGTCGATGCGGCGTGACTCGTGGCGCTCCGTACCGATGATGTGCAGGCCTCCGAGGCAGATGACCTTCTCGTGGTCTTTGGAGGCCTCGTCCCGAAGCTTTTCGAGTTGAGGAATGATGGCCTGTGGAAGATCCTCGAGTCGGCCAGCGATCTCACGAGCCTCGTCTAGCTTGTTCAGCATGATGGCTTTAATGAAGAGTTCGGTGTCTGCGTCGTAACGCTCAAACCCTTCACGTTCCAAGAGTTGCCGCGCGAGCATCTCCGCATTGCCCCCGAGGACGATGTCCGTTCCACGCCCAGCCATGTTGGTGCTGATGGTGACCGCTCCGCTTCGCCCCGCCTGGGCGACGATCTCTGCCTCTCGGCTGTGATACTTGGCATTGAGGACTTGGTGGTCGATCCCCTTACGCCTTAGCATCTTGGAGAGCGTCTCAGAGGCCTCGATGGTTACGGTGCCTACCAGGATGGGTTGCCCGGTCTCGTGAACCTTAATAATTTCCTCGACGACTGCGTTGAACTTGCCCTGAACACTCCGATAGACGACATCCTCGTAGTCCTTGCGGATTATAGGCTTGTTTGTCGGGATGACCAGGACATCGCTGCCGTAGATCTCCTGGAACTCTTTCTCCTCAGTCTTGGCGGTGCCCGTCATCCCCGCGATCTTGTCGTAGAGCTTAAAGAAGTTCTGATAAGTGACGGTTGCGAGCGTCTGATTCTCGCGCTCAATCTTGACACCCTCTTTAGCCTCGATGGCTTGGTGAAGACCCTCGCCGAACCTGCGGCCTGGCATGAGACGGCCCGTGAATTCGTCGACGATCACCACCAAGCCACTGTCGTTGAGGACGTACTGCTGATCTTGATGGTAATGCTCCTTCGCCCTAAGTGCTTGGCGGAGCATGTGACCCGCCTCCATGTTGCGGGCACTGAAGATATCTTCGAGGCCGAGAAACTTCTCGGCCTTCTCGATCCCCTGCTCTGTGAGGTGGATATCCTTACTCTTCTCATCGGTCGTGTAGTCTCCCGTTGGTGGCTCCTCACCCTCGCCAGGCTCACCTCGCTCGAGCTTCTGGACGATCTTGGCCATCGTGAAGTACATATCGGTGGCTACCTCGGCCGGCCCCGAGATGATGAGCGGTGTCCGAGCCTCATCGATCAGGATCGAGTCAACCTCGTCGATAATTGCGTAGTGTAGGGGGTGGTCCTCGCGCAGGACTAGCTGATCTGGACGGAGCGCCATGTTGTCTCGCAGGTAGTCGAACCCCAATTCGCTGTTGGTAATGTAAGTGATATCAGACCGATAGGCCTCGCGGCGTGCCGCAGAGTCGTGAGAGTGTTCAATGACGGCGGCCCTGAGGCCGAGCCCGCGATAGATCGGCCCCATCCACTCTGCGCCTGTCCGGGCGAGGTAGTCATTGGTGGTCACTAGGTGTGCACCCTGTTTGGAGAGAGCGTTGAGGGCAAGGGCAAGAGTGGCCACGAAGGTCTTGCCTTCACCCGTCTTCATCTCCGCAATCCGACCGAAGTGGAGAGCAGCCCCCCCAATCAACTGAACGTCATAGTGTCTCATACCCATGTTGCGGACCATGGATTCCCTGGTGAGGGCGAACGCCTCTGGCATGAGTTCTTCCAGGGACTCGCCCCCCTTGAGGTGGCGCTGGCGAAGTCTGTTGAACTCCTCGGCGAGGTCAGGTACCCGCTGCACTTTGTCCTCGAGGGCGTTCACTTCGGCGACCGCACTTCTCTCAAGTTGCCGGACATCGCGGTCGTTGTTGTCGAAGACCTTCTGGAGGAAACCGAGCATTCGGCCCCTTTCTGAATCTGCAGCGCCCCTCACTTGTGAGGAGGAGCTCCTCAATCACATGCACGATAGTCTAGCACGTGCCTATTACGTCACTTGCCACTGAATCTGCAGGTCAAAGAAGGGGGTAATGATAGGTTTTCACAGCTCCCCATCCCGGTTACCGGTATCAGCTGGCGGAGCTGTTCCTCACACGGTTGTCTACCCGGAGACTGGCTCAAACCCTACCAGAAGCCATTACCAAGGACGGACTCAAGATCAGACGGCTTCGTTGGGCCCGTAGACCCGTAGCGTCCACCTCCACCTTTGGAGCTTCGTTGGGCCCGTAGAGCGGATTTTTGCTTCGGGTGACCATTGCAGTCGTAGGAGAGATTCTCGCTCAACCTAAGGTCGGATTCGCTGGATATGAGAGCACTTGATACTGGATCGTCAATCAACTCTTCAGGGAACCGCTCTCAAGACTACCTCACTACAGCCGCTATCGCCGGATCTTGCGGAAGGCCGAGAGGCTACTGGCTGAGCTTGCCCTCTCAGTACTGGGGATAACCAGGTTCGGCTGATCGATAGCGAACCACTGCCGGTAACGAAGGGGAGACGTTCTTGCTGGTCGAAGTTTCCTGAGGCGATAGGTAGTACCGTGGGGATGGTATTCGGCTTCAAGCTGCACACCTTAACTAGCTTCGAGGGACTGTTTGAGAGCAGGGCCTTGGCAGCGGTGGATCATCTGGATCTGACCCGAAGCTCCAACGAAGCCGATCTCGTCCGTCCTTGAGTCCAACTTTGGACGCTGATGAACCTCAAGATTGCAGCCTTCAACCTGCTCCATTCGAGGGGGCTATTCGGGTGGCAAGCGGGGTAATCGGCTCATGTCAGCGCACTAGGGTAAGCGAGTTGCTGCCGTAGCGGCGCGTTTCTGCACCCCTGCCCAAGGTCGGAGAGGGATTGGGGAGGACAAGCGAGGAGGGGTGCTGGAAAATGAGGATCCCGGGTCTGTCTTCCGACACCTGCTCAAGGAGGGTGGCAAAGATCGCCTGCAGATCTGAGTCGTACGGGGGGTCAGCGAAGGTCACGTCGAAAGGGTGGGCGAGCTCTCTCGTGAAGGCTAGAGCATCCCCCTGGATTACGGACACCTCGAGGCTGAGCCGCTTGGCGTTGCTTTTTAGGGCCCTCATCGCCGTCGGGTTAGACTCGACACAAGTGGAGTTCCAACCGCGGCTCGCTGCCTCGAGACCCACTGCCCCTGTACCGCTATAGAGGTCGAGGAACATTCCTCTAGACTCAAAGGCGAGGATGTCGAAGAGGGCTTTTCTTAGTCTGCTTGGACTGGGGCGCACCTCTCTACCTGCCGTCTGGAGTCGTTGTCCCTTGGCGTTACCCCCGAGGATGCGTAGTGTTGACACGCTGGAAGCATACCCCAGTCTGGGGGTAACCTCCTCCCTTAGGGGAGGGAATTGGGTAGAGTGTTCTTAGATGTGCTGAGACGGATTTCCCGTGACGAGATCGTCTGGTTTCTAAGCCGCTCCTTCGCCTTTCTGAGACACGGGGATCCGCATGGTTTCGCTACCAGGGTAGGCCAACTCCTACGCGACCCAATGAAGGATGTTGAGCATATGGTGGTGCTGTGCAAGGGCGATGGGTGGCCGGTGGCCGGAGCCTACCTGATCGCCCCGGACGTTAACGCTGATGTGCAGCGTCTCGAGCTTACCCAACTCTGGTTCGATCAGGAAGCTGGCGATCTTGCCCGACTCGTCACGGAGGTGATGGCAGGGCGTCCTCACGAGGTTGCTGAGGTGCCTCTTCAGGGTATCCCCTCCGAGCCAGCGGGTCGCCTCAGTGCTGCTTTGGAAGGGATTGGCTTTGGGATCGAGGACCGGAGGGACCTAGTCTACAATCTCTCCGACGTTCCTCCGGTCGGCAGCCCCCTTGTGCTTGAAGCCTGGGACCTAGAGGCAGACGAGGAGTTCCGGGCCGTGTTCGAGGCGTCAGAGGGGGTCGTGAGCGACTCCCGCTGGGCCCGTCTCAAGCGCTGGCAGAGCCCGTTCAGGCCCGACCTCTGGTTTATCGCTAGAGAGACCTTGGACCAGGAAGCCGTCGGCTACGCCTTCACGGGCTCGAACCGGCCTAGCCTCGACGGCTCCTTCTACCTTACTGCAGTAGGTGTGACCCGACCCCACCGGGGCTCAAGCGATATGCTGAAGCGCCTTGTGATTTCGATACTTCAAGAGCTCTCTGCGCTAAGCCCCCTCGGCCAGATCGAGACCTCGTTGGGCACGAACGATCCCAAGCTCATTGATATCCTCCACTCGCTCGGCTTCTACGTGAGTCGGGGCTACAGGGTGCTGGTTCGGGACCGTCCTTGATCGGGCGCCACGACTACGGTATGAACCTACTCATTCGCTGGGGCCTGAATGCGGTTGCTCTGTGGTTAACGGCGCAACTGGGCATTGGACTGACGTTCAGCAGGCCGGGTCTGGTTCCAATCCTCATCGCGGCTTTTGTGCTCGGTCTTGTCAATGCGGTGGCTAGGCCTGTCATGATCATCCTAACGCTACCACTCACCCTCCTTACCCTAGGCCTGTTCCTGCTCGTCGTCAACGCCCTCGCACTCAGTGTTGTAGCCGCCCTCACGCCGCTGACCCTGTCTGGATTCGGTGGGGCGACTCTCAGCGCGCTGGTCCTGTCAGTTCTCAGCGCCATACTCAACCGCCTTTTCCAGGAGGCCCCCACTAGATGACCTAGTGTGTCGTCCGTCATCGAACATTTAGGGAACGGCGAACCTTGCAAACGGGCTTGCCAAGGTAGCGGGCGACGGCCTCGGCCTCGTAGTGCTGCGCAGGCTTTGCCTCATCACGGCACCTTTCAGTTCTACGCATTTCTTCAGTTTCCGAACGCCCTCTTGGGCCTGGTTAATAGCCAGAGACACGACGGTGGATGTGTACAGCGTCTCGAGGGAATCCAGGTACTTCAGTATCCGCTTCAAGCCGTCACTAGGCGTTTTCTCCCCCCTCCTTCGGCCCACCCCTCAACCGGGGCGTATACCGTCAGCTATGAGATGGAGCCACTGGCTCAGGTAGTACCCGATCACCGCTCCTAGGGCAAACTCCCTCCAGGCATCGCCAAGCTGGGCTTCGAATCGAAACTCATACCCGAGGTGAGGACCCAGGGCAGCCGCAAGGACAGAAAAGAGTAGGCCCAACAGAGCGATGTAGATGAGCCGGGTGAGCGGGCCCAATAACCAACTGTGGGACAGGCCTCGGTGCTTGAAGAGGTGACCGTAGGGCACCCAAAGGAGGCCCAGGAGACCCCAGTTTTCCTTTGCCCGAACCTGATTCTCAGCTAGGTCGAGGTCAGGGGTGATGAGGAACGTTCCCACCAAGTAGCTCGCTAGGAAGGCCGTACGCGCAGGGGGCGGCAGGGCAGCTTCCAAGTCGGCAGCGAGCCCCTGGGTGCGACCGTAGGCGTAGCCCACGGCCATCACCCCAAGAGTTACCAAATTTATGGTCTCGTGAGTGCGTCCACTCGGCACAGCCACATCATATGAAATTAACCTGAGTTCGGAGTTTAGGTCGTAACGTAAGATCACCTCTGCCCCCCACTCGGATAGGTAGGTGAGCGAATCCAGCGAATCCGTCCTTACAATTCCCGAACACTGCTAATCTGATCGGAAGGACAGATTTGCTGGATCCACCCTGTGGTGGGGTAGAGGCCGCTTGAGTGGATCTACACGGCTCCAGCTATGGTCCAGAGGTAGCTCGGTTTATCCGAACAGTTTCCGGGTCATTGATAAGTGGAACCCCGCCCTGGTCAGGCCGCCACCGAGAAAGGCTTTGGCTGGTTTAGCTATGCCTGATCGGGCGTCTGCCCAGCAAGCGCTGAATGCGGTCTTCTCTGATGGTAGAACTTCACGTTCGATTCCGGCACGGGCCAAGGACGGACCTTCGGGTCTGAAACGCTGTCATAGGCTCGCAGCTAGACTTCCTCATACTTGATGCCAGAGCCGCTCGACGAAAACATTGTCCCGCCAAGCACCCTTGCCGTCCCTGCTGATCGCGACCAAGAACGGATTCTTCGGATCGGCAGCGGTCAGAGCCTTGATGAAGTCGACTGTAACCTGCGAACCCTGATCGGTGTTGATGATCTCCGGCCTGCCGAAGCGGGCCATGGCTTCGGGCAGCGCCTCCAGAGATGGCTCGGTCTCCAACCTGATCGACAGCCGCCAGGCTAGGACCTTCCGGCTGAACCGGTCGACGACTGCGACCAGCTAGCCAAAGCCAGGCGCCAGCGGCAGCTAGGTAATGTCCATTGCCCAGACCTGATTGGGACGGGTTATGGCCAGTCTCCGCAGCAGCTAGGGAGAGACCAGGCGCTGGCTTCGACCTGTTCGGGCGACGATAGCGGGCCTTGATTCCCAGCCGTTTCAGCAGCGTGGCGACCTGAAGGCGACCGACCTGATACCCTTCCTGCTGTAACAGCCCCCGCAGCATCCGCCTTGCGCGGCCGGTAGCTGTAAGGCCCAACCTCGACTATGCTTAGGTGCTCACTGAGGCCTGTTGGGGGATTTGGGCATGGGGGCTCCTCCTAGGGTACGGCGGTGCCGAGGGTGTGGGTTCCTAATCGGCTATCAGGTCTTGGTAGCGCACCATCCATACCCCGAGCCATAGCGCTCGGTCGATAGTGTCAGACTCCCGGAGGTTGTGGCGGTCTTCAAACTCCCCGACGTAGCGCCCTAGGTGCTTTTTGCTCATGTGGTGGTGGGTACCGTGGTATCCCCGCTTGAGCATCGACCAGGACGATTCTACCCCGTTGGTGTGAGCCATCAGGTTCACATACTCACCGGCTGAGTGATTGACCGGCTCGGTCGCCCCGACCGGGGTCTCCGCCGTTAAGAGCAGGCCGAGCATCAGCACCGAGATGAGGATCAGAAGGCCAGGAACCAAGGTCGACCGGGAGCGCCCCATCCCAGGAAGGTCGGTCCGGTCGCCGGATCCCCTGCGCCCGTGCACCCTACCTTCTCATCAAGCGCTACCGAGGAATCGGCCTCGGATCCTCAAGCCGGTAGACCACAGCCGGCCAACCTATCCCCAAGGACAGCTGAACTGTGGCGGGTCGGCAGCACGGGGCCGACCCACGGGGGGCTTGCAGCCTGCGCCTGCACGCGTAGCAGCTCCCAGCCCGGGCCTTCACAATAGAGGTTGGATCAATAGGATCAATATCATCACCAGGGGGGAGACCAGGACGCCTATGACCAACGCCGAGATCTCGTGGGCAACCTTGATCCCCCAGCCCGGTGGTGCCAGTCTCCAGACGAAGTACGAGACCACGACGAATACCCCTGCGAGGGGCCACAGGCCCCACGAGAGCGGGAGCATGAATGCGGAGGTTATCAGGACGATATAGCTTAAGCCCCCCACCGCGTAAGCCCTACTGGTACCGCGAGGGTCGACTAGCGGCCGCCACCAACCGCCCAGCAACTCACCGATAGTCCTGCGGCCCGGTCTAGCCATCTCCGTCCCCATCCTACCTCATGGCCACCACCCCAACCCGAGCGAGTCAGCGCCACCCCCCGGCCGGCGCCATTATGATGTCGGCATGAACGACCCCAGCTACCCCCCTAGCGGCGGCCACGCCTCCGTCCACCGTCGCAGCCAGAGCAAAGGGGCAGCGGCGCCATGACGAGCGAGACGCTTCTCGAACGCCGCGAACGCCTGCTGGGAGCCGGCACACCGCTCTTCTACGACCGTCCGCTGCACCTGGTCCGAGGCGACAAGGTCTGGCTCTACGACGCCGACGGCAGACGCTACCTCGACATGTACAACAATGTGCCGTGCGTCGGCCACGGGCATCCCCATGTCGTCGCAGCCATCTGTCGCCAGGCCGCGACCCTCAACCTGCACAGTCGCTATCTGCACGAGGGCATCCTGGAGTACGCGGAGCGGCTGACCCGGCTCCACACCGCTCCGCTCTCCAGTGTGGTATTCACCTGCTCGGGAACCGAAGCCAGCGAGGTGGCCCTGCTCATGGCGCGCGCCGCGACCGGCGGTCGCGGGATCATCTGCACCGACGCTGGCTACCATGGCAACAGCTCCGAGGTGCGCAAACTGTCGGCGGCCCGGCGGGCTCCAGCGGCGGAGATCCGGGCCATCCCGTTCCCGCAGCAGTACCGGACCCTCAAGGAGGGGGTCACGGGCGCCGAATTGACCGAGCTCTACCTCGCCGAGGTCCGCAGAGCGATCGAGGGGTTCGAGAGCGACGCCATCCCATTCGCGGGGATGATCGTCTGCTCGATCCTCGCCAACGAGGGGCTGCCGGACATCCCGCCCGGGTTCATGCCGCGCGCTGCCGAGTTGGTGCGGGCGGCGGGCGGCCTGTTCATCGCCGACGAGGTGCAGGCCGGATTCTGCCGGACGGGGCGCTGGTGGGGCTATCAGGTCACCGGCTTCGTCCCCGACCTGGTGACGATGGGGAAACCGATGGGCAATGGGCTGCCTCTGGCGGCGGTCGCTGCTCGCAGCGACCTGGTCAACGCCTTCCGTAAAGAGGTGCGCTACTTCAACACCTTCGCCTCGAGCCCCCTGCAGGCGGCGGTCGGGATGGCCGTGCTCGATGTCATCGAGAATGAGGATCTCTGTGCGAGTGTAGGCGAGGTGGGAGCTTACCTGCGCGACGGCTTGGCGAAGCTCCAGCCGACCTGGGAGCCGCTGGGCGACCTTCGAGGACAGGGACTGTTCATCGGGATCGAATGGGTGAGCGACCGCGCGGCGAAGACCCCCGATCAGAGCGGGGCGCTGGCCGTCACCAACCGCCTGAAGGCTAAGGGTTTCCTCATCGGCACCGCCGGGGCGCTGGACAACGTGCTGAAGATCCGACCGCCGCTGGTATTCGAGAAGGGGCACGCAGACCTGTTCCTGACAGCCTTCGAGGAGACGCTGCGCGAACTCTACGGGCATGGCTAGGGTCGGCGAACTGGGCAAACTCGCGGAGCAGGCCCTCGCCGAATGGGGTCTGGACGGTGCCCGGATCGAACCTGTCAGCCTCAGCGAGAACGCCAGCTTTCGGGTCGACAAGGCTGGACAGGCCTACGTACTGCGTATCCACAGGTCCTGGTACCATACGCTCGACGAGCTGCACTCGGAGTTGGTCTGGACCGCAGCGTTGCGGGAGGCGGGGCTCGACGTGCCCGAGGCCCTGCTCACTGCCGACGGCCGGGCCTACGTCACCCTGCCACTCCCGGGCTCGGCGGGGCGGCGCAATGTGGGCGTGCTCCGCTGGGTGGAGGGCGAACTCCTCAGCGAGCTGATCGCCCGGGAGTCCGACCCAGCGGCGCTAAGCCGGCACTTCGAACAGCTCGGGCGGATCGCAGCCCGCATCCACAACCAGTCGTCGAACTGGAAGATTCCGCCCGGATTTCAGCGCCACAGCTTCGATGTCGACGGGCTAGTGGGAGCCAAGCCATTCTGGGGACCGTTCTGGGACCTGCCCCAGCTCAAGCCGCGCCAACGCGAGCTGATCTCGGAGGCGAGGTGCGTCATCCACCAGATCCTGACCCGTTACGGCAAGGCAGCGGACACCTACAGCCTAATCCACGCCGACCTGCACCCTAACAACCTGGTCGTCGGCGAGCGGGGACTGCACGTCATCGACTTCGACGACTCCGGCTTCGGCTGGCATCAGTACGAACTGGCAGTCGCGTTGCACCAGAGTCTCGAGCAGCCACACTATCAGCTGATCGAGGAGGCCCTCATCGGCGGCTACCGCGCCGAGCGACCGCTGGCAGCTTCGGACCTGGCGCTCCTGCCGGTATTCCTGCTGATCAGGACGCTGGTGGGCCTAGGTTGGATCCATCAGCGCCCCGAACTCGGCTATGACGAACACCTCCCGCAGCTGATCGAGGAGGCCTGCGCCCACGCCGGAGCGTTCCTGGACTCCTGGCCGGACTGACCGCCGCAGCGTGGCGCTGTGGCAGGGAGCGTCCCTGCTACCCCCCCCGGTGTCGGCCCCCTCCCCCGCCGCCCCGCCACCAGGCAAAGACAGCGAGTGCGAGGCTCGCGAGAACCGCCGAGGTGGAGAGCATGCCGAAGGCTGCGAACCAGGACCAGCGAGCGACGATGATGCCGATGAGAGCGCTGGCGATACTGGCCCCGATGTAGTGGGAGAAGTCGATGACCCCGGCGACGCTGGCCGTCTCCTCACGGTCGCTGAAGAGCATCGGCGTGGTAATGAGAATCAGGGTGCTGACCCCATAGACGGTGGCACCCAGGACGATCAGCAGGGCCACGCTGGCTGCAAACGACCCGGAGGCCAGGGGGAACAGCAGGGCGATTCCGGCCAAGATGAGAAACCAGACCAGGGCGAAGCCGATCTCCCGACCCCGGAAGCGACTCGCTACCAGCCAGCTAAAAGACAGCGTGCCAGCGACCCCGGCGACGGGGAGGAGGGCCGAGAGGTTCGCGGAGGCAGCGACGCTCAGGCCTAGCTCGTCCACGAAGTAGGTGGGCAACCACACCACCAGGGGGATCAGCAGCGAGCCACCGCAGACACCGGTGAGGGCCAGCGGCCAGAAGCGCAGCAGGACCCGGGTCAGCTCCGGGGCCGAGCCGTGGCCCCCGGCACTCCCCCCGGCAGCCTCGGGGAGCGCCAGGCCTGCCCCCTCGGGCCGGTCGCGGGCGGCAGCGGCCCAGATCAGGGCGAACAGGGCCAGGAGCAGCCCGGGGATGAGGAAGGCGAAGCGCCAGCCGAACGAGGTGACCAGCCAGCCGGCGAACAGCCAGGTGAGGGCGTTGCCGGCGACGAAGCTGGTAGCGTAGACCCCCGCCACCCTGCGGCGCTGATCGGGGGGGTGCCAGTTGGTCAGGACCCTCATGATCGGGGCCCAACCGGTCGCTTGCGCGAAGCCGTTAAGGGTCCAGACGATGAGTAGCGGCAACGTCCCAGCGAGCACCCCGAACAGCAGGTTCAGGACTGCGGATATCAGCATGCCTACGGCTACCAGGCGCCGTGGGCTGAGGCGGTCCCCCAGGTAGCCGCTCACCAGCTGCCCTACCGCGTAAGCGAAGAAGAAGCCGCTGGTGAGCAGGCCGATGGACTCCGCCGATAGCCCCAGGGAGTCGCGCAACTCCGGGATCGCCGTGGAGATATTCACCCGACCCAGGTAGTAGGCGGCGTAGGTTACCCATCCCAGCGCGACGATCCGCAGCTGCCAGCTGCGGAGGCGGGCTGCCTGGGGTCCGGCGGGGTCCAAGGTCTCCCGGCTCAGGCGGGCTCGAACCAGAAGCGCTCGAGCGGGTGCCCCACCGGACCTCGCGAGAAGGCGACCCGAACCGGCATGCCGGGCTCGAGTTCGCCCTCGTCGACGCCGCGGAGTCGGTGCAGGAACAGCGTCGAGGCCCCCTCAAGCGCCACGTAGGCCAGCAGGTAGGGCGCCCCCCCGGTATCGGCGTAGCTCGGGGCCCGGGAGCACCCCGTCCAACTCATCAGCCTCCCGGTACCCGGAAGCTCCTGCCAGCTGGTGATGGTGAGGTCGTCGGGGCACAGCGCCCGGGGCGGGAGCCAGACCCCGCCGCAGGCGAGGCAGCGGGAGCCGAGCAGGACGCCCTCCTCGAGGGCCAGGAAGAAGCGGGAGGTCTTGCCCAGGCTGTGCCGGTAGCGGAACCGCTGCTCTAGCTCGAGCAGCATCACCCGGCGGAAGTCGGCGAAGGGGTCCTGATCCCGGCCGAGCGGGTCGGTGACCGTGCGCCGTGCGGGCTCGCTCAGGCCCCGCTCCCAGCTAGCCACCCTTGCGCTCCCGCTCCCGGAGCTTCAGCTGGCGGCGGTTCAACTTGCCGGTCGTGGTCTTGGGCAGGCTGGCGACGAACTCCACCTCCCGAGGGTACTTGTAGGCGGCGAGATCCTCCTTGACCAGCTGCTGCAGCTCGGCGACCAGCCGCTCGCCTCCCCGGTAGCCGGCGGCCAACTCGACGAAGGCCTTGACGATCTCGCCGCGCACCGGGTCGGGGCTGCCGACCACCGCAGCCTCGGAGACGGCCGGGTGGCGCAGCAGCACCTCCTCGACCTCAGCGGGGCCGATCCGGTAGCCAGCGCTGCCGATCATATCGTCGTTGCGGCCCTGGAAGAAGATGTAGCCGTCGGCGTCGCGGTAGGCCAGGTCGCCGGTCAGGATCCAGCCCCAGCGCCGCTTTGCGGCGCTGGCCTCAGGGTCGTTCCAGTAGCCGAGCATCATAGTGGGGTCGCCGGGGCGGACCGCGATCTGGCCGATCTCGCCGGCGCCCGTCGGCCGGCCGGCAGCGTCGAGAATCTCGACCTCGCGACCGGGATAGGGTCTGCCCATCGAGCCGGGGCGGACCGGCCACAGCCGGGCACAACTACCGGCCAGGTGATTGACCTCGGTGAGGCCGTAGAACTCGTTGCACACCGCGCCGAGCCCCTCCTGAGACCACTTCAGCACCTCGTCGGCCACCGACTCTCCGCCGCTGGCGACCACCCTTAGGTCGAGACCGTAGCTCTCCCTGGGGTTGGGGACCTGGGCCAGCATCTTAAGCGCCGTCGGGGCCAGGAATATATGGGTGACACCGTAGCGAGCCATCAGGCGGTAGCCAGACTCCACAGCGAAGCGGCCGTCGTAGGCGAGGACCGGGCGGCCAAGCGCCAGTGCCGGGAGCAGGATGTCGAGCAGCCCCCCCACCCAGGCCCAGTCCGACGGCGTCCAGAAGAGAGTAGTCTCGTCGAACTCGAGGTCGAAGAAGAGCTGGAAGGTGAGCAGGTAGCCCTCGAGGATTCGGTGGGCGTGGAGCGCGCCCTTGGGTGGGCCCGTCGTACCCGAGGTGTAGAGCAGCAGAGCCGGGTCCGACGCTCGGGTCTCGGCAGGCTCGAAGGTCTCAGGCATCGCCGGGAGGGCCGCTTGGAGAGAGACCTCATCCTCCCCGGCCTCCCCCCGGATCAGCAGTTGCTCGAGCCCGGGCAGGTCGGCGCGCACCGCGCGGATCTTGCCGGCGAAGGCCTCATCGACGATCGCAGCACGGGCACCGCTGTTGCCGAGGATATAGCGGTAGCTGTCGGGGCCGTAGAGCATCGACATCGGCACGGCGATTGCGCCGAGCCGGTAGATCGCCAGGTGGGCCGCCGCCGCCTCCGGGCACTGCGGCAACACGATTCCCACCCGGTCCCCACGCCCCACGCCGAGGCTCGCAAGCAGGTTGGCGAACCGGTCGGTGG
>Ga0209544_1000846_pt1 | contig 37867 bp, 34 predicted proteins | sample MesohylPK_FD_187297 | JGI IMG/M metagenome (GOLD analysis project Ga0209544, IMG submission 187297) | Host-associated microbial community of the marine sponge Aplysina aerophoba from Gulf of Piran - sponge mesohyl, lysed by proteinase K... | ecosystem: Host-associated > Porifera > Sponge >... | reverse complement strand
TGCGGAAACCGTCACCGGCCGCTAGGTATCGTTGGCGAGCAGCCCCTCGGCGTGCTCCCTCGCTGCGCTGTCCATCGCGTACACATCGTCCAGCCCACCGATGGCGCGATGGTTGGTCTGCTCGAGACAGCGCTCGACCAACTGCGCGATCTCCAGGAAGCCGATGCGGCGCTCCAGAAAGCCGCCGACGGCGACCTCGTTGGCAGCGTTGAGCACGATCGGGGCGCTGCCGCCTTGCGTCAGGGCCTCCCGCGCGAGCCGAAGCGCCGGGAAGCGCACCGGGTCCGGCGGCTCGAAGGTAAGGCGGCCGAGTGCCGCGAGGTCGAGCCGGGGCGAGGGCGCCGCCATGCGGGCCGGCCAGGCGAGGGCGTAGGCAATCGGCGTGCGCATGTCGGGCGTGCCCAGCTGCGCCAGCACCGAGCCGTCCTCATACGCCACCATGCTGTGGATCACCGATTGCGGATGCACCAGCACCTCGATCTGCTCCGCATCCACCGGGAACAAGTGAAAAGCCTCGATCATCTCGAGGCCCTTGTTCATCATGGATGCCGAATCCACCGAGATCTTGGCGCCCATGTCCCAGTTAGGGTGAGCCACCGCCTGCTCGGGCGTGGCCTGCGCCATGGTCTCCATCGACGCCTCGCGGAAGGGCCCGCCCGAGGCAGTGAGCACGATCTTCTCGACGCTGTCCGCGCGCTCGAAGTCGAACACTTGGTAGATGGCGTTGTGCTCCGAATCGACCGGAAGCAGCGTCGCGCCGCCGCGCTCGACCTCGGCCAGCATGAGCGAGCCGGCGCAGACCAGGCATTCCTTGTTGGCAAGGCCGATGACGGCGCCCTGCGCGGCAGCCGCCAGTGTCGGGCGAAGCCCCGCGGCGCCGACGATCCCGGCCATGACGAAATCGGCGGGCGCCGCTGCGGCCTCGACCAGGGCCTCGCGTCCCGCCGCAGCAACCGTATCCGTGCCGGCGAGCGCCTCCTTGAGGGCGCCGTAGAGCGCGGCATCGCCAATGACGGCCTGCCTTGCGCCGACTGCACGAGCCTGCTCGGCGAGCTGCGCCACGCTGCGCTGGGCGGTCAGTGCCTCGACCTCGAAGGCCTTCGGGTGGCGGGCAATCAGGTCGATGGTGTTGCAGCCGATCGAACCCGTGGATCCCAGAATGGTGACGCGCCTGAGCGCCGCTCCCTCGCCGGCGGCGGGGATATACGGCTCGGGCGAGACGTCGACGGCCGCGTCCATCGGCGTCATTCACGAAGTCCCTTCGTCAGCCGGAGTCTTGGCGTAGTATGGCGAATATCTTTCCAGCCCTCTTCCGCCACCGCAACAGCAAAGGCCAGGAGACCAAGCGAGGGCCCCGCGCAGCCGGAGAACGACATGAGCCTGACGAGCAAGACCTGCGAACCCTGCCGCGGCGGCATTCCGCCGCTCGAAGAAGCCGAAGCACGGGCGTTTCTGGATCAAACGCCGGGGTGGGAGCTGATCGACGACGCCACCAAGATTCGCCGCACCTTCTCGCTCGGCAACTTCGCCGAGTCCATGACGCTGGTGAACAAGGTCGGCGATCTGGCCGAAGACGAGGGCCATCATCCCGATATCACCTTCGGCTGGGGCTACTGCACGGTCCTGTTCTACACGCACAAGATCAAGGGCCTGCACGAGAACGATTTTATTATGGCGGCCAAGGTCAACGAGCTGGCTGGCGGGTAGCGCCCCGATCGAAGTGCTCGTGTAGTTCGACGCCTCGGTTCCACTCCGTTTTGCCACGTTCCTGACAGCCGATGCGTCTCGGTTGACCCCGGCGCGCGTCCGGTCGCCCGCACAACTCACGCTTCCAGCAACGCGTCGAGTTCGGACATCCGAAGGATCAACATCAGGGGCTCGCGATCCGAGAACGGACGGAACGCGAACCGTCCGTAAAATGTCTTTGCCTGCTCGTCGATGGCCTGCACCACGATGGCGCGGGCGCCGATGATCTCTGCCGCGGCCCGGGCGCGGCGCGCGGCGTCGACCAGCAGGTCGGAGCCTAGCCGCCGGCCCTGGTAGGTGCTGTCCACGGCAAGCTGTCCCAACAGGATGACCGGGACCGGTTCCGGCATGTTGCGGCTGGCTCGGGACGAGAGCCGCCCTTTCTCGATGGCGCTTGCGGCCAGGCTGTAGAAGCCGGCCACGCGGTCGCCGTCGCAAGCGACATAGGTGCGTGCGCCGCCTTTGGCCTCGTTGAGACGTGCCTTGCTCTGCAGCCAGGCGTCGAGTGCAGGCACTCCCGATGAGAATTGCGATGTGTCGTGCCGGGGGCCGAGAGGCTCCGGCGCCGCTACCGGTCCCACTGCGGCCGGCGTGCGTAGCGTTCCTTCACGGCGGGATCGGGATCCACCGGCGTGTCCAGCGCGGCTACGAACGCGTCCCAGGCCTCGTCGTCTAGCGTGATGATCGGACGCTCGTTCAGAGTCTCGATCGCCGCCGCCTCGCTCGACCGCAGCACGAACTCGGTCCGTGTGACACCCCGGATCGCCGCCGCGCGGTCGATGAAGGCGAGGCGCTCTTCGGACATCCGGAAGTTGACCTGGGCCATTGTGGCCTCCCGTGTGCGGGTTGCGGACGCATGACCTATAGAGATACAGCGTATAGCACATGTATAGACAATGGACAATCGGACACGCGTCCTGGATGGCGCGAAGTTAGTGCGGCGCCGACTGTCCGGCGAGCGCGCAGAGGTCTCGCAGGATGTGCTGGACGCCCTCCAGCCGCGCCTCGGTGTCGGGCCAGCGGCGCGTGGCGACGAGGCGGTTGTCGGGCCGGAGGCGCACCTCGTTCTCCGGCGACGAGACGTAGCGGACCAGCGCTGCGGGCTCGCCGAAACCGCCGTCCCGGAAACTCAGCACCGCACCCTTGGGCCCGGCCTCGATGCGCTCGATGCTGGTCTGCCGGCAGAGCTGCTTGATCGCCATGATCTCCAGCAGGTGGCGCACCGATGCGGGCGGCGGGCCGAAACGGTCGGTCAGCTCGTCGATGAAGGCGTCGATCCCGGCTTGGTCTTCGAGCGCGGCGACCCGGCGATAGAGGGTAAGCCGCACATCGAGATCGCGCACGTAGCTCTCGGGGATCAAGACCGAGGTGCCGAGGCTGATGGTGGGCGACCAGCGCTCCGCCGGCGGCGCCTCGCCGCCTGCAGCGGCGCGCGCGGTCGCCACGGCCTCCTCCAGCATGTGCTGGTAGAGCTCGATTCCGACCTCGCGGATGTGGCCCGATTGCTCGGCGCCCAGCAGGTTGCCCGCGCCCCTGATGTCGAGATCGTGGCTCGCCAGGCTGAAGCCGGCGCCGAGTCCGTCGAGCCGGTGGATGACCTGGAGCCGCTTGTGCGCGGTGTCGGTGAGCCGGTGTCCCGGTGGCAGCGTCAGGTAGGCGTAGCCGCGCAGCTTGGCCCGGCCGATGCGTCCGCGAAGCTGGTAGAGCTGGGCGAGGCCGAACCGGTCCGCCCGGTGCACGATCATGGTGTTGACCCGCTGCAGGTCGAGCCCCGATTCGATGATCGCGGTGGAGACCAGCACGTCGTACTTGCCGTCGTAGAAGTCGCCCATGATGGAATCCAGCGTGCGCGCCGCGAGCCGGCCGTGGGCGACGGCGACCTTCACCTCGGGCACCAGCCGGCGCACGCGCTCGGCGACCTCGTCGAGGTCGGCGATGCGCGGGCACACATAGAAGGTCTGGCCGCCGCGCAGGTGCTCGCGCATCAGCGCCTCACGCACGACCAGCGGGTCGAAGGGCAGGATGAAGGTGCGCACCGCGAGCCGGTCCACCGGTGGGGTTGCGATGACGCTCATGTCGCGCACGCCGCTCAGCGCCATCTGCAGCGTGCGGGGGATTGGCGTCGCGGTGAGCGTCAGCACGTGAGCCTCGGCCCTGAGCTGCTTCAGGCGCTCCTTGTGGGCCACGCCGAAGTGCTGCTCCTCGTCCACGACGACGAGGCCAAGATCGTTGAACGCGATCTGCTTGCCGAGCAGCGCATGGGTGCCGATGACGATGTCGATCGTGCCGGCGGCGATGCCGCGCCTGGTCTCGGCCTGCTCCTTGGCCGGCACCAGGCGCGAGAGCTGGGCGATCTGCACCGGCAGCCGGGCGAAGCGCTCGCTGAAGGTTTGCATGTGCTGCCGCGAGAGCAGCGTGGTCGGAGTCAGCACCGCGACCTGCTTGCCTGCGTGAACGGCGTGAAAGGCGGCGCGCAGGGCGACCTCCGTCTTGCCGAAGCCGACATCGCCGCAGATCAGGCGGTCCATCGCCCGGCCCGCGTCGAGATCGCCGAGCGCCTCGTCGATGGCGCGCGCCTGATCCTCGGTCTCGACGTAAGGGAACCCCGCGCAGAAGGCGTCGTAGAGGGCGCCGGGCGCCGTGAGCTGCGCGGCGGGCCTGGTCGCGCGCTCGGCCGCGAGCCCGATGAGCTGGTTCGCCATGTCGCGGATGCGCTGCTTGAGCTTCGCCTTGCGCGCCTGCCAGGCGGCCCCGCCGAGACGGTCCAGCGCAACCGGGCGGTCGGCCGAGCCATAGCGCGAGAGCAGGTCGATGTTCTCCACCGGCAGGAAGAGCCGGTCGTCGCCCTCGTAGAGGATGCGCAGGCAGTCGTGGGGCGCGTGATCGACCTCGAGCGTGACCAGGCCGTCGTAGCGGCCGATGCCGTGGTCTACGTGCACGACCAGATCGCCGTCAGCGAGCGCCGCCACATCCACCAGAAACTCTTCGGCGGGCTTCCGGCGCCGACGCTCCGGCCGGCTCGAGCGGACGCCCAGGATGTCCTGCTCGGCGATCACGGCGAGACCCGTCGAGACGAACCCCCGCTCCAGCGGCAGCACGGCCGCCGCCGCGATGCTCGGCGGCAGCGCGCAGGCCCCCTGCCAATCCGCGACCGGCTCGATTCCGTGCACGCCATGCTCCTGCAGCAGGCGGACCATGCGATCCCGGCTGCCGGCGCCGCCGCTCGCAATCAGAATCCGCAGGCCGCTCTCCAGAAGCCGGTCGATGTGCTCGCCGACCGTCTCGAACAGCGCCCCGTGCTGCTGGGTGCGCTCGGCAACGAAATCGCGCCCATCGCGGGCGCCGGCGTCCGCCCCGCCCTCCGCCTCGACGAAGGGCGAGCACTGCACGACCGGGCGCTCGCCAAGCAGGCGCTGCCATTCGTCGGCATCGAGAAAGAGCGACTCCGGCGGGACCGGGTGGTAGGGCGCATCTACAATCGAAGAGGAAGGCGGGTTGGCCCGAGCGCCGTAGAAATCGGTAATGGTCTCGAAGCGGTCGTCGCGCACTTCCGCCGCCCGATGGTCGAGGAGAACCGGACCTTCCGGGACGTAGTCGAAGAGTGTTTCCAGCCCCTCGTGGAACATCGGCAACCAGTGCTCGATCCCAGGGTAACGCCTGCCGGCGGAGACCGCTTCGTAGAGTGGGTCATCGCCCGTTACGGCGCCGAACGCGCGACGGTAAGCGCCACGGAATCGGGCGATCGACTGCGGCGTCAGCAGGACCTCGCTGACCGGCGCGAGGTGCAAGGCATCGGCAGGCTCCGCGCGCCGCTGCGACACGGGATCGAACCAGTGCATGGTCTCGATGACGTCGCCGAAGAAGTCGAGCCGAACCGGGCGCTCGGCATTGGGGGGGAAGATATCGACGATCCCGCCTCGCACGGCATAGTCGCCGGCCTCCATGACAGTGCCGGTGCGCACGAAGCCGTTGCGCTCCAGGTAGCCAAGCAGGGTTTCGACATCGCGCGACGCCCCGGCCGCGAGGGGAAGGGTCGCGTCAGCCAGCATCGTGCGGGGCGGCACCCGCTGCACCGCCGCATTGACCGTGGTGAGCACGACCTTGGGCCGGTCCGCGCCGTCACTCAGCAGGCGGACAAGGACGGCGAGGCGCCGGCTCGCAATGTCGGCGCGGGGCGAGACCCGGTCGTAGGGCAGGCAGTCCCACGCCGGGAACGTGACCTGGGCGCAATCGGGATCGAAGAAGGCGAGCATCGCGGCAAGCCGCGCGAGCCTGGCGTCGTCGCGGGCAATGTAGAGGACGGGCGCGGCCTGCGCTTGCGCGAGGCCGAGCAGCACCGCAGCGGCGAAGCCCTCGGGAACCCCGCCGAGGCTCGTCGGCCCGGGTTGGGCCAGGGCACGCAGGCAGCGGTCGGGAACGAGCGCGGTCAAGGGCGGCGATCGCGGTGCCGGCTCATGGCCTCGCGCCTGAGCCGCGCCATGAAGGGCGTATCGTGTTCGGCAGGAACCGGCGCCCGCCCGCTGATCCAGTTCGTGATGTCGACATCGCTCGCCCGCAACAGGCGTTCCGCCTGCGCCACTTCCTCTGGCGGGAGTTCCTGGCCGAGCCGGGCGATGACATCGCCAACCAGGAGGTCGGTCTCCTTGGTACCGGTGCGCGCCGAACGATAGCGGAGCCGCCTGCGCCTGGTTTCGATGTCGAGTCCTTCGGGCATGGCCTGTGCGGCCTCGGTGCTGCGGGCGCGTTCAGCCCGCCACGACGGCGGCCGGGTCGCGGCCGACAATCTGGCGGTAGATGTCGGGGTCGGTCGCGCCCTCGCTGCCGATGACAAGCACCCGGGAGGCTTCGCTCAGCCCCAGGGCCTCGCGAGCCCCCGCATCGCCAGCCGCGGCGATCAGCCCGGCGAGGGAGGCGGCACCGGATTCGCCCAGCACGAGCGGCGGGTCTCCGGCGGTGGGCGCGGCGGCGCGGCGCATGGCGCCGGTGGCACCGTCGTCATCGAGCGCCATGAAGGCGAAGGCGCCTCGCTCCAGCACCTGCCAGGCCAGGGGCGAGACCTCGGCGGCGGCAAGGCAGGCCATCACCGTGCCGAGATCGCCGGAGGCAGGGCTCGGCTTGCCGTTGACGGCGCTCTGGTAGAGGCAGTCGGCGGTCGTCGGCTCCACGACCACGCCCTTCGGGCCGTCGGCGCCAAGATCCTGACGGAAGGCGCCGATCACGGCGGCAGCGAGCCCGCCGACGCCCGCCTGGACGAATAGATGGGTCGGCACCACGCTGCCCAGCGCTTCCCTGATCTCGTCTACCAGCATGGTATAGCCGTGCATGACCCGGCTGGGCGCCTCGTCGCCGCCCGCGTGCGAGGTGTCCGAGACCAGGAGCCAGCCCCTGGATTCGGCTTCGTCGGCGCAGGCCTCCACTGCCTCGTCATAGCTGCCGGCGATGCGCACGATGTCGGCGCCCTGGGCGGCGATGGCCCGCTCGCGGCCGATGCTCACGGGGCCGGGCAGGAATACCGTGCAGCGCGCGCCGGCGCGACGCGCGCCCCAAGCCACCGCGAGCCCGTGGTTGCCATCGGTCGCGCAGCACGCCCTCACGTCCCCCACGCGTGCGGCGGCCCGGCCTGCAGCGATATCTGCTACGGAGACGTCGTCTCCCAGCCGCTCGCGCAGCAAGTGCACCACCGCGTAAGCGCCGCCCAGCGCCTTGAAGCTGCCGAGGCCGAAGCGCCCGCTCTCGTCCTTGAGCCAGAGCGTCCCGATGCCGAGTGTACCGGCGAGTCCGTCCAATCGGTGCAGCGGGGTGGGCCCGTAGCCTTCGAAGCCGGTGATCGCGGTGCGCGCCGCGGCGCGGCGCTCCGGGAGGATCACCGCCTCGGCATCGTCGCCGCTCCCTGGTGCGGGCGCGTAGCGCGGGTTCACGTGGAGGTGGAAGGGGACGGTCATGGCGCGGCCCCGGCTCAGCGCAGGTCCGCGAGCAGAGGCATGACCTCGTCCGCGAAGCGTTGCAGCTGCGCCGCCTTCCCGCTCTCCGGCGCGAGCGTGTTCACCACGAGGTGGCGCACGCCGGCCTCGTGAAACGCGCGGATAGCCGCCGCCACGTCCGTCGCATCACCGAGCGCGCAATAGCGCTCGGCCGCGCGGCTGAAATCCATGGCGTAGCGGACGCTCAGGAACTTGGCGGCGAATTCGAGGGCGGTTTCGCGATCCTTGTCGAGCCGGGCGAAGAGCAGATGTGATGTGCCGAAGCGATCCAGGGTGCGTCCGGCATCGGCCGCTGCGGCGGCAATGGTCTCGAGCGAGCGGCGGTAGCGCTTGGGGTCGATGACGTAGGACATCCAGCCGTCGGCGAGCCGGCCGGCGCGGCGCAGCGCGGGGTCGGCGCGGCCGCCGCACCAGATCGGCGGACCGCCCGGCTGTGCCGGCGGCGGGTTAATCGCGACTTCGGGGAAGGGGTAGAAGCGCCCGTCATGGGCGACCGGGCGGCCGGACCAGAGCTTGCGCAGCACGCGAATCCCTTCGCTCAGCCGGGCGCCACGTTCATCCACCGGCACGCCGCAAAGCTCGAACTCGGTGGGGAACTCGCCGCCGACTCCGACGCCGAAGATCACCCGGCCGTTCGAAATCGTGTCGAGGGTCGCGACCTGCTTCGCTACGGGCGCCGCATGGCGTAGCGGCAGGAGATAGACCGCCGTGCCGACGGTGAGCCGGTCGCTCAGCGCAGCGGCCTGCGCGAGCTGCATCAGAGGATCGAGGATCGGGCCCGCGAAGGCCACGTGATCGCCGGACCAGATCGAATCGTAACCCAGCGCATCGAGCAGGCGCACGGTCTCGGGCAGGTCGCGGCCGGCGGCCGCCCCCTCCTCATCGTTGTATCCTGTCGGCGCCAGCACATTCTGATAGCCGATGCTCAGTCTCGGCTCGAGGGGTAGGTCCACAACCGGCTCCCGCGTTGGAGAAAATGGCCGCGCACTTTAGAGCGTATCCGTTTCCCACGGAAACGCTCTGGTTCTTTGCCGCTCACGGCAGCCGGCCGTCCTGGATCTCGCGCGCCTACCGGCGCGACCGGCCGGAGCAAATTGCGCAGCGCCGCCCGGTACGACGGCCGCAGAGGGTCTATACGGGTTGTGCGATCCGGGCCGGATCGCCGGTGTCGAGAGAGGTGACGCGGCGCATCTCGCGCCGGTGCTGGGTGTCGTCGAAGGGGCGCGCCCGGTGCATCGTGGCGCGGTTGTCCCAGATCAGGAAGTCTCCGCTTCGCCAGGTATGCCGGTACACGAGCTCCGGCCGGGTCGCGCGCTCCATGAGGTCGCGGAGGAGCAGCCGGCCATCCGGGACGGGCCGGTCGAGTATCCGTGACGCGTGCGAGGCGAGGTAGAGGGAGCGCCGCCCGGTGCGCGGGTTCTCCAGCACCAGGGGCTGGATGGCGCCCTTGAGCCGGTCGCTCTCCTCCTCGGAGAAATCGAAGCCGAGCGTGATGCGGGAATACGCGATCGAGTGGTGCACGCGGAGGCCTTCGATGCGCGCTTTCGTCTCGTCTTCCAGCTCATCGTATGCCGTCCGCATGTCCGCGAACTCGGTGTCGGATGCGACCGGCGGCAGCACGAGCGCGGCGAGCATCGAGTAGCGGCCGCGCGGATCCTGAAACGACGCGTCGGTGTGCCAGAGGCGGTTCGCGAGGCCGTAGAGGCGCTTCCGGTCGTTCGATTCCAGGACCTCACCGCCCCCGCCCACGTTCGAGACGTCGGTCAGCGCTTCGTCCCCGAAGCGGCTCTTGTGCAGGACGCTGATGCCGGTCTTGCGGTGAAGCTCGCCGTCGAGCCGGGTGGCGAAATCGAGCTGCTCCTCGCTGGAAAACGACTGGTCCCGGAACACGAGCACCGCGTGCTCGTCCATGCCGGCCCGGATCAGCTCCAGGGTCTCGTCGTCGCGCACCTCGCGCAGATCGATCTGGCTGGTCTCGGCGGCGAAGAGAGGGTGGAGCTTGCGGAACTGGAGTGTCATCAGGTCTCGCCCGCCTGCGGGCCGGTTTCGATCGGCAGCTCGGCGTCGTGCGCCCACTCTCCCAACGACCCGTCGTAGAGGGTGAGGTCAGGGTAACCAAGCTGGTGGAGGAGGAAGAGGCCGACGGTGGCGGAGATGCCTCCGCCGCAATAGGCGACGACCTGGCGGTCCGGGGTGATCCCGGCTTCCTCGTGAAGGCGCCGCGCCTCGTCCAGCGTCACGAAGGCGCCGTTCGAGGGATCGAGGAGGCTGGCCGCAGGCACGTTGAGGCTCCCCGGAATCCGCCCCGGGCGTCCGTAGCGGCTCGGGCCCTCGCCGAGGTGGAATTCGGGTGCGAGCGCATTCACCGTGGCGGTGCCGGCGTCGCCGAGTCGTGACAGCACGTACCCGCTGTCCACGAATTGGCCCGGCTGCAGCGTCGCGGTGAACCGTGCCGGCGGGTGCTTCGCCGGCTCGGAGGAGACGGGGCGTCCCTCCGCCTTCCACTTCTCCCAGCCGCCGTCGAGCACCGCCGCGCCGCCGAAGCCGTAGGCGCGCAGCATCCACCAGACCCGGGTCGCCCACATGATGCTGCCGGCCGAGTAGAGCACGACGCGGGAGTCGTCGCCGATGCCGAGCGCACCCATGGCATCCGCGAATTGCTCGGCGGACGGCGCCATGAACTTGAGGCGCGTATCCGGGTCGGAAATCTGCCCCTGGATGTCGAGGAATACGGCGCCGGGGATATGCTCCGCGTCGTACTCGGCCCGGCCGGAGACGACGCGGTAGGGGGCATCGTCGCCGGGCTCCGCCGGCTTGAGCCAGGTCGTGCAGTCCACGATGCGAAGCCCCGGCGCACCCAGGCTCGCCTCTAGGTCGCCGGTCTCGATCAGCGCCTGCGGCTCGCGCCAGTTGGTGAGGTCGGCTCGGCCTTCGGTCATCAACGGTCTCCCTTGAGCTCTGGCCGCAATCATATCAGGGCGCGGCAAGGCGGTCGCCGCAAACGCCTGCGTCCCTTCAGTGGTCGCTGAGCAGCGACCCGCAGCCGTAGATGCGGTCGTCGAACCCGTTGGCCCGGTAGGCATGCCAGACGATCGCGGCGTTGATGGCGATCACCGGCTTTCCCAGCCAGCCTTCCGCCTCTGCCGCGAGCCGCACCATCGAGAGGTTGGTTCCCACCTGCACGATGGCGTCCACGTCCGGGCCGTCGAGCTCGCGCAGCACCTGCCGGAGCCTGTCCGGGGTCACCGCCGCGATGGCCGTCGCGCTCGGACATTCGAGGTCCACATAGCGCGTCACCGGGAAGCCCGATTCCTCGAAGTAGCGGACGATCTGCTCGCGCATGATCGGCTGGTACGGGGTGAGCACCGCAATGCGCCGGGTGCCGAGGGTCTCCAGGGCGGCGCTGCACGCTTCTGCGCCCGTCGTCACGCCGAGCCCGCAAAGCCTCCGGGCGCGTTCGCGGAAGGTCGCGTTGCCCGCGCGGCCGCCCCAGAAGGTGGGCGCCGACATCCCCATCACCAGATAGTCGGGCTCGCAGGTCATGACGTCGCGCACCGCCGTCTCGAAGGCCCCGTCCACCTGCTCCAGAAGCGCAGTGAACGCGTCGTTCGAGTCGAGAGCCGGGCTCTCAATGTACATCCGCCCGGTGTGAAGGGTGACTCCGGGAATGCGGAAGAGATGGTTGAAGTCGGCCTCCACGATCGTGTTGGTGGAGGGCACGATGGCGGCGAGCTTGGCGCGGAAAGCGGCGATGTCGGGCATGGCAGTCGTCTATTGACCGTCCGGCATCTCGCCGCCGAGTTCGGGGTAGATGGGGAAGGTGCGGCAGAGGGCCCGCACCTCGGCACCGACGGCTTGCTCGACCGCCACTTCGCGCCCGTCCTTTGCCGCCATGGCGTGCAGCACGTCGGCAATCCAGCCGCCGATGCGGCGGAACTCGCCTTCGCCGAAGCCCCGCGTGGTCCCGGCGGCCGAGCCGAAACGCAGCCCCGAGGTCACTCTCGGCGGCTGCGTGTCGCCCGGCACCGCGTTCTTGTTGCAGGTCAGGCCGGCGGCCTCGAGGCTGTCGGAGGCTGCGGCCCCGGTCAGCCCGAGCGGCCTGAGGTCTGCCACCAGCAGCGGCGTATCGGTGCCGCCCGCGACGATGGCGATGCCCCGCTCCATGAGCGTATCGGCGAGGCAACGCGCATTGGCCAGAACCCGGGCCGCGTAGGCCTTGAACTCGGGCTTGAGCGCCTCGCCCAGGCAGACCGCTTTGGCCGCGACTGCGTTGAGGATCACGCTGCCCTGCACGCCGGGGAAGACCGCGCTGTCCAGCTTGCGCGCGAGCGCCGCGTCATCGGTGAGGATGATGCCGCCGCGCGCGCCGCGCAGGTTCTTGTAGGTCGTCGCCGTGGTGACGTGGGCGTGGGGCAGGGGGCTCGGATGCGCGCCACCCGCCACCAGCCCGGCGAAGTGAGCCATGTCGGCGAGCAGGATGGCGTCGACCGAATCGGCGACCCTGCGAAAACCGGCGAAGTCGATCGCGCGCGGATAGGCCGAGCCGCCGCAGATGATGAGCTTGGGCCGATGCTCCTGCGCCAGGCGCTCGACCTCGTCCATGTCGATGAAGCCTGACGCATCGGTACGATAGCGGACCGGGTTGAACCACTTGCCGGTCAGGTTCGGCGCCGCGCCGTGGCTCAGGTGGCCGCCGGCATCCAGCGCCATGCTCAGCACCGTGTCGCCCGGCTCGAGCAGCGCGAGGAAGACCGCCTGGTTGGCCTGGCTGCCGGAGTGGGGCTGGACGTTGGCGAAGGCGCAGCCGAAGAGCTGCCTGGCCCGTTCGATGGCGAGGGCTTCGATCTTATCGGCGAACGCGGCGCCGCCGTAGTATCGCGCGCCGGGCCGGCCTTCGACGGTCTTGTTGGTGATGACGGAGCCCAAGGCATCGAGGCTCGCGCGGCTGACCAGGTTTTCCGACGCGATCAGCTCAATCCCGTCCTGCTGGCGCGCGAGTTCTCCTGCCAGGGCCGCATGGACCTCCGGGTCGACGATTCGCAAGTGGTCGAGAAAGTAACCCGGCTCGCGCGCCGGCGATCCGGTCATGGGGCGGTCATGCAGCCGGGGCAAGCAGGCAGTCGTCGGCGAGCGGCACCACGGGCGAGAAGTCGGTGTGGTGCTTGAACTCGGGCCGGGCGAACGCGGTCTGCGCGTTGGCGACCGGGTTGAGGATGAGCGAGAAGATCGCGCGGTCCCACGGCGACATGTTGCCCGGCGAGCCGTGGACCATCAGGTCGCCGAAGATGAGGACCGTGCCGGGCGGGCCGAGCGCGGGCGTGATGCCGCCCACTGCGATCAGGTTCGTGACGGTCTCGCGATCCACCACCCAGAGCGGATAGCTCGTGCTGGTCACGTCGTGGAAGGTCGGCAGCGGCTCGTGCCGGTGGGAGCCGGGAATGAAATAGAGCGGCCCGTTGTAGTGGCTCACCTCGTCCAGCAGGATGTGCAGGTTGAGCGCCTGCGGTGCCGGCACGCCGTCGTCCCGGTGATGGGTGGCGAAGTCGTAGTGCCACTGCCAGACGTCGCCCTCGAAGGCCGCCTTCACGTTGACCTTGACCTGCTGGATGTAGAGCTCGGGGCCGGCGATCTGTTGTGCCGGCACGACCAGACGCGGGTGGCGCGCGAGGCGGTCGAATAGGCCGCTTCGCTGGTGCAGCCCCATCATTGTGCGGGGCACGGCGCCCACCTTCTCGCCGATGTTGGCCTCGCTCTCCTCATCGAAGAGCGGCGGCAGGGCGGCGCGAATCGTCGCAACCTCGGCCGGCGAGAAGAGGCCGGGGAGGATCAGCAGGCCGTCCCGGCGGAATGCCTCAAGTTGTTCGCCCTTCAGCTTCAATGGGCCGGCCTCGCCGACTGCTCACCACCCTGGTCGCGAGGGGCGCGGGGTTCTCCCTGCAGCGACAGGGAGAACCCCCGAACCCTCTTGCGAATGCGCGATGGCCTACTCGGCGGCGGCGGGCGTCGCGCTCCGCCGGCGCTTGGCGAGCGCGATCTCGTTCGGCGCGCGGTGATAGGCGCCGTCCTTCATGATCATGAGCAGGTTGTCGGTGTCCTGCATGATGGAGACGTCCTTGGTCGGATCGCCGTCCACCAGCAGCAGGTCGGCGAGGTAGCCCTCCTTGACCATGCCGACGTTGAGCCCCATGAGCTCGCCACCCCACTTCGTGGCGCCGATCAGCGCCTCGGCCGGTGAGTAGCCGAAATGGTTGACGAAGTGCTCCATGTCGCGGGCATTGGCGCCGATCGGGTTCCAGGCGAAGCCGTAGTCGCCCCCCGGCAGGGCCCGAATGCCGCGCTTCCGCACCTCCTTATAGGTGCGGATCGTGTTCTCCATCTTGTAGAACATGTTGTAGCTCTCGGCGACCTCGCGGGTGATGCCCCACTCGCCGGCTTCGTGCGCGAAGGTGTAGACGATGCCGAAGGCCGGTGCCATGAAGATGTCCTTCTTCTTGGCTTCCAGCATGTCCAGGGTCTTATTGGTCGCGTAGTCGGCGTGGTAGATGATGTTGATGCCGTGCTTGAGCGCGAGCCGCACCGCCTTGTCGGCTCTCGCGTGGGTGAGAATGTTGACACCTGCCTCGCGGGCGACTTCGGCCGCCGCAGCGACCTCGGCGTCGAAGTAGGTAATCTTCTCGGACTGCCCGGGCGCGCAGAATTCGTCGCCCGAGATGTTGATCTTCAGGTTGTCCACGCCTTCCCGCACGCAGAGCCGGCAGGCCTTGCGGACTTCGTCCGGACCGTCGGCGATGTAACCCACCGACTCCTGGTGCATGTGCCACATGCGCTCGTCGCCGAGCCCGCCCGACGACACGATCTCGGGCGAAGCCGCCTTGATACGCGGACCCGGATAGCGCCCGGCGTTGATCACGTCGCGCAGCACCGGCTCGATCCGGATCTTGTTGTAGCCGACACCGGCAGCCGAGAAGAGGCTCGTGAAGCCGTGGTCGAGCATCGTCCGCGCATTGTCGAGCGCGAGCACCATGTGCTCCTCGGGCGGAAGCCGCCCGATCTCCGGCAGCGTCGTCGAATCGATGTAGCAAACGTGGGAGTGGGGTTCGACCAGCCCTGGCATCAGGGTGGCGCCGGCGCCGTCCACGACGGTCGCGCCATTGGCCCTGATCTTGCCCTTGCCGCGCGCGACCTTCTTGATGAGGTTGCCCTGCAGCTTCACCTCGCCCGCGTAGGGGCGCTTGGCGTTGCCGTCGAAAATCGTCACGTTCTTGAAGAGGGTCTCTGCCATCGTCTCAGCCTCCGCCTCTGGCATGCGCGGCCGCGGTCCCGCGAGCCCATGCCGCAGGGGTCAACTCGTCGCGCCGCTCCGGGCGGCGCACGCCGCTGCGTGTAGCTTAGGCGCCCCTTTCTATGCCCGCAATCGCTAACCCGCGCCGGCGGTCAACTTCCGGGAACCCAAGGCGCGCTGTACAAGGGTGCAGCCCCGGTCTATGACCCGCTCGCCAGCACGGAGTACAACGATGAAGCTCTATTCGAGCCCGGCCACGCCCTTCGGCCGCAAGGCGGCGATCGTGGCACGGGAGCACGGCATCGCGCTCGATATCGTGAACGTGAACCCCTTCGAGTCGGAGGAGCTGGAGCGGCTCAATCCGGCCAGGCTCATTCCGGTGCTGGCAATGGACGATGGCACCGTGCTCTACGACAGCCACGCGATCTGCGCCTACTTCGACGAGATCGGCGCTGGGCCTTCGCTCTATCCCGATGACGACCGCTGGGACTGGCAGCGGCGCATGACCCTCGGCACCGCGCTCACGGAGACGAGTGTCCAGTGGCTCTTTCAGAAGCGCCAGCCGGCGGACCAGCAAAGCGTCAACCTCAAGACCCACTTCGAGAAGCGGGTGCGGCGCATCACCAGGGCGCTCGACGGCGAGGTGGACACTTTCGCCGCTGCGCCCTTCCGTATGGATCATATCGCCGTCATTTGCGGTCTCGGCCACCTGGAGTTCCGGCACGACGACTCGTGGCGGGCGGATTGCCCCGCGCTTACGGCGTGGTACGAAGACATACAGAGCCGGCCGAGCGTCGCCGCGACTCAGCCCTCGGACTGACGCCAGGAGGAAAAAAGAGCCATGATCGATCTGCACTACTGGCCGACGCCCAATGGCAAGAAGGTGACCATCCTGCTGGAGGAATGCGGGATGCCCTATCGCCTCGTCCCCTGCCACATCGGGAAGGGCGATCAGTTCGAGGATTCGTTCCTCAGCATCAGCCCCAACAACCGCATGCCCGCGCTGGTGGACGACGACCCGCCCGGCGGCGGCGCGCCGGTCAGCGTCTTCGAATCGGGCGCGATGATGATGTACATCGCCGAGAAGGCCGGGCGCTTCTATCCGCAGGACCTGCACGGCCGCTACGAGGTCAACCAGTGGGTCGTGTGGCAGATGGCGAACCAGGGTCCGAAGTTCGGGGAGTTCGGGCACTTTCGCCGGCTGGGCGACGAAGAGGGCGACCAGACCTACGCCATCACTCGCTTCGGCAACGAGGTCAACCGGCTCTACGGAGTCATGAACAACCGGCTCTACGACCGGTCCTATCTGGCAGGCGACGATTACACCATCGCCGACATGATCTCCTATCCCTGGGCCGTTTACTGGGAATCGCAGGGCCAGGACCTGGGCGACTTCAAGTGCTTCAAGCGCTGGTTTGAGGAGTTGTCTGAGCGCGAGGCGGTGCAGCGCGGCATGGCAGCGGGCGAAGACCTGCCCGAGGACCCCGACACCCTTTCGGACGAGGAGAAGGCGCGGCGGCACGCGTTGCTCTACAACCAGCGGGCGCGCCCGGCGCCGGGCTGAGAGAGCGCGGCCCGCGCACCCTCCTCACCCTAGTCCTTAGTTTAATCAGTTCCCTCAGTCGCCGGGCGCTCACTCCGTTCGATCGTGCGCCCCGCGCGCGTTGACGCGCGACGCTCCGCGCTGCGCGCGCGGCGCAGTCGCGCCGTCCGGGCCGCTGCGCGGCCCGGCTTTCTTGTGGCCCATGTCTTGGGCGGCGGCGCCTCGTCAAGTGACGGCCTTCCAGTCCCCCGCCGGCTTGAGCTTCTTGGCCTCGGGGATCACCTCGGCGCCGAAGCGTTCGATCTGGTCGAGCTGCTCGGAGAGTTCGCCCGAGGGGCAGTCCAGCATGCAGACCGCCATCGAGAAGCCGGCGTCGGCGAACGATGCGAGGTCCTCGAGAATCTGCTCAGCCGTACCGGTGCAGGTGAGGCGGGGATTCGCCTGCGCGGCCGGGTCGCCGGCGTCGGTGATGCGCGCGGTGGCGGCGCAGAGCATCAGGAAGTCGGCAGGGCTCCGGCCCTGCGCCTCAAGCTCGCGGCGCACTTCATCCTGGAGGGGGGCAAAGCGACCTGCCTCCACGTGGGAATCGAGGAAGAGCGGATAGAGCCCGTTGCAGAAGCGTGCCGCGCGCCGCGCGCCCCGGATCGTGTTGCCGCCGAAGACGATCGGCGGGTGCGGGTTCTGCTGCACCGGCTTCGGGTCCTGGGAGACGTCCTTGAAGCTGTAGTAGTTGCCTTCGAAGGTGGCGAGGTCGCCGGTCCACGAGGCCTTGTAGATCTGGATGCACTCCTCGGTGCGCCGGTTGCGCTCCTCGTAGTCGATGCCGACCGCGTCGAACTCCTCGACCATCCAGCCGACGCCGACGCCCAGCATCAGCCGGCCTCCCGAGAGCTGGTCCACGGTCATGAACTGGCGCGCGTCCGAGAGGGGGTGGCGGTAGGGCGCGATGAGAACGCTGGTGGCGAGCTTCAGGGTCGTGGTGTGGACCGCCACGGCGCCCATGACGACGGCGGCGTCCAGCATGTTGTGGCGGCGCTGGTAGGCGCGCTGGCCGGACACGTTCGCGGTGTGGAAGCTCTCGGAAGCGTAAGGCATGCAGACATGGTCGGGATACCAGATCGAGTGGATGCCCGCGCGCTCGGCGGTCTGGGCGACCCGGATCGGGTCCATCTGCTCCGCCGGCGTGTGGTGGAGGAACATGTTGACGTCGTCCCGGTAGGACTGACCGTGGGTGTTTCCGTAAAGCCCGACTTCCATGATGCTGCCCCTTTCGTTCGCCCGGTTTCCGGCGCGGCGGGATTATGCCGCCCGCATCGCTTGCCTGGAAGCGCCGTCGCGCGCGCGGTAGCCTCGCGGCGCCGGGCGAGTCGCGGGACCGCGCGGCCCTGACACATACGGAGCGAGGGCGCTCATGCGGGTCTTCATTGCCTGTCTCGGGACCGAGACCAACACCTTCTCGTCGCTGCCGACGGGCGAGCAGACCTACCGGGACACGGCGGTCTACGACGACGACGCGACGCGCCATGCGCCCAATCCCTTCAGCCTGCCCCTGCACATCTGGCGCGAGCGCGCCGAGGCGGAGGGGCATAGGGTGATCGAGGGGCTCTGCGCCTTCGCGCAGCCGGCGGGGCGGACGATCCGCCGCGTCTACGAGGGTTATCGCGATCGCATCCTGGAGCAGGCGCAAGCGGCGCTGCCGCTCGACCTCGTGCTGGTCAACATGCACGGCGCGATGGTGGCGGAGGGCTACGACGACTGCGAGGGCGACCTGCTGGCCCGGCTGCGCGCGGTGGTAGGTCCGGACGTGGTGCTGGGCGGCGAGCTCGACCTGCACTGCCACATCACGCCGCTCATGCTGGAGGCGGCGACGGCGCTCGTCACCTACAAGGAGTATCCCCACATCGACATCGGCGAGCGGGCGGAGGATCTGTTCCGGCTCTGCCACGACGCGGCGGAGGGGCGCACCGCTCCCGTGATGGCCGCCCACGACTGCCGCATGATCAGCATGTGGCGCACCACGGATGAGCCGATGCGGACCTTCGTCAACGACATGAAGGCGCGCGAGGGGAGCGACGGAATCCTCGCCGCCTCATTCGGGCACGGCTTTCCCTGGGGCGATGTGGCCGAGGTAGGCGCCAAGACCCTGGTGGTGGCCGACGGCAATGCCGACAAGGCGGCGGTGCTGGCCGCCGATCTCGGCGCCCGGCTCTGGGCGATGCGCGAAGAGACGCGGCCCACGGCTGTCGGGATCGACGACGCCATCGATCGGGCGCTGGCCGTCGACGGCGGGCCGGTCGTTCTGGCGGACGTCTCGGACAATGCCGGCGGCGGCGCGCCGAGCGATTCCACCTTCATCCTGGAGCGCCTGATCGCGCGCGGCGTCGGCGACGCGGCGAGCGGGCTCTACTGGGACCCGGTGGCGGTGCGCTTCTGCATGGAAGCGGGGGAGGGGGCCTCGCTCCGGCTTCGCATCGGCGGCAAGTGCGGCCCGGACTCGGGCGATCCTGTGGACCTCGTGGTCAGGGTCGAGCGCATCGTCACCGGTGCCGCGCAGACCTTCGGCGCGGCCCGCAACAGGATCGGCGATGCGGTGTGGGTGCGCGCGGAAGGCAGCCTCGACCTCGTGCTCAACACGGTGCGCACGCAGGTCTTCCATCCTGACGCCTTCGATGCCGTGGGGCTCGATCCGGCAAGCAAGAAAATTGTGGTGGTGAAGTCCACCCAGCACTTTCATGCCGGCTTCGCCCCGATCGCTAAGGAGATACTCTACGTCGCGGCGCCCGGTGCCATCGCGCCCGACTTCGCGGCGATCCCCTACACCAAGCTGGCGAAGCCCTACTGGCCCAGGGTCGAAGACCCGTGGGCGGATCGGAAAGGGGAGGGATGACATGGCGATGGACTTGATCGTGCGCGGCGCCAATCTGCCCGATGGGCGCGTCGGCGTGGACATCGGCGTGCGGGACGGGCGCATCGTTGCCCTGGAGCCTGCACTGGAGGCCGAAGCGGGGCAGGAGATCGACGCGACGGACCGGCTGGTCACGCCGCCCTTCATCGACGCTCACTTCCACATGGATGCGACGCTGGCGCGCCCTCTGACCGACGCCCTGCCGCGCCCCGAGCAGTCCGGCCTCCTCTTCGAGGGAATCTACCTGTGGGACGAGCTCAAGAAGCAGTTGACCCCGGAGGCGGTTGCCGAGCGGGCGATGACCTATTGCGACATGGCGATCGCCCAGGGCATCCAGGCGATCCGCAGCCATGTGGACATATGCGACGCGAGGTTGACCGGCGTCGAGGCACTGCTCGAGGTCAAGCGCCGGGTCGCGCCTTACATCGACCTGCAGCTCATCGCCTTCCCGCAGATGGGCTATTACCGCTACCCGGGCGCGCAGGACCATCTGCGACGGGCGCTCGACATGGGCGTCGAGGTCGTCGGCGGCATCCCGCATTTCGAGCGCACCATGGCCGACGGCACCGAGTCGGTGACCGAGCTCATGGAGATTGCGGCGGAACGCGGGCTCCTGGTCGACATGCATTGCGACGAGACCGACGACCCGATGTCGCGTCACATCGAGACGCTTGCCAGGGAGACCCACCGCCTCGGCCTGCAAGGGCGGGTGACGGCCTCGCACCTGGCCTCCATGCACGTCATGGACAACTACTACGTCAGCAAGCTGATCCCGCTGATTGCCGAGTCCGAGATCGGCGTGACGCCCAACCCCCTCACCAACATCGCGGCGTGGGGACACAACAACGGCAGCTATCCGAAATGGCGCGGCATGACGCGCGTGCCGGAGCTGAGAGAGGCCGGCATTACGCTGGCCTTCGGCCAGGATTGCGTGATGGACCCGTGGTACGTCTACGGCTGCGCCGACATGCTGGAGGTCGCTCACATGGGCTCGCACGTGGCGGGCATGTTCGGGGAGGACGAGGTGCGGGCCTGCTTCGACGCGATCACCGTGAACCCGGCCAGGATGATGCACCTCGATGGCTACGGGCTGGAGCCCGGCTGCCACGCCGACATGGTCGTGCTCCAGGCCGCAGACCCGCTGGAGGCGATTCGGCTGCGGGCGACGCGGCTCGCGGTGATCCGCCGCGGCGAGGTCGTCGCGCGCACCCCGGCTGCCGTGACGGAGCTCAGCGTGCCGGGGCGGCCGAAGAGCGTGGCGCTGACCTACAAGGCGACCGACCCGGGTTAGCTTCGGGTCGCGTGTTAGCGTCGCGTCGGCTCCAAGCGTTCGATCCGCCGGGCGGGCTCGCGGCCCGCCAAGGCCTGAGAGGCCGCTCGGTAACCCGAGAAATCTCACGTTGTCTCACGTTGTCTCGGTTTATCTCGCTTCCTCCCGGTACGACGTCCGCTAATGGTGTACACAGGGGCGCCGGGGCGGCCGGCAGCGGTCACGAGAATGGGAAAGGACGGAGCGATGTTGGGCAGGGTGGAGAGCGTCTGGCGGTACCCCGTGAAGAGCATGCGGGGCGAGGAGGTCGACGAGATCTTCGTGGCCTTCACCGGGCTGATGGGCGATCGGGTCTATGCGATCGCGTCCACCGCCGCAGACCCGGCGTTTCCCTGGCATACCGCGCGGGAGCAGGAGGACCTGGTACTCTACCAGGCGCGCTTCAAGGAGCGCGACGGCACGCTCAAGCCCGACAACATGGAAGCGGCGATGGGCCACCCCGCCAATATCCACGCGCCATTCCCGGAGGCCGAGGCCTTTGCCGTCGAGGTCGAGCGCCCCGACGGCTCGGTCCTGAATATCGAGGACCCGGCCTTCCTGGACGGGATCAAGGACAGGTCCAAGGGCGCGCTCTCGCTGCGCTTCACGCAGCGCAGCCTGGTCGATTGCCGGCCGGTCACGCTCTTCTCGCTCCAGACCGTGGGCCAGCTTGCGGACGAAACCGGCATCGATGTCCACAAGCTCCAGTTCCGCGCCAACTTCTACGTCGATTGGGCGGAGCAGGGCGGCTTCTACGAGGACGAGCTGGTGGGCCGCAGGGTCACGGTGGGCGATGCGGTCGAGCTGATGGTCGTGGAGCGCGACCCGCGCTGCAAGTTCATCACCATCCACCCCGAGACCGCCGAGACCACGCCCGCGCTGCTCAAGCAGGTCAACCGGACGCGCGAGGGCTTCGCAGGCGTTTACGCCGCGGTCATCAAGGAAGGGCCGGTCAAGACCGGCGACGAGATCGCGTTGGTGGACTGAGGGCGGCAGACCGGCCGCCGTTCTTTCGATAGCGGGAGTATCGCGACATGGCTGATTCCCAGCCGCGTTGGCAATTCTGGATCGACCGGGGCGGGACCTTTACCGACATCGTGGGGCGGAGGCCCGACGGCGCCCTGGTGACGCGCAAGCTCCTCTCCGAGAACCCGGAGCATTACCGCGACGCGGCGATCCAGGGCATTCGGGAACTGATGGGCGTCGCCGCCGGTGCGGCGATCCCCGGCGACGAGATCGACGTCGTCAAGATGGGGACGACGGTGGCGACCAACGCCCTGCTGGAGCGCCGGGGAGACCGCACCCTGCTGGTCACGACCGTGGGCTTCGCCGATGCGCTCCGCATCGGCTACCAGACGCGGCCCAACCTCTTCGACCGCCAGATCGTGCTGCCCTCGATGCTCTACGAGCGCGTCGTCGAGGTGGACGAGCGGGTGATGGCGGACGGTACCGTGCTCAGCGCCCTGGATGAGGCGGCGGCGCGGCCCTTGCTCCAGGCGGCCTATGACGACGGTATCCGCTCCGTCGCGATCGTCTTCATGCACGGCTATCGCTTCCCCACGCATGAGCAGGCGGCGGCCGAAGTCGCGCGCGAGATCGGCTTCACCCAGATTTCGACCAGCCACGAGACGAGCCCGTTGATGAAGCTCGTGAGCCGTGGCGACACCACGGTGGTCGACGCCTACCTCTCGCCCCTGCTGCGCCGTTACGTCGATCAGGTGGCGGCGGAGCTGGGCGGCACGCGGCTCATGTTCATGCAGTCGAGCGGTGGCCTGACCGACGCCACGCTCTTCCAGGGCAAGGACGCCATCCTGAGCGGGCCGGCCGGCGGCATCGTCGGCGCGGTGGAGACCGCGGGGCAGGCAGGCTACGGCAAGATCATCTCCTTCGACATGGGTGGCACGTCGACGGACGTGGCGCACTATGACGGCGCCTACGAGCGCGCCTTCGAGACCCTCGTCGCGGGCGTGCGCATGCGCGCGCCGATGATGCTGATCCATACCGTGGCGGCGGGCGGCGGCTCGATCTGCTTCTTCGATGGCTCGCGCTACCGCGTGGGCCCTGAGTCGGCGGGCGCCGATCCGGGCCCGGCAAGCTACCGGCGGGGCGGGCCGCTCTGCGTTACCGACTGCAACGTCATGCTGGGCACGCTGCAGCCGGAGTTCTTCCCCCATGTCTTCGGTCCGGGCCAGGACGAGGCGCTGGATGCCGACGTGGTGCGCGAAATATTCGCGGCGCTGGCGGCGGAGATCCGCGAGTCGACTGGCGACGAGCGCACGCCCACCGAGGTCGCCGCCGGCTTCCTCAAGATCGCGGTCGAGAACATGGCCAACGCGATCAAGAAGATCTCCGTGCAGCGCGGCTACGACGTGACCGGCTACACCCTCAACTGCTTCGGCGGTGCCGGCGGCCAGCACGCCTGCCTGGTGGCCGATGCGCTCGGCATAACGACGGTGCTGATCCACCCCTTCGCCGGGGTGCTCTCGGCCTACGGCATGGGCCTCGCCGACATCCGTGCGCTCCGGGAGAGGGCCGTCGAAGCGCCTCTCGACGACGCGCTGATGCCGGCGCTGACAGGGGAGCTAGACGATCTCGCTGCTCAGGCCGAGGCGGAGCTGCGCGAGCAGGACATCCCCGATGCGCGCATCGAGATCCTGCGCCGGGCGCACATCCGCTACGAGGGGAGCGACACGCCGCACCCCATCGAATTCGGCACGCCGCAGGAAATGCAGGCGCGCTTCGAGGACGCGCATCACCGGCACTACGGCTTCCTCATGCCGCAGAAGAGGCTGATCGTCGAAGCGGCGGCGGTCGAGGGCATCGGCGTGATGGCGGAGACCCAGGAGTCGGACCGGGGCGACCACGCGGCAGCCGACACGCTTCCGCAACTCGCGACCGTGCAGGCTCACATGGAGGGGCGCACGCACGACACCCCAGTGTTCGACCGAGACGCCATGCTGCCCGGCAACCGCGTCACCGGCCCGGCGATCATCCGCGAGCAGACGGCCACGACCGTGGTCGAGCCCGGCTGGCAGGCGGAGCTGACGGCGAAGAGCCACCTCGTGCTCACCCGTGTCGTTCCCCTGGAGCGCACATTCGCAGTGGGCACCGAGTGCGATCCGGTGATGCTCGAAGTGTTCAACAACCTCTTCATGTCCATCGCCGAGCAGATGGGCGTGACGCTGGAGAACACCGCCTATTCGGTGAACATCAAGGAGCGGCTCGATTTTTCGTGCGCGCTCTTCGACCCCGACGGCAATCTGGTCGCCAATGCGCCGCACATCCCGATCCACCTGGGCTCGATGGGCCAATCGGTGCGCACGGTGCTGCAGGAGAACCGCGGCGCCCTGAAGCCGGGCGATGTCTACGTGGTGAACGCGCCCTACAACGGCGGCACCCACCTGCCGGACGTGACGGTCATCACGCCGATCTTCGACGAGGCGGGGGCGGAGATCCTCTTCTTCGTCGCGAGCCGCGGTCACCACGCCGATATCGGCGGGCGCACGCCGGGCTCCACGCCGCCGGACAGCCGGACCGTGGAGGAGGAGGGCATCCTCTTCGACAACTTCAAGCTGGTGGATGCCGGCGTCTTCCTCGAGGACAAGCTGCGCGCGCATCTCGCCGCCGGCCGCTACCCGGCGCGCCAGCCTGACCACAACGTCGCTGATCTCAAGGCGCAGATCGCCGCCGGCAACAGGGGCGTCGGCGAGGTCCACCGCATGATCGACCAGTTCGGCCTCGACGTGGTCCACGCCTACATGCGTCACGTCCAGGACAATGCGGAGGAGCAGGTGCGCCGCGTCATCGACGTGATGGCGGACGGCGAATTCACGTATCCGCTGGACGAGGGCGGCAAGATCAAGGTCAAGATCAGCTTCGACAAGGAGAGGCGCGAGGCGACCGTCGACTTCACCGGTACCAGCGCCCAGCGGCCGACCAACTTCAACGCGCCGTCGGCGGTCTGCCGCTCGGCCGTGCTCTACGTCTTCCGCACCCTGGTGGACGACAACATCCCGCTGAACCAGGGGTGCCTGAAGCCCATCAACATCGTCATCCCGAAGGGCTCCATGCTGGCGCCGGAGTATCCGGCCGCCGTCGTGGCCGGCAACACCGAGACCAGCCAGGCGGTGACGGATGCGCTCTTCGGCGCCCTCGGCGTGCTCGCGGCGAGCCAGGGGACGATGAACAACGTCATCTTCGGCAACGACACGCACCAGTACTACGAGACGGTGTGCGGCGGATCGGGCGCGGGCCCGGGCTTCGACGGCACCTCGGCGGTGCACACGCACATGACCAACACGCGGCTCACCGACCCCGAGGTGCTGGAATGGCGCTACCCGGTGATGCTCGACACCTTCTCGGTGCGGCGCGATTCCGGCGGCAGGGGAGCCTATGTCGGCGGCTCGGGCTGCGACCGGCGCATCCGCTTCCTGGAGGACATGGAGCTGGTTGTCGTCTCCAACCACCGCATCGTGCCGCCCTACGGCATGGCCGGCGGCGAGCCCGGCCAGTGTGGCCGCAACTGGATCGAGCGGGCGGACGGCACCGTGACGGAGCTGGAGGGACGGGACGGCACCCATGTCGGGCCGGGCGACGTCTTCGTTCTGCAAACACCGACGGGAGGCGGTTACGGGCCGGCGGCGGAACGGGCGGAGCCGCTCTCGGAAGCGGCCGAGTAGGGGCGCCTCCGGCATCCGCTGAAAGAGGAAGGATCGACATGACGCTAACGCTTGATGAAGCCAACCGCATTGCCCAGGGCGCGATGGAACACGCGCAAAGCCTTGATATTCTCGTCTGCGTCGCGGTGTGCGATGCGGGCGGAAAGCTGGTCTCGTTTCAACGCATGGACGGCGCCATCTGGGCTGCCGTCTATGGCTGCCAGGGCAAGGCCGCCGCGTCGGCCGCGTTCGGCCGCCCGAGTGGCGACCTCACCGAGCGCGCGGACCATCCCACCTTCCGCGGCATCGTCGCGGCCGACGGCGGCCACATGATCTTGGGCCGCGGCGGCGTGCCGATCATCCGGGACGGCCAGGTCATCGGCGCCTGCGGCGTCGGCGGCGGCACCGGCGAGGAGGACGAGGAGTGCGCCAGGGCGGGCGTCGGGCGCATTGAATCGTAGCCTGCTCGCGCCCGCGTCGTTGGGCACTGAACGTCGTTCGAGCGTCGTGCGGGGCGCGGTCGGTCACCCGTAGCGGTAGTCGCGCCGCGCGCCTTTCGGCGTGATCCAGCCTTCGCTCAGGTCTTCGGCGATCATGGCGGGGTCGCGCTCCGCCACATCGCCGTAGCCGCCCGCGCCCGGCGCGATCAGCCGGACGCGGTCGCCAGGCCCGATCGTGGCGTTCGCGAATTTGCTGGGCGAGGTCTTGCCGAAGGCTTCGGTGAAGGGGCGCCAGCCCTTGCCGCCGGTTTCCTGATAGAAGAGCCCGCCCGTCGCGCCCGGACCGCCGCCGAGGAGGCCCCACGGGCGCATCTTGTGGCGGTCGGAGACCGAGCTCACCGTGATCTCGGTATCCATGCAGCGAAGGATCTTGGCCAACGCGTGGGCGCCCCGGAACTGGCCGGGCCCGGCGGTATCTGGCTGCAGCGCGTACTCCTCGATCATCCACGGATAGCGCACCTCGAACACCTCGATCGGCACCATGCGCGAGTTGCCGTTGATGCAGTTGATGACCTCGTTGCCGTCGGCGAAGGGGCGCCCGCCCCAGGCGGCGCAGGTGAAGTCGTAGCAGACCACGTAGTCGCCGGACCGCGGGTCGGTGGCGCCGAAGAGGAAGTTGCTGTGGGTGCCCGCGTCGGTGGCGAAGGCGCGATCGGGCACGCATTGCGCGAGCGCGGCGATGATCGTGTAGGCGATGCGGATGTGGGTCTCGGTGTTGCCGCCGACGCAGGTGGCCGGATAGTCCGCGTTCACCAGAGAGCCGCCGGGCGCCACCGTCTTGATCGGGCGGAAGCAGCCCGAGTTCTTGGGGATCGACGGGTCGGTGAGGTGCAGGATCGCGTTGTAGGCCGCGGACCACGCGACCGAAAGCACCGCGTTGATCGGCCCCCGAGCCTGGCCGTCCGTAGCGCCGTAGTCGACCACCACCTCGTCGCCCTGTACATGGACATCGACGTGGATCTTGTAGGGACGGTCCTCGATGCCGTCGTCCTCCATGTAGTCGGCGAAGCTGTAGACCCCGTCGCGGAAGGCGGAGAGTTCGGCCCGCATCCGCGCCTCCGCGTAGTCCATCAGGTCGTTGACGGTCTTGCGGAAGGTGTCCGGCCCGTACTTCTCGATCAGCGCGCTGAGCCGGGCGGCGCCGACGTCGACGGCGCTGATGAGGGCGCGGAAGTCGCCGTAGTTGGCGCGGGGCGTGCGGTAGTTCGCAAGCAGCAGCTTCCACACCTCGACCACGTCCTCGCCGCGCTCCTTGATCTTGACCGGGGGGACGCGCATGCCCTCGTGGAAGATCTCGGTGGCCTCGCCGGCGAAGCCGCCGGGGACCATGCCGCCGACCTCCGCCACATGGCCGATGGCGACGGCGTAGCCCATCAGCTCGCCCCGGTAGAACACGGGCTTGATGAAGGTGTGCTCGGGCGTGTGCATGCCGCCCCGGTAGGGGTCGTTGTGGACGATGACGTCCCCTTCCTCGACCTCGTCGTGGGGAATTTCCTGGGCCGAGGTCTGCAGCACGAGCGGCAATCCGCCGATCTGCGAGGGGTTGAACTCGGCAACCCCGATCAGCTCGCCCCGCGTGTTGCCGAGGCCGCAGGTGAAGTCCAGGCCCTCGTTGAAGATGGTCGAGTAGGAGGTCTTCATCATCGTGATGCCCATCTCGCGGCAGATGGATACCATCGTCGAATCGATGATGTTCATGGTGACCATGTCCATGGGTGGGACCTCCTGAGGGGTGTCGCTCTCCGGGCGGCGGCCACAGTGGCCGAGCGCGTTCCGGGCCGCAAGCGGGCGGGCGCGGCGTCTCGACGTTTCGCTTGTTATCAGTCGAAGGGTTCGAGGGTCGCCTGTATCTTGCGCGTCAGGCCCTTGCGCACGATGCGGTAGGAGGCCGCGAGCCGGTGGTGAAGCTCGTCCTCCGGGAGATCCAGGGGGAGGTTGATCCAGGAGCGGTGGAAATAGGGCGCCTTGCGGCCGACGCCCATCTCGATGAGCATCTCGGCGGTCGCGATGCTGTCGGTCTTGATCGAAACTCCCGGCAGCTTCGAGCCGATGCAGGCAAACATCTTGCCACCCACCTTCCAGGCGTCATGCCCGCCGCCCCAGGGATCCGATAGCTCCGCGCCGGGGAAGGTCCGGCAAATCGCATTGACCGTATCGCGGCTCATTCGTTACCTCCCGTTGGCCACGACGGATCAGACGAAGATGTCGTCCGGCAGGATCGCGGAGACGACCGTGTTGGGCACGGCAGCGATGCCGTCCACGGTCACGTCGACACCCACGCTTGCGATCACGTAGGCCTGGATGCGGCTGAACCCGCGCTCGTGAACGAGGTGGTCGATCATGTTGAGCAGCGCGTTCTTGGTCGCGAGGTTGATGTCCTCGGCGCGGTTCATGCCGTCGCTTTCGATGCAGAGCCCGGTGGTGGCGTAGTAGCCGCCGCGATCGAGCGCGTGGCCCACGGGGGCCGTGTCCCGCCTGGAGTAGTAGATGTCGCGGATGCCGCGCTCGGCGGCCAAGCCCTTGCGGAGGTCGAAGCGGGCGCGGAGCGTCGTGTTGGTCTCGATGGCCGTGCCGCAGCACTCGCTGCTGCCTTGTGCGAAGTGACCGTCGCCGGCCGAGAACAGGGCGCCCTCGGTCCAGACAGGGAAATAGACCGTGGTGCCGGCTGTCATCTGCTTGGTGTCGAAATTGCCGCCGTGCTCGCGGGGCGGCATGGTACGGAGCGCCTCGCCGTCGATGGCCGGGTTGCCTGTGATCGCGCCGTCGGCCGAGGGCGGCAATGCCAGCCCGCCGGCGGCGATGAGATCGTTCTCCCGCGCTGCTATGCGCGTGAGCAGATCGCGCGAGGGGGCGACCCCCATTACACCCATGAACGGCGCACCGGGGATGCGCACGCCCGGTATCTCGTCGCAGACGGCGCCGTCTGCGGTCTGCTCCCACTTTGCGCAGAAGGGCTCGTCGAAGACGTCGCGCAGGTATCCGAAGCCCGGGAGGGCGAGGGTGAAGCCGTAATCGCCGGGGATCACGTCCAGAACTTCCACGACCAGCAGGTCACCAGGCTCCGCGTCCTTGATGGAGACCGGGCCGGTCAACGGATGTACGAGGTTGAGATCGAGGCTCAACAGCTCGTCGAGGGTGGAATCACGCGATATCAGCGCATCGCCGCCGTCGCGCGTCTCCATGAGCACCTCGTCGCCCGGCTCGATGGAGAGGATGGGCGGAACGTCGGGGTGCCAGCGGTTGTGGCCCGTGCCCGGCTCGTCGGAGAGCCTCCTCGACTGGTCGATGCGAATTTCGTGTGCCGCCATCTCGGGTCTCCTCGCCAGTTTGAGAGAGGCTTTGCGATCGGGAGCCCCTCGATCTTACACGGCCATCATGACCCGCCCCAAACACTCCGGACCATGGTGCGGTCCACGGCGTGGGTCGGGTGCGCCATCATCGCCCCATGAAGAGCCAGAGCAATCAAGCCTCGGCAGCCGAGCCTGGCGTGCGGGCACAACCCTCTCCCCCGCGAAAGTCTCCATCTTTCTGCGCGCGAGACCTTTCAGGCTCGCGCGACTCGAGCTTGCGAGGCATCGCGGACGACGGCTGCCTATGCGCGAAGGCAGTGGACAGGTGCCGCCAAATTCCTGGAGTGTCCCAGAGTATCGCGCCATGACTCGGGGTTGCGCGTCAGTTAGCATCGGCGCCGACCCGCGCGGCGGAGGGACGCCGAGCGAGGAAGGGAGGGACCGATGGAAGGGCAAGCCGCAACCAATCTCAGCCTCGAGCAAATGGATGTGGAGACGACGCTCCACGCCTTCACCCCGATCCACGAGCACGAGAAATCCGGCCCGCATATCATCACCAACGGCGACGGCATCTACGTCACCGACAACAAGGGCGACACCTATATCGACGCGATGGCCTCGCTCTTCTGCGTCAACGCGGGCTACGGGCGGAGCGAGATCGGCGAGGCGATCGCAGACCAGGCCCGGAGCTTTCCCTACTTCCACACCATGGCGGGCCACGCCAACGAGCAGCAGATCAGGCTGAGCGACCGGCTCATGGACCTGCTGCCGGACAACATGAGCCGGATTCTCTACGCAAGCTCGGGCTCGGAGGCGAACGACGCCAACGTCAAGCTCGCCTGGATGTATCAGCGCTGCCGCGGCAAGCCCGAGAAGCGCAAGATGATCGCGCGGAGCATGGGCTATCACGGTGTGACCGGCATCGCGACCAACCTCTCCGGCCTGCCGCTCATGCACGAGGCCTTCGGGCTGCCGCTGCCGGGGTTCCTGCATACCGAGAAGGGGCACTACTTCTGGGAGGGCGAGCCCGGCGAGAGCGAACGGGACTTCTCCAAGCGCATGGCCGCCGCCCTGGAGGAGCAGATCATCCAGGAGGGGCCGGAGACCGTCTGCGGCTTCATCGCCGAGCCGGTGATGGGAGCCGCCGCCTGCGTCGCGCCGCCGGACGGCTACTTCGAGGAGATCCAGGCGGTTCTCAAGCGCCACGACGTGCTCTTCATCGCCGACGAGGTGATCACCGGCTTCGGCCGGCTGGGCTCCTGGTTCGCGACCGAGAAGTACGGCCTCGATCCCGATCTGATGACGCTGTCGAAGGGCATCACCAGCGCCTACGTGCCGCTCTCCGCCTCGGTCATCTCGGACCGCGTGTGGGAGGTGCTGCACGAGGGCTCGAAGGACATCCCGATCTTCGCCCACGGGCACACCGCGAGCGCCCATCCGCTCGCCTGCGCCGCCGCCAACGCCAACCTCGCGCTGATGGAGCAGGAGGACATGGTGGGGAACGCGGCCTCCACCGGCGCCTACTTCAAGCAGCAGCTCGAGGAGCGCGTGGGGTCCCATCCGCTGATGGGCGAGATTCGCGGCGACGGGCTGATGCTCGCGATCGAGCTGGTGGCCAACAAGGAGACCAGGGAAGAGCTCGACCTGGAGTGGGACTGCTCACACCGGCTCTTCGATCTTTGCCTGGAGGAGAAGCTGATCACGCGCGGCTTCTTCGGCCACAACTCGACCTCGTTCGCGCCGCCGCTCTCGATCACACCGGCGCAGGTGGACGACGTGATCGACCGCTTCTCCCGCGGCCTCGACAAACTGACGGCGGACCTCAAGTCGGAGTACGGCTTCAGCCCGGCGGGCTGAGTTGTAACGGTCGAATACGTCTCCAAGTATCGCGCAAATGCGACGGAGGGCAGGCACGGGTGCCAGTTTGTGTGGGTATGGTGAAATCACTATAATGCGGGATAAAGGGTGACACGCTGAGGCCGGTCGAGTGGGTCGCTTCGAGCAAGGCGGATTTGAGGCGTTTTCCGGAGGCTGTGCGAGCGCACGTCGGCTTTGCGATCTACCAGGCCCAAACTGGTCTCCGTCATCGCGACGCAAAATCGCTCAAGGGCTTCGGCTCCGGCGTTCTGGAGGTTGTCTCACGCTATGACGGAGACACCTTCAGGGCGGTCTATACGGTCCGTTTCGAGGCGGCGGTCTATGTCCTGCACGCCTTCCAGAAGAAGGCAAAGCGGGGTGCGGTGACGCCGAAGCGGGAACTCGATGTGATTCGGCGACGGTTGGGGGCTGCCGAGCAGCACTACCGTGACACACTTGGCGGGGACTAGAACCATGGACAACCCGGATCAGACGGTCGAACGCGGCAGCGGCAATGTTTTTGTCGACCTCGACCTCCCGGACGCCGATGCGCACATGTTGAAGGCCGAACTCGTCAGCCGCATCGATGGCATCGTCCGGCAGCGCGGCATCACCCAGACCGAGGCCGCTCGACTGCTCGGCCTGTCGCAGCCCGATGTGTCGCGGTTGCTGCGCGGCGACTTTCGCGCGTATTCGCTGGAACGCCTGTTTCGCCTGCTGACTGCGCTCGGACGCGACGTGGACATCGTCATCCGGCAACCGCGTTCGGCCGGCGGCGGCAGGCTCCGAGTCGCTGCGACCGACATCAATTGACGGTACCATCGCGTCGATGCCCGCGGAGTCATAGTGAAATGGTTCCTTAGGGAAGGGCCCGAGGACAGGCTCCCGCGCTGCAATGGCGAGGGGAGCGCCGGCAACGGCGAACCGCCGTGGATGGCTGGCTTCGGAGTGCTGTCCGATCTCGCGGACGAGAACCGGCGCGTCCTCGCTATCATCGAGGATGAGTTCGAGAGGCTCCCGCGCGAAGACTCCGCGTGATCCTCGTTTCCCGATAGCGTCCGCCTCGTCACCCGCTGCCCCCTAAGCCGCCTGCTTGGACTTGAAGCCGTTCTCCTCGATCCAGCGGGTGGTGTCGTCCAGCGCCAGGGTGAAGCGGCGCATCATTTCCTCGACCTCGGCCTCGGTCATCACCAAGGGCGGGGCGAAGGCGAGGCTGTCGCCGGCGAGCGCGCTCCTGATGATGAGGCCGTGCTCGCGGGCGCGGTCCACCGCATAGGCCTTCACGCCGAAGGAGGGGTCGAAGGAACGCCGGGTCTCCTTGTCCGCCACCAGCTCGATGGCGCCCATCATGCCGACGCCGCGGGTTGTCCCCACCAGCGGGTGATCGGCGAAGCCCCGGATGCGCTCCTGCAGCAGGCCGCCCACGCTGCGCACGTTGCCGAGCACATCGCGCTCTTCCATCAGCTCCTGGCAGCGGAGCGCCACGGCGACCGCAACCGGGTGGCCGGTGGTGGTGAAGGCGTGGGCGAAGAAGCCCAGCTTGCGGCTCTCGGCGAGCATGGCGTCGTAGAGCTTCTGGTTGATCATCACCGCCGAGATCGGCTGGTAGGCGCTGGCGAGCCCCTTGGCGAGGGAGAGGCCGTCCGGCCGAATGTTGAAGGTCTCTGACCCCAGCCAATTGCCGGTTCTGCCCGAGCCGGTGATGACCTCGTCGGCGAAGAACAGGATCTCGTACCTGTCGAGGACCGCCTGCACCTTCTCGAAATAGGTCCTGGGCGGCACGATGCAGCCGCCACCGCCCATCACGGGCTCGGCGAAGAAGGCCGCGACGGTCTCGGGCCCCTCCTGCACGATCAGCTCTTCGAGGTTGCTGGCGAGCCTCGAGGCGTAGTCCTCCTCGCTCTCGCCCGGCTCGCCGTAACGATAGAAGTGCGGGCAGTCGGTCTTGAGGAAGCGCTCGTTGATCGGCAGGTCGAAGTCCGCATGCATCTGCGGGATGCCGGTGACGCTGGCGGCGCCGCAAGTGACGCCGTGGAAGCCCATGAAGCGGGAGATGATCTTCTTCTTCTCCGGCTTGCCGATGGCGTTGTGGTAGTACCAGGCGAGCTTGACCAGCGTGTCGTTCGCCTCCGAGCCCGAGTTGGCGAAGAAGACCCGGGCCATCGGCACATGGGTCGACGCCTTGAGCCGTTCGGCAAGACGGCCCATGGGCTCGGTCGTCTTGTCGATCAGCGAGTGATAGTAGGGCAGCGCCCGGAACTGCTCGATCGCAGCATCGACCAGTTCGCTCTCGCTGAACCCGAAGTTGGCGCACCACATGCCGGCGACGCCCTCGATGTAGTCGCGGCCTTCCTCGTCGATGATGGAGACGCCCCTGCCGCGGGTGACGACCATTGGCGGCGTCCTCTCCAGCGCGTCGAGGTTGCCGTAGCCGTGGGCGACGTGGGCCACGTTGCGCGCGCCGAGAGAGTTCGGGTTGCTGATCGGCGCGGCGCTCTCGCTGCCGCCGTTATCGGATCTGCTGCTGGCATCGTCCATCACTGGCCATCTCCGTCTCTTGGGGCCGTCGGCCGGAGGCCGCTCGCGGCCGCATCGATAATATCAGGACCTTAAGGTTCGCGCGCGGTACGCGCGCTTACGGCCGGGTCACGTTCCAGGTGGCGTCGATCTTCGTGCCGGCGCGGGCGAGGATGACCGTCACCGGGCAGCGCTTCTCCAGGTCTTCACGGAGCCGGGCGACTTCGGCGTTCGAGGCGGACGTGGTGACATTCATGGTCAGCGCGATTTCGGGGAAGGGCACTGTCGCGGGCTTGGAATCGCGGACCCCCGTCGTGTCGAACGCGGCGTCGAGCGACATCGAGAGGTCGGCAATCTCGATTCCCATCTCGTCGGCAATCAGGTGCGATATGACGTTGAGGCAGGCCAGGTAGGAGGAGAGCATGGTCTCCAGCGGCGTGGCGGCGCTGTCGCTCCCGCCGCGGATCTCCGGCTCGTCGATGACCACCGTGTGCTGGCGGGTGCGGGCCTCCAGGCGGCAGCGGCTGGTGGCGGCGGCCTCCACTTGAAAGCGATGGATGTTCGCCAAATCGAAGGTCACAGAGTCCTCCCGCCGGTTGCGGAGCGATCACAGAGAGCCCGGCCGCCGTGGCTCAAGCGGCCAGCGGATATTCCTCGAAGTCGGATTGGCAGGGCTGCGTATCGGTGATGTGGAGCGTCCGCTGCTTCAACGAGATCATGATCGAATGGTTGGTCTGCAGGCGCAGCGTTTCGGGCTCGTGTTCGTCGTAGTGCGCGCAGATCGAGTGCGGGTGGGAGAAGTGATCCGCCATCGCCGACCCGACGGTGGAGACGTCGAGCTCCTGCGACTGGCGCAGCAGCCGCTCCAGGCGCACATTGCGATACATCGTGTTGGGCCAGAGCTTCACAACCTCCGACTCCACGTCGAGCTCGCAGAAGTGGTTGGAGTGGGTGAGAAGACCGTCCTCGGGATAGATGAAGGCCTCCTTGTCCGGGCTGGTCTCGATGTCCATGGCGATGCCGTCCTCGTGAGCGATGAGGAAGTTCATCGAAACCGAGCGGCTGGTGCCACAGATCGCCAGGATGGCTTCCTGCATGTTGCGGGCATTCATGATGTCCCGCACCCGCATGCGATAGGGCTTCTCGTATTCGTTCTTCGTGCCGTCTTCCGGCGTCAGCAGCGCGTTGATGACCACGCCGATGCCGTGCTCGTTGACCCCCTGCAGCCCGCCGATGGTGCCCGTTTCGCCGATGTGGATGAAGTCCGGTCCGTCGTCGCGTGTCACCCGCGAGACCACGGTGTTGATGTCCTTCACCCAGTCCCAGTTCTGGCCGATCATGGTGTCGCCGTTCTTCGAGCGCTCGGGCAGCACGGCGAACGAGGTGCAGGCGTCCATTGCGGTGGGCTGGAACTGCGCCTGGGCGTCGCTCTTCATCATGCCGACGAGGAGCTCGTAGCGCACGTTGAGGAGGGTGATCTCCTCCAGGGTGCGGCCCGAGCCCTCGACCACGCCGTCGATCTCGTCCCAGAAGATCGGGTCCTTGGGCCGCAGCGCCTCGGCCCACTTGGCCGATTCGGCCATCATCGCGTCTTTCTCGAAACCCAGGATCTGGAAGCGCTTGAGATAGCGCTCGAGATTCTCGTCGATCTCCTTCGACATGATTTCGCCATGGGCACGGCCGCGATCCCTAGGATCGCCCGTCAAGTTCAGCACTGGCTTGGTCATCGATCGCCTCCTGCAGGCCTTCTGCCCGCCGCCGTCCTCTTTGCCGGGAGGGTAGCGCGACGACCGGTTCTAGAGAAGGCGGAAAGCGTCCCGGTCGTTGGCCACTTGTCGTCGATGGGGCCGATGGTGGCCGAGTGAGGGCGCAGTATCATCGCGGTTGTGCGATCATTGGGGTTGCGCGCCGCTTCGGCATTGGCTTCCGCTTGGCGAGTACGCGGACGCCCGAGGCAGGAGGCGCCAAGAGGGGACACTGGCCGCGACGCGGCGACGCAAGAGGGGGAGACCATGACCACGACGAAAGACATCCAGGTTTGCTTCAATCCCCACTTCGATGCGGTATCGCTTTGGATCGGATCGTTCGGCGGCGCCGACTCGCCCTGCGATATCTCGCGAGGCGTCTTCGCGGCGCGCCAGGGAGTGCCGCGAATCGTGGAGATGTTCGCCCGCTACGGCATCAAGACGACCTGGGACATTACCGGCCATTCGATTGAGAGCTTCCCCAAGGAGGCGGAGCTCATCGTCAAGCACGGCCACGAGATCGGTGTTCACGGCTACACGCACGAGAATCCGCTCGCCATGTCCCGCCAGCAGGAAGCCGACGTGCTCGACAAGTGCATCGAGCTGGTGACGGACCTTTGCGGGGTGCGCCCGGTCGGCTATGTCGCGCCGTGGTGGGAGCTGAGCCCCAACACCATCGACCTGCTGATGGAGCGTGGCTTCAAGTACGACAGCAGCCTCATGGAGGACGACTACACGCCCTACTATCTGCGCAAGGGCGACCGCTGGACGAAGATCGATTACAGCAAGGACGCGAAGGAGTGGATGAAGCCGTGGGTGGCGGGGGAGCCGGTCGACCTGGTCGAGCTGCCGGCGAGCTGGTACCTCGATGACGCGCCGCCGATGATGTTCGTCAAGACCTTCCCCAACAGCCACGGCTGGGTGAATCCCCGGGACATCGAGGAGATCTGGCGCGACCAGTTCGACTGGATTTACCGCCACTACGACCATGCGGTTTACTGCTGCGTGATCCACCCCGACTGCGCCGGCAAGCCGCAGGTCCTGATGATGGTCGAGCGGCTCATCGATCACATTCTCGCCCATACGGGTGTGCGCATGGTCACCAAGGGCGAGATGGCGGAGGACTTCAAGCGGCGCCGGCACTTCAACGGCACGGCTGAGTAGCGGGCCGCCACAGAATAAAGGGAGCGTCCGCGCCACATCGCAGCGCTAACCGTCCACCGCCTCCCGCATCCATTGCTGGAGCGTCCAGATGGAGTGCTCGGAGTTGAGCCCGCCGGCCGGATCGAGCACGAGCGGACCGGGTCTGTAGCCGCGGCTCTTCAGCCCCTTCGCCGCGCTTTCGACCAGCCGGACGTCCTCCGCGACCGTGGTCTGCCGGTCCTGCGCGGCCAGCTCCCGAATCACCGCGCTCTCGGCGCCGCCCGGGGTGTGCCAGCCGCGCCAGACGGTGCAGCTGTCCACGTCGTGGGCGCGCCAGTGGTAGGTGTTCAACACGTTGCCCGGATAGACCTGGAACGAGAACATCGGCCAGAGGAAGAAGGAGCGGTATTCGCCGGCGTGCGGGACCGACAGGTCGATCGGGTAGCTCATCCGCTCCAGGTCCTGGCACTCGGTCGTGTGGCGCAGGACGTAACCCTCCGCCGCAGGCTGGATGTCGTAGCTCTCGGGCCGGATCACGCCGGTCGCGAAGGTCGGATGGCGCAGAACGCAGTGGTAGCACTCGGAATAGTTCTCGACCGAGACCTTCCAGTTGCATGCCTCCGGGACCTCGAACCATTCCAGCGGCGCCAGCGCCCCGATGTCGGGCACGTACTGGGCGAGTTCCTGCCGCACGCCCGGGTACCACGCGTCCATCGGCGCGGCGTCGTCATCGAGGTTGACGAAGACGAAGCCGTGGAGGCTCTCGCTCCGCACGTCAGTCAGGCGGATCGACGCGCCGTCGAAGCCGGGAACCGATTGCACGTTTGGCCCGCTTCGGAACGCGCCGGTCAGCTCGTAGGACCAGGCGTGGTAGGGGCAGACGATTGCACGGGTGGTGCCGGCACCTTCCACCAGGCGATGCGCGCGGTGCTGGCACACGTTGTAGAAGGCGCGCAGGATTCCGTCCTGACCGCGGATGCAGAACAGGCTCTCGCCCGCAATCTCGAACGTGAAGTAGTCGCCGGGATTGCGTGCCTGGCTCTCGTGCCCGGCGAACTGCCAGGTGCGGGAGAGCAGGCCCTCGCGCTCCTTCTCGAAGACGGCCGGATCGGTGTAATAGCGGGCGTCGAGCGAAGAGACGGGCGCTTGCAGGTCTTGACCGGTCATCCCCGTCAATCCTTGTCCCTGAGGGAGATGCGGAGCAGGCGACAGTGGAAAGGATAGGCGAAAGACCTGTTCGCAGCCCAGCAGAAAGTCCATACAGGGTCCCTGATTGAGGGGGTGACCGGCGGATGAGCCGCGTGATGAAGGCGATGGTGCTGACTGGCCACGGCGGCCTCGTCAAGTACGCGTGGCACGAGGACTGGCCCATGCCCGAACCGGGGCCGATG
>Ga0209544_1000833_pt1 | contig 38392 bp, 26 predicted proteins | sample MesohylPK_FD_187297 | JGI IMG/M metagenome (GOLD analysis project Ga0209544, IMG submission 187297) | Host-associated microbial community of the marine sponge Aplysina aerophoba from Gulf of Piran - sponge mesohyl, lysed by proteinase K... | ecosystem: Host-associated > Porifera > Sponge >... | reverse complement strand
GCGGTCAAGCATACGATGACAGCCGGCGATAGCGACGCGGCAGGTCTGGCCCATGGTCAATTCTCCTTTAGGGGCAACTGCACTGAAGGGGAGGGTGGTGAGCTTCTTTAGTTCAACTGGCTTTGACTGGTGTGATTGGCGATACTGCCATCCTGCAACTCGTATATTTCGGTGGCAAAGTCGTCGCTGGCCGGGTCATGGCTGGCCATCAGTACGGTTATGCCCTCTTCCTCCACTAATCGGGCGAACAGCTGAAGAATCTGACGGCCGGTTTCGCTGTCGAGATCACTTGTTGGTTCGTCGGCGATCAGCATGGCGGGGCCGTGCGCGAGGGCGCGGGCGATTGAAAGGCGCTGCTGTTGACCGCCTGACATCTCGAAGGGCCGGTGGTCAGCCCAGCGGCCAAGGCCGACAAGCGAGAGGCAGTAAGCGGCCCTGCGGCGCCGTTCCGCGGCTGGAAGACCGAGGATACGTAGGGTCATCTCGACATTTTCCTGGGCCGACAGGGTGGGAATAAGGGAGAAGGCCTGGAAGACGAAGCCGATGTAGAGTTGCCGGAGCTGGGCGCATTCATCGGCGGTCAGAAGGTCGATGTCCTGGCCAAAGAGGGAGACGCGGCCGGCGGTTGGCGTGTCGAGGCTGCCGATCAGGTTGAGGAGAGTCGTTTTGCCGGAGCCGGAGCGGCCGCGGAAGAGGGCGAAGCAGCGCCGGGGAACGACGAGGTCGATGCCGCGCAGGGCGTGTACAGACTGGTCGCCCACGGCATAGATGCGCTGGAGATCGCTGACTTCGACAAGCGGCCCCCTGTAAAATTCAGAAATATCCAAAGAGCCGGAAGTTGTGGTATCGCTTTGCGGAAGGGGCTCTGAGGTCCCCAGTTGGGAGCGGGAAGTCTGGGCTCCTTGTTCCCATTGGAGCGTGTCACCGTTGCTGCCGGCGGCACCGGGCGCGTCTTCGCCATTATCGGAAGAGGATGCGATATCGCTGGACCAGGGATTGGCGGCCTGCTGCGATGATGGTATGACGTCATCCTTGCGGGGAGAGGAACGCCAGATGCGCCGCCACCAGGGGACGCCGCGATGCGGCGTGGGGTCCTGGTCCAATGCGGAAGGGTCGTATTCCGATCCTGCGCCACCGGCAGGCGAAAGGGCGGAATCGGCTGGCAAAACGAACTGTTCCTGGGCTTGCCGGACGAGGATGCCGTCTTCGACGAGCTGTACGACCGCTCGGCGGCCGATGCCGCGCTGTTCCAGGTATTCGTGCGGCATCTGCAGGCGGCCGACTGAATCGAGGACGACGCGCTCTTCCAGTTGAAGATCGACGTTATCGTCTGCGGCGACCGGTTCGTCGGCGGTGGGCGCGCTGCTGCTCTCGCTGTGTTCTACTTCCTCAAGCAACTGCTCCACCGGCATCCCACTGCCCGCCTGACGTACCATTTCTGTGCTGATTTTTCCATCCCTGATGCCGATTACGCGGTCGACAACACGGGCGATATCGCGATCGTGGCTGACGATTATGCTGGTGAGGTTATAGCGTCGATTCAGTTGGCGGAGGAGCTGCCAGATCTGCTGGGCGGTGACCGAATCCACCTCTCCGGTGGGTTCATCGGCCAACAGGATTTGAGGCTGATTGGCGAGGGCGACAGCGATGGCGACCCTTTGCTGCTGGCCGCCGGAAAGCTGTGCGAGGCGATGGTGGCTGTGGCTCAGCAGCCCTACGTCGTCGAGCAGCTCGCGGGCGCGCTGCGCGGGGGGAGCGGAGCGTTCACTGGCTGCGATCATGGGCAGCTCGACGTTTTCCTGGGCGGTCAGGTAGGGGATCAGGTTGCGCGCGGACTGCTGCCAGACAAAGCCGACGTCGTGCAGCCGATAGTTCTCCAATTCTTTGTCAGGCGCCTTGAGCAGGTTACGGCCGTTGACGGAGATCTGGCCTGCTGAGGGACGGTCGAGGCCGCCGATTATGTTCAGCAGAGAGGACTTTCCGCTGCCGCTGGCGCCAATAATGGCCATCATCTCGCCGCGGCGGATCTCCAGATCAAGACCCTGGAGGGCCACCACTTCGAGCTCTTCGATCTGATAGATTTTGACCAGATTGTCGCAGACGACCAAGGGGGCGTTGTCTGCGGCGGGAATTTGGGTCATGCTGTTACTCCCTCTGCCCCATGCGCAGGACCTGGAAGAGATCGCGGCGTGTACTCCAGTAGAGGATGATCGACTGGGACCCCAAAAGGGCTGTGCCGAAAACGAATGCGAGAATACCGATCTGGACCCATGCGATGTGGCGCACAAAGGGCGGCAAAGCAAAGATGGGGTCGCCGCTGACGCGGAAAAAGGGTACAAAGAGGTAGGCGGTGGTGATGCCAATCACGACGCCCCAGAGGACGCCAAAGAGGATGACGCCAAGGTATTCGACGCCGACCATTGCGAGTACGAGCCGTGTCTTGAGGCCGACGGCGCGCATGACGCTGATCTGTTGCAAGCGGCCCTGAAGCGAGGCATAGGTATAGACCAGGAGACCGAGGCTGGCAAGCAGGGCGGAGGCGAGAAATCCGACTGACAGTATGCCGTAGAGACCGATGCGCTCAACTCTTTCCTCGTCGAGGGTAAGGAGGGCACGGGCGTCGCTGACGCGGATTGGCCAGATGCCCATTTCGAGGAGATTGTCGATAATCGTCTGGGGAACGGCGTCATCATGGGTCTTCATCCAGACCTGGTGCAGGCTCTCATCGCCTACCTGTTCGAACAGGTAGCCCAGATTGCCGACGAAGACCTCGGTATCCTCGGGATAGGCGGTAGGGAAGTAATCGTAAGTGCCAACGATGAGGAATTCGTGTTCAAAGGAGCCGTAGTTAATTGAAACGTCCAGCTTGGTGGTCTGCCCCTCAAGGAGGCGGCTGCGGCGCAGGAAATTGCGTGAGACGAGAATTCCGTTGGGGTACATTCCGAGCCGATTCATGAGTTCGCCGAGGGAGGCGTGGTTGAAGTCGGACCGATGAAAGGCGACGCTGGGGAAGTCAAACCGATCGATACCGAGAAAGACGGCGTCGATTTGCCGGGATACACTGGTCTTGGTCTTGTAGACGGCGACGCGGGTGGCTTCTTCGACGCCGGGAATTTCCAGGTAGTCGCCAACCGGCAGCAGCCATGCGCTGATCACTTCGGGGTCCGGCTCCTCACCGGGGCCCATTGGTCCCCCCATGTCCGGGGGTGGAATGCCCTGCTGGAAGCGATAGTCGGCGCCGACCTGGTAGTGGATGCGGTCTGACAGCCACTGGTCGAGGCTGAGTGCCATGGAGGCGTAAAAGGCGCCAAGGCTGAGGCAGACCATTGTCAGGAAGAGGCTGCCGGAGTAGTGCCTGCCCTGGCGATGGAGCTGGGTGAGGCCCATGTAGGCGACAAATGAGCGGAGGCGGTTGCCGAGGCGATCCATTGGCCCCATGAGCAGTGGAAAAAGATGGGTCAGCACGAGAGCTGATGTAAAGACGAAGAGAGAAGGAGTCAGGAGCAGGAGTGGATCGCGAAATGGATCACCGCTCGGTTCCCAGCCAATGATGCCGAGTGTGCCGCGCTGGCTCAGCTGTCGATAAGCGTACCAGGAGAGTGCGATAAGAGCGCCATCACCAATGAGCAGGAGGGTTGTGATGGCGGCGTGGGGACGCGAGCGGCTGCGCAGATGTTGGACGATGCCGCCGCGAGCAGCGCGTAGAGCAGGGAGGGCTCGCGCCAGCACAAGGAGCAGCAGAGCGAGCCCGATGAGACGCCAGTCGACTTCGAAAAGAGTGGCCGGGATGCCGGCGCGCGGTGTGAAGACAAGAAAACCTGATGCCAACCCCATGGCGCGGGCCATGATATAACCGGCTCCCAGGCCCACGGGGATGCCGACAACGAGCAGGAGCAGGGTTTCGAGCAGGATTAGGAAGGCGACGAAGCGGCGGCCGGCGCCGCGCGAGGCGAGGATGGCGACCTCTTCCTGTTGAAACTGGGCGGTCACGTGCGAGAGGATCCACAGAAAGAAAAGAAGCAGACCCAGGGCAGGCAGGCTGAAGCCGACCAGGAGCGCGGACAGGCTGGCTCTTCGCTGCAGATAGCGGTTCAGTGGCAGTTCTGGCGAGACATCCATCTTGGTGCCGGGGAAGCGCAGGTCGGCGCGGCTGGGCACAAAGCGCAGACCATTGGCGACGGAGTCGGCCTGATGGAGATGCATAGTTTCTTCGTCGGGGCTGAGGTACCAGACGGCGATGCCGGTTTTGCGGCTGATCTCCGGTTCGATTGAGCGGCGATAGACGCTATCGGTGACGAGCAGGAGTTTGCGCCAGGAGATGGTGGTGGCAGACCAGTAGAAGTCTGAGGGGTCGGAGGGGCTCCAGATTCCGGCAACGGTCATTGGGATTGCGTTGCCGGAGGCGCCCTCGATCATTTGGTAGGATTCGCCGACCTGGAATCCCATTTCGGTGGCTTTTTCTTCAAACACCCAGACGTGTACATTGCCGTCGCTACTCTCGGTTCCAAAGGGCAGTCCATCGACGATGTCGATGCGTTCGCCGATGTTGGTGACGACGGCGAACTGCACATTTTCGACGATTGTGTTGTCTTTCAGATCGGTGTAGGTTGGGTCGTCTTCCCGCGGCTTAATGACCATGCCGGGGCTGGCGACATAGGTGAGCGTATCGGCCACGGCGAGGCCGGTCTCTCTTTCGACGATGCGGCGAAAGTCGGTTTCGAGGCGCAGGGCATTATCCAGCGGGAGGGCGCTGGTCTTGGGCACGATATAGTAGAAGCGCATGGTGAGGGGCGGACGATGGAAGATGGCGCCGACGGAAGCCAGTTCGTCCTGGAGGAGGAGGTAGCTAACGCCTTGAGAAAAGACGGGAATACTTGCCACCATACCGATGGCGAGGACGATACTCAGCAGGGACAGCAGAGTAAGGCTGGGCCGACTGACGAGACGGCGCAGCGCAAGGCCGAGAAAGGGGAGGCGTGAAGGCATCTATCGTCCCACTATGACGTCGCCTTCTTCGAGACCCTCCAGCACTTCGACCACACCCTGGCTTTCGAGACCGGTGCGGATATCGATGCGGCGCTGGCGGTCACCGTCCTGGACGACGACAAAAGTACGGCCTCCGAAACGACGCACGGCCGCGTCGGGCAGCACGAGAGTATCGTCGCGCACGGCAGCGACGACTTGGATGGTGATAAATTCACCTGCGGCGAGCGGCGGAGACTCGCCTTCGACAGAGAGGTGGATGGAGCCTGGGTATCCGGGCGTGAAACGGTCGCCTGAGGAGATTGTCGGTAGTTTGGCGACACGAACGGGGAATGGCTCATCCTGTGCCCAACGGTGGATTGCGGTCAGTTCCTGGTCGAGGACCAGGTCGCCGACGCGAGCGCTCTGGCTGGAGACGATCAGTTCAACGGGCTGCGGTTCAACGATGACCACAAAGGGGGAGAAGGCGGGTACGTCGGCGCGGCGTTGCGGAAGTTCGAGGGGGCCGCGCATGCTGTTCAAATTGATTCCCACGGCTACGACCTGACCAGAAAATGGGGCGCGGATACGGCGTTCCTCAACCTGGCGCTCGAGGGCGGCGACGGCCAACTGGGCGCGGGCGACGGCCTGTTCGAGGGATGGGTCTACGCGACTTTCTACCTGGCTCAGGTCCAGTTGCGCCAGTTCGAGCGCGACTTCCTGGAGGCCGATCTGGTCGGTGTCGCCTGTGTTGCGCGCTTGTGCCAGGAGAAGTTCGACGCGGCGCACTTCCAGTTGGGCTCTTTTCAGGTCAAAGCTCAGTTCGTTTTCGTAGACCCAGAGCACGCTTTCGGCCCTGGAAAGATCGAGGCGGGCCTGTTCCAGCTGTTCCAGCAGGTCGGGCATAATCAGTTCGGCGAGGATTTGACCTTCTTCGGCCTGTTCGCCTTCGCTGACCAGGATTGCACCCAGTTTACCGTCCACTGCGAAGGCGAGCGATTCCCAACGCAAAGGAGCTACTTCGGCGATGAGCTGGAAGCGATCTTCGACGGTGCCGCGCATAACCATATACGTTTTCTGTTCGGACAGCACTGGTGTTGGCCAGGGCGTGGGTGTCGGCACAGCGCGTACGGGCGTGAGGCAGCCGGCGATCACGGACGCCAGAAGGGGCAACAGCAGAAGTATGCTGCGAGACATGCGGGAGCGGGCCTTGGATCCGGGTGACGATAAGGCTGGCATCTTAGTTAGGGTGGATAGTGTTTCGTGACGAGTGGACAGGTGTGTGCGCCGGGTGGGAACAAAGATCAGAGTTGATCTGCGAAGCGAATTTCATGGGACAGGCTCTCATTCCGGCGTTCAACGACTAGGTTAATGGTAAACGATTATGTTGTCAACTCATTGGAAAGACAGGGCGTGTCACGGTTGTCAGTTTTCAGGTATCTACTAAGCCATATACAGTGCCTGTCTTGACCAGCCCTTTATTCTTGACGCCATTCAGGCAATCTGATTGCCTATTCGGTTGGCGGCAGCCACGTTGGTGGAGCGTAACTGCTGGAATGAGCACACACGGTCGGTGAGGCATGTTTTTGTAGGGGGGCGTTGCGGGGGCGCGGAACGGCAGGGGAACTGCGGGGGAACTGCAGGGGTTAGGGGGCTGAGACAGCATGTGGGGGGTAGACATTGTTTGCTAGACATTGTGCTGGGGAAGAATTAACACGGTCGCTGCCAGAGGGATACGAGAGCTCTCCCCCATTTTGGGTTGCGCCCCCGACACCGCTGGCACCGTTCAGGCTTTCTCCGCAAGGTCTTTGGTTGGCGGCAGGCACACTGTTGGACAGTGGCAACGCGGCGAAGAAGGCGCACAGGTCGGTGAGGCATGTTTTTGTAGGGGGGCGTTGCGGGGGCGCAGCCCCTGCACAAGGGAGGGCCGAAGGCCCGACCGCACAACTGAAGTCAGTAGTCAGTCGTGAGAGGCGGCGCGGCGCATGCTGCAGAGTTGATCACGGGCTGGACATGGATTGGTCGCTGGGGGCGGTTGCGGGTTAGACGCTTGCGTTCCGGGGATAGGGCAGTTTGGGGAGGCGCGAATTGGCTGTGGGTGGGTAGTTGGTTTTAGTGTTTCAAATGCCTTTCTGTGGTTGTGTTCTCTGTGGCACTGTGTTACCGTACTCTAATTGTCTTTTGCTGCCTCAGCGGCGGCATTTGGCATGATTGTTTGGAATGCGTTAGACAGACCGTGCTTGTTGGACCCTCCGGCTTTTGCCGGGGGCGCATCTGGGTCCCGCACATGTTGGTGGGGCCCGCTCCGGCCCAAAAGTAGACTGGTCAGAACGGAACGCTAGACGCCTGGCAAAGGAATTGCTAGAGGCTGGAGCACAGATGAATAGAACAGAATTACTGCGCCGAAGCGGTATGTGGATAGAGACCGCACTGGCCGGTTCATTGCCACCCCCTGTGCGCCGGTTCATGCGCATCGAGTTGTCGATGTCGCTGGCCTACGGCGTATTCTACGCCTCGATCATCCCCTTCACACCTGTCGTCATGCGCCGATTGGGCGCGAGCGTCGATATGCTGGCGCTATATTCATCTCTTGTCTACATCGGATCTGTCTTTACCTCCTTCAGCGTGGTGCTGATGCGCCGACGCCGCACCATCAACTTGATCGTCTTCTGCTGGCTGCTGGGGCGTTCGTTGTTCCTGCTCACGGCATTCATTGCGGGCGCGATACCGCTGATGGTTATCGGCATCCTGCTAATGGTGTTGGAGGAGTTTGCCGTTCCGGCCTACACACGTGTAATCCAGAAGATTTATCCGGAAACCGGGCGCGGTAAAGCGATGTCTGCTGTGCGCCTGGGGATGGTTGCGGTCATTCTTCTGGTCACGCCGCTGGCTGGTTGGGCATTGGATTATGCAGGGCATCAGGTGCTCTTTCCGATTGGCGCGCTGTTTGGCATTCTGGCGACATATTTCTTTATGCGGATTGACCTGGACGAGGGACAACTGCCGCCACGCGAGACCAAGACTTTTGCCGACCTTTGGCAAATTGTGCGCACTGATGGAAACTTTGCGGTCTATCTTTTCGGTAACACGCTGTTTGGCCTGGGCGGTTTGCTGGCATGGCCGCTTCATCCGATCGTGCAGGTGGACCGTTTGCAACTGTCCTATTCGGAAATTGGATTCCTGGGTTTGATCGAGTCGTTGACCTGGCTGCTGAGTTATCTGGTGTGGGGGCGGATGATCGACAGACGGGGAGGCCTTTCTGTTGTGCGTGCGATCACGGCTATCTCTATCGTGACGCCTCTCAGCTACATGACGGCCCAGAGCCTGTGGATGTTGATACCGTCGGCAGTTGCGCGGGGAATGGGGATGGCGGGCTTTGAATTAGGGCGAATCAACGCGGGTATACAGCTGGCGGACCCTGATCGGGTGACCGAGTATGCCGCGATCCAGTCGACCGTGGTCGGGCTGCGCGGTCTCTTGACGCCGGTGGTGATGGTGGGACTTCTGCGGCTGGGTGTGCCGCACAACGGCATCTTCCTGATCAGTGCTGTTGTCCTGGCGCTGGGATGGGTGTCGTTTGGTTGGGTGAAGGCGCCATTGCCGACGGACGAGGGCTTCGGCGAACGTCGGAAGCTGCGCTACCGCTGGCCGTTCCGGCGACGGATTACACGCTTGTGATTGGGAACGGCGGGGGATAGGGGGACTGCGGGGATAAGGGGGACTGCGGGGATTGGGGGAACTGCTGGGGATGAGGGGAACGGCAGGACCGCCCAAGAACAAGGGGAGAGAGGCTTCTGATCAGAAGCAGAACCGGAATCACTACAGAGTGGCGCAGGTGTGGAAGGTACTGATAACAAGTGGAATTTACATTAGAGATAGACTGGTGGGAAGGGGTTTCTTGCCAGACGCCAATAATTGCCTTTGGATGAGGCTGGAGCAAAGATGAAAGCAACTGAATTGTTGAACCGAACCGGTATGTGGTTAGAGACGGCTCTGGCCGGTTCGTTGTCGCCGGCTGTGCGCCGGTTCATGCATATCGAACTTTCGATGTCACTGGCCTATGGCATTTTTTATGCTTGTATCATTCCTTTCACGCAGGTTGTGCTGCGCCGATTGGGCGCTACGGTCGATATGCTGGCGCTGTATACGGCGCTTCTCTTTGTCGGCTCGGTATTTACTTCGTTCAGCATTGTGATAATGAGACGGCGGCGGACGATCAATATAATCGTTTTCTGCTGGCTGTTGGGGCGTTCGCTGTTCTTGCTGACCGCGTTCGTGACGGGCGCGGCGCAGTTGATGGCAGTAGGCATCGTCTTCTGGCTGCTGGAAGCATTTGTGATCCCGGCTTATACGCGGGTGATCCAGAAGATTTATCCTGAGAGCGGGCGAGGGAAGGTGATGTCCACGGTGCGGATGGGGCGTGTTTCGATGATTCTTCTGGTCACGCCCCTGGCCGGCTGGGCAATGGACCAGGTAGGGTACAGGGTTCTCTTTCCCATCGGCGCGCTCTTCGGCATACTGGCCACTTTTCTCTTCACGCGCCTTGACTTCGACGAGGGGGAGTTGCCGCCGCGCAAAACCAAGGCGTTTTCCGATCTGTGGCAGATCGTGCGCACGGACAGAAATTTTGCCGTCTATCTGGTCGGCTATTCGCTGTTTGGGCTGGGCGGGTTGCTGAGCTGGCCGTTGTACCCGGTGGTGCAGGTGGACCGCCTGCAACTCTCCTATTCGGATATTGGATTGCTGGGGTTGGTGGAGTCGGTTACCTGGCTGTTCAGTTATCTACTGTGGGGGCGGACGATCGACAAGCGGGGCGGCCTGTTTGTGGTGCGCGCAATTTCCGCTATATCGATTGTTACGCCCGTCACCTACATGTTTGCACAGAACATTTGGATGTTGCTGCCGTCGGCTATCGCGCGCGGCCTGGGGATGGCGGGTTTCGAGTTAGGGCGAATTAGCGCCGGGATTCAGCTGGCTGACCCGGACAGGGTGACGGAGTACGCTGCGATTCAGTCGACGATCGTTGGGCTGCGGGGTCTGGTGGCGCCGGTGGTGACGGTCGTGCTGCTACGGATGGGGGCGCCGCAAAGCGCCATATTTCTGCTCAGCGTGCTGTTCTCGTTGCTGGGGTGGTTTATGTTTGGCCGGGTGGAGGCGCCGACGCCGGGAGACGAGGGTTACAGCGAGAGGCAGAAGCTGCGGTACCAGTGGCCGTTCCGGCGGCGGATTGCGCGGGTGTAGTTGGGGTGTGTTGGGAATGTGTGCGATGTCTTGACGGTGCAAAGCAGGGCTGGTTGATTTTCGCCTATACCGGGACATGCAGGGGCAGGACTCAGTCTATCCATGAAGGGCGGCAAAGAACACCTTTTTTTGAACCAAGGAGGGCCGCGGAGGGGCGCGAAGAACGGCTACTGCAAAACCTTTTAACCACGGAGGGCCACGGAGGAACACGGAGAACTGCGAGGGTTAAGGAGCTGAGACAGGATGTGGGGTGGAAGACACTTTTGGCTAGACGCCTTGCTCTAGACACATTGCTCTAGACACATTGCTGGGGAAGAATGAGCACGGTGGTCTAGTAAGGGCGGGGCGTTGCGGGGGCGCAGCCCCTGCACAAGGGAGGGCCGAAGGCCCGACCGCCCAGAACTGCAGTGGTCAGTGGTCAGTGGTCAGTGGTCAGTGATTGGGGAGTGGTTGGCAGGGTTAGCGCGGGCTGTTGGGGGGCTTGCGCTGGGTAGGTGGGAGAATGATTTATTGTGGGAGGCTTGGTTGGGTTGGCGTCTGTGTGGGTGTGTGATAGGGTACTGGCAATGTCCGGCGCTGCCATGGAGGCGTGCCGGGTTATTGGATTTTGCGACGAGTTCGACCGTCGTCTTATGCTGGACGCTCCGGCCCGAATGTTAATTGGTCAAGACGGATTGCATGCACGAGGCCAGGCATAGGCAGTGCCTGAGGCTGGAGCAGAGATGAATACAAATGAATTACTGAGCCGGGCTGTCATTTGGATCGAGACGGCGCTGGCCGGCTCACTATCGCCCTCCGTGCGCCGGGTCATGCATGTCGAGCTTTCGATGTCGCTGGCCTACGGCGTTTTTTATGCCACGATCTTCCCCTTCACACAGGTTGTGCTGCGTCGTTTGGGCGCCAGCGTTGACATGCTGGCCGTGTATACGGCTCTTCTTTTTGCCGGCTCGGTCTTCACTGCGTTCAGCATCGTCTTGATGCGGCGGCGGCGGACAATCAACATTATCGTTTTCTGCTGGCTGTTGGGGCGTTCGCTCTTTCTGCTCACCGCGTTCGTGACAGGCGCGACGCAGCTGATGGCGATCGGCATTGCCTTCTGGCTGTTGGAAGCGTTTGTCATTCCGGCGTACACGCGCGTTATTCAGAAGATCTATCCTGAGAGCGGGCGTGGGAAGGTGATGTCGGCGGTGCGGATGGGGCGGGTTTCGGTTATTCTGCTGGTCACGCCCCTGGCTGGATGGGCATTGGACAAGGTAGGGTACCAGGTCCTGTTCCCTATTGGGGCGCTCTTTGGCATTCTGGCCACATTTCTTTTCACGCGCATTGATTTCGACGAGGAGGAATTGCCGCCGCGCAAGACGAAGGCGTTTTCGGATCTGTGGCAGATTGTACGGAGCGACAGGAATTTTGCCGTCTATCTGATCAGTTACTCGCTGTTTGGGCTGGGTGGGTTGTTGAGCTGGCCGCTATACCCGGTTGTGCAGGTGGACCGTTTGCAACTCTCCTATTCGGAAATCGGATTACTGGGGTTAGTGGAGTCGGTAACCTGGTTTTTCAGTTATTTGCTGTGGGGACGGGCGATCGACAAGCGGGGCGGCCTCTTTGTCCTGCGGGCAATCTCGGCGGTCTCAATTGTGACGCCACTCACTTACATGTCAGCACAGAGTTTGTGGATGCTGATGCCGTCGGCTATTGCGCGGGGTATGGGGATGGCGGGCTTTGAGATGGGGCAGATCAGCGCAGGAATACAGCTGGCGGACCCGGAGCAGGTGACGGAGTATGCGGCGATCCAGTCGACGGTGGTTGGGTTGCGGGGGATGGTGGCGCCGGCAATCACTGTAGGGCTATTACGGCTGGGGACGCCGCACAGCGCGATCTTCCTGCTGAGCGGGCTGTTTTCGTTGCTGGGGTGGGTCATGTTTGGACGGGTTGAGGCGCCGACGCCGGGTGACGAGGGTTACAACGAGCGGCAGAGGCTGCGTTACCGGTGGCCGTTCCGGCGGCGGATTACGCGGGTGTAGTTGGGGGGGGGTTGGGAGTGCATACGATCTCTTGATGGCGCAAACCAGGGCTGGTTGACTTTCGCCTTTACCGGGACATGCAGGGGCAAGACTCAGTCTATCCATGAAGGGCGGCAAAGAACACCTTTTTTAACCACGGAGGGCCGCGGAGAACACCTTTGGGGCCACGGTAGGCCATTGACTGAACATGATTAGGGTTAACGCAGGTCAGGTCGACGAAAAGGAAGTTACGCGATTTACAGTTTTCTTCTTCCCGCGGGTGGATTGGGAAGGGCTCGCTTCTAACGGAGTTCTCCGATTGGCAAGAAATCCTGATCCCTAGAAGCCTGTCGCGGCGGCCAGTCCATACTTGACCTAAGACAACATGCTTCGCGAGAAGCAGTCTCAGCCTGATGTCCTGTCCGAACCTTGAAAGTCAGGCGAGACAGGTCGCTTGCTCGCGGCTGCCAAGTATTGGTAGGATGGCACGTGTGTAGCCAGAAACTCACAAGAACGACAATCTGCGGGAAGACGTACTCTGCGGAAAGAAGTACAAGGGAATACGCGGGCTACCGAGGACTCATCCTGCGGCAAAGTCAAGGAAGATCTCAGACCAACTGAATACTCCTGTGAATCTCAGGCAATGTATAGGCTACCTGATTTGAGTGTAGGGAATCGGAACGGGGTCGATCCGTTTGAGAAGTACTCGCGGCAAGAGTTGCTAAGGATCATTTACGAAGAAGAGGAGCGGCTCTCCTTATAGGGCTGAAGGAAAGGCGCTGAATCCGCTCCTTTGACACCTCGCAAGTTGACCACAGAAAGGAAACATATGAATACATATCGCGCCGGATTGGTCGGATGCGGCCGGATTGGCACTCTTTGGGAGACGGATCCGCCTACGCCGCTTACGCATGCAGGGGGGGTGGCGGTTTGCGCGCAGACGGAGTTGGTGGCAGGGGCGAGCCGCGGCAACGAGCATCTGCAGATATTTGGGCGGATGTGGGATGTGGACGCGCTCTATCTGGACTACCGGCAGATGTTGGAGAAGGAGAAGCTGGATATTGTGTGCGTGGCGACGCATCCGGGGCTGCACCGGGACATCGTGGAGGCGGCGGTCGAGAATGGCGCCAAGGGCATTTTGTGTGAGAAGCCGCTGGCGCTAAGCCTGGAGGACGGCGACGCGATTGTGGCGGCCTGCCGGAGCACGGGGTGCGTGCTGTCGGTGAATCATTCGCGGCGCTGGAACCCGGCTTTCATCAAGGCCAAAGAGATGCTCGATGACGGCGACATAGGTGATTTGATTTCGATGCTCGGCATCTGCCAGGGGGTTAAGCCGTTCCCGGCGTGGACGGCGGACGAAGAAGGGCCGCTGATCCACGATGCCGTGCACACATTCGACCTGTTTCGCATCTATGCAGGCGATGTCAAGTCTGTAGTAGGCACTGCGCACCGCCGTCACCGCGAGGAGTTTCGCGTCGAAGACATCAGCGACGCGATCTTCAGTTTCCATTCGGGCGTCAGCGCGGTCAGTATGGCAAATGAATTGACCCGATATGCCCGCTTTGGGATCGAGTTGCAAGGTACCGACGGCGTCATCAGCCTGGAGTATGCCGGCAACCAGTGGCTGCTGGGCGTTGACACGACCGACCGCCTCAATGAACCGGATTCTCGCATCGAGTGGTACACGTTGGAGCCGCAGCCGTTTCCGGCAATCGAGGAGGCGAGCTCGATTCAGCTGGCGGTGGAGGAGCTTGTGCGCTGCATCGAGGACGGGGGCGAACCGAGCTCAAACGGGGAGGACGGGGTGGCCTCGCTGGAGATGGTAATGGGCATTTACGAGTCACAGCGGCAGGGGAACCGACCGGTGGAGCTGCCCCTGGCCGATCGTTCATCGCAGCTGTACATGCTGCGGGACGAAGGGCACTTCTGATATTGGAGGGGAACAGGAAGGAGGGGCCGTAATGAAACATCTCTTTATCGATGATCACGAGGTCGAGGAGATCGACAATCTGGCGCGCAAGCTGCACCAGCCGCAGAAGGCGCGTGACAATGTCGTGCTCCGGCCCGAGTACCGCTGGGAGAACAACTCGATTCAGATGCGGACGACTCCGGTCTGGCTACCGGATGAGGGGCTCTTCAAGGCGATCTACCTGAGCAGCGCGGAGGGACTGGATCCCGAAGTCCGGTTGGATGTGACGGGTGCGCCAGCCGGCGGTGAGCGTTTTGCCTGCTACGCTACTTCGGAGGACGGCGTGAACTGGGAGAAGCCGTTCCTGGGCCTCTATGAATATGAAGCGCCGACCTGGCGGGGGACGCCGGTCGGGGGCGAAAACAACATTCTTCCCAGCGCGAATGGAATGCTGCAGGGGCCGATTTACGACCCGCACGATCCGGATCCACGGCGCCGCTTCAAGGGGCTGCGCTATGGCGGGAGCGAGCTGCGCTCGATGGTGTCGGCTGACTTTTTGCATTGGGAGGAGCTCGATATTCCCTCTCTTCACAGCCATGATGAGTCGCACCTGACTTACGACGAAGCACGAAGGCAGTTTATTGCCGCGGCTAAACGGAACGGACCCTACGGGCGATCGTGGCAGCTGTATACGAGCGAGGATTTCGCCAACTGGACAGAGCATGGCCTGATCTTTCATGCGGACCAGACGGACCAGGAGAACGGAAATGTTCGTCTGCAGCGTTTCTTCGACGACCCAGACTATCTGACGCCTGTTTTCAACCGGCCGGAGGAGTGGCGCACGGATGTCTACAACTTCCCGATATTCCCCTATGAGGGTATGCACCTAGCGATGCCGGTGATGCACCATTGGGCGGGCAAACATCCTCCTCTCTATGAAAACGTAGACAGCCGCAAGTCGGTGGAACTGGCTTCCAGCCGCAATCTGGTGGACTGGGAGCGGGTGGCTGGCCGGGCACCCTTCATGGAACAGTCACCGGTACGCGACGGCGAGACGTACGATACGGGCCAGATTGTAATTTTGAACAGGCCAGTGCAGCGCAACAACGAGCTGTGGTTCTACTATATGGGCCTCCGCTATCGCAATCTATCGTTTGAAGACGTACGCAACAGGCGCTATCTGGATGCGAGCGCGATCTGTCTGGCGCGGTTGCGGATGGACGGGTTCGTTTCGCTCAAGGGGGGCGTTGAGTGGGGATCGGTGCTTAGCCGGCCGCTGCAGGTCAGCGGCGATACTTTGCATGTGAATGCGGATTCATGGCGGGGACGGGTGTTGGTCGAGGTGATCGACGCCGGTAGCGGGGAGCCTATTGAGGGCTACACGAAAGATGACTGCGTTCCCGCGATCATTGACAGCATAGATGAGCGCGTCCAATGGCGGGGCGGGCGCGATCTGACAGAGATGACGGGGAAGACAGTTCGACTGCGATTTCATTTGTGGCAGGCGGAACTGTATTCCTTCTGGTTTGAATAAAGCTCAGTGGATTTCTCTACCGTTGAGGGCAGCAGCCTTACAGAAGCGGGTTGTCCGCTCTCTCGACATCGCAACAGGAACGGAGTTTCAAGATGAAACGACTTGAGGGGAAAACAGCTCTGGTCACCGGGGCGTCGCTCGGAATCGGGCGCGGTATCGCGCTCTGCCTGGCGGAGGAGGGGGCCAATGTGGTGGTGAATTACCGCACGTCCGAGGCCGAAGCCAAGAGCGCGGCGGAGGAGATCCGGCAGATGGGCGGTGAGGCGCTGGTGTGGCAGGCGGACGTTTCTGATCGCGACGCGATCGCGGCGATGGTCCAGGGCGGGGTCGAGCGGTTCGGCCGCATCGATGTGGCGGTGGCCAACGCGGCGGTCTCTATCCGCGAAGCGGTGGTGGATGCGAAGTGGGAAAACGTGTTGCGCACGTTTGAGGTTACGCAGTTCGGCGTTTTTCACACTTGCCAGATGGCGGCGCAGCAGATGCTGAAACAGCCGCAAACGGGGCGAAGTCGCGGCAAGATTGTGGTGATCAGCTCGGTTCATGAGGAGATCGCTTTCCCCAGCAGCGGCGCGTATAACATGTCGAAGGCGGCGATTAATCACCTGGCGCGGACGATGGCGGCGGAGCTGGCCGGGGACCGCATCAATGTCAACGTGATCAATCCCGGCTGGATCGACACACCAGGGGAACGCAGTTTTTACAGCGAGGAGGATATAGCCGAAGGCGGAAAGCGCATTCCCTGGGGGCGGATAGGGGTGCCGGAGGACATTGGCAAGGCGGCGGCCTATCTGGTCAGCGATGATGCCGATTACGTGACGGGCTCGATCCTGCGGGTTGACGGTGGCTTCGTGCATGGACTTGTGCTGCCAGAACCGGAGGAGAGCAGTGGCTAGTGGTCGGTGGTCAGTGACGGCCGCTTGGAGAAGGTCAGAGTAAGGCGTGAGCGGTTTGGCTTGAGAAACTGGATTCAGCACGGGAGCGTCAGATGAGAGTTGCAACAGGCGGGCTCAGCCATGAAAGCAGTACGTTTACGCCGGTGCCGACGACGATAGAGAGTTATCGGGAGAGGTTCCTGCTTGAAGGCGACGATATCCTGAACACGTTCGCGGGGACGAATACACCGATAGGGGGCTTTATCGAGGGCGCGCAGGCGCATGATTTCGAGCTTGTTCCGACACTGTTCGGGGAACCTCAACCGAGCGCGCCGACGCCGCGGCCTTTGTATGACGAACTGCTGGGCCGCATATTGGACGGGATCGAGAAGGCGATGCCGTTGGACGGCGTGCTGCTGGAGCTTCACGGCTCGATGGCGGTGGGGGACCTTGACGCGGCGGACGGGCTGGGGGATGCGGAGGGTCATCTGCTGGCCGCGGTGCGGGAGACGGTCGGACCGGATGTGCCGGTCCTGGCGCAGCTTGACATCCACTCGAATGTATCGCAGCAGATGGTAGAGCAGGCCGATGTCCTGATTGGGCGGGAGACTTTTCCGGAGATCGACATGGCGGCGCGCGGGCGCGAGTGCGCGGATGTGTTGGTGCGCGTTGTCCGGGACGGTTTGCGCCCGACGATGGCTTTGCACCAGATCCCAATGATCTGGGGGCAGAACCAGGTGACCGCGCATCTGCCGATGCGGGATGCCATTGCCGAGCTGCACGGCATTGAGGCGTTGCCGGGTGTTGTGTGCGGATCGATTGCGACGTGCTTTTACCTGGCTGATGTGCCCGATATGGGTGCTTCGGTCTACGTAGTGACCGATGACGACCAGGCGTTGGCCCAGGAGTATGCCGACCGATTGGGCAGTTGGATTTATGCACGGCGGGAGGATTGGCAGTTGGAACTGTCCTCGACCCGGTCTGCGTTGGAAGAAGCGCAGGCAGTGGGAAGATACCCTATCATATTGGCTGATGTGCGGGACAACACGGGCGGCGGGTCGCCGGGCGACAGCACTGGTGTGTTGCGCACTTTCATTGACATGCAGATAGAGGACGCATGCGTGCTCTATATCGTCGACCCTGAAGCGGTCGCACGCTGCCAGCAGGCCGGTGTTGGCGCCCGCCTGTCGTTAGAGGTGGGGGCGAAGTCGTCGCCTTTGCAGGGAACGCCGGTACCGATGGAGGTGGAGGTTGCAGCTGTGTCGGACGGGGCTTTTCAGTATGACGGGCCTATGTATGCAGGGTTGAGCGGAAATATGGGGCCGTCGGCGCATGTCGTTCAGGATGGCATCCACGTGTTGCTGGTGAGCGGGCGGGAGCAGCCATTTGATACGGCGTTTTCCCGTTCGCTCGGTCTCGACCCGCGGCAGATGCGGTACATCTGCGTGAAGTCCGCAGCCCATTTTCGCGCGGGATTTGAGTCATGGGCGGGCGCGATTCACGTAGTGTCCGAGCCGAGCTTGCATAATCTGGACGATCTATCGTTCCGACGCCTCGGCCGCGAGCTATATCCGCTGACTACGCGGACATAGCTTTTCTTCTCTTTATGCCCAACTAGAGAGGTGAGAGGCGCTGGTGCGCCTCTCGTTTCACTTTACGGCATTCTTGGAATTTGTTGCTGGAGAGCGCCCCCGGTAGGAGTCGAACCTACGGCCAAAGGTTTAGGAAACCTCTGCTCTATCCTCTGAGCTACGGGGGCAGGTAAACCTGCACACGCTGCAAAACGATAGCATAAAGCTCCTGACTGGTCAAAGAAAACACCTGATTCCGCCGTTGTTGCCCGACTGTGCTTGAGCGGTACTCGGCGATTGCGTCGAAATCGACATTGTTTCGATTGTGGTCGCAAAGTTCGGCGATATTGCCGGGCTGATGTACAATCGGCGGATATGAAGTGCCCATCCTCTGTAAATTGGCGCGATTTTGAGGCCCGCCCCTTCCACGAATAGAGGCTCTGCATGCAGACCGCACAGGATTTTTCGCGTGGTGTACTGAGTAATGTCGGCGATGTGATCGTCGGTAAAGAAGAGGTGATCGAGCACCTGCTGATCGCGCTGCTGTGTGAAGGTCATGTCCTGCTTGAGGATGTGCCCGGCGTGGGCAAGACGATGATGGCGCGGGCGCTGTCGGTCAGCCTGGGGGTGGACTTTCGGCGGCTGCAGTGTACGCCCGACCTGCTCCCCAGCGACATCACGGGCACAAGTATTTTCAACCAGGAGACGCGTCAGTTCCAGTTCATAGCCGGCCCAGCGTTTACACATGTTCTGCTGGCGGACGAGATTAACCGGGCCACGCCGCGTACGCAGGCTGCTCTGTTGGAGTGTATGGGTGAACAGCAGATCACGGCCGACGGCGTAACCCGTCAACTGCCGCGCCCGTTCATGGTAATCGCCACGCAGAACCCAGTGGAGTATGAAGGCACCTTTCCTTTGCCAGAGGCCCAGCTTGATCGATTTCTTTTCAAACTTAACCTGGGCTACCTGTCGGATAAGGAGGAAGGGGAGATGCTGATCAGTTTGGGACACCGGCATCCGATCGAGACGCTGGAAGCGGTGGTCGACGGGCACAATCTGCCGGAACTGGCGGAACAGATTTGGCAGGTGACCGTGGCAGACAGCATCCGCGAATACATCGTTGCGCTGGTACAGGCGACGCGCAGCCATTCGGATTTGGCGTTGGGCGCGAGCCCGCGCGGATCGCTGGCACTCTATCGCGGCTCGCAGGCGCGGGCTGCGCTGCGAGGCCGGGATTACGCGCTGCCTGACGATGTGCAAGCGCTGGCGCTTCTGGCGCTGCCGCATCGCTGCATTGTGCGCTCGGACGCGGCGTTGCGGGGCCGTACGGCGGAACAGATCATTACCGAACTGCTTGAGGAGACTACGCTCAATTTGGGCGATGAGACGGAGGATTGGACGGAGGCCCCCGCTGCTGTAGTGCAGGAGTAGTCATTTGTTTGATCTCTTCTTTCTTCTCCTTTTTCTGTTCGGGTTCGCCGTTTTTCTACGGATGGACTGGATATACTACGTCTTCTATGTTGTCGGAGGCGTCTGGATAATCAGCCACTGGTGGACCCGGCGCAGCCTACGCAAACTGAACGTCTCGCGGCGGGTGCCGGCCAAGGCATTTGCAGGCGAGACGATCCGGAGCGATGTAAACTTTCACAACCGGAGCCGCCTGCCGATACCCTGGTTACGGCTGCAGGAGAATATCCCAATCGACCTGCGAGCGGTCGATGAGTACAGCACGATTATCAGTATCGGCGGAAGATCTTTGACCAGGCGCCGGTTTGCGCTGCACTGTCATCGCCGCGGCTACTATGAGATTGGCCCGCTAAACCTCCATACCGGCGACCTCTTCGGGTTTGCCGAATCCTCGTGGCAGGAGACGGGCGCTCACTTATTGACTGTCTACCCCAAAGTCTACTCTCTGGCCGACCTGGGCCTGCCCAGCCTACTGCCCTTCGGCGATATTCGCAGCCCGCATCGATTATTTCAGGATCCATCGCGTATGGCTGGCGTTCGTCCATATGCGAGCGGCGACAGTATGCGCCACATACACTGGCGGGCCAGTGCGCACGAGGACACGCTGTTGGTGAAGAAGTTCCAGCCTTCGATGGCGCTCAGCACGACGGTTGTGCTTGATCTGGACCGCAGCTCATACCCATATCGAGAGGAGTACGGCGGCAGCGAATGGGCAGTCGTGCTGGCGGCGTCTCTGGCCAGTCATGTGGCCGAGCAGAGGCAGGAGATTGGATTTCTCAGCAACGGGGAGGATCCCCGTTCGGGCGAAGAGGTTCTGGCGGTCCCCGCGCGCAATGGGCGCGGCCATCTGATGGGGATACTTGAGATTTTGGCGCGCATTCAGCTGAGGGAGGTGCGCAACGCCGATGGAGACGCGTCGACCCGAAAGCCCGGCGCGCCCGAACGGACGGCGACCGACGGTTCCGAAGAGGAAGAGTGGAGCTCCCCCATTGCACTGCCGAACTGGTTGCCGGTGCGGGTGGCGCATCTGAGCTGGGGATCGACGTTGATTGTGGTGACACCCAGCCTGACTGAGAATCTGGTCTGGCTGCTGCACGGCATGTACCGCCGGGGAATCAATGTGTACGTGCTTGCCTGCACGCTGCAGCCGCAGTTCAAGCGGATGCAGGAGCAGGCGGAGGCCCTGGGCGTTACCTCGCATCAGACGATTTGGGAATCGGATCTGTTGAATCTGCAGAGTTAGTCGAGGTTAGTCGAGAGACGGATGGTAGAGACAGATAGTTCGCAACAGCGACTCGGATATGACAGTTCCTGGCAGGACTCTCTTTTGCGTCCGGCTGTCATCGCGGCGTTAGTTGGCTGCATCCTGGTAGCGCTGGTTTCGTTCATCCGGCATATCGGGCCGGGGCTGCCCGCCGGTTATATCAACATCCTGCGAATCACGTCGATTGGTGCGGCGCTGGTAGGCTGTTATACGACTACCGTTCTGGTACGTCCGGGGCACCGCCAGCGGAGGACGACGACTTTTCGACTTGCGGAGCTTGGATTGATCCTTTTTGTCGCCCGCTTCGCGCTGTGGTCAACGGTCGAAGGCTGGCCGACGCCTGCAGCAATGATTCTGCAACCGTTTGGTGTTTTTCTCACGCTAGGTTTCGTCATCAACGCGATTCTGATCCTGATTGCCTGGGGAATGGCAGTGCTGGTGACCAATGACTTTCTGGCGATGGGTTTGCAGGCGGACGAGCTGGTCGATTTGGAGGCAGCGTCCAGACCTATCAGCGGAGACGACCATCGAATTCAGAGTGACCGCAGGGCACTTGTGCGCCGCTTCAGCGAACGTTGGGCAATGGGTGGGATGCTCATGATTTTGCTGACCGCGGCGAGCCAGGTGGGTATGGGGACGAACGGATTCTTTGCGCTGGTACGTCAGGACATAGCCGGAGGCGTAATCGGCGCGGCGATCGTCTACTTTATGCTGGGATTGCTACTGCTAACGTTCGGCCATTTGGCGGCGCTGAGAGCCAGGTGGCAATTGGCAAAGCTGCCTACCGAATCAACGATTGCCCGCAATTGGCCTTTTTATGCATTCGGCTTGCTGCTGGTGGTGGCGGCGGCGGCCTTTTTGATGCCGCTGGGAGGGACGTTTCGACTAGCCCAGCTGATGGGGCTGACGTTTAAAATGATTTCAGGAGCGGTTTATCTGATCCTGGGGTTGATAATGGGCTTGCTCGCCCTACTGTTCGGCGGGGAGGAGGAACAGGTCGAGGAGCCGGAACGCGAACCGCCGGAAATGGGAACGCCGCAGATCGAACAGGCGCCGCAGGCCGAAGCGCCGCCGTGGCTGGGCGGCACTGTGTTCTGGATAATCGTGGCGCTCCTGTTGGGCTATGCGGCCTACATCTATCTGCAGGGACGGGGTGTGAACTTCCAGCTGCTGTTGGCGTGGCTGCGGCAGTTTTTGCTCGGCTGGAAGCAGATTGGCAGCGCGTTTAACGAGTGGAGGGCGCGTACACTGACCCCGATTGAGGAAGAGAAAGGCAGGCCGCGTCGCTCGCGCATGCGCCGCTGGCTGGATGACCTGATGCTTGGCCGCCTGCCACCCGATGAGCAGGTGAGATATTTTTATGTATCGACGCTGGAGAACGCGGCCGAGCACGGAATGCGAAGACGCCCGGGCGAAACGCCGCACAGGTTTCAGGCACGCTTAGGGGAGATGGTTGAGAGCGAAGATGAGGCGGCGGCCGCCGAGCTGACAGCCGGTTTTGTGAGGATTGAATTCGCTCATCAGAGTACGGAGGCAGCGGCAGTTCCAGTGTTGAAGAGGGCCTGGAGTCAGATTCGAAGCGCACTTGGGCGTTTACAGGAGGATACGCCGCCTGCAGACGAAGGTGAGGATTCGGACCCGAAGGCGTAGGAGTAAGCAGACCTTACAGGCATTGTTTTTGTGACCAGAGTGGGATCGTTGCTTGCGCTTCCTGGTAGCTGGTTGACGGATTCGAATTGTGAGGATGCCACGTTCCTGGGTTTTCCAAAGCGATAGATGTATTGCAGGAATAGATAACACATGTTTGGAAACTGCCAAGCCATATGCAGTTCCTGCCTTGACCAGCCCCTTATCGCTGCCGCCATTCAGGCTATCTGATTGCGTATTCGGTTGGCGGCGGCCAGGTTGGTGGAGCGGCACTGCTGGATTGAGCGGACAAGGTCGGTGCGCGATGGTTTTGTAGGGGGGCGTTGCGGGGGCGCAGCCCCTGCACAAGGGAGGGCCGAAGGCCCGACCGCCCATAATTAGGTAGAGAGTTGAGAGAGCACCTGCGCTCGCCTCACTCAGGATCGCATATTAGCTGTGGCGGCGCAGTTTCCATAATTGTTCTTTTCCACGCAAGAATCTGGACAAGCAACTTCTCATACCCTGAATTCTCTCTTGATTTCTACAGGTTTTGAGGCACCCTGAGTATTTTTCTTGTGTTTGACTGCTCTGTAACTGGTTGTTATAATGTAGGGACGCAAGTAGTCAGCACAGGGCGGTTATTGCGGCCTGCAGTTATGGGGCTGCATTGTTGGGATACCCGCCGCCTTGCGAAAAACTGCGCAACCCATAGGTGGACAATTCGATGATGTCAGAGTCAGAGCAATCAGGCAACGTGGCCGAGAACACCGACGGTGAGCAAGCCAGTATTGAGCGACTGATTGAAGAACCGCGAAGCGAGACGCAATTGAGTGAAGAGCCCCAGAGCGAAGCGCAAACGAGCGAAGAGCCCCAGAACGAAGCGCAATTGAGCGAAGAGCCCCAGAGCGAAGCGCAAACGAGCGAAGAGCCGCAAGGCGAAGCGCAATTGAGCGAAGAACCAGAGAGCGAAGCGCAACTGAATGAAGCGCAACAGGCCGATGAAATGCTCTTTGAACAATACCTCGCAGAGGAGGAGGATCTGAGTTTGCCGGAACGCGGCGACCTTCGTGAGGGTATTGTGGTGGAGGTGCGCTCGAATGAGTTGTTGGTAAACATTGGCGCCAAGCGAGACGGGATCGTGCCCCAGTCCGATCTGAATCGACTGGAGGATGATTATGCGGGCACGTTGCGAGAGGGCGAGACGGTTCCAGTTGTGGTGAGCAAGCTCACGACCAATGAAGGCATGCTGGTATTGAGCATTGCCGACGCCTTACAGAAGAAGGACTGGCTTGTTGCTGAGAAGATGTTGGAGAGCGGCGAGATCACGGTCCGGAAGGTTGTTGGCTATAACAAGGGTGGTCTTTTGGCCGATTTTGACCACCTGCGGGGCTTTATACCGGCTTCACATATTGTTGGGCTGCCGAGGAATATGAACGAGGAGCAGCGCAATGAGCGGTTGCAACAGATTGTGGGTCAGGACCTGCCGGTCAAGGTAATCGAAGTGGAGCGGCAGCGGCGCCGGCTTGTACTCTCCTATCGCCTGGCTGAGCGAGAGTACCGGGCGGGGCGCAAAGCGCAGTTGTTCGAAGAGTTGGCAGTGGGCGCGGTGGTAGATGGTGAAGTGCGCAGCTTGCGCCCGTTTGGAGCATTTGTCGATATCGGCGGCGCGGACGGGCTGCTGCACGTCAGCGAGATTGGGTGGACGCCGGTCAGTCACCCGCGCGATGTTTTGAAGGTGGGGGAGCAGATTCAGGTCGAGGTACTGCGCCTGGATCCGGAGCGTAGCCGCATCGCGCTTAGCCGCAAGCGGCTCTTGTCGAATCCCTGGGAAAGCATTGAAGAGCGATATAAGGTGAATGACACGATTCTGGTCACGGTTACAAGAGTGATCGATTTTGGCGCATTCGCTCAACTTGAACCGGGTATCGAGGGGCTGATCCACATCAGTGAGTTAGCCGATATTACCGTAGCCGAACCGCTGAAAATGGTTAGCAGCGGCGATCGTATTCCTGTAAAAATCCTGCGAATCCATCCGGACCGGCAGCGAATTGGTTTGAGCCGAAGGCAGGCTGACGAATTTGTCGGGCAGGAGCTGCTGGAGACGGAGGCAGATAATCTAGAGATTAACGCGGCAGAGGAGCAGGAAGAGCCGGCAAGTGAGCCCGAGGCGTCCGTTTCTGAGGATGCTGCTGCCGCTTCGATTGAGCCGGAAGCGACCGCGGGTGCGGCTGAAGAGCCTGCGAGTGAGCCGGAGGCGTCCGTTGCTGAGGATGCTGCGGCCGCTTCGAGTGAGCCGGGAGCGACCGCGGGTGCGGCTGAAGAGCCTGCGAGTGAGCCGGAGGCATCGGTAGGCGAGCCAGAGGCGCTTGCAACCGCAGAAGGGATGGCCGGGGATGCGGAGGTAGAAGGCGCGGTTGCGGATTCTGCCGAAGTCGCTGAGGAAGAGGGATCTTAGGAAGCTGGGCAGGATGGGACTGAGGAAAGTTCCTGAAGGCTGCATCCCGGAATTGGGCTAGAAGTGGTCATATGCAGGCATTTGCACTCTTTGCCTCTGGTCGTTTATACTTGAACTGCCTGCCAGTCTCTTGAAGCAACATGGGCTGGCAGGCTTGTTTTGTCCATTTGCACAAGCGTCCAGAAGGGGGTGAGTTCAATTAGCGTTGAATTAAGGCCTGGAGAATCTCAGGAAAGCCTGATGCGCCGGTTCCGAAAGTCGATAGCCGAGGCGCGCATCCTGCCGATTGTGCGCCAGAAGCGCTGGTTTACGTCCAAGAGCGAAGTGCGCCGCATAAACAAACAGAAGGCGATCCGGAAGGCACGAAGAAATGCGGCCCGTTCGTTCCGATAGCCCAATCTACACACACCAGGTAGCATAAATGCCGGCCTAGCGCCCACTGATGGAGATTTATGGCTGAGGAAATACTCACACTGGAAGGTAAAGTCGTCGAAGCCCTGCCGAATGCCCAGTTTCGGGTGGAATTGGAGAACGGACACGTTGTTCTGGCCTATCTATCCGGCAAGATGCGCAGAAACTACATTCGGGTGTTTCTCGGCGACAAGGTGAGAGTCGATATGAGTCCATACGATTTGACACGCGGACGCATTACATATCGACGAAAGTAGGAAGTTGAAGGTACCGGGACAGCCGGGCTGTGCGCGTCGCAAGAGGCGCGGCAGACGTTCCTGAAAGCAGGGGCGCCGGCACTTCCTGCGAAAAATTCAAGACAGTTGACAACGAAACGAGCCGGGAATGGGCACATTCCCGGTTTTTGTATTTTATTTAGCGCGGGTCACGAGCGGGGAACCTTCGCAAATGCGGTTACGGCGTCCTCGACAAAGAGCCGCTCGGCTTCAAAGGTCAACCGTTTGCCTGCGGTCGCTAGCGGTTCCCACAGTACTTGAAACTGCTTAGCGTCTTTGGGGGGGCGGGCGGTCTGACGTGCAGACAGCAGCTGCATGAGAAAGTATCGTTCTTCGCGGATATAGTGGGCGCGCTTGTAGTCGAATTCGACGGTGCGCCAGCCCAGGTCTGCCAGAATGCGCAGGTCGCAGAAGCCTGCTTCTTCGCAGGTTTCGCGCAGCGCCGCTTCTTCAGCGTTCTCGCCGGGATCTATATGCCCTTTGGGCAGCCGCACTTCGGCGCGGCTGGGCCGGTCGAGGAGAAGGAGATGGGTCTCTTCAGCTGGTAAATGGGAGAGGATGTTTCTTTGGGTCACGATGCCACCGGCGGAGCGGTATCGAATCGTCTTCACTGGTCAACTCCTGTGCTACAATGTTCTCATGCAGACTCTAACTTCGGGGGCAAACTCTATAGGTATCCCTCTTGCCAGCGCACAGATTGAGCAGTTTCGGGCCTTTGCGGCGCTGCTGGCAGAGTGGAACCAGAAGATGAATCTGACGGCGATCACGGAGAGTGAAGACGTGCAGAAGAAGCATTTTCTGGACTGTCTGGCCGGTCTGCCGCTTGTGGCAGAGGAGATTGGGGCATCATTGCCACCGAACAAGACTTTGGCTTGCGTTGATATTGGAACGGGCGCGGGATTCCCTGGTATACCTCTCAAGATTGCATGGCCGAATCTGAAGCTGACGCTTGTTGATGGCACGGCCAAGAAGATACGCTTTCTAGAAGAGGTTGTGGCCACTTTGGAGCTCGAGAATGTCACTCTGGTTCAGGGGAGAGCTGAAGAATTGGGCCGTCATCGTCGTTTCCGCGGCCAGTTCGACCTGGCGACGGCCAGAGCGGTGGCCCGGCTCAATACACTGACTGAGTATGTATTGCCGTTTGTGCGCCAGAGCGGATTGGCGGTCATATATAAGGGCCCGAACGCGGCTGAAGAGTTCATGGAAGCCCGCAATGCGATAGAAATGCTGGGCGGCGAAACGGTGCGGTTCTCGCCGGTGGGCGTGCCGACACTGGATGAAGAGCGGCGTGTTCTGCTGATACGAAAGACACGCAAGACACCAAAGCATTACCCCAGGCAGCAAGGATTGCCTCGCAAAGAGCCACTCTGACGGCGGGCAACCGTTCCGAATTGCGCATGCGCGAATTTCGGGCGGTGGTGTGCTTCTGCCCTCCACGTTTTTCAACGCAGATAGTAGGTCATATGCTGGAAGTGAACAACCGGATCGATGTATTCGACGCGGACGTGCGAGGGGACCGCCAGGGTGATGGGTGCGTAGCACAGTATGCTATTCAGCCCGGCGTCGATAAGCTGACTGGCGACGCGCTGGGCGGCGTACGCAGGGACAGCCATCACGGCAATCCGCACGTTTGACCCTTTGACAAGCTGGCTGAGATCGGCGAAATCCTCGATCAGCAATCCGTTTCCGATAGGCTGCCCGATTTTTTGCGGGTCCTCATCGAGGACGGATACGATGCGAAAGCCGCTCGATTCAAACTCCTGATAGTTGGCGATGGCTGTGCCGAGGGAGCCGGCGCCTACCAGGACAACGGGCCAGATCGTGTCGACGTTGAGGATCTTTTGAAGTTGCCGGCACAAGAAATCGATGTTGTATCCTGTACCTTGCTTGCCAAATTCGCCGAAGTGGCTGAGGTCTTTGCGAATTTGCGCTGAACTGATGCCCAGGTGCTCCCCCAATTCCTGGCTTGAGGTGACATCCCGTCCGTCATCCGCCAACAAGCGCAAGGTGCGCAAATAGACCGGCAGTCGTCCGATAACGATGTCGGGGATTGAAGGCTTCCCCGGCGCTTTTTCGTCCTTCACCGTTACGTTTTCGCTTTCCTCAGTTGTGGCCGAATTGACACTTTTTGCGGGAAACTGTTTGAGACAGCAGGTAAGGCAGTTGCGTGGAAACTTGGGTCGCGTTCCCAAATGTTCCAATTTGGGTTGCGAAACCGTTCACTAACGATAGCACAGTCTGCTCTGGAGAGCAATCTAAGGGCAGTTTTTAGTTTTGCGTTTTCAGTTTCCAGTAAGGGCTACTTTATGAGCAGTTGACTGAACCGAAATCATTGGGGTTTGGGGATTGGCGGGATTTGGTGGCGAAGGTGGCACGGGGCGGGGCCGCGTCTCGCTCACATGCGCATCGTTTCGGTGTGACCGTCGACGGCCAGGGCCTGGCCCGAGATACGGGCGCCGTTGTCGGAACAGAGAAAGAGGACGGTTTCGGCGATATCGTCGGCAGCTATCAGCGTGCGCAGAGAGCTCTTCTGGCGAAATGCGGCCCGGATTTCCTCTGTGCTGACGCCGCGCGCAGCGGCTTTGGCGGCGAATACGCCGTCGATGCGCGACCCTTCGACGGAACCGGGACAGACGGCATTAACCCGGATGCCGGAGGGTCCCAGTTCCATGGCCAGGGTCTTGGTCAGCCCGATCAGGGCCCATTTGGAGGCGGCGTAAGGTGTGCGGAGAGGGTAACCATGCAGGCCGGCGGTGGAGGCGATGTTGACAATCGAGCCGCCGCCGCTTGCTTTGAGCATGGGAATGGCAAGACGGGCGCAGTAGAATGCGCCGTTCAGATTCACTTCTATTGTGCGCTGCCAGTCTTCAGGGTCGATGCTTTCGGCGTTTGCTGTTGGGCCTGAGATGCCGGCGTTGTTCACCAGCACATCCAGCCCGCCCAGTTCATCTGCAGTTGCCTGAAATACGGCTTCCATCTGCGCCGGGTCGGCAACGTCGGCGCGGGTGCCTGACAGGCGGGCTGCGCGACCAGGCAATTGGGCCAGCGCGGCATCGTCTACATCGCAGACGTGCACGCGGGCGCCAGCCTGTTTGAAGCGATCGGCTATGACACGCCCAATTCCTGCGGCTGCGGCGGAAACAAAGACCCGCTTGCCAGCGATTCCATCCATTTTTGAGTCCTCATTTCCTGGACTTCAGTGTCGAGGAAGGTTCCTTGCTGCGCCGGCCGCCCGCGGTTACCCGTAGGCCCCGTGCGGCAGGAAACCGAGAAGGCGCCGCAGCCTGTCGTCTGCACCGTCAAAGACATGCTCGGGCATGGAGTAGTTCATGAACGGGTAGTACTTATGGCCGATGATCCGCCGGCCGTACGTGACTTGCGTTATGTAGCGTGTGCGCTGGCTGCGATTGGGGCCGCCCCTGTGCCAGACCTGGTTGTTGAAGAGGACCACGCTGCCAGCGCCACCTAGATTGTACTGGATACGATCTTCCCACTCCGTGCCGTCCAGCTGGCGCGGCGGGCTGGCGCCGAAAAGGTGCGAACGGGGGATGACTTCGGTGCCGCCGTGCTCGATTTCGGTGACGTCGGTCAGGTAGTAGTTGGCGGTGAAGAAGAGAGTAGGCAGTTGTACATTGGCGGGGGCTTCGCCGTCGGTGACAATGAAATGGGGCCGGTCATCCTGGTGCCAGCCGTCAAGGCCGCCGCCGGGGGGAGAAATGAAGGAGTTGTTGTGGATTACGTGGCAGTCCGGCCCGATAATGGCTTCGGCCAAGGAGATCATCGGCTCCATGTCGAAGAGGCGCAGGTTGGCGGCGCTGGTCTCGAACATGCGGTGGGCCAGGTGGGCGCGATGGCTCTTGTTGTTGAGCCCATTGGGGTTGTCGCGCAATGACTTTTCCAGGTCGGTGCGCAGTTCGGCGGTCCAGTCGAGCGGAAGCACATTGCGCAGGAAGAGGCATCCATCGCGGTTGAACTGGTCCGTCCAGGCGCAGAGTTGCTCTTCGCTGACTTTCTGATCTGCAAGATAGTGCGTGTCCATTGCTTTCTTCTCCCCTTCTTTTTCAGATTTCGGTCAATTGCGGCGTGCGGCCAACGAAGCCATTAAAACGTGTAGCAGTCACAGTCCATCTCTTGAATTCGGAAAAAGTATTCAGGCGATCAGAACCCTTGCAGGCGGCTTAGATCGGCGACGGAGGCGGGAATCAGGGCGATGCGTTGGACAAGCGCTTGGCGCGCCAGACGCACGTCATCCTCCTCAGCGTTCACCAATACGGTGTCGAAAAAACTGTTGATCGGCGCGGACAGGTCGGCCAGCACTTGTCCCAGCGACTCAGCAGCATCGCTTGCGCCATTTAGTTTCATCGCCGCACTTTCGTATGCGGTATGCAATTCGTGCTCCACTTTCTCCTGGTAGGACGCCGGTTGCAGGGGCAGGTCGCGTTCGATGCCGCGGACGATACGGGCGCAGCGGGCATAGGCGGTGAAGGTCTGTTCCCAGTTTGGGGAGGCAACTGCGGCGGCAAGATGGTGGACAGTGCCGACGGCAGAGTAGGGGTCGTCCCCGCGTGCGGCCAGGACGGCGTCCACGACATCGGGCGCATGGCCCAGATCGCGCAGCTTTCGCTCAAGACGGCGAACAATGAAATCTCTGGCGCTGGAAACGGCATCTTCTGCCAGAAGATTTCCGTAATGTGAGGCCGCGTGCTCGAGAGCAGTCGACAGATCGAACGAAGAACTGGTCAGTGTCAAGGCATTTACGATCCCAAGGGCGGCGCGGCGCAGACCGAAGGGGTCGGCACTGCCGCTGGGCGACACACCGACACCGAAGAGACCGACCAGACTATCCAGTTTGTCGGCAAGGCTGAGGGCAAGGCCGGCTGCGCTCTTGGGCACTGCGTCACCGTCGAAACGGGGCAGGTAGTGCTCCCGGATAGCTTGTGCCACTGGCGGTGGTGCGCCGCTCCTGAGGGCGTAGATCTCGCCCATTACGCCTTGCAGACTGGTCATTTCGACCACCATGGAGGTAACCAGGTCGGTCTTGGAGAGCGCGGCGGCCCGGCGAGAAGTCTCGGTTGTCTGCTCGCCGGCCCCGAGCATCTGGGCGATCTGGGGGGCCAGCGTCTCCAGGCGGGCTGTCTTCTCGAGCATCGAGCCGAGTTTGGCGTGGAAGGTGAGGGTTTCCAGACGGTTGGTGAAAGTGTCGAGGGGCTTGGCCGTATCCTGCCGGTAGAAGAATTCAGCGTCTGCGTAACGGGCGCGAATTACGCCCTCATTGCCCTGCCGCACTACGTCGGGATGGTCCAGATCGTCGGCGTTGGCGATGGTAACAAAGCGAGGCGCCAGCGTTGAGCTTTCTCCGTCTGAGGACTTGGCCAGGACCGGGAAGTAGCGCTGGTGCTTCTTCATCACCGCTGTCAGTATCGGCTGAGGGAGGTCCAGGTAGCGTTCCTCGAAAGCGCCGATTACGGCCTGCGGGGATTCCACCAGATCTGTGACCTCTTCCAGAAGGTCCTCATCCGGCTCCCACTCGTAGGCGCCGGGCGGCAGTGGGTCGGCGCCGCCTGTTTCAATGGAAGCGGCGCGGGAGGCCGCGTCCTGGACGGCTTCAGCGATCAGGCTACGGCGATCCGGGCGGCATAGGCGAATGCCCAGCGCGGCCGCGTCATCGAAGTAGCTGTCGGCGTCGGCGATGTCGAAGGTTGTAAACTCGCCGGCGGGCAGGCGCGCCCTCGCATCGTGATAGCGGGGCCCGCGGCTGACCCTGCCGCTGGTGACGTGGGCCCACGATACGGGAATAACGTCAGTACCATAGAGGGCGACGATCCAACGTAATGGGCGAGGATAGCTCTTGTTGCTGCTGTTCCAGCGCATCGTCCTGCCCCACTGCATACTTTCGAGCAGATCTTCGATTAGCTGGGGCAGCACGGAAGTGGCCGGCTCACCCTCCAGCCTGGTTACGGCGTAGACATAGTTGTCCCGGACTTCGAGATCGGATGGTTGGACGCCCTGGCCGCGGGCGAAGCCGATGGCAGCCTTTGTGGGCTGGCCGTCGGAATCGAAGGCGCGCTCAGCGGGCGGCCCTCTGCGTTCGACGATCTCGTCCTGCTGGCGCGGGGCCAGATCCTGCACGTGCGCAACCAGGCGGCGAGTTGTTCCGGAAACGGTAAGATCGCCGCATGTGAGCCGCGCCTGTTCCAGCAGGTCTCGCAGCCGTAACTCAATTTGCTGGATTCCCACAGGCACATCACCGGCGGGCAGCTCTTCGCTACCCAGTTCGATGAGCAACGATTGGGGCTCGGACAGTTGCTCAGCGGCGAGGTCTTGTCTGGGGACTGATTTGCCTTGGCTTTCCGGGCTCTCTTCGCCGCCGGCCAGCCACGGATATTCCTCGTGCTGCCGCTGTTCCACGTACAGTTCGGAGATGCGGCGGGCCTGGCTGCGCATTGCGGCGAAGAATTTGGCGCGTTCGGTGACGCCGATTGCGCCGCGTGTGTCCAGGATGTTAAAGGCCTGGCTCTGCCGAAGCACGTAGTCGTGGGCGGGGGCGACGAGGCCGCGCTCGATGCAGGCTTCGGCTTCGGCGTTGTAGAGATCGCACAGTGTGCGCTGGCGTTCGACGTCGGCCAGCTCGAAGTTATAGATACAGTGTTCGATCTCCTGCTGACGGTAGATCTCGCCGTAGGTGTGGACGCCGTCGAAGTCGATGGACCAGACCTCTGTCCGCTGCTGGAGATACATGACGATGCGCTCGAGCCCGTAGGTTATCTCTACGCTGACGGGGTCGAGGCTGACGCCGCCGGCCTGTTGGAAATAGGTGAACTGGGTGATCTCCTGGCCGTCGAGCCAGACCTCCCAGCCAAGGCCCCAGGCGCCGAGGGCGGGCGATTCCCAATTGTCCTCGACGAAGCGGATGTCGTGTCGGTCGCGCTGCAGACCGATGGCCTCCAGGCTGCTCAGATAGAGTTCCTGCGGGTTTCCGGGGTCCGGTTTTAGCAGCACCTGATACTGGGTGTGCATCTGCATGCGGTTGGGGTTTTCGGCGTAGCGGCCGTCATCGGCGCGAAAAGAAGGCTCGACGTAGGCGACGTTCCAGGGCTCGGGACCGAGCACGCGCAACACGGTGGCGGGGTTCATGGTGCCAGCGCCAAGTTTTTCGCTGTGGGGCTGCCAGAGCTGGCAACCGCGCGCGGCCCAGTATTCGTGCAAACGTCGGATTGTTTCCTGCATTGAGGGGGCGTTACCCATTGTTCATCTCGTTGGTAGCGTATTGCAACCGGCGGTTCACGGTCACTGAAAGATGGTTTCCGATTCTGACTTTTTGGTATTTTGCCATGACTAGGAGGCTTTTGCTACATAGCCATTAGCGGCAACTGCTTGTTGGAAGAGGCTCTCGTCCAGGTTCAGCCCGAAGCCGGGGGCGTTCGGAAGGCACACATGTCCGTTGTCAATAGAGTAGGCGGAACTGTCCAGCCCGGGCGTGGCGAGCTCGTCCCATTCGACGAAGGCAAAGCCAGCGACGGCGGCGGCCAAGTGGCCGGAGACAAAGTTACCCAGGTGGGCGCCGTAGTGATGGGGCGCTGTGCGCACGTTCCAGGCATCCAGTTTGGGAGCGGTTTCGAGCCATTTTGTCATGCCGTAGGAGAAGATGTCGTATTGAATGACATCGACGATCCCTCTTTGTGCGTAATCGAGCAGGTGAGGTGAGGCTGCGCCTTCGCCGTCGGCGATGAGGACGGACAGCCCCTCGCGCTCGATCCAGGCATGCAGGTCTTCATACAGTTCGTCATCCTCGTGAAAGGCCTCTTCCAGCCAGTATACGTTGCAGTCGGCAGTTTCGGACAGGATATGTTTGGCGATGTTGAGTGTGTAGCCGTTGTTGGCATCGATCAGGATGACGGCGTCGGGGCCGACCGCGGCGCGCACAGCGCGGATCACGGCTATGTCGCGGCGGTCGCCTTCCAGAGGAGGCATGTGGCGGGCGCCGCGACCGACTTTGATCTTAAAGGCGCGGTGGCCGTGCTCGAAGCCGAAATTGGCCTCCGACGCGATCAGAGCGGCGCCTTCCTCGTCGGTGGGTATGTGCAGGTCGTCGATCAGGAGCGTGGTGTCGTAGCAGGGCACACGCAACTGGCCGGAGACATTTTTGCCGGCACGATCGGCGAGGAGCTGGTAGACGGGGCGGGCGCCGCGCCGGCCCAAGAGATCCCAGAGTGGGTACTCCATAGGGAAAGCCGCCTGGTTGACACCACTGTCAACGGTGATCAGCTCGTCCAGCTGCCGATCGAGAAGCAGTTGGGCCTGCTGGCGGGTGAGACGACTGAAACCAAAGCCTGAAATTCCATCCGAGGTTGTGACGCGCGCCAAGGGGATCTTCGACTCCCAGCCGTGGTCGCCTTTTTTGCGGGCGTTGAACCCGGCAAGGCGGGGCCGCCGGCCGACGAGTGTTCCCGATTCGATTGCGGCGATACGCGCACTGCTCATTGCGTTACTCCTGGACCTTTCGTCAAGCTAGTGGGAATTGTAGAAAAGCTGGCGCAGCAGCGCCAGTGTGATGCTGCCCCTGCGATGAAGATACAAGGGAATCGTTCTGAAGTCGGCGGCGACTTCTCCGGTCTTTCGGGTCGGTTTCGTTACAGGCGTACGCTAAAACCGTCGGCGGCGACGGCTTGTTGAAAGAGATCTTCATCCAGTGTAAGGGCGAAGCCGGGCGCGTCGGGCATGCGAACATAACCCTCCTCCACCTGATAGGCGGAGCCGTCGAGCCCGGGGGTGGAGACCTCGTCCCATTCGATGAAGAGAAAGCCGTCGACGGCCGCGGCGAGGTGGCCGGAGACGTAGTTGCCTATGTGGCGCCCGTAGTGATGCGGCGCGGTGCCGATGTTCCAGCCGTCAAGTTGGGCGCCGGTCTGCAGCCAGTTGGTCATGCCGTGGCTGAAGATATCGTACTGGATGATATCGACGAAACCGTCGCGGGCGTAGTCGAGGAGCATAGGAGAGGCCTGACCCTCGCCGTCGGCGATGTTGGTCGACAGCCCTTCGCGCTCGATCCAGTCATGCAGGTCTTCGTAGAGTGCGCCGTCCTCGTGAAAGGCTTCTTCGAGCCAGAAGAGGTTACAGTCGGCGGTTTCGGCCAGGATCTGCTTGGCGATGTTGAGATTGTAGCCGTTGTTGGCATCGATGAGGATGGCGGCGTCGGGGCCGACTTCTGCGCGTACGGCCCGGATAACGGCGACGTCGCGGCTGTTGCCTTCCAGGAGGGGCATGTGCCGTGCGCCGCGGCCAACTTTGATCTTGAATGAGCGATGACCGTGCTCATAGCCGAATCGTGCCTCGGAGGCGATAAGGGCGGCACCCGCTTCGTCGGTCGCGAGGTGCAGGTCGTCGATATAGAGCGAGGTGTCGTAGCAGCGAACGCGCGGGGGCTCAGAAACCGTTTTGCCGGCTGATTCCGCCAGGAGTTGGTAGACTGGGCGGCCGGTGCGCTGCCCCTGCAGATCCCACAGCGGGAATTCAAGGGAAGCGGCGCGCGGTGCGACCCCGCGGCCGGCGTCGATGAGGTCCTCGACCCGCTCGCCGAGAAAGGCGTGGGCTTGTTGCTCGCTCAAGGGGCGGCAGGCGCCGAAGCCCGACGTTCCATCTGTCGCGGTGATGCGGGCCAGGGGCACCTGGACCTCGTTGCCGTGAACGGGCCCCCGGGAGTTGCAACCTGCTTGTCGGGGGCGCTGGCCAACAAGGGTGCCCCACTCGATGGTGGAGATCTTAGCGTTGTTCATCGAAAGTCTTACTCCTTTTTTCAGGTCCGGCGCGCCCACTTCAGGACGTGGGCCGAGGGCAGAGCCTCAATTTTCACCGTAGCGAACGCCGGTGGGGACGACATCGGTCGCCTCGCCGCGGCGGATGGCTTCGGCGGTCTCGACGATATTGACGAGATCATGCTTGGATTTGAAGCCGAGTCGTGTCTGAATCTTGGTCAGGTCAAGGGTAAAGTAGTTCGCCTCGGGCGTGCGCGCGTCGGCGAAACTGAGGTCGTAACGTTCGGCCAGCCAAGGGACAGCCTCGCCCCAGTCGATGACTGCGTCGCCGCCCAGGGTAAACTCCTCGCCAACGGCCTCATCCTTTTCGATACCCAGGACCAGCCCGCGAGCGATGTCGCGCACATCGCAGAAGTGCTGTTTGTGGGGTACGCCATTGGGGTTGCGGTTGAGGAGGAGTTGATCTTCGCCAGTCCACTGGGCTCTGAGGTCGTCGAGCATCGCCTGTGTGTCCGGATCACTGCTATTCATCGATTTGTAGCGGTCGTACACCGAACTGAAGGCGAGTCGCGCCGGCACACCGTCCTCGTTGAAGAATTCACTCGGTTCGATGATCGTGGAAAAGCGGAATGAGGTCGCGGGCACCTCATATTGGTAGTAGTAGGTCATGGCCAGCTCCTCACCGATCCACTTGGTGAGAAAGTAGGGCATGTGGTGGTAGCGGGCGACCATGTCTTCGGTGATTGGCTCTTCGAAGTAGCGGCCGTAGTCCTCCAGACGCCAGTAGACGGCTTCGGTGCAGGCGTATACGAAGCGGTGCAGGTTGGGACATTCAGTGCGAACGCTCTCGAGAAGATTGAGGGTTCCCATTGCATTGATGTCCAGGTATTGCCGGTTGTCGAAGGGACCGCCGAAGGCTGCGGCAAGATGGACGATGGCATCAACACCTTTGACAGCGCTGCGGACATCATCGAGGTTGCGGAGATCGCCGGTCACTGTTTCCACGCTGGCGAAGGCGTCCAGCTTATTTGCGCGACTGGCATCGCCTGGATAGACGAGGGTGCGAACGTCGTGTCCTTTGTTCAGCAGGCGTGTGACCAGATTGGCGCCGACCCGGCCGGTGCCGCCGGTTACCAGAATCTTCATTGCGGGACCTTTCAATTTCTTTGGTTCAGGGTTTCAGTTCTTGCAGCATGTAGGAAAGGAAAGGTTTTCGGCGAATTCTCGAATCATGTTTCCTGACAAAGTTACCATGCGGCCAGTTGCTAATTATCCGGCACCTGAATCTTCCTGCCAAACGGAGGGGACGGCTAGATAGTTTGGCTCGTTTTCTGGCGCAGGATTTGCAGCAGTTTTCAGGATAGTAGACGACGGAGTTTTGTAGGGCGGTCCTTTGGCGGGGACAGATGGAGCGCTTGGCGGGCCGGATTCCGGGATACATCCCCGCTGTTCGGGGGAAGGGCCGGCCGGGAGGACGCTGCTCGGCATCAGCTCTCTCCGTAGCGGATGCCGGTGGGGACTACGTCCGTTTTTTCGCCGCGGCGGATGGCTTCTGCGGTCTCGATGACGCTGTCCAGATCGTGTTGCGGTACAAAGCCGAGTTTGGACTGGATTTTGGTCAGATCGAGCGTATAGCGGACAGGCGTCGGCAGGCCCGCGTCGATGTAGGTGACACCGAAGCGTTGGGCGAGGCGCGGGACAGCCTCTTCCCAATCGATGATCACGTTGCCGGCCAAGTTGAACTCCTCGCCGACGGCTTCCTCCTTTTCGAGGCCCAACAGCAGGCCGCGAGCGATGTCGCGCACATCGCTGAAGTGCTCTTTGTAGGGGATGCCGTTGGGGTTGCGGCTGAGAAGGAGTTGGTCGCGGCCGGTCCACTGGGAAATGAGGTTGTCGATCATCGTCCTTGTATCCGGATCACTGCTCTCTATGCTTTTGCAGTGGTCGACCGCGCTGCTGAAGGCCAGGAGTCGGGGCAGGCCGGCATCGTTCAAGAACTCGCCAGGCTCGATAATTGTGGAGAATCGAAAGGAGGTCGCCGGCAGATCGTACTGGTAGTGGTACGCCATGGTCAGCTCTTCGCCGATCCATTTGGTGAGAAAGTAGGGCATGTGGTGATAGCGGGCGGCCATGTCCTCTCGAAGGGGCTCCTCGAAGTAGCGGCCATAGTTTTCCAGCCGCAGATAGACGGCGACGGTGCTGGCATATACGAAGCGGTGGAGATTGGGGCAGTGGGCGCGCACGCTTTCCAGCAGGTTGAGCGTGCCCATGGCGTTTATGTCCAGGTACTGGCGATTGTCGAAGGGGCCGCCGAAGGCCGCGGCCAAGTGGTAGACGGCGTCCATGCCCTGGACGGCACGGCTAACGTCGTCCAGGTTGCGCAGATCGCCGGTCACGGTTTCCACTCCGGTGAAGGCGTCGAGCTTGTGCGCGCGGCTGGCGTCGCCGGGGTAGAGGAAAGCGCGGATTTCGTGGCCTGCGGCCAGTAGACGCGGGACCAGATTAGCGCCAACCCGGCCAGTGCCGCCGGTTACCAGGATTTTCACTGCGGGACCTTTCTGTGAGCAGATTTTGGCGGTGTGGGGATTGCCTTAAGTTTATCAAAGGGGTAGGGGCGTGTCTAAGAACGGCAGTGGTCGGTGGTCAGTGGTCAGTGGCTTGAGACTGAAAGGGAGGGGAGCGGACACTGTTGGCTAGACACTGTTGGCTAGACACTGTTGGCTAGACACTGTTGGCTAGACACTGTTGGCTAGACACAGTGCTGGAGAAGAGTACACTAGGTGGGGAGCCAGAAAGGGGCGTTGCCGGGGGCGCGGAACTGCGGTTTTGGGTGGTCAGTTGTAACTACTATGCCATATACAGTGCCTGTCTTGACCAGCCCTTTATCCCTGCCGCCATTCAGGCTATCGGATGGCGTATTCGGCTGACGGCAGCCGCGTTGCTGGAGCCGCACGGCTGGAATGCGCACACACGGTCGGTGAGCGATGGTTTTGTAGGGGGGCGTTGCGGGGGCGCAGCCCCTGCACAAGGGAGGCCGCTTGCGGCCGACCGCC
>Ga0209544_1000832_pt1 | contig 38438 bp, 29 predicted proteins | sample MesohylPK_FD_187297 | JGI IMG/M metagenome (GOLD analysis project Ga0209544, IMG submission 187297) | Host-associated microbial community of the marine sponge Aplysina aerophoba from Gulf of Piran - sponge mesohyl, lysed by proteinase K... | ecosystem: Host-associated > Porifera > Sponge >... | reverse complement strand
CGTGCTCGATGTCGGGCGCCGTCGAAGGACCGTCGGCTGGCGGCTGCGCAAGGCCCTGGAGGCACGCGACGGCGGCTGCCGGTTCCCCGGGTGCGATTCGCGCGCGCGCACCCACGCCCACCACATCACCCCGTGGGCCCACGGTGGAGAGACCGCGATGAACAACCTGGTGCTGCTGTGCCCCTTCCACCACCGCGCGGTCCACGAGGGGGGCTGGCGGGTGGAGATGGACGAGTGGGGAGCCCCGCGCTTCTCGAATCCGCTCGGCGTTCCGCTGCCCGTGCAGCCGGAGCCGTCGGACATCGGCGACCTGGTGCCCGCCTCTCCCGACATCGCCGAAGGGGTGCCCCGCGGCGGCTCGCCGACACTACGGAAGCCTTCGCTCGCACCCCGGGAGCCCTCGCCCGCATTCCGGATGCCCTCGTCCGCATGCCCGAAGGCTCCGGCGGCACTGCCCCTGGCCTCCCCGGGAACATCCGTCTCGTCCTCGACGTTGGCAGACCCGCCGCCACCCTCGGCGCAGGACTTCGGTCTGCGCCGCTGGCACGGCCAGGACGGCATCGACGCCTGGACCGGGGACTCGCTGTGGACGGGCGAACGCATCGACTGGGGCTATGCGATGATGTGCCTCTGGAGAGAAGGAGGACAGAGCAGCCGTCCCTGACCCTGCGTCCACATCCGCGCGACGTTGAGCTATACCAGGACACGCCGCAGACTAACAGGTGCAACATCCCGGGACACCACGCTAATGCAGGATGTTGCGTGACCTCAGGTGGGTGGTCACGGCGCCGATCATGAGGGGGCGGATGCGGTATTCGGGCTGAGCTGAGCTGTCCCCTGCCGTCTTCTCCGCGGTCGGCTTCTCGCTGGCTGCGGACGGGACCCTTTCAATCACTCGACGCTCTTCCAGCGACCGGAGGATGTGCAGGCTCTCGGCACCCGAGGTCCGGGAGATTACGCAGTATTCGTCCGAGGTCAGGGTTCCGTGGTCCACAATGGCCTTGAGGGCGAAGCTCTGCGCCAGATCCAGGTTTTCGATGCCCGACTCCAGCGCGCTCAGCGGACGCACGAGGAGACTTCCCGCAGTCGAAGCGAAGTCCGCCGAGCGCAACCAGTAGAACAGCGCCAGACGCGGGAATCCCTGGGAAACCCGGTGTAGACGCTGGAAAAAGTCGGATTCGATGAGGTCCCCCTGCTTGCCCGAGCCCCGCAGCCGGCGCGCCCGGCGTCGCAGCAGCGCCCTTCGGTCGCGTGGTTCGGCGAAGCGCAGGGGGAGCCCGCTCAGCCGATGCCGGGCCAGAATCGCCTGGCGCAACGCTTCGGGGGACAGTTCCCCCAGAGTGACCCGCTCAATGTCGTGCACGAAGGCGGGGGCACGCTTCTCGACCAGTTGCCAGGCCGTCGAGGTCATGGCTGCGATCCAGAACACCCTCGATTCGGTGCGCGACATGAAGGTCAGGAGCCGCTCGACCAGCCTGCCTCCCCCGGGCGCGCGCATGTGCAGATGTTCCGTCGCCTCCAGGATGGCAAAGCCCGGTACTGACCCCGGTGGCGCCTCCAGTAACCGGTCCGCGAGCGAGTCGAGGTCGTCCGCCTCCCCCAGCCCCAGCCATTCGGCCAGACACCGCGCGAGACGCGCCTCCGCCCGCATCTTTGTGGTGAACCTGCGCCGTACCCCGCCCGGAGCCTCGGTGGACAGGCGGCCTGTGACGACATTCAGGAAACTGGTCACGCCGACGCCGGGCGATGCGATGACGACCAGGGACCTGGCCTCCCCGGTCGCTCGCCTCGCCCAGGCCGCCTCCACCGCGGCCAGGGCGTCCTCGCGCCCCGCGAGCAAACGCGCGTCGGCCAGCGGTTCCAGCGCGAAGAGGCGCCGGTAGACGACCGGAAGCGCGCGCGGAACCTCATCCGCGTACGCCAGTGAGTCGCGGCGGTCGACGACGTCCCGGGCCGCTGGACCGAGACCGATGCTCGCGCTGAGCGGCCGAAGGAGCCCCAAAACCCACGATGCGGCCGCGGCGGCCCCGCCGCCAACCTGCGCCGACAGCCGCCGCGCCCGCATCCACACCCGGGCGAGTCCGGCCGCCAGAACTGTGCGGGCCTCCAGATAACCTGCCGTCATCCGGTCCGCGGTCACCTGCTCGATCAGCTGGTGCAAACCGCCGCCGATCTCGGCCGCGAGCCTGCCTTCCGCCGCCGCAACGGCCTCGCGCAGGAGTTCGCGCGCGGTCGCTGCCTTGTCGCCGGCGCGGGTGAGGCCGTTGACGACCAGCACCGTGGGATGCGGCGCGTCGGAGTCGCGCGGGTCCTTCGCCTCCGCGACCGCGGCCTCATAGCCGTATCCCGACACCTCCCGAAGGTCGGTCACCTGCGAGAGAATCCGGTGCATGGCTTCACGGATCGCTGCAGGCGCGGCTCGCATGCGTTCCCGGCGCAGGAGATCGAAGGCGTGCAGGAAGGTATCGCGCGGACGCACGGCGCGGGGGTCCGCCGTCGGTCGTCGAGGAGGATCTCCGGGCGGCGGGATGTCGTGAAGCGCCAGCGCTCCGGGCATCCGCTCCCGAATCTCGTCCAGACCGTGGATCGCGTCCTCCACCGTAGCAGTCAGCGCCTCGAACACGGCGTCGGGTTCCGGCAGCACGCCCTGGAGGCGCTCGAGCGCTGCATCGGTGAGTTGCCGCTCGGCCTCCAGAGTCGGCGCAAGATCCTCATCGCCGGCTGACAGGCCCGCTGCGCGCTTCCTGCTTCGGCCCAGTTCGGCCGCGACTTCGGCCAACACCGCATCCGCGTTGCGGACGGTACGCGACCAGTCACCACGCAGTGCGCCGCGAATCCTTTCGACATCACGGCGCATCGCGACCAGGCCCCGGTACAACTCCAGCCGGGCCCCCGCTCCCTCCGCCCAGGCATCCCATTGGACGGCCAGTTCCCGCTGGCGTCCGGGGCCCGGCCGACTGGAGGGCGGGTCGGCCGCGAAGGTGCCGGCCACCGCCACCGAGGCCGCCAGGGATTCCTCCAGCTGTCCGAAATCGGCGCCGCGGGCGCTCCCTGCAGCCTTTTCGACGTCGTCGACGAGCGCCTGCAGTTCGGCCTGCAGCCGCGCTCCGGCGGGGCGGTCGAGCCCTACTTCGGCCGCGTGGTCGAGCCGTACTTCGGGGGCGTCGTGCAGCCGCGCCCCGGCGGCGTGGTGGGCCGGGGTCTCGGCAGGCAACTGCTCCTCCGCGACAGAGTCGGCAGAGGGTGCGGGCTCATCGGCCGAAGGGACCGGCTGCAGCACCGCGGCCGCCCACTCGGCCCATGCGCGCTCCAGGCGCCCGAGCCATTCGGCCCGGTCGTGCTGGCTCCGGCGGAAGGCGTTCGCCTGGTTGCGGAGCACCACCTGAACGAGGTGCTGGCGGGCCAGCCGGGCCACAGGGACGCGGCGCATCCGGCCCCGCCGCCACATGGTCGGCCCGAGTACACGCGCCACGGCTCGCTTGATCGTGCGAATGGCACCGACGCCGGGGACGCGCGCGGCGGGCAGGCGGGAAGCCGGCGCCTGCAGCATGGCCGGCAGCTCCGTCACCGACGCGCGCGCGCGGTCCGCAGTCGAAGCGAGGGATTCTTCCAGTTCGGTGGCCACGGCCCGTCCGGCGAGAGCGGCGCGCAAGGGCTCGATGACATCTTCCGAGACTGCATCGCGGTATCGTGCCGGCGCTCCGGGCGCAGCCTTCCCGCTGTCGCCGGCGCGCGCGCGCCGGCCTCCGTCTCCCGCGACCCCTTCCCGCTCTCTATCGCCGCCGGGACTCGCATCCTCCATTCCCTCGACGGCGAGGGCGCCGAGTGCAAGCTCATGCGCACTCGCGGCGTCCTCCAACGTCTGGCGAACGGGATGCCACACTTCCGCCTCGTAGCGCCCCCAGGCCTCCGCGAAGGGCTCATGAACCGCCGCGGAGATGCGGGCGACGATCTCGGTATCGCTGCGCCGGTCGATCTGGCCGCTCCGCGCGTCCGGTGCGGCAAACGGCTCCGAGGGGAACCCTCCCGCTCCGGGCCCGTCCCTCGTCGGGGGCCGCACGCCCGGCACGATGTCTTCCGACGCGGCGGAGGCTGCCGGCTTCCGGGACTCGGCGTCGCTCATCGCGCGCTCCGCTCACCCGGGGTGGACGCCTCCGGGGGTTCGACCATCGGATACCAGTCGCGTTCCGGCATGAGACCCGCGGCGCGGAAACCATCGCGGGCGCGCTCGGTGATGTCGCTCTGCATCAGGAACTCGAAGCGGGGATCCAGCACGTAGGCCTTCACCCTCACGCGGGTCACGAAGGTGGTGCGGAACTCGTCTCCGACGAGCACCACGATGGGTTTGTTCAGGAAGACGTACCGGGAAGTCACCGCCGCCTCGAAGGCGATCTCCCTGGCCCTGCGCTCGTCCACGCGGCCGGGCAGGTAGAGATCGGTCACGACCTGGCAGTTCAGCTGCCCGGCGTTGGCGTTGGCGACCTGCTCCTCCACGACCTGCGAGTTGGGCACGGTCACCAGGTTGTCGTCGGCGGTCACGATGCGCGTCGACCTGAGGCCGATTGACACAACCTCGCCGTAAGTGCCCCCCACCGAGATCTTGTCGCCTACCTGGAAGGGCTGGTCGAAGACCACGATCAGGCCCCCGAACACGTTCTTCAGCAGGTCCTGCGCCGCGATGCCGAGCGCCAGGCCCAGCGCCGCGCTCGCCGCGAGGAGCCCCTGGGCGTCGACCCGGAACACGGTGCGCAGGATGAGGTAGGCCGCGATCCCCCACAGCGCCATGCGGGTGATGGGGATGAGCCACTTGATCGAGAGGCGGCGCTTGACGCTCCGTTCGGCCAGCGTCTCCAGGACCCATCCCAGCGCCCGGATCAGGAAGTGAAAGACGACGATGACGACCAGCGACCAGAAGATGCCGACCCCGAGACTCCGGACCTCCTCGGTCGCGCCCTCCAGATCGAGGGCCGCGCCGGAGGTGTCGGTCTGAGCCGTGGCCGCCGGACCGCCCTGCTCCATCGCCTCCAGACGGGATAGTATCAGCTGCTGTGCCGCAGTGATATCACTCAGCTGGGCGGCGAGTGAGTCGAAGGTCGCCTGGGATGGCAGAGCCTGCTGCTGCGCGGCGAGCGAGTCGAGGGCCGCCTGGGATGGTAGAGCCTGCGAAGGGGCGCCGGCCTGCAGTGAGGCGCCGGCCTGCAGTGGGACACCGGCCTGCTGATCGGCACCGGCCTGCTGATCGGCGCCGGCCTGCTGATCGGCACCGGCCTGCGGCTGAGCGCCAGCCGGCACATCCGCCTCGGGTCCGGGGCCCGCAGCGAGTTCCGCGCCCGGATCGGCCTGCTGTTGGACCTCCGCGTCCACCGCGGTGCCGGAGGCAGCCGGCTGTTCCGCCCCGGTAATCACCACGGTCCCGGGGTCCGAGTCCATCGGCGCAGGGTCGCCGCACGCCGCGGCCGCCATCAGGAGCATGATCCCGCCCGCAACGCGCGAGACGAGCCTGGCGGCGTCGCTGTTCGTGTCTCGTACGGCCATTTGTCGGCGGGTTCTCGGGTAGGTTTGCGGCAACTCTACATTACCCGCGCGCCCGCCGCGCGCCTACCCCCGGCGTTCAACCGCCCCGCGTGCAGCCTTCGCTTGCGTGTAGTATCACTTGGTGCACTGCGATGATATCACTCAGCCGGACAGCGAGAGCGTCGATCCCGGTGCCTCCGGCAGCCCGCGCGCCTTCCACAGGTAGTAGACCACCGGGAAGAGCAGGAGCACCACGGCGCCCGACGTCACGACTCCTCCGACCAGGGGCGCCGCGATCCGCTTCATCACGTCCGCGCCCGCGCCCGCGCTCCACATGATCGGCATCAGCCCGATCACATCGGTTGCGATGGTCATCATGATCGGCCGCACGCGCTTGATCGACCCGGCCCGAATCGCCTGCGCAAGCGCCGCGCGATCGGTCAGCAGTCCGCGGTCGCGGTAGTCGCGCAGCGAGAGGTTCAGGTAGAGCAGAAACACGATCGCGGTCTCGGCATAGAGGCCCGCCAGCGCGATGATCCCGATCCAGACGGCGATGCTGAGGTCGTAGTTCAGCACCTGCAGCAGCCAGAACGACCCGGCGACCGCGAACGGAACGCCCAGCAGGACGAGGCAGGTCTCCGTCACGGACCTGTTGGCCAGGTAGATCAGGACGAAGATCAGGAGGAGGGTCATCGGCACCACGTACATGAGACGCCGCTCGGCGCGCTCGAGGTACTCGTACTGCCCGCTCCACGCGATCGTGTATCCCGGGGGCAGCACGACCCCGGCCGCGACCGCCTCCCGCGCGGACTCCACGTATCCGCCCATGTCCACGTCGCGCAGATCGACGTACACCCAGGCGTTGGGCTTCGCGCCCTCGCTCTTGATGCTCGGCGGACCCACCACGTACTCCATTCCGGCCAGCTGTCCCAGCGGCACCTGGTGGCCCTGGGGCGTCGTCACCAGGACGGCGCGCAGCGCGGGCAGATCGTCCCGCAGTTCGCGGCTGTAGCGCAGGTTGACCGGATGGCGCGTGAGACCTTCCACCGTGGTCGTGACGTTCATCCCGCCGATCGCCGTCCGGATCACCTCCTGCACGTCCCTCACGGTGAGTCCGTGCCGGGCAATCGCCTCGCGGTCTATGTCGAAGTCGAGATAGTTGCCGCCCATCACCCGGTCCGCGTACACGCTGGCGGTACCGGGAACGCCGCGCAGAACCTCCTCGATCTCGCGCCCCAGCCTCTCCAGCTCCGCCAGATCGGGACCGGCGATCTTGACGCCCACGGGCGTGCGGATTCCGGTCGACAGCATGTCGATCCGGCTCCGGATGGGCATGGTCCAGGCGTTGGTCAGCCCCGGAATCCGCAGGGCGGCGTCGAGTTCCTCGATGAGGCGCTCGGGCGTCATCCCCGACCGCCACTGGTCGCGCGGCTTGAGGGCGATGGTGGTTTCGATCATGGACAGGGGCGCGGGATCGGTCGCCGTTTCCGCCCGTCCGACCTTGCCGAACACGTGCTGGACCTCGGGGAAGGTGTAGATGATCCGGTCGGTCTGCTGCAGGATCTCGCGCGCCTCGGTGATCGAGACCCCGGGGAGCGTCGTGGGCATGTAGAGGAGGTCGCCCTCCCAGAGCGGGGGCATGAACTCCGATCCCAGCCGAGACAGCGGCACGGCGGTCGCCGCCAGCCCCAGAAGCGCGGCGGCGAGCACCCACGCCCGAAACCGCAGAGCAAGCGAGAGCACCGGCCAATACGCCCGGGCCAGGAACCTGCCCAGCGGGGTGCGCGTCGGCGGGCGGATCTTCCCTCGCACCCAGTAGCCCACCAGCACCGGAACCAGCGTCACCGACAGGAGCGCCGCGGCCGCCATCGCATAGGTCTTGGTGAACGCAAGGGGCTTGAACAGCCGCCCCTCCTGCGCCTCGAGGGTGAAGACCGGCATGAACGAAACGGTGATCACCAGCAGCGCCAGGAAGAGCGACGGGCCCACTTCCCGCGCCGCGGAGGCGACAATCTCCCAGTGCGGCTTTCGGCCGCCGTCCTGGGCAAGGCGCCGGTGGGCGTTCTCGACCATCACGATCCCGGCGTCGACCATCGTCCCGATCGCGACGGCGATCCCCCCCAGGGACATGATGTTGAGCGTCAGCCCCTGCATGCGCACCACGATCAGGGCCATCAGAATCCCGACGGGGAGCGCGATCACGGCCACGAGCCCGCTGCGCAGGTGGAAGAGGAACAGCAGGCACACCAGGCCCACGATCACGAGTTGCTGCGCGAGGCTCATGCGGATGCTTCCGACCGCCCGGTCGATCAGCGCGCTGCGGTCGTAGGCCACTTCGATCTCGACGCCCTCCGGCAGGCCCGGCGTCACCTCCGCCAGCTTGTCCTTCACGTCGCGGATCACCCGCCGCGTGTCGGCGCCGGAGCGCACCACGACGATGCCGGCGACCGTCTCCCCCTCCCCGTTCCACTCGGCGAGCCCGCGGCGTCCCTCCGGCCCCAGGCTCACGCGCGCCACGTCCTCGAGCAGGATCGGTGTCCCGTCCGCGCTCACGCCGAGGCCGATCCGGCGAATGTCGTCCACCGACCGGATGTAGCCGAGACCCCGGATCATGAACTCCCGCTCGGCGACCTCGATGAGGCCGCCCCCGACATCGCTGTTGCTCTCCTGGATGGCGGTGCGGATGGCGGAGATGGACAGATCGTATGCGCGCAGGCGATTCGGATCGACCGTGATCTGGTACTGGCGCACGAAGCCGCCCACGCTGGCCACCTCCGAGACCCCGGGCACCGCGGTCAGTTCATACTTGAGGAACCAGTCCTGGATCGCGCGCAGCTCCCCGAGGTCGTGACGGTCGGATCTGAGCGCGTAGACGAAGGCCCAGCCGACGCCGGTAGCATCGGGTCCGAGCCGGGGCGTGACGCCCGCCGGCAGTTGCCCGGAAAGGGCGTTCAGGTACTCAAGGACCCGGCTTCTGGCCCAGTAGAGGTCGGTTCCGTCCTCGAAGATGACGTAGACGAACGACACCCCGAAGAACGAGTACCCGCGCACCACCTGCGCGAACGGCGCCGCCAGCATCTGGGTGGCGACGGGGTAGGTGACCTGGTCCTCGACGATGCGCGGCGCCTGGCCCGGATAATCCGTCTGGATGATGACCTGGACGTCGGAGAGATCCGGGATCGCATCGATGGGCGTGCGGGACAGCGAGAAGATGCCCGCGACCACGACGGCGAGGGCGCCGACGAGAATCAGGGGCCGGTTTCTGATGGAGCCGTCGATGATGCGCGCGAACATGGCCGGTCTCCGTCAGCGCGGGGGGCGGGTGCCGGAGGCTGCGGCGGGCATCGCCCCGGACTCGCCCGGCGGGGGGCCCTGCGCGCCCGGCATTTCCCCGTGCGGCATCTCGCCGTCCGCCCCGGACTCCGCCCCGCTCAACAGCTGGGAGATGGCGGCCTTGAGGTTGGCGTCGGCGTCGATGAGGAACTGGGACGAGACCAGAACCTGCTCTCCCGGGGCCAGCCCGGCCGTCACCTCCTGCATCCCCTCGCTCTCGGTTCCCAGCAGGACCTCGCGCGGCTCGAACACGCCCCCGCCCCTGGCCACGATCACCACCGCGCGCGTGCCGCTGTGCAGCACCGCCTCGGACGCCACCATCACGGCGTCGGACGCGCCGGTGGCCCGCGCGGTCACGTCGACGTACATCCCGGGTCGGAGCCGCAGGTCGGCGTTGGCCACCTCCACGAACGCCGTGAGCGTCCTGGTCTGCGAGTTCACAGCCGGACGAAAGAAGAGGATGCGCCCGTCCCATTGCCGGCCCGGGAACGCGTCCGCCTCGATCTCCACGGCCTCGCCCTCCCCCACATGCCTCAGATCGTCCTCGTAGAACTCGGTCTCGGCCCAGAGGGTTGAGTGATCGGCGATCTTCAGGACCGTCATCCCGGGCTCGATCCGCAGCCCCTCCATCGAGTCGCCCATCTTCTCGACGATGAAGCCGGTGGCGGGCGAAAAGACCCGGACCGTGCGCGCCACCGTCCCCGATTCGGCCAGTTCGTCGATCTGCGCCTCGGTCATGTCCCAGTAGAGCAGGCGCTCCCGGGTCGCCTCCAGGAGGGACTGCGCGCGCTCGATCGCCTCCGCGTAGGCCCCGCTGTCCCGGAGGCGCCGGAGGTAGTCCATCGCGCCGATGAACTCGCGCTGGGTCGTGACCAGCTCCGGGCTGTAGATCTCGAAGAGGACGTCGCCCCTTTCGACCGTCTCGCCCACGTTGTTGACGCTGGCCTGCTCGATCCAGCCCGCGTACTTGGTCTGGACCGAGACCACCCGCTCCTCGTTGTGCGCCAGGATGCCGACCGTGCGGATGAAGACGGGGAGCGAGCCGCGCTGCACGCCGGCCGTGCGCACGGCGAAGTTCTGCAGAAAGCTCGAGCTCACCCGGACCTGGCCGTCCGCAAGGCCTTCGTCCGCGTAGACCGGAACCAGATCCATCCCCATGGGCGACTTTCCCGGTTGGTCGGATGTGTAGTTGGGATCCATGGGCGCCCGCCAGTAGAGGATCCGGCGATCAGCCACGCCCCCGGCCATCGCCGCATCGGCGCCGACCGCTCCGGCTTCTCCATGGGATGCGTGGTCCCCGCTCTCTCCGGCTCCGGGCGGTGCCCCGGTCATTGGCTCGCCCGGCAGGATGCGCGTCAACAGCAGCGCCCCGCCCGCGCCGATCACCACGCCAAGCGCCACGATTGCCGCGAATTGAAGTCTCTTCGTGCTCCTCATGATCCCTCCTCCCCCGGAGATGACGCTCCCTCCTCCGGAAAGGGCGAGCCGATGGCTCGTTCCATGTCGGCCAGCGCCTTCATGTAGTCGGCCCGCATGCGCGCGAGGCCGAGGCGGACGTCCAGCAGGACGGACTCGCTGTCCAGCAACTCCAGCACGCCCGTGACGCCGGCCGAATACGCCTCCTCGGTGGCGCGCAGGGCCTGCTCCGCCTGCGGGAGCAGCGCGCGTTCGAAGAGGGCCAGCTGTCCCTCGATGGTGGTCAGGCGGAACGCGGTCGAGCGGACGGCGAAGGCCACCTCGTTGACCGCGTCGCGGTATCCTTCCTCGGCGGCGGAGAGGCGCGCGGCGGCCTCGCGCATGCCCGCGTCGTAGCTCGACCTGAAGACGGGAATGCTCGCCCCCAGGGTCAGGCTGTAGGTGTCGCGCCCGTTGTCCGGCGGGGGATCGCTGCGGCCCGGGTCGTCGCGCCGGTCGAGGACGCTGCCCCAGGCGAGGCCGATGGAGAAGTCGGGCCGGTACCGGCGACCAGCCAGGCGCATGGCCCGCTCGTTGCTCTCGATCCGCAGCCGGGCCGACCTCACCTCCGGCCTGGCGCCGAGCCCGGCCGCCCGCAGTTGCTCATCATCAACGCTGGCCGCCGGGCGTTCCCCGATCTCGATCGTCGGGATGGGAGCATCCACCGGCCGATTCGCGAGGATGTTGAGCCCGGCTTCGAAGTCGGTCCGCTGCTGCAGGAGTTCCCGCCGCCGGCTCAGGACGCGCGTGACTTCCGCCTGGAGCTTGAGCACGGCCTGCTGCTGCCCGAAGCCCTGCGAGTAGCGGGCCCGGGCGAGCGCCTCGTAGTGGAGGAGGAGCTGTTCCTCTTCGCCGGTGATGCGGAGGGCTTCATCCAGATACGCGAGGTCGTAGTAGGCCAGTTTGACCTGCCGCACGACTTCGGCCCTCTGCTCCCGGTATGCCTCGCTGCGATTCTCGGCTTCGGCCTCGGCGATGTCCCTGCGGTCGGACAGCGTCCCGAACCAGGGGAATGCCTGGCTGAGCGAAACGCCCGACGTCTGCGGCCCGACCCGGGTCTGGGGGCCCCGCAGGTGCTGGGTGAAGGCAACCATCGGATTCGGGAGGGCCGCCGCCTGCGGGACGCGGGCACGCGCGGCCTGCACTTCCGACAGCGCTCCGCGTACGCGGGGGTTGCCCTCCAGCGCCTCCGCGATGAGCGCGGCCAGCACTGGATCGCCGTTGTTCGCATGGGCCGGCGACTGCGCCGTGGCGCCGGACGGGCCCAGGGGATCCGAGACCGCGATTGCCAGCGCAACCGCCAGGATCCGCTTGATAGACATGTGCACCTCGCCATCAGGATGTCGACAGGTCCCGTGAGGGGCTGGCCCGGGATGCGAGGCTACGGTCCCGAAGCGAGCGGGACTGTGTGCTACGCGGGACGGGCCTGCGACCGACTGCGGGAAAGGCTGCCTCCAGGCATGGAGGCGCTTGCGCGAGTCAGGCGGCCTGCACGGGTTGCGCCCCGAACGGAGCGCGGACGGTCAGGCGAGGAAGCGAGGCGGGGGTGTCTCGATGCCCATTGAGACCGCGGCGGGGATGGGCGCGATGTAGAGATTCGCCCGGACGGAGACGCCCGGGAAGCGAGCCAGGATGGTCGTCTGCGCAGTGCGCGCGGAGGCGGCCCCGCAGGCCGCGAGGATCATCAGGCACCCGCCGCTTTCGCCGTGGTGCTCGCCGTGCGGGGTCGCCGGCGCCTCCTCGGTGGAGAGATGGTGGTGCCCGGGGGGCGCCGGGGCGGGCTGGGGAGCCGAGCCATGGTGCGCGGGGCTGCTCGCGGGGCGGCCGGGGTCGCCGGCGTCGTGCGCGGGGTCGCTGGCCGGGTGCGCCGAAGCGATCGTGCGCGGGCCGGCCTCGAGCATGGGCGTGGGCGCACCCATGTCACAACGATGCGCGGCCAACTGAGACCAGGACAGGGCCGCGAGGGCGAGAAGAGCTGCGGTGCGGCGCATGAGTGCAATGTGCGCCGCGCAATGGCGGGGCGTCAACAAGGCCGCCCCGGGGTCAGCCGCCTCCGCCCCCCGGAAGGTACTGCGCCGGAATCGGGTGGTCGGGCCCTTCCCCGAGCCAGAAGATCGACACCACCCACCAGCGCGATCCGTCGTTCATCAGCTGAATCGAGTTGATCCCGCGCGCGAACGGCTCGCGGTCGCTCGCGTTCCTGCGCGACTCGTAGGTGCTGAAGGCGTGCGCGATCACGCCGTACTCCTCGGTCACCCGGTGGATCTCCACCTCGTGGAAGCCGTTCGCTTCGAGCGACTCGCCGACCCCGTCCGCGTACTCGTCGACCGTGATCACCCTGCGCGCGTAGGTGGAGCCGCCGCCGGGACGTCCCACCGGGCTGAGGGTCGCGCCGGACACGAACAGCGACCGGAAGCGGTCCCAGTCGCGCGCCACGCCCGCGTCGCCGGAGATGACGTCGTAAACGGCCGCGATGATGGCGTCGATGGAGGCGACGTCGGCCGGGTCGGCGGCGGGCTGCTGGGCGGTGGCGCGGGTTGGCGCCGTGGCCGCAGCTGCGCCGAACAGCGTGAGGAAAGCCGCCAGGGTGCGGAGGGAGGGCCGCGTAGCGGCGGTCTGGTGAAACCTGGTCGTCATTGGCTGGTCGCCCGTGAGGTGTGAGGGCATGGGGAAGGCTGTGTGTCCGCCGCGGCGCGGGCAGGTGTTGGAGATCCGCCTCGCACGCACCGACGGAAAACACCCCCGTCGAACCCAGGTTCCGCGGCGGTTCGCGGAAGGGCACCGGGGAGCCCGGATTGGGTAGTCATCGTCACGGCATCCGGGTCTCTCGTCCATTCCTTGCACGGGTGCCGCAAGCAACGGCATCGGCCGGGAGGCTCCTTGCGCACAAGGCAGCTCGATCGGGGAGTAACGACCGGAATCTCTTGCGCCTTCGCTTCCGTTTTGCTCGCTGCATCCGCGCTCGCCCCCACGAGCACGGTCGCACAATCCACCGGCGTGATCACGGGCACCGTGACCGAGTCGAGCCACGGAGAGCCGCTCGCGACCGCCAGCGTCACCATCGCGGCGCTCTCGATCAGCGTCCTGGCCGACCGCGAGGGCCGCTACATACTGGCCGGCGTTCCCGCCGGCACCCACCTCGTCGAGGCTGCGCTCATCGGGTATGGCGCGGGCAGCGCGACGGTGACCGTGGCCGCGGGCGAGACCACCATCGCTTCCTTCAGCCTGGAAATCAGCGCGATCACCTTCGAGGAGATCGTGGTCACGGGCTCGACCTTCGCGGAGCCCACCATCAGCTCGCCCCACGCCGTCGCCGTGTCCAATCGCGCAGCGCTCGCCGCGCAGGGTTCGCCCACCGTGCTCGACTTCTTCCGCCGGCTCGGGGCGAGCCACGGAACCCTCGGCGACCAGGGAAGCTTCTTCAACGGGTCGGCCGGCCTGCACCCCGAGACTCTCGCCAACGTGAACCTGAGAGGGCTCGGGGCATCCCGGACCCTGGTGCTCCTCAACGGTCGCCGCCACGCCTATGTGCCGTACCGCATGGCCGGCGGGCGCTTCGTGGATACCAACAGCATCCCGGCGATCGCGCTCGAGCGCATCGAGGTGCTCAAGGAGGGCGCGTCGGCGGTCTACGGCTCGGACGCCGTCGCGGGCGTGGCCAACTTCGTGACCCGCGAGGGCTTCGAAGGGATCGAGTTCCAAGCCTCGCACGAGTACTTCCAGGCATCCGGCAGCAGCAATGTCGGCGCCATCTTCGGCAGGGAACTGGGTGGCGCGCACGCGATCGTCTCCGGGGAGTTCGTGACCCAGCGCGAACTCCTGCCCACCGACCGCGCACACCTCCTGCAGCCCTTTCATCCGCGTGGCGGAGGCTGGTCCGGCATCGGAAACCCTGGAACCTTCATCGCCCCGAAGCTGACCGGGGAGGAGACCCTGGAGGAGTTCTCGCCGAAACTGCTCGACGCCCATGTCGGATCGGACCCCGACTTCTTCGTGGATCCCGGATGCACGCCTTTCGGGGGCCTCGCCCAGACCCTGACCTGCCGGTACCGCTATCAGCCCGCCGCCCCCGTGGTGAACGCGGCGCGCTTTCTTCGCCTTTTCGGCGAGGTTCACGGCGATCTCGGCGACCGCACCGCCTACAACCTGGATGTCCTGACCTCCTGGTCGACAAATCCGCACTGGCGGACCTCGCCTTCGTTTCCGCCGGTGGGACTGTACGACGGAATTCAGGTCACCGCCCCCTCGCACCCGGGGAGAATCGCGTTCTGCCGCGACCAGGGCGCATCGGTGGGATTCGCCTCCGGGGACGAATGCCTCGCCGGCGACTGGTACTACTACGGACGCATCGCCGGCAACGGACTGCTCTCGCGCGACCTGGTGCGCACGAACGAAACCCATCGCGCGTCGGCTTCGCTGAAGCGGGAGATCGAGATCTTCAGCGAAGAGGGGCACCTCGACCTCGCAACCACTTTCGCGCGCTCGCGCGGCGACGCCAACCTTCCGGCGGAGTACGCCTACCGGAAGTTCCTGGCGTTCCGGGGCTTCGGCGGACCCGACTGCGGCGTCGGCGTCAGAGCGGACCGGAGCGCCATCGGGGGGATGGCGATCTCCAACCCAGGGGGCGCGCAACCCGGGCAGGGCGCCTGCCGGTACTACAACCCCTTCAGCAACGCCTGGCCGAACTCCATACAACCTGGAGCCGAGTACCATGGTGGCTCCAATCCCTGGTTCGATCCCTCGCTGGAGAACAGCCCGGAACTGATGGACTGGATCAACGAGGAAGCCTTTCTGGACAACGTCGCCAACCACTTCATCGGGGACGTCACGCTGACGGGGGGTGCGCCCGGCGACGTAGTCAACTACGCGCTCGGATACCAGTTCCGCTGGCTGGGCGTGTCGGCGACCCCCAACGACCCGAGCAATCTCGCCATCAACCCCTGTCCCATCCCGGGTGACCAGACCTGCGCGGTCCGAAGCGGCCCGTTCACCTTCACCAACAGCTTCTCGCCCTACGAGGACCAGCAGACGGTGCACCGCTTCTTCACGGAGCTTCCGCTGAACATCGGGGACCGTCTCGACGTGCAGCTCGCCGCCAACTACGAGTTCCACCGCGTCGCGTCCAGCTTCGACCCCAAGCTCGCGCTCAGATATCGCTTCGCCGAGGGCGACGGGTACAACCTGTCGTTCAGGGGATCGCTCCAGACGACCTTCCGGACGCCCTCGGTGGACGACACCAATACCGATCCGGTCACGACGCTGCAGTTCGTGCGCCAGACAGGCTCCTACAAGGCGATCGACAGCTTCGGATCGACCGATCTCGTGCCCGAGGAGGCGCTGACGTTCAACCTCGGGGCCATCGTCCTGGCCGAGGAGGCGAGGGTGACCGTGGACTACTGGAGCTACGACTTCAGGAACCTGATCAACGTCATTCCCCACGCCGGCATCACCGAGCTCTACGACCAGGGAGGCGCCGCCCGCCGGGCGGTCAGCGAACTCGTCACCTGTCCCGACGGCAAGGGCACCGGCACCTGCGAAGCCGAGCAGATCGAGCGCGTGGAGATCTACCTCACCAATTGGCCCGGGATGAAGACCTCGGGCATCGACTGGCACGCCCATACCCATTTCGATTCACTGCTGCCCGCCGGGCTCGCCAAGCACCTGCCGGGCATGGATCTGGGCCTGGACGGCACCTGGACCCTGAGCTACGACACCCGGGAGTTCGCATACAACGGAAGCCGCATCCAGGCGCCGTCGGAGGCGGTCGGACAGCTGAACCGCTACAACCCCATCGCGTTCCCGGTCCCGCGGCTCAAGACCCGGGTCGACCTGGGGTTCCACGGGGAACGGATGAGCTTTGCGGCCTACGCCAACTTCACCTCGTCCTACAGCGACGAGAGCCAGGAGGAGACCTCCGGGTATCGCGACATCCGCAGCCACCTGACCTTCGACTTCAGCCTGTCCACCAAGGTGGGAGGGTTCGACGTGGTGCTGTCGGCGGTCAATCTCGCCGACACGCCACCGCCGGTCGTGAACCAGGAGATGTTCTACGACCCGGCCACGCACGACGCGCGCGGGCGGCGCGTGAAGCTGTCGCTGACAAGGAGGATGGGGAGCGCGGGCTGAACTTGGACCCGCTTCGCTACCTCACATGATCACCCGCCGCATGTACTGCCTGACCTTCTCCATGTATTTCTCGAAGAAGTGCTTCTGGATGTCGTTCATGTCGAGCTCGCGGCCCTGGATGTAGGCCTGCTCGATGTCGCTGGTCATGTCGAGCGGCGTGCCCGTCGTGATGAGGAAGGTCGCCTGCTTGCCGGGCTCCAGCGAACCGACCCGGTCGGCGAGTCCCAGGAACTCCGCCGGGTTGATGGTCACCGCCCTCAGCGCCTCGTCCTCCGGCAGCCCGAACGCAACCGCCACCCCCGCCTCGAAGGGCAGCCGGTTCGAGTACAGCGAGCCCGAGCCGCCCGAGATCGCGAAGCGAACGCCCGCCTCGTGCAGCCGCGCCGGCATCGAGTAGGCGCCGTCGTAGCCCTCGTAGTCCCGGCCGGGGGCGGCCATGGTCGACGTCAGGATGACCGGGATGTCCTCGGCGACCAGGCGGTCCGCCACGTGGATGGCGTCGCGACCACCGCGGATGACGATCCTGAGGTTCTCCTCCTGCGCCCAGGTGACGGCGTCGTTGATCTGCGCTGCGCCGTCGGCCGCGACCACCACGGGAAGCTCCCCGTTGAAGACCGGCATCATCGCCAGATAGCGGGAGTCGCTGCGCACCTCCTCGCCGGCGGCGACCGCGTCCCGATACGCCCGCGCCTCGGCGAAGAAGCTCTTCAGCTGCTGCACCTGTTCCTCGTAGCTCGGCGGGTCCTCCTGCTGACCGAAGCCGAAGCCGCCGAACCCGCGGAAGCGGCGGGGATTGGGGTTCGGCCAGTTCACGTTGAGCGCGGCGGCCGACTGCATCGACATCTCCTCCCAGCTCCAGCCCTCGAGGGCCATCGCAGAAGACATGCCTGAGACGAGGCCGCCGTCGGGGGTCGTGAGCGTCGTGAGCACACCGGCCGATCGGGTCGTGCCGATGTGCCGGCTCTCGGCGTTGACCGCGACGTCCGCGCGCACGTTCGGGTTGAAGTCCCCCAGCTCGTTGACGTCGCTGGAGACCCCCACCGCCCCGATCTCGGCGATCCCCACCGTGCTGTAGGCGTCGATGAGCCCGGGATAGATGTGCTTCCCGGCCGCGTCGACCACGCGGGTCCCGTCCGGAATCTCCAGATCGGCGCCAACCGCGGTGATCACCCCGTTCTCGAAGAGGATGGTCCCGTTCTCGATGACACCGCTCGTAACCGTGTGAATGGTCGCTCCGCGCAAGGCCATCGGCTCGGCCTGCGGGGGGACCGTCATGCGCACCTGGGCCTCGATGGCCGCCGGCGCCAACAGCCACAGCGCCAGAGCCGCGCAGGCGGTGCCGCCCGCCCGTGACCAGGTCTCCGTTGTCGCCCGTCGCTCGATCGTCGTCATCAGTTTCTCTCCATCTGAGCGTTCCGGTCGCCGTTGCCTACGGACAGGATGGCCTGAATGAGCTGCGTGCGTTCCTGTTCGATCCGGTCGCGCATCGCCGCGTCCTCCTCGAGCGAGAAGTACCGGCGGCCGTCGACCCAGGTCTGCTCGGCGCGCGAGAACTGCGAGAGCGGGTTGCCGCTCCAGATCACGAAGTCCGCGTCCTTGCCGGCCTCCAGCGAACCGACATGGTCCTGGATCGCCACTGCCTGCGCCGCCTGGTTGGTCACCGTCGACAGGGCCTGCTCGGGGGTGAGCCCCGTGCGCAGCAGCTTGCCCGCCTCCCAGTTCATGCGGCTGGCGATCTCGCTGTTGTCGGAGTGCAGCGAGGTGACGACCCCGGCCTCGATGAGGATGCGGGCGTTGTACACCGTCGCGTCGTAGGCCTCGAGCTTGAATGCGCCCCAGTCGCTCCAGACCACCGCAGCGACTCCCGACGCGGCGAGCTCGGGCGCGATCTTGTAGGCCTCGACCCCGTGCTGCAGCGTCTGGACCCGGAAGCCGAACTCCTCCGCCAGCCGGACCAGCGCAAGGAACTCGTCCGCGCGATAGCCGTGCGACGAGATGAGGAGCTCCTGGTCGAGGATGTCGAGGATCGCCTCCATGCGCAGGTCCCGCCTCGGGGGCAGTCCCTCCTGGTTCTCCTCCCACCGCTGCCACTCGCGCTCGTAGTCGCGCGCGGCCATGAAGTGGTCGCGGATGATCTCCTGCGTCCCCATGCGGGTGTCGGGATAACGGCCCTGACGCCGCTTCGGGTTCTCGCCCAGCGCAAACTTCACCGTGCGGGGCGCGTCCTCGAGCTTGAGATCCTCGGGCAGCGAGCCCCAGCGCATCTTCACGAAGACGTTCTCGCCCCCGATGGGATTTGCGGATCCGTGCTTGATGTGCGCCGTGGTGAGTCCGCCGGCCAACTGCCGGTACATCCAGATGTTGTTGTGGGTCACGACGTCGCCCATGCGCACCTCGGGAACGATCGCGAAGCCGCTCTCGTTCACGGCGCTGACGCCCGAATGGATGTGCGGATCGATCATCCCCGGCGTCACGTGCTTGCCGGCGGCGTCGATCTCGACCGCGCCGCCCGGCGCGTCGATGTCCATGCCGACCGCCTCGACCGTCCCGGCGCGAACCAGGAGGTCGGCGCCCTCGAGGATGCCCTCCGGACCCTGGGTCCAGACCGTCGCGTTGCGCACCACGACCGCGGCGGGCTGCTCCGGGATCGAGGTGCGGCCGTAGTCCATCATCGGCCGGATGAACGGCAGGTCGATCTCGGGCACGTCCATCGCCACGGTGCCGCGCGCCGGGCCCTCGAAGGGCTCGGTGCGCATGCCGCGGAAGGACGGGTCCGCCCCGTTGGGCAGCGAAGTCCATCCGAAGAAATCGTCGCCCCGCACCGAACCCGACAGGAGCGCCATGCCCTGATAGCCGAGCACCTCGCCGTTGAAGCGGACGTCGATCCGGCCGGTCTCCGCGACCGCGCTGGCCGATCCGAGCTCGACCCGCGCACCGCCCGGCAGTTCGGGCCCGGTGCTGGCGATATCAAGGTGGCCGCGCAACCGGTTCAACGGACCCTCCAGAACGAGAACCGCTTCGAAGCCCCAGTCGTCGTCCGAGGAGATCTCCCAGCTTCCGCGCGGATCGATCTGGGCCGGGCGGGTCACGCCGTAGACTCTTCCCTGCACCCAGACGTCGCGAACCGTCGCCTCCTCGGCGAAGAGGTCGCCCTCGCTCACGATCAGGTTGGCCACCTTGCCCTCGGCGATGGTCCCGTGGGTGCGGTCGATGCCGAGCCAGGAGGCCGGCGTGGTGGTGAGCGCCGCCAGCGCATCGTCCGCCTCAAGCCCCCGCGCCACGGCGACGCGCAGATTGGGCAGAAACTCGTTCAGCGACGAAAGGCCGTCGGTCGTGATGGCGAAGCGCACCCCGGCGTCGGCCAGCTGCGCCGCGCTGGTTGGCGCCAGGTACCAGTGCCGCAGGTCGGCGAGGGAGGCATCGAGTGCGGCCCCCGGATGACCCACGTCCGGCGCGTCCGGAAAATCGAGCGGAACGATGAGGGGATCGCTTCGCCCCCGAAGCACGTCGATGAGCCTGTATTCGAGGCCGTTCCCACGGTACCACGCCTCGAGCTCGAACTCCGACGCCAGACGATGCGCGCGCAGGTATTCCTCCTCGCTGCCGGTCTCGAAGATGACCGGCTGATCGCCGTGCGTCGCATCCTGGAGCGCCGCCAGCGCTTCGCTGGTCTCCGGAGGCAGGAAGGCGCGGCCGCTCGCCTCGTACGCATCCCAGGCGCGCTCGTACCAGTCGGCGTCCATGAACGTCTGCTTCATCAGCGCGATCGTGCCCATCGCGGAGTTGGGATACGATCCGCCCAGCTCGAAGGAGCGCTGGAAGCCGATGGCCTGGGCGATGTCGGGGCGCAGCACCCGGTCACGCACCCCCTCGTCCCCGAGCGTGACCAGCGAAGCGGTGCCCCGGAAGATGCCCTGGCTGGGCACGGCAAGCGCCGCGCCGAACCCCTGCGAGCGGAGCGCGGCGCGCCGGCCGGCATCGTCCCGAAGATTCCGCGTGGTGGAGAACCAGGCCCGCACCTGCGGATTCCAGTGCGTGGGACCGATGTCGCCGTCCTCCGGCACGTCGTCCATTCCGAGATCCGCGTGGGCGTCGATGAAGCCCGGGTACACCGTGAGCCCCTCGAGATCCCATACGCGCGCGCCCGCTGGCGCGCCCCCGCCTCCGACCTCCTGGATGAGGCCGTCGCGAATCACGATCGTGGCGTCGTCCATGACCTGCCCCGGCCCGGTCACTACCCGTGCCCCCACCAGAGCGTGGAACCCGGTGCCGTTGTCGCGCATGCCCTCGACCGGCTGGGTTCGGGTCGCCTGCTGGGCATCGGCGCCCGTCGCCAGGGCGGCCGCGAGCCCCATCGTCCCGAGTATTGCCTTCACATAACCCCCCATTTGTCACCCCTGCGTGAATCGCCTCGTTTCCATAATCCCGACCGGCCCTCGTTCGAGCCCGACGGGGTGCGAGTAACTCTGATGACTACGCTTCCCATGGCGTCCGGTCAATCGGCGGTTGTATGGTGTCGAGTTCGCCCGGCTCACTCCGGGTTGTAGCCCTCGACGCCCGGAGGGCCGAGTATTCGCCCGCCGCTCCCGTGCGCGCCGGGCATCTCCGATCGACGGGAAACACGGGCCGACCAGGATCACAGGCGATGGGTGGACACAACTCCGATCAGGACACCCGGGACCCGGGCGGGCGGGCGAGCGGTTCGGGGATCCCGGTGGGACTGCTCATCGCGGCGGTGATCGCGCTCCTGACGGCGGCCGGCGTCGGGACCCGCTATTACCTCTACGGCGACCTGGACGCCATCCATTGCCTGTTCAGCGTGTTTTTCTCGATCAATCTGCTGATCTGCTACTGGGAGATGTGCCTGTTCTTCCGCAGGGACTACATCGAGGCGCGCGCGGAGCATTGGCGCAAATGGAGGCGTGAGACCGGCCGCACCCCGGCGGTCGAATTCCTTGTCACCAGGGTCCCGCCGAACCGGATCCTGTCCCCGACGTTCTGGGCCGACGTCTGGGCAACGTACTCGATGATCGATTCGGCGTACGAGGAGCGCAGCAGCTTCGGCTTCACCGCCGACATCGGCAACGGGTTCGTTACGCCGGTTCCGACCCTGGTCCTTTACGCAGGCTATACGGTCGAAGTCGTGCCGCCCATGGTTGCCGGTATCGTCGGGGCGATGCTCTTCTGGCAATGGGTCTACGTGTCGTCGCTGTACTGGGTCAGCTTCTTCGTGACGCGGAGCCAGGCCCGCATCACCAGGCGCGAGTTGTACATCTATGTGGTTGCCCTGAACTCCATCTGGGTGCTGATTCCGCTGCTGGGACTGTACGTCTCCGTTCGCCTGATCCTCGACGGGACGTACGGCGTGCTTGGGTACTGATGGACATCACAACTGACTGGTCATATCATATGTCCATGTGGCAGCCGGGAGGGAACCATGAAGACACAGCCCAATGCGGAGGGGAGCACGGCACCACCCCGGAGGATCGGCGCGGCGCGATTCAAGGAGCAGTGCCTCTCGTTGCTGGATCGGCTCGGTCCTGACGGCCTGGTGATCACCAAGCGGGGCAAACCGGTTGCGCGGGTGTTGCCCTTTGAGCAGGACTCGGCCAGCCTGATCGGCAGTCTGCGGGACAAGCTCGAGATCAGGGGGGATATCCTGTCCACGGGAATTCGGTGGGACGCGGAGTGCTGAACCTCGACACGCACATCCTTATCTACGCCCTGCGCGGAGCACTGGCCGGCAGCGAGCAGCAATTGCTCGCCGGCACGCAGTGGTCGGTCTCCTCCATCGTCTTCTGGGAGATCGCGAAGCTCGTCCAACTGGGCCGTGTCGAAGTGGACCTCGGCGACCGGCACGTGGTCCGAACCCTGAGTCGTATCCGCTCGTGGCCGATCGATCTGGCGGTGGCTCGCGCTTCAACCCGACTGGATTTCAGGGGCGATCCGGCCGACCAAATCATCGCTGCGACCAGCGTCGTCCACGGGATCCCTCTCGTCACGCGGGACGCGGTGATTCGCAAGTCATCGCTCGTGCCCCTGGCTCTTTAGCCCGCAGGCAAGAGCCATGCTGCACAGGGCGGGACACGGGTCGGTCGAGGTGGTCGCCGGCGTCATGTTCAGCGGCAAGTCCGAGGAGTTGATCCGGCGCGTGCGGCGCGCCCTCATCGCCGGCCGGCGGGTGCAGCTCTTCAAGTCGCACCTCGACGACCGCTACGGCGGCCAGTTCCGCATCTCGTCACACGACGGCCGCCAGATCGACGCCGAGCCTGTCTCCAACTCCGTGCAGGTGGCCGAAAAGGTCCGCCCGGACACGCAGGTCGTCGCCATCGACGAGGCCCAGTTCCTGGATGACGGCATCTGCGAGGTTGTCGATGCGCTGGCAGATGCGGGGATGCGCGTGATTGTGGCCGGCACCGACATGGACTTCCGCGGCGAGCCCTTCGGTCCCATGGGGCTGCTCCTGGCACGCGCGGAGCGGATCGACAAGCTGCACGCCATCTGCGTCGTGTGCGGCGATCCGGCGACCAGGAACCAGCGTCTCATCGACGGGAAGCCGGCGCCCGCCGAGGGCCCGACGATCCAGGTGGGCGGCGCCGAGACATACGAGGCGCGCTGCCGTCGCTGCCACGAGGTGCCGACGCGGGATCGGGCGCAACGGGAGCTGTTGCTGAGGAGGGGGAGGGGATGGGAGGGGGTGTAGCCTTGCTAGCCGCCTGCGGGGACCCTCAGAATCGGATACGCTTCCCCGGCAACCAGCCGGTCCGCCAGTAACCCCCAGTTGGCAAAGCCATCGTCGGACTGAGGCTCCAGCAGGCTGAACAGCAGGCGTCCCAGCGGCTGGTCGACCCGCGCCAGCATGTCCCCGGAGCCCGGCGTGACCCGGGTCCTCTCGTAGCGCCCGAACACCGTCTGCTCGTTGTGGCCCTGGAACGGCTGCGCGGCCGTGCTCACCGAATCGATGCGGAACGCCTCCCCATCCAGCGGCGCCGTCCCGGCCGACTCGAGCGTGACACCGTGCGCCGCGAGCCGCGTCAGGACCTCCTCCAGGCCGGCGGGAACCAGGTAGGCCTCGGGTACGCGTTCCCGGAGCGTCGGTGCGAAGGTCCCGTACTCGTACATCGTCTCGACGTACTGCGTATCGGTACGCAGGAGCAGCGGGCGCCCGGTAAGCGGGTGTGCCTCCTCGATGGTGGCGCCCATGAGGATGTCGACCGGTCCGGCGGAGCGCTCCGGCGCGGCGCGGAGCGCGAGCGAATCGCCCACCACCGTGGCGGCATCGGCCTCCGCGACGATGCTCCGCACCTCGTCCGCGTGCTCATGGACGTAGTCCAGGATCTCTTCGACGAAATACAGCGTCGCGAGCACCCGCTCCTCGAAGGACGCGTAGGAATAGGCCTCGCTCAGGATCGCAATCCGGTTGCGCAGACCGATGTAGTTGTTGTTGAACCGCGGGCGGTGGTCGAAGGTGTACCATCCGGGCTCGCCCCCGCCGCGCGCAAACGCGTTCCCGTAGTAGTAGTAGTCCCAGCCGTGCCTGTCCCGGATCTCCCCGGTCACGTGCGGAAGGAGCCCCTGCCGGAGAAAGTCGTCGATTCCGGCAGGGGTGTTGGGGTGGAGCGGGGGCGAGTAGGTGAGGTGGTAGGCGTGCTGCGTCCCGTTCGTCGTATGCAGGTCAACGGCGACATGCGGATCGTACTCCCTGAACAACCGCGCCACCGAGCGCGCCTCCGGCGAGTCGAGCTTCATGTGATCCCGGTTCAGGTCGTAGCCCTGGGCGTTCGGCCGCTGCCCCATCCCCCCGACCGGCCCGTGCTGGCGGCCACGGTTGGTGAGGGTCACCCGTTCATTGCCGTCCGCGTTGTAGATGGGCCCGATGAGCAGCACCATCGACTCCCGCCATTCGCCGTGGCGGCCGGCCATGAGGTCGCGGAGCAGCATCTGGAGCGCCTCCTTCCCGCACACCTCGCCCCCGTGGATGTTGCCCTGAAGATAGACGACCGTCCTGCCCGAAGCCCGGACCGAAGCCGGGCTCGCATCAGCCACGTCGCCCACCACGGCCAGGGGCAGCGCCCGTCCCTCGCTGGTATAGCCGAAGGTGGTGTAGTGGACCAACGGCGAAATGGCCGCCGCGCGCTGCAGGAAGTCCACGACATCGGCGTGGGAGCTGGTCTCGCGATAATCCGTGCGCTCCGCGCGCGTGCGGAATGATTCGTCGGGGACCGGGGCACCCTCGCACGCCGCGACCACGACCGTGACCGCCGTCACCACGCAGGCAAGCGTCCCCCTCCGAGTGCGGCCAGGCGCTGGCGTGGCCACCCGAGGACCCGAGGCTGCACGTCCTGTTGCCGAGGGGGCTGCACGTCCTGTTGCCGTGGAGGCTCCACGTCCCACTGGCGAGGGGGCTGTACGTCCGGTTGCCCGGGAAGCCGCTGGTCCTGTTTCTGAACTCGTCATGTGTCACCGCGCCGTTTCGATGATCGGGTCTGTTGCGCCAGGAATCCCCAACCTATGGTCCGGGATCCCCGTTCCACCAACCGTTCCACATCCCCGCACAGGAAACAGCTTGCCCGAGCCCCATATCGCGCAGCGTGCCGATCTTCCCGTGGCAAGCAAATCGGCCATCGACCGATGAGCAGCGGGCGACATCGGCGAGCCACGGCGCGTGCCGGGCTGTGGAAGGGGCTGAATCCCGCGATGGCGCTGGCCGCCAAGGGCGTCGTCCTGATCTTCGTCCTCGCCACGGTCCGGGACGTGGACGCCGCCGGCGCCGTTTTCGGCCGCATCCGCGACTGGATCGAGGGCACGCTCGACTGGTTCTACATCCTGACCGTCTGCGCCGCCGTGCTCACCTGCCTGTTCCTGGTGTGCAGCCGATTCGGCAGGATCCGGCTCGGCGACGACGCTTCCGAACCCGAGTTCAGAACGTCCTCCTGGATCGCCATGCTGTTCTCGGCAGGCGTCGGGATCGGGCTGCTGTTCTTCTCCATTGCCGAACCGCTCTTCTATTTCGACAACAGCCAGGCCGCGGGTTACCCCAACAACCCGGTCGCCGACCTGGCGGGCGCCGTGTTGCTGGACGAGCAGCGCGCCGCGCACGCCATGCGCATCACCTACTTCCATTGGGGAATACACGGATGGTCCGTGTACGTCGTCGTCGGGCTGTGCCTGGCCTATTTCGGGTTTCGCAGGAAACTGCCGCTGACGCTGCGCTCAGCCCTGTACCCGCTCATCGGCGACCGGATCTACGGCCCGATCGGTGACCTGGTGGACCTTCTGGCGGTGTTCGGCGGGGTCTTCGGCATCGCCACCTCCCTGGGTCTCGGAGCAAGCCAGATGGCGACCGGGCTGAACGTCCTGCTCGGCGCCGATCCGGGTGTCGTCACGCAGGTCGCGCTCATCGCCGCCATCTCGCTGGCGGCCACACTGTCGGCCGTGTCCGGCGTGAGGCGAGGCATCCGCATCCTGTCCGAGTGGAACATCGTCCTGAGCGTTGTCCTGCTGGGCATCTTTCTGTTCCTGGGCCCTTTCGAATGGCTCGCCGGATTCGTTGCCACCTCCCTGGGCTCCTACCTGCGGCACCTGGCGCCCATGTCGTTCTGGATTGCCGATGGTCCGGGGGAAGCCGCCTGGCAGAACGCCTGGACGATCTTCTACTGGGGATGGTGGATCTCGTGGGCCCCCTTCGTCGGCACGTTCATCGCCCGCATCTCCCGCGGGCGCACGGTGCGCGAGTTCATCCTGGGCGTGATGTTCGTCCCGACCGGCCTGGTGCTGCTGTGGTTCGGGGTTTTCGGCGGCAACGCCATCCACCTGGAACTCAACGCCGCGGGCGGCGTCGGAACCGCCGGGATCATGGAACTGGTGCGGGCCGCGAACTACGAAGCCGCGCTCTACGCGACCATCGGCCGGATGAGCGACCTCGGCTGGCTCACCTGGGCCATGTCCGCCATGGCCACCCTTCTGCTTGCGACCTGGTTCGTCACTTCTTCGGACTCCGGCACCCTGGTCATCACCACCTTCCTGAGCATGGGCGACGCTCATCCCCCGCGCCGTTTCCGCATCGTCTGGGGGCTCGGCGTGGGACTGGTGGCCGCCGTGCTCCTGCTCGCCGACGGCCTCCAGGCCCTGCAGACGGCAGCCATAGCCGCCGCCCTGCCCGTGAGCGTCGTACTGCTGTTCATGATCGCCGGGCTGCTCAAGTCGCTGGCGCAGGATGGTAGTGGGTGAGCGGCGTAAGGAAGATTTCCTTTCCAACGAAGACACTAACGAAATCGAACGCCTTGAATCTTTCTTAGAGCGGCGCCATCTTGGGATTCACCCTTCGGTTCCACGTCCAGCGATGTCCCTGCCGCACAGACGGCGGAGAGCACTCGCTGGCTGCGATTCCCATACCAGATGCGCCGCGAATCCACAGGCACTTACGAAGTGACCGTCGGTGGCGGAGAGACCGTGCGGGCCTTCGTACCCCGGCCTCTCCCGCCTGTCCCGGAAGTCGATTTCCGCGAGGGTCTCCGGCGTCCGCTCGAAGCGGCCACGACCGCCCTCGGACGGCTCGATGCGGTCACGGAGTTGCTGCCGGATGCAGCCCTCTTTGTGTACGGCTATGTGCGAAAGGAAGCCGTGTTGTCTTCTCAGATCGAGGGCACCCAGTCTTCGCTGGCCGACCTGATGCTCCACGAGGCGGGCGGTGCGCCCGGTGCCCCCGTCAGCGATGTGCTGGAAACGTCGAACGCCGTGGCGGCCCTGAATCACGGCGTCGAGCGCCTGCGGGGTGGCTTTCCGTTGGCCAATCGCCTCATGCGGGAGATGCACGCCAGGTTGCTGGCGAGCGGCCGCGGGGCGGCGATGATGCCGGGCGAGTTCCGGCGATCTCAGAACTGGATCGGCGGCTCACGTCCCGGCAACGCGGCCTTCGTGCCACCACCACCCAACCATGTCCAGGAATGCATGGCTGACCTGGAGCGCTTCATCAACGCCACGGACGACGGACTTCCCGTTCTCGTCAAGGCCGGACTGGCGCATGTGCAGTTCGAGACCATCCACCCTTTTCTCGATGGCAACGGCCGGCTGGGACGATTGTTGATCACTCTGATGCTGTGTGACGCCGGCCTTCTCCGGGAGCCACTTCTGTATCTCAGCCTGTACTTCAAGAGCCATCGAAGCACGTATTACCAGCTCCTCAACGACATCCGGCACACCGGAGACTGGGAAGCCTGGTTGCGGTTCTTCCTGGAGGGCGTGCGCGAGGTAGCGGAAGGAGCCTTCGCGACGGCTCGGATTGCGAGCAAAACGATCCGGGAAGACAGATTGCGGATCGGACGCCAGGGAAGACGCGCGGGTTCGGCGCTGCGGGTGCACCAGTCGCTCGTCGAACGGCCGGTCGGCGGCATCGCCCATCTCGCGCGGCGAACCGGCCTGTCCGCGCCGACCGTCGCCGCCGTGCTCCGGCTTCTCGAAGAACTGGACATCGTGCGCGAAGTCACGGGCCGCCAGCGTGGCAAGATCTTCACCTATGAGCGGTATCTGGCCGTTCTGCGGGAGGGGACGGAGGATCCACGCGGGTAGGAATCAGCCGATCATGCCGCGGACAAGATCCTTCGCCAGTCGTCCGATAGCGGCCTCAGTGCCTTCGTCTGAACCCATACCTGTCGCCCCGACTGGTGGGCCTGACCGTAGGCCCAGCGTGCTATCTGATGAGTCGCGGGCCAATCGTGCAGGACCTTCAGTTCATCGAAGCCATGCTGCAGTTCGTCCCGGCGGGTACGATTCCGCTCGGTCCATCGTTCGAGGTGTTCCTCCGCGGCGAGCAGGTCCGACTTGCTCGAGTTACATCCCTGGTGGGCAAGGACGAAGTTGTGGCCGAGGTCCAGCGCGTACAGCCTCCATGGGATGAAGTGGTCGACGTCCGCCCGTGACTTGATGTTGCGTTCGCAGTAGAAGCATCGGCCCTGCTGCACTTCCCGGAGCAAAGGACGGTACGCGGCGAGAGAACTGCGTTGGGATCCGAACAGGAACGACCGCAGATCCACGATTTGTCCCAGGAGCCGTGGGTTGCGCCGCTGGACGAAGTGGGACCATGCCCCTTCGATCATGTCGGTGACCATCGGATAGAAGGCCCGAAAGCAGTACGAGACGCCGGGTTCGAGGCGAACGACTCCACCGGCATCCAGATTCTCGTACAGAAACTCCAGGCGTTGGGAACCGACGGTCTGTAGCTTCCAGAGTGGCATCTTCCTAACCGTCTGCTCGACCTTGCGCCGCACTTGGCCCCAGTCCGCGGCACTCCTCTCGAGTTCGGCCAGAGAACCCTGATATCGGTTGTGGCGCTCCGCCAGCTCACGCACGATCGCCGCCTGCCGGCCGGTGTTCTGGCTGAGGATCCCCGAGGCGTCGCCGGCAATGAATGGCGCGACCTGGGGCCAATAAAGCCGAACAAACTGCTCCGCGATCTCGGAGGTTGATAGTTCCAGCTCAGCGCCACTATCATCGCCCCTGACCAGGCACAGGTCCGCTATGGCATGCAGCAGCGCGAACTTATAGCTGGAGACAAAGCTGCCCTCATCCAGAAGCCGTTGGAGCGAACGAAGGAACACAAGCTGCTCTTCGGCCGTGGGCGGTCTCGGCCCGATCATTCGTCCCAGTACGCGGCGCGCTCGGGCAGGACCCAGCGGATGCCGCCTTTCGGATCGGCCACATCCCCGTGGGAGCGAGGGATGATATGCACGTGCGCATGTTGGACGGTCTGGCCCGCCGCCGTGCCTTCGTTGAGTCCTACATTGAAACCGTCGGGGCGAAACTCCGACTGCAATTCATCCCGCACCCGGGTCACGAGACGCCAGATGTCCGCTTGGACTTTGGCGCTTTGGTCGAAGAAGGTCTCAGCGTGAGCCTTGGGGATTACGAGCGTGTGGCCGTTGTTGACGGGATATCGGTCCCGAATGGCGAGGGCGTGCCGCGACTCGGCGACGACAGAGTCCGCGGGCAGGTGGCAGAAGGGGCAGTCGGCCGGAGGAGCGGCCTTGACCGGCGGGCTGGGAGCCTCACGGATCTCGCGCGGCCACCAGATTACTCCCTCGAGGAGTTCGGTGGGGTCCCGGGATGCAGTAAGCGCGGAGATATCGTCCAGGTGGCGGGCCATGACCACGGCCGATATCGCGGCGTCGAAGGCATCGTCCGAAGAAGCCGCCTTGCCCGCGAACATGCCGTCGATTTCAGGAAAGCCGCCCGCCAGGAACGCCTTGCGCGCGGAAGGGTCGGACTTGTTGACCGGCCCCGTTAGAAGCCGCGGATAGATCTCGATCACCAGGGGAGCAGTGACCTCGTGAAAGGGCCAGATCGAGAAGCCGGCTGCGCGAAGTGTCGCCAAGTGAGGCATCCCGCGGATCGAGCCCGTGCCAACTGCTCCCGCCCCGCCAATCTGGAAGACGCTCTTGGGAAACGAGCCCTTCGCTCTGGCCGCGTCGTCCGTGACCCGAAAGTGCGCGTTCAAGTCCGGCTTGGGTTTCTTAGGTCTTCCCCAGAACGGGGGCGGGCAATCGCGCAGCCATTCCTCGCCCTGCTCGGCAGCAAGGTCCCACACGTCTTCGACCGACCTCGCACCCCGTTCTGCCGCAAACCAACCGGGGAAGGAGAACGCGAAATCCAGGCCGACGACCAGATCGGGGTCCTTCTTCGCATCGTTGATCAGATGCGTGACTAATTCGCGACGGTCGCGCCCAGACTCCAGCCGCATGAGGGTACCGTCACGGACTTCGGCAAGCCAGATCCTGGATCGCGCCCCGGACTTCGCTCCGGACCAATCGACTGCGATGACGCGCTTCATGGAGCAACCATCACCTACCGAAGATGTGACGAGTGTTTCCTCCTGGGTCACTTTCTGGGCCGGACCAGACCAGTTGAGGTCGACTCCGCAACTCCCCGTGCATGGTCACATCACGACTCCTTCCCGCTTGGTGCTCTGGCGGTTGAGACTTGGTCGGTACTTTCTCGGCCACCACGGAAGAGACAGTAGGAGGGGTGACATGGATTGATCGCGCGAGTCAGATCGTCACTTCCACGAATTCGCCGGGGCCGATCTCGCCGACCAAGTTGCGGATCTCCTCCGTACGGAGCCGGATCCTGGGCCAGGCTGTGGACATGAGCACCATCACCGCCAACCTTCTCTTCGCCAAATCTTGTTGATGCCGCAGACTTTGATCCGTGGTGATCAAGAGTTGGTAGCCATGCTCCTCGGCCATATCGATCAGGGCGCTGTTGCGGAGCTGTGCCCATCCGCGTTCGAATGCTGTATCTACCCGATGCCTCGGAAGGTGACGTCGGAGGGGTACCGGAGTTCCCTGATCGAAGAGAACCTTCACCGAGTGGCGACCTCGCCCAAGGCGCGAAGCTCGTGATCGAGAACCGTCTCAACCTTCCATCGCTCCACACCCTGAAACCATTCCAGAAACTCGTCGATCGAGGCGCCAGCCTTCAGGTTCTCGAAAAGGGCGGCGACGGGCACGCGTGTCCCCTTGAATACCCATGCGCCGCTGACCCGAAAGGGGTGGCGTTCCACCGCGGGGCAGGTGTCCCAGTTTGCCATAACGACCTCCAATTCCGATCTGATGCGTTTGGTGCCCCCACCGCGCCGCCCTGTCTCAGTAGCGTTAATGTGTGGCCCGCTGGCCGGGGTCACAACGAGGGCCGTCTTACCTGAGGCGTCTTGATGCTTGATCTCGTCGAGCGGCAGATGGGCTGAGGTCGGGTCACTCCTCGACCAGCCGGAGGCGCCTGCGCAGTTCCTCGAGATCTACGGCGTTGCCCTTCCCCGCGTCGGCCCGGGCCATGGCTTCCCTCAGTCTCTGCGCGTTCTTCGGCGAGCGAAGAAGGTAGTCCGTCTCCATCCACGCCCCCTCACGACACCAGCCCAGCCCCCTCCTCGAGCACGATCTCCTCCATCCCCAGCCGCCTCAGCTCGGCGTTGACCTCGGCCAGCTCGTCCTCCCAGACGGCCTGGAGCCGCGTCAGGTGGCCCTCGAGCCGCTCCACCATGATCTCGTAGACCGCGTACATGCCGCTCCCGGGGCGCCCGTCGCCCTGCTCGGACATTGACAGCAGGTTGGCCAGGCGGTTGTTCACCCGGATGGGGAAGTTGAGGGGATCCTGGTTGGACTGATTGCGCACCTGGTAGATGTCCGCCTCCACCGCCGACACGCTCTCCCGCAGGCGGTCGCCCGCGCCGGCCAGCCGCTCATCGTCCGACGTCTCCAGCCGCTCGTCCAGCTGGGCCTTCATGTTCCGGATCGCGATCACGGCCGAGTTGGCCTGGTGCACCCGGTCCCGGATCTCGACCCCGAACTCGTACTGGGCGACCAGGTCTTCTTCGGTAACGTCGGTGATCCAGGGGTGGCGGCGCACCTCCACCTCGGTGGTTTCGCTGCGGCCGTCGGCCGTGAGCCGCGCCGTGTACGTGCCCGGTGGGACCGCGGGGGCCATCGTGCGCACGCCCCAGAGGATCATCCCCGGGAAGGTCGCGGGCGGATCCGTTCGCAGGTCCCAGCGCAGCCGGTTCAGTCCGGCGTCCATCGGCAGAGCCGGACCCGCCCAGCGATCCCGCTCCTCGCCTTCCGCCGCGGGCGCGAATGTGCGCACCACCTCGCCCGACGCGTTCACGATCTCCAGCATCGCCTCCCCGGGCTCATCGGCAAGCCACCATGACAGCACCACCCCGTTCGCGGAGCGGTACGCGGCGGCGGGCTCGAACAGCACCAGGTCCCGGTCCGTCATCCCCGGCTGGATCTGCCGCAGCGGCGCGACGTTGTCGAGGATCCAGAAGCCGCGCCCGTGGCTCGCCATCGCCAACTCGTCGTGCTCGGGGATCACATCTGTGATCGGGATGTCGGGCAGATCCGGGTTCAACTCCTGCCAGGAACCGCCGTCATCGTAGGAGACGTAGACGCCGTGGTTGGTGCCGGCGTACAGCAGCCCCGCCCGGTTCGGGTCCTCGCGGATGGAGTTCACGTAGGCATCGTCCCGGATTCCGTCAACGATTCGGGTCCAGGTCGCTCCGAAATCATCGGTTTTCCATATATGGGGCCGAAAATCATCGAGCAGCGCGCGCCGCGCCGAGACATATGCCCGCCCCGCGTCGAACGCCGAGGCGTCGATGAGGCTCACGCGCCCGAAGTCGGGCATGTCGGGGGGCGTCACGTTGGCCCAGCTCTCGCCGCCGTCGCGCGTCACGTGCACGAGCCCGTCATCGGACCCCGTCCAGATCACGTCGATGTCGACCTTGCCCGGACCCACGGCGAAGATCGTCGCATAGACCTCGGGGCCGTTCATGTCGCCGGTGATGGGGCCGCCGGACCGCCCCAGCGTCATGGGGTCGGCACGGGTGAGGTCGGGGCTCAGGACGTCCCAGTTGGTGCCGCCGTCGGTGGTCCGCCAGAGCCGGTTCGACGACGCGTACAGCACGTTGGGATCGATGGGCGAAAAGATTATGGGAAAGGTCCACTGCCACCGTTCGACCATGTCCAGGGCCGGCTCCCCGGAGTAGAACCAGGGGTAGGGATTGACCTCGCGCGAAGTGCCCAGGCGCCGGTTGAACCTGTCGATGTAGCGGCCGTTGTTGGTGCCCGAGAAGAAGACGTCGAGGTCCTTCGGGTCGGGCGCGATGTAACCCGGCTCTCCGCCCCCGGCCACGTAGTGCACCCCCATCGAGCCTTCGGTGATCGCGGGTGCCCGGGCGCCCGAGTCGCTGGCGGTGTCGGCCAGCGCCGACGCGAAGCGCCCCGCGTTCCAGTCCGACGGCAGGCAGAGCGTGCTGTTGTCCTGCTGCGACCCGCAGATGTGGAAGGGGATGTGCGCCGTCGTGACGCCGTGGTAGAACTGCGCCGTGGAGAATTCCTGGTCGGTCCAGTCGCTGCCTGTGGCGTAGCTGACCGCGCCGCCGCCGTCGTTCGCGACCACCACGTGCGCGGGGTCGTCGGGGTCGATCCAGAAGTCGTGGAAGTCGACGTGGGTGCCGTTGTTGATGACCTCGTAGGTGGCGCCGCCGTCGGTGGAGCGGAAGAACGAGGTGTTTCTGCACGTACACCACGTCCTCGTCGTGGTGGTCCGCGAAGACGTGCGTGTAGTAGAAGGCGCGCTGCCGGATGCGCCGCTCGTCGTTGATGAGCTCCCACGTGGCGCCCGCGTCGTCCGAGCGGAAGAGGCCCCCGTCGTCGTGCTCGAAGAGGGCGTAGACGCGGTTCGAATTCGCGCTCGAGACCGCCACCCCGATCCGGCCCACGACGCCCTCGGGCGGCATCCCCGGATTTCGGGTCATCTCGGTCCACGTGCTCCCGCCGTCGACGCTCTTGAACATGCCGCTGCCCGGCCCACCGGACGACATCGTGTACTCCTTGCGGAAGGCCTCCCAGAGCGACGCGTAGAGCACCTCCGGATTGTTGCGGTCGATCACGAGGTCGATGGCGCCGGTGCGCTCGTCGCGGAAGAGGACCCGCTCCCAGCTGTCTCCGCCGTCGGTGCTCCTGAAGACGCCCCGCTCCTCGCTCGGCACGCCGTACTTCCCGAAGGACGCCACATAGACGATGTCCGGATCGGTCGGATGAATGCGGATCTTCGATATTCCGTGCGATTCCCGGAAGCCGATGTGCTCCCAGGTTTCGCCCCCGTCGCGGCTCCGGTAGACGCCGTCCCCGGGCAGGATGTTGCCGCGAATGCAGGTCTCGCCGGTGCCGATGAAGACGAGATCGGGGTCGGTCTCGCTGACCGCGACCGCGCCGATCGACGCCGTGCTGATCTGGAAATCGGTGACGGGATTCCAGTTCTCACCGCCGTCGATGGTCTTCCAAAGGCCGCCGCCGGTGGCGCCGAAGTAGGCTTCCTCGGGCCGGCCCCTGACGCCGGAGACGGCGATGGAGCGGCCGCCCCGGTCGGGACCGAGGTTGCGCCACGAGTAGCCGGCCAGGAAGGCCGAGTCGAGGACCACGGGTGTCTGGGCGTGGAGGGTGGATGCGAGCGGGCCCGGGTCCGCCATGTCCACGTCCATGATGTCCGCCATGATGTCCGCGAGAGACGAGACCCGCGCGCCGAACCGCGTGTCGGTCAGGGCGGGAGTAATTGCGGAGAGCGTCGCGACGAGCAGAAACGGCTTGAGTGGGAAGCGCTTCACGGCAGCATTTCCTGTGGGTTCTTGGGAGCGGGGATGGGCCGGGTCAAGCTACCGGGGCGACGGAGGATGCAACAAGCGGGGGGGTGGCGGATCTCCGATTCCTGTTGCTCCCTTCCGCCCGTTTTTCGTACTCTATGGCCATGACCGCGCCTCGATTTCCCGACACCGGAGCACCACACTCAACGAGACTCGCACACGCCGCCGGTCGATGAACGGCGACCGCATCAGACCGCGCGACATTCGGAATGTCCCCGCCTACACCTTCCTCGAGGGCGCGCGCTACCTCGGCATCCCACCCGCGACCCTCAGGTATTGGGTGCTTGGCCCCAGCCCCGGCCGCGGCAACGAATCGGCGGTTTCCCAGTCGCTTATCCACGCGCCCGCCGGAGCCAGGAATCGGCTGTCCTTCAACAACCTCGTGGAGGCGCACGTCCTTCGCGCACTCCGCACCGTTCATCGGGTCAAGATGACGGCGGTGCGTGATGCCCTGTCATTCGCCGAGGCAGAACTCGGAATCGATCGTCTCCTGCTCAGAGACGAACTGCGTACGTCCGGCCAGGAAATCCTGCTTGAGCGTCTTGGCCAGTTGATCTCGCTGTCGAAATCAGGTCAACTGGCGCTACGCCGGATTCTCGCAGAATACCTGAAGCGGGTTGAGCGAGATGAAAGCGCGCTTCCGTTCAGGCTCTATCCGCTGCCGCCTGGTTGGTCCAAGGAACGGAAGACCATAGTCATCGATCCACGGATCTCATTTGGTCGCCCAACTATCGCGGGATCCGGCATCTCAACCGAGGCGCTGATCTCCCGGATTGACGCTGGAGAGACGGTCGACGCGCTTGCCGAGGACTATGGCCTCCGAACCACCCAGATTCACGATGCCGTGCTCTACGAAAAAGCGGCTTGACCAGGGTCTTCTTCGTTGATCGGGATCTAGGGCGCCGAATTCTGCCGGACGCACTTGAGCGCGCAGGTCTTGCCGTCGAACGGCACGACCTTCATTTCGCGCCCGACACTCCAGATGAAGTGTGGATTCCTCGTGTGGCGCAACAGGGCTGGGTGATCGTTTCTGGCGACAAGAGGATCCTTCGACGTCCACGAGAGGTCCGGGCGCTGGTGGAATCCCAGGCCCGGATGCTCATTCTGGTCGGTAACCACGCTCCCGCAGCCGAACTCGCGGCCAACCTGATCAACACGATGCCGAAGATCGAGAAGCTCCTGGACGAAGTGCAGCCGCCTGCCGTTGTCAGAGTCTATCGGCCCACGCCGCGGGAGCTGGTCTTCGAAGGCAAGCCCGGCAGAGTTCAACCCAAGACGCTCGGCGAACCGGAGCGATTCGGTTGACCCGGCCCACCTAACTGATCTGGTAGTCCAGCGCCAGCGTGTGCTTACCGTCCTCATCCACGTGGATCTCCACGGTGCCCGACAGGCCCGCCAACCCGCCCGTCCCGGACCCCGGCACTACATGGCCGGCGGTGCTCGGCGAGGCTCCAGCCTCGGCGATCCCCCAGTGATGGAGCACGAACGTGCCCTCCCGCCCACCGAGCGTGCCCCTGACCTGTTCCGACGCGATGTATCCCGCGTTCTCCAGCGGGCCATCGGCGCTGGCACGGCACATGAGCAGCCGCACGCGGCCTTCTCCATCCAGATCGCCCTGGTAGCGCTTGACGACGCGCGCTTCCGAGAGGAACGGGCCTTTGCCTTCCTCACCGTCGGGCACGGCATCCCAGCCGGTGATTTCGAAACCGGAGACGGTCTTCATGTTTAGCAGTCCTTGGGAAGGGGCTTTGAGCTCGCTCCATGGCCTGCTCCCAATTGCCAGGCCGGAACGTGACCTCCGTCGCTCACCTCAAGATAACGTAGCCCGATGATCACCTGATCAGCGTGTCGCCCGACCCTCCAGCTTGTCGCTACGGCGTTCATCGGAGTTGTATTCGCTGTGCTCTCCGCCGGTTGCAGAAGCCTTCCGAGCGATACCGGCGAGGCCATGACCCTCCACTTCGATTTCGATGAGGGCTCTCAGGGGTTCGTCGCGGGCTTCGCCGATTATCCCCCCGCCCATGAGGAGATCTACGAACTGACATCCGGGCACCGAGCCCTCCCGCCGCCTCTAGAGTCGCAGTCCGGGCTGTTCATTTCCGGGGTCAACAGGAGCGACGATCTGTTCATGTTCTTCAAGGGATCCATCGATGGCCTGACTCCCGGGGCGAGCTATGGCGTCGAGGTCAGCGTTGAGATCGCGACCAGCACGCCGGCCGGTTGCTTCGGCGTGGGAGGTGCGCCCGGCGAGAGCGTCTGGATCAAGGCCGGCGTGACCGCCGAAGAACCGGTCGCGGTCATGGAAGATTCCTACCTGCGCATGAACATCGACATCGGAAGCCAATCCAGCAGCGGCACGCAGGCGGTGGTGCTCGGCAACGTGGCCAACTCGCGGCCCTGCGAGCAGTCCCGTGAATGGGAGCTCAAGGCCCTGGAGAGCGAATCGACGCCGGCGGGCATCACCGTTGCTGACGATGGCCGCGTGTGGCTCCTGATGGGCGCCGATTCGGGATTCGAGAGCCGGACGGAGGTGTATTTCACTCGGGCGGCGGTCACGCTGACGCCGAGTCCGGCGGGGTGAGCGGGGGCGGTTTCTGCCCGATGGGAGGAATGGCTGTGGGCCGGGCCGGGCTTGCTCGCTGAGTGCTGCGCCTTGGGAGGACGCGACACGGGCGACGCGAAGATGACGGGCGGGTACCGCTTGCCGGCGGCTCATGTCATCCACAACGTCGGCCCGGTTGGGTCGGGTGGGGACGCGGACGAGGATCGCCTTCTGGCACGGTGCTATCGTCGGTCCCTGGAGGTCGCGGTAGCAAACGGTGTGCGAACGATCGCCTTTCCCGCGATCTCGACCGGGGTCTACGGTTTTCCGGTCGACCGAGCCGCGAAGATTGCCGTGCGCACGATTGCGAGCTTCCTGAGCACTTTGCGCGGCATTGCGAAAGTCGTTTTCTGTTGCTTCTCGGAGGAATCGGCGGAGGCGCACTGGGCTGCGTTGGACGGAGTTCGCTTGGTAGCGTGTGATATCTTGATGAATCTTCACCTATCCGCCCATACCTCCGATTCACGCAAGACGCTACGTTGCAGATGTTCGACGCCACCGAGCAGACTAGGGGCGTCTATTTCTTCGACGAGTTCGACGCCATCGGCTCGGAACGCGTGATTGCCAGCGATGTGGGTGAGATCCGGCGGGGGCTGAACAACTTCCTCCAGATGATCGAGCAGGACCGGTCCCACAGCATGGTCTTCGCGGCGACCAATCCCGGCATACTGGACCGGGCGCTCTTCCGCCGATTCGACGATATCCTGCACGTCGACCTGCCCGATGAGTCGCAAATCGCGGAATTGCTGCAAGCGCGACTTGCCGGAACGCAGCAGCAGTCCATCCAATGGAGCGACCTGGCGTGCCGGGCCATCGGCCTGAGCCATGCGGAGGTCGCACGCGCCGCGGACGATGTGATCAAGGATGCGGCGGTCTCTCGCCGTGCCGAGGTCCGAGAGGAAGACATCCGCGCGATGCTTGACGAACTGAAGGCGACTCCGATTCCGGCGTCATGAGATAAACCTGCTGCGACAAGGGCTCGAGCAGGTGGCGCACGGCCCTGGCGACCGTCCCTTCGTCCTCGCTTCATGGCCACAGATCTCGCTTCACTAGCCCGGATTTCTCACAGCAAGAAGATGGCATCGGCCTCCGGGGGTTGTTAAGTTTATGTGCCGCACAAACTTGACAGTCACCACACCAGAGGACCGATGCCGACACAGTGTAGACCCGTTTCGTTCGGATTTCAAGGGTGCCAGGGCCGGAAGGTGACCGCGG
>Ga0209544_1000817_pt1 | contig 38955 bp, 33 predicted proteins | sample MesohylPK_FD_187297 | JGI IMG/M metagenome (GOLD analysis project Ga0209544, IMG submission 187297) | Host-associated microbial community of the marine sponge Aplysina aerophoba from Gulf of Piran - sponge mesohyl, lysed by proteinase K... | ecosystem: Host-associated > Porifera > Sponge >... | reverse complement strand
ACCCCCAACCCTGAAACCGAAAACCTCAGACACCAGCACCCCAAAGGCGCTGAACGCCGCCCCCTGCACGCTCAAAATCAGGCGATAAACGCGTCGTCTCGCGAATAAGTCAGGCTAGCGCTTGGGTGTTCGAACGAGCTCCGGGCGGCCTGTACGGCATCGTCCTACCGTCCCAGAATGTTGTTCGGCACGCGTGTTGGACGCCGATCGGCGTAGCAAGGCGTTGATTCGTGGTGATTCAGAGGGGAGCGGCCCTGCACCCGGCTCGCGTCCGCAGCAACGCGTCCGCCTCCGACCCCCGATGCAGTAACCTTCAAACCGGCCCGTTCTCTGCAGGCGGATCACCGAAGTCCGACAGGAATCAACCGCGCGCCGCGGCGCGGGCATCGCGGTGCCGCTCCCAGCGCGGCTGACGGCAGATATTGCCGAGAAACTCCAGCACCGTGTGTGCGGCGAGGTAGGAAGTGACGCCAGTACGCACGTCCAGGGTCGGATTGACCTCCACGAGATCGAACCCGACCACGTTGCAGTGTTCGGCGATGGCCGCCAGGGTATCGCGCAGTTCCGCGTAGCTCATTCCGTTCGGCTCGGCCGATACGCACCCCGGTATCAGCGACAGGTCGAGCACGTCGATGTCGATGCTCACATAGGTCCGCGCGTCGGGCGGAACCACTTCAGCGACGCCTGTCGGGCCCACGTCGTGGAATTCGCGCATGGTCATTACCCGGTTGCCATCGTCCATGGAGTCCTGGATTTCCGACTCGGCGCTGCGCAGGCTGCGTATCCCGACTTGGGCGAGGCTCAGCACATGCGGCAATGGAGCAATGTTGCGGAACGGGTGGACGTTGGTGAAGCGGAGGTCGTGGATGAACGGCGCGTAGTCGATATGGGCGTCGAAGTGGATGACGTGCAGCGGCGCCTCGTCCTCGTAGCCCCTGACGACCGGATAGGTGACTGAGTGGTCTCCGCCGAGCATTATCGGAAGCGCCCCTCTGGCAAGAACCCTCCTGGTCAAGTCGGTTGCGTTGTCGAAGGTGCTCTGCACATCGGTCGGCCACACGTCGACGTCGCCGACATCGGCGATGGTCCCGTTCTCCATCTCGTGCGCGAGATAGGTCCGTCGGGTCTCCGGGTCGTAGAACCCGGCGTCCGCGGCGGCGAACCGCAACGAATGCTCGCGAATCGAGCGCGGGCCCATGCGCGAACCGGCGAGAAACGGCGAACCTTCGTCGAAGGGGACACCGAAGACCGCGATGTCAGCGTCCAGAGCGTCGAGATCCGTTTCGATTGGCGCACGCAGGAAAGAAGGGATTCCGACGAACGGGCGATTCAGACTTAGCCCGGAACGTCTGCTGCTCGATGTCATGGCCCGCCCTCCCGATTTGATGGCCGAATCCAGCCCGACGGCCGACTATCCGGCCGAAACGGTTTCGACGGGAACCGTCCGAGCCGACCCGGTTGAGATCGCGCAGGACTTCCCGAGGAGCCTCGCTCGGCGATGCCGCCAGACACCGGACTGCCTGACGGCGATTCCGATCCGGGCAGGAGGAGCATTCCGAATGTGCTGTCGGGATCCGGAGAATGATACTCTTCGACCGCGCGAAGGAGCATGCTGTCGTCGCGTACGTCCGAACCGATGGCAGACTGCCGCGCCGCGCCGCGCCGCGAATAGCAATCGCCGCCGCGCAACGCTCCGATCGCGCCGAATGATTGCTGGCCCGGCATCCACAGCAACAATCGGGGACTTCGCCGTCGGGTTGGGAGTTGCGAGCTGCGCCTGCATGAGCGAAGCGCTGTCGCGGCGCCCGCCCGCGCCTGGTCACATCCTCGCGCGTTGCGACCGGCATTCCCGATGACGACTGAATGATCGAGGCCCTGCCGGGCACGATCCTGACGCGAACAGGTGCGCCAGTCTCTTCGGGTGAGGTCTGTCACCGACTTCCACTTCAATTGCCAAATTCACGAGACTTTCATACTGTGATATATTCTTTATTCTAATGCAATCTTTATGATGAGGGATCAAGATGTTTGCCTCAATCAAACGAGCGTGGGCTGTCCCATTCGGGGCGGTCATTGCAGCGGGGCTCGCCTTCTCCGGAGGGCCCGCCAATGCGGATCTGCTGGCCGAGATCAAGAAACGCGGCGAGTTCGTCGTGGGGACCGAGGCGCGGTTCCCGCCCTTCGAGTTCGTCAAGGACGGCAAGATCGTCGGTTATTCGACGGACATCATGGCGCACATCATGAAAGCCTTGCCGGGGGTCAAGCTGAAGAGGCTCGATCTTCCCTGGCAGGGCATTCTGCCCGGCCTGGCGGCGGCCAAGTTCGACTACGTCGTCACCTCGGTGACGGTCACCAAGGCGCGCTACGCGAAATACGCGCTCAGTCTGCCGATCGCCGACGCGACCATGGCGCTGGTCAAGCGCAGAGGCGACGAATCGATCAAGGCGCCGGAAGACATCGCCGGCCACGCGGTCGGCTCGCAGGCCGGCTCGGCACAGCTTCAGGCCCTTCAGGCCTTCGCCAAGGGCCTCTCGAGCAAGGGCAAGGGTGTCAAGGGGATCAAGACATACGTCGACTTCAACGAGGCCTTCGCCGACCTGGCGGCGGGGCGGATCAGTGCCGTCTGCAACAGCCTGCCGAACCTGCTCGAGCTGGTGCGCAAACGCCCGGACAGGTTCGAACTGGTGCTACCGACCTTCGGTCCCAAGAAGTACTTCAGCTGGGCCGGACGCAAGGACTCCGAGAGCGCTTCGCTCGTGGCCTTCATCGACGAGCGGCTCGCCGAGTTGAACAAGTCGGGTGTGCTGACCGAACTGCAGAAGAAGTGGTTCGGCGGCCCGATGGAGCTGCCGGCCGACAAGCTGCCGGTTCCGGCCGACTAGGCGTCCGACGGCAACCGTCCGCCCGGCCTGTGCGGTGCTGGCGGGCGCGGGCGTCGGGGCTTGACGGGTCTCGCGGGTGGATTTTCTCGGCGTAATCACGAGCCACTACAACGCCTTTCTCGTTGGGGCGGCGATGACCGCCGTGGTGTCGGCGGTGTCCATCGCGCTCGGCATGATCCTCGGGCTCTGGCTCGCATTCGGTCTCATCTCGCGAAACCGGCCGCTCCGGCGCGCCTCGGCCGTCTACCGCAGCGCCTGGCGCGGCACGCCCATCCTGGTGCAACTTCTGATCGTCTTTTATCTGCTCCCGGAAATCGGTCTGGACGTGCCTCCGGTCGCCGCGGCGATCATCGCGCTCACCATGAACACCGCGGCGTTCCAGGCCGAGATTTTCCGGGGCGGGCTGCTCACCATCCCCTCCGGCCAGGTCGAGGCCGCCCGCATGCTCGGGATACGAGTCCTGCGCATCCGGGTCAGGATCCTGATTCCGCAGATGATGCGCCTGGTTCTGCCGGCGCTCATCAATGAGACGATCAGTATCCTCAAGAACTCATCTCTGATTTCGGTGATCGCGGTCACCGAACTCATGCGCACCAGCCAGCAGGTGGTTTCCGTCACCTACCGCCCCCTGGAGACCTACATGATCGCGGCGGTCGTCTATCTCGCGATGAATCTCGTCCTCGCCCGCGCCGGTGCGTGGTTCGAGAGACGCCACGCGCTGGCGGCGCGCTAGCGGGTTCGAGGAACGCCGTGTCCTTCGACATCGACATCGTGTTCCGCTACGGCCCGCTGCTGCTGTCGGGATTGTGGACGACGGTCTATGTCTGCGCGCTGGCTTCGCTTCTGGCGGTCGCCGCCGGCCTTGCGGCGGCGCTTCTCTACGGCCTGCCGTTCCGCGCCGTGAAGCTCCTGTGCCGGGCCTATATCGAAATTATGCGCGGGACCCCGATTCTGATCCTGCTGTTCATACTGTATTATGGCGGACCGTCCGCCGGTCTGACCCTGGAGGCAGAGACGGTCGGGATCGTCGGCCTCGGGTTTTACGGCGGCGGGTATTTCGCGGAGATCTTCAGGGCCGGCTTCCAGTCCATCCCGCCCGGGCAGATCGAGGCCGCGCGCATGCTCGGCATCCCGCGTCCGGCGATCGTCGCCCGCATCCAGATCCCGCAAATGCTGACGCTGATCATCCCGCCATCGACCAATCAGGTGATTATTCTGACCAAGGAATCGGCCTTGTTGTCGATCATCACGGTGGCGGAGTTGACCAAGAACACCACGCAGATGGTCAACGAGACCTTTGCGGTGGTCGAGCCCTATGTCGCGGTTGCCCTGCTCTACTGGCTGATCATCGAGGGTATTGCATTGGCCGGCGGGGCGCTGGAACGCCGGTTCAGCCGCGCATCGTGAGCGAGGAGGCGGAAAGCGGCACCATGGAAGGAAAACCCGTGGTCCTGGTCGAGGGCCTGCACAAGCGGTTCGGCGCGACACATGTCCTGAAGGGAATCGACCTTGCGGTGGAGAAGTCGCAGGTGGTCTGCGTCATCGGGCCGTCCGGATCGGGCAAGAGCACCCTTCTGCGGTGCATGGCGTTTCTCGACCGCTACGACGAAGGCCGGGTGTTCATCGAAAACCGACTGCTGGGCTATCGCGAGACCGATGGCGAACTGACACGCGACAGCGAGCGCAACATCGACAGCGTCCGGAGCGTCATCGGCATGGTCTTCCAGCACTACAACCTCTGGCCACACATGACGGCGCTGGGCAACGTGACCGAAGCGTTGCGCGTGGTCAGGAAGCTCGGCAGGCGCGAGGCGGAGCATATCGGCATGGAGATGCTGGGCAAGGTCGGGTTGAACGACAAGGCGCACGACCACCCGGCGCGTCTCTCGGGCGGACAGCAGCAGCGCACCGCGATCGCCCGGGCGCTGGCGATCCGGCCGCATGTGATGTTCTTCGACGAGCCGACCTCGGCACTGGATCCGGAACTCGTGGGCGAGGTGCTTCAAGTGATGCAGGAGCTTGCGAGCGAGGGCATGACCATGGTCGTCGTCACTCATGAAATGGGATTTGCCGCGCATGTGGCCGACGAGGTGGTGTTCATGGACGACGGCGAAGTCGTCGAGCGGGGTTCCCCGGACGACATCTTCAAGCGGCCACGAAGCGATCGCCTGCGCGAGTTCCTCGATACTTGGCGGTCGCGAGCGATCTAGCGACAGGGGCCGGGCACGACGCCGCGCGGAGGTGTCGCCGGGGCAGTTCGAGCAAATCCTTGCGCTGGGCCGAACGGAGTGCCTGGATCGTCTACCGACTCCCGTCGGCTCGTCCACTTCGAATCTCGGGACACTCGGTGCGATTCATCAAAAGGTGGGAGGCGTGTTTATCCAGAGTACGCGGGCAACCGTATGTCCGTTGTTGGCGAACGAGTGTGTCAGTTCGGAACGAAAGACGAATGAGTCGCCTGCTTCCAGGGCATAGGACATGTTCTCGATGGTAAGGCAAAGCGAACCTTCTATGACAAGACCAAACTCTTCTCCGGAATGCTGGATCTCCCCGTTGCTTCCGCCACCCGGGGGAATGATGTACATGTCGGCCTGAAGCAACCTGCCCTTTTTCGCGGGCGCAAGCTGTTCCAGTCGCATCCGGTCCCCGTCGGACTCATCGCCGTCGACAAGAAGCACATTCCTCTTGTTCGCCCGTGTGACGATTTCACTCTCTCCGGACCCGAATATGTCGCTGATACTCAAGCCCAGCGCGACCGCAATCTTGTGCAATGTGCTCAGGGAGGGCGTCGTCCGGTCGTTCTCGATCTTCGACAACAGGCTTTCCGAGCACCCGACGAGCTTTGCCATGTCTCTCAGGATGAGGCCCTTCACCAAACGCCAGTGACGTATCTGTCTGCCGAGCCTGATGCTCCTGTCCCCGTCGTGGCTCAAGTCACCACTCATTCTGCGCTCTCCTATCCCCGGGCCCGGGGTTGACCGCAACCGCGCGAGCAAGCTCGCTCAACCGGACGCCCTGTTCCGGTAACCGCATGGGATGGTGCCAACCCGCCCTTGCCGTGGGGGGCTTTCGCCCGGCGAGGCGCGGGACGCGCGGACGGAGGCGGTGACGGATGCGTCGTGTACATCGTGGTGCCATTCTCGAAAACCACACTATTATGTCATTTTATACACAATGTACTCACCATCACTGCATTATATTCCGGCCGGAAGCTTGCTCCGTTTCACCACGACCACCGAATCGCGGGTAACCGGATGCATTTTCAGAGATCAAACGTCGCACCTGCCAGAACAGTCTTGCCGGCGGCGGTCGTGGCCGCGGCGGCACCGCTTGTCTCCGGGCTCTATTTCGAGTGCGCGTTCACTTGGGAGGGAGAACAATCCCGAGACCACCGGTTTCGTGCGGCTTCCGGAACCGGCCGGCAAGTCGCCTCGGCGCGTCCGACGGATCGCGCGCGAGGGCAGGAGGGATCGCCCCACCGGAATACCCGCCGTCCCTTCGTGCGGGCGTCTTGAGCCGACCAGGGGGTGAGAGCGGCGGCATGGCGTCCGATGATCGGTAGGAGATGGGAATCGTGACCCTGAAGCCCGCAAACGAGATCGCCAACCGGCGCTATGTCGAGAGCCTCGCGGATGCCGAGGCCCATGAGGCGCTGGTCTCGATACTTGCGGAGGATCCTGACTCATCTTCAACAGTTTGGGCCCTGATTTCGTGATCGGCGGCTGAAGAAACCGCAGAGTTCCGGGCTTCTTGGCTCTGTCCCCACAGCGAGCAGCAAAATATTCTCGATTCCCCGATAAGCGTTGAGCACGGGAGGGATTGAAGCTCGGAATGCGGGTTTTCGGGTACAGCGATGCCGGACCCGGTGCGGTCGTGTCCGGCGGGATGTCGGATGAGATGGATTCGTCGGTCGGTCGGTGCGTTTGGCCGTTCGGCGAACGAGCGGGCGGCACCGGGCCTGCCGGTTTCGACCAAGGATAGAGCGTTCGGTTCCGTGGAGCTTCTTTTGAGCTAGCAGCCTGTCGGACTTTGCGGTGAGTTTGGTTAGAATCGTTGGATGAGGGTCGGGCGGTGCGGTGTCGATCAGCGCGGCGCAGCTCGGCTAACCGCGCGGCGCTTACGGACAACCGGTTGTCGTGAGATTGGGTCTTCTTCTACTCGCAATCCATATGGCGGACGGGGTTTTCGGGGAATCTGGCCTTCCAGGCGGTATCGAACGCGTACCGGTCGCCACCTATCCGCGCGCTCACGGCGTATTCGTCGAGCATCGTTGAATTTGCGGCGGATCGGGCAGGGTATCCCAGCTTCTTGAGCTGGGCGACACGGCGGTTGGCATTGTCGGTGCTCTCGTAGAGGCCGAGTGAGATCCGTCCGGCCATCGGGCCTCTGGCGATGATCGCGACATCGCGCAGTCCGCGGTCGCGAAGCTCTTTCACTGTCGCGGCGGTTCGCCGGGAGTTCGGGCGGGCCGGCAGAAAAACCCGATAGTTCTTCTCGACGCGGCGCCGTTCGTGGCGAATCTCCAGCAGCTCCGCGCCATGCTTCTGCAACCATTCCGCCGATCGGGTGGCGGCGGCGCGGTCCTTGAACCTGCCGGCATGCAGACACCGGCGGCTCGTCGCGGAGGGGACGGCGGGTTTGCCCGAGGGAACCCCTGTCGCCTCTCCGGGGTCCCGGGCGACGAGTGCGAGCGGCCCGTCATTCTTGGCCGTCGAGCCGGGACGCGGGGCGGCGGCCTGACGCGGGGAAGGCGCCTCGACCGGCACGGCCGATGGCGGCGAGCCGGGCTGCGGCGGGGCGGTGACGGATCCCGGAACGGCAGCCTCTCCGAGTTCGCGGGCCCGCGCATATGCGCGCTCCGCGAGGCGGCTGTAGACATCGCCGAGATTGGCGTATGCGGCGGCGTCGGGGCGCCGCTCGAGCGCCTCCGCGAGCGCCTCGCGGGCGGCTTCAAGCCGGCCCTGTCGCGCATAGAGGACCGCGAGGTTGTTGAGGGGCTCGAACATGTCCGGGCGATCGTTCCGAAGCCGCTCGAAGACCGCGATCGCCTCCGCCGTTTTCCCCTCCCTGGCGCGCAGAGTTCCGTCCATCAGCCGCAGACGGGCCGCGTTGGGATCCCGTGTCAGCAGCGGGTCGAGCGCGCTTCGCGCTTCGGCGTGTTTTTCCTGGGAGATGAGCGAGACGACGCGCTCGCCCGGTTCGTCCGCCGCCGCCGCGACCATGCAGAGGAATGTTACCGCCAGGCCGGCGGCGATCGCCGCGTTCGTGCCGTTCATCGCGCATCCCTTCCGCAAGGATCTCATCCGGGCTGCTGGCATATCGACCGTTCCTCCATTATCGCCGGACGTGCCGGACGCGCCACCCCGGCTTCCCGGTCCATCCTGGCGCACGGTCGTGGAATGCAGTGCGGGGCGGTAGCGCATGATCGCATCCGGGCCGTTCGGATGTTCTTCATCGACAGCTCGCGGGATAAAACTCAGAATCGGTGGCGAAGCGAGAACCGGAGGTCTCGCGATCGCCGCCGGTCCTGGAATTCCAGCCTGGCATGCGAGTCCGGCCGATGGCGAACGTCCACCCCAACGGTTCGCCGCGGGAAATTCCCGGTGGAATGGCGAACCAGACCGATATAGGGCCGGATTGTGCCGAAGGGGGAACCGGTCCACACCCCGTAGCCGGCCTCGCCGCGCGCACCGACGCCTGGCGGTCGGCCGCGGTCGAGCGAATCCAGGCGGGTGTCCAGCTCGAGCCCGAAGCCCCGCCGCGACTGTCCCGAAGCGAAGCGGATGCCGCTGGAGAGACCCCAGGATCTGTGCTCGTTCCCGCCGAGTCCGACCGAGCCCTCCGCCTGTCCGGTGAGGGCGAGGCGGGGATCGATTATGCCGTCGACGGACACCGAGGCCCTCGCTTCGAGCTGTCCGCCCTCGGGTCCGTCGCCCGTCAGATGCCTGTATGCCATCGACACGGAGGGCGCGCCGGCAACGGGCGCGCTCCAGGCGAGACCGCTCCTCCAGTCGCGGCCGCGCATCGTGGGCAGCGCGGACGAAATCCGCCCCCCGCCCTCGATCTCGAAGGCGAAGCCCTCGATGCCGGCCTCGGCTTCGAGCTCGCCGGAGAGGAAGTCAGCTACGGGGACGGATGCGCCGGCTGCGTATGCGCGGAGGCGCACGTCCGAGCGTGACCGGGACGGGAAGCCGAGCTCGTCGCGGTGGCTCAGCTCTCCCGCCCCGGCGCCGAGCGAGGTCCAGACATGTGCGCCCGACGGCATGTGCCAGGCGGCGAAGGGGTGGAGCGAGAGGATCTCCGTCGTGTGCTCACCCGAACGGTAGCCGCGCCCCGCGAGGCTTGCGGCGGCGCGGTAGTGGAGCTCGGTCCGGGTGAAGGAGCCGACCACGCCTGCCTGCCAGGAGCCGGACCCGATCTCCGCGCCGGTGCTCACGGACTCGCTCCAACCCGTGTAATCGAACCCGTCGCTCTCTCCGGAGAGCGAGCCTATGCCGATCTTGGGCGCGATCGCAGACAGCAAGCGCGGCGCCCCGGGTGTCCAGCCGCGAACGCGGTCGCGGAGGCTGCCGTGGGCGACATCGAGCGCGCGTCGCGCGTGGACCGGCCCGAGCGCCTCGTGCACCGGGTTGGAATGCGTTGGGCTTGGCCGCGGTGGCGGCGGGGCGGTGTCCGGGCACCGATACTCCTTCGCATGCTCGTCCCAGAACGCGTCGTCGCGCACCCGTAGCTGGATGTGGATCTGGTGCCCGGGAAGGAGAGGAGGTGTGGCTTCGTTGTCCGCGGGACAGAGGCCGGCCCCGCTATTGTATTGGACATCCAGGCAAAGCGCGTCATCCGCATTCGTCCCGTCGACGCCGGCCGCGGTGCCGGCCAGGTAACGGTACGTATTGGGTGTGCCGAGGACCGGCGGGGGAGCGGGATTGGCGTAGGTGAGGACCCGGCTGCCCGGATCGAAGGACAGCAATGCACCGGCCTGGCGCGGAGCGGGCGCCCCCGGCAGTGCGTAGCTCACGGCGCCTTCTCCAGCGTGCGCGGCAGGCAATGTGGCGACTCTCACCGCTCCGCTGCCGGGAACCACGCATAACCCCTGCCCGGGTTCGACCGTCCTGGTCCGGAAGCGCCAGTCGCTCGCTTCAAGAGGCTCGACGGTCAGCACGAATGACAGCGAGACGGACGCCGGCGGAGACGAGCTGTCCGTCACCCGATAGGTACAGTTTGCCCCACGGTACTCCGCGTTGGGCGTTCCCGACAGAACGCGAGTGTTGGGGTGAAACTCCAATCCCGCCGGGAGCGTGCAGTCGATCACCTCGCTCGTGTAGGGCTCTACGCCACCGGACGCCATTCCAAATTCCGTCCGGCTACGCCGTCCGATCTTGAGAGTAAGCTCATCGCCGGGAATGTCTTCGAATACCCGCGTGAGATCCAGCGGCTCTTGCCTGCCCGCCACCTCGACCTCCACCGCCCTGGAGACGGTCGCCGCCGGGTCCCCGCTGTCCGTTACGCTATAGGTGCAAGAATCGCGGAACAGGGCGTCCGGTGTTCCGGCGAGGATGCGGGTTTCGGGCGCGAAGCCCATGCCGGAGGGCAGCGCCCCGCCGGCGCAGGCGAAGGAATAGGCGTAGGGTCCGACGCCGCCGCTGGCGGGCGGAAGGAGCGCGCGGTCGAAAGTTCCGACGGAGAGGGCCACCTTGGACGTATCGCCAAGCATCAATGTACCCGTTCGGGGGTCCCTCACCTCGACTTCGACGGCCCTGGAAACGGTCGCCGCCGGGTCCCCGCTGTCCGTTACGGTATAGGTGCAAAAATCGCGGAACACGGCGTCCGGTGTTCCGGCGAGGATGCGGGTTTCGGGCGCGAAGCCCATGCCGGAGGGCAGCGCCCCGCCGGCGCAGACGAAGGAATAGGCGTAGGGTTCGACGCCGCCGCTGGCGCGCGGAAGAAGCGGTCTGTCGAAAGTTCCGACGGAGAGATTGACCTTGTTCGGTTTCGGAAGCTCGAGATTGGAGGCTGGGGAACCAACCCGGAGTCGAAGCCCATGGGTCACGCTCCTTTTTTCCCGAAACCCCGGCTCCGACTCGGTGACCCGGTAAGTGCAGAAGAAGGCTCTGCCAGCGGCCGTCGCGGGAGCCGTGCCCGCGAGGATGCGCTGGTCCGGGAAGATCGTCACCCAGTCCGGGCAGCCTTCGATGCTCGATTCGTAGGGAGGGATACCGCCGGAGACACTAAAGGGAAGCCTGTATTCAATGGGCTGATCCGGCCAAAATACCAGTGTGTCCGTCTCATGTTTCCCCCTTCCTCCCGGGTTCTCGACCGAGAGATGGCCACCGCCGCCGCATGCAGCAAGCGCGATGGCAAGGCTGACGAATGCGCCGGTCAGGATGTAGTTCATATGGCCAGGTCGCAGTTGTTGTTGCATTCCGAGCTTTGTGCTGGTGCGCGGTCAGAATTCCGCCACCCGCGATTCCGGGAGCCGGTGCAAGGCGGTTGCGGTGATCCTCGGTTCCGGGAGTGCGGTGTCGGTGCTCATTCAGTAGATCCGGCGGAGGTTTCGCAACTGGTTGCCGATGTCGGTGAACGCGGCCTCGAGGTCTTCGGCGGTCGCGTTGCCGAGGAACACGTAGGACGTGCCGGGGCGTCGGGTTCCCTCGGGGAATTCGCGGTCGAATTCGCCGGAACAGGCGCGGAGCGTTCGTCCCAGGTTGCTGGAGATCCTGTTCGGAGGCATGGCGGCAACGACGAAGTTTTCGGTGCCTCTGGATTTCGCCGCGGCGCACGCATCGGTGCGCGACACCGTGAGCGGGCTGTTCGAGCAGTCCGGGTTGGCGGCTCCGCAAAAGCTGTCTTCTCCGTCGGTGAGCAGCACGATGGCCTTTCGGCTGGTCGCGGATTCGGACGTTGCCGGATCGCGGGATGGATGCCGACGCCGCCCCAGACATCCGTCCAGGCCGGCTCGAGCATGCGCTGGGCCCAAACCACGCCGAGCGTCGACACCGTCGCCGCCGCCGCGACTATGGAGGTCGCGCCGCCGCGAATGTCGCGCAGGAAGCCGCGCGGCGATGGAAGGGGGCGCGCCATGAGGGCCGGCGCGAAGCGTTCGGCGAAGCGGTGTTCGCGAGGCCGTGGGCGTTTCATCCGGCCGGTCCGGCAAGGGGGGTATGTCATTCGGTTACGCAAGCCCCTTCGCTTCCTGCGATGCGCCATGAGCGGCCGATATCCCGCCCGCGATCTGGCGGTCGGAGATCGATCTGACCGATTCCTGCAGGGTTTCGGCGAAGGCCGCCATCCGGGCAACGTCCTCCGGGTCGCGCGGATCGGGAGCTTCGGCCGCGCCGGGCCAGCCCGCGGCGGCACGGACGGTGGGGCCGACGGTCGCGATGGCCTCGGCGGCGATCGCCGCCTGATCGAGCGCGGAGGGCCGACGGTCGATGCCGAGGGATGCGTGGCGGGAGCGGTCGAGCGCATGCTCGATCTGCCGGGCCGCTTCGAGCATCTCCCGCTCGGTCGGGGCGAGCCCCGAGGTTCCGTTGATGGTTTCGCCGAGCGTCCAGCCCGCTTCGGTGCCGGCGGTTCGAAGCGCCCCGATCGCCGTCCCTGCGTGCCCGGCGAAGGTCAACGCGAGATGCATCTGCTCGAGCAGCCCGGGGAGCGTCAACCGGCCCTGGAATCCGGTTTCGGCATCGCTCGCCAGATAGCCCTCCGGCCGGTGGGCGAAGTCGACATTCAGGCTCCCCGTGCGGGTGCCGTCCCGGGCCTGGGCGCCGGCATCGGCGAGCAGGGACGAGGCGACCTCCTCCAGCCACGCCGGCGCCTGCCGGGCGGCGATCGCGGCGCGCAGCTCGCCGGCGGCCGCATCGGCTTCGCCCGGATCCCGGAGCCGGGCGAGCGCCTGGGCCACCCCGATACCGTGGGCGTCTCCGAGGCGCCGCCGCACCGGCGCGCCGAGCCGGGCGGCGGCCCGAACGAATCCGGCCAGCGCCTCGTCCGCCGCGACCCCGTCGGGACGGGTCGCGAGATCGAGAGAAACCGTCGTCTCCGCCCGGACCTCGGCCTCCAGCGCGGTCATTTCCAGCGCCGCCACGTCGTCGCTCCACCCGGGTGCGGGCCGCGTCGCGGGGCCCGGTCCGCGCGCGACGGGAAGACGCTCGGCGGCCGATTGCAGCTCGGCCAGCTCCCTGCCGATGGCCAGCTCTTCGGGATCGGATTCCGCGGCCGCGTCCGGTGCCGGCATGTCCCCGGTCTCCGGCGGCGAATCCCCTGGCGCCGCGCCGGGCGCCGCGGATTCGGTTCGGCGGCCCTGGCCGCGGGCCGCGTTCTCCCGCTCGTCCGGCGGCGCCTGCTCGAGGGCGCGTTGGCCGAGCGCGCACAGCCAGCGGAGTTCGGCCGGATCGAAGGCCTCCACGCGGTAGCTGTCGGCCGGCGCGTAGTGGCGCCGGCTGGGCGCGCACGCGCCGGGCGCCGCGATCGGCGGGATCGCGGTCGCGAGTTCTTCCCTGAATTCCGGGCTCTGGGCGTTCCAGGCGTCCTCGAGGATGCGGGCGAGGCGGCCCGTCCTGCCCCGATCGGGACCGGCGAGCGATTTCAGCCGGGCTCCGACGCGGATCGCGCAGCGCGCCAGCGGGGCCGGCCTGTCATCCGCCGCCGCTGGGTATCGGTCGCCGGCCTCGATCCACGATTCGGCGGCCCGGTGGACGAGGGTCGCGAGGTCGAGGGCCAGCAGGACAAATCCGGCGAGCGCCTCGGGACGGGCGCGGCCATGGAGCTCGCCGGTGCGGCGGCATCTGAGCCGGTAGCGCTCGCCGTCGGGCTCGACGGCGATCTGGCGGAGCCAGGCGTTCGCAGCCCACTCGCGCTCCAGCCCGGCGGCGAGATCGGCGGGGACGATGCCGACCTCGCGGATCAGTGCGGCGGCAAGCGTCTCCGCCGGCTCCGGCAGCCGGCGTTCGCCGCGCGACGCCTCCGCGATCGCGACGCCGGTCGCGGGATCGCCCAGCGCGCTCCAGTCCAGGGGCGGGTCCGCGTCGATCCGGTGCCTGACCGCTTGCGGGAGCGATGCCACGGCGTGCGCGAAGAGTTCGGCGATGTCCACTCGGTCCTCCTTCAGTTCCGTCCCTGAAGCGGCTGGCGTGCGCCGGGCGCGGCCGCGACTCCGTTGGGCAATTCTCCGGAAGCGTCGCCGAAGACCTCGTCGGAGACCTTGTCGCCGCGGATGATGCGCACGAATTTGGGCGGCGGGCTCAGCCCGGCTTCCGGCGTCTCCGGGGGCCCGCCATCCACTGCCGGCTCCGGCGGCGCCTCCGGCTCGGGCAGGTCGAGCAGCGCGCCGAGCTCGACCGTATCGGCGGGGGTCCGCCGCACCGGTCCCGCCGCGATGGAGCGGACCACGAGCGCCAGCGTGCCCTCGTGCTCGCCGAGCGCCAGCAGACCGGCCTGGGCAGGCGAGACCTCAAGGGTCGCGGTGACGATCTTGGCGCGCGTGACCTCCTCGCCTTCGGCTCCGGCGCCGACATCCACCTGCCGGTCGACCGCGACCACGCGGGCGTCCTCGAGGATGGTTCGGGTGAACACGCTCTCGGTTTTGCCGTCCAGCCGCATCTTCGCGGTCAGGATCACGTCCACCCGGTCGCCGGGATCTATCAGGCCGGCATGGCTCGTCCCGGCGCCGAGACGGATGGTCGCCGCCCGGGTTCCGGGAGCGAGCACGGCCGCGAGGAAGCCCCGCTGGCCGGGCGCGACGAGTGCGGAGCGGACGAGCGGCCCGCCCGCGGCGATCGGTTCGCGCACGGCGTGTCCTCTGAGCGAATCGATCGTCTTTGCGTCCTCGACGACCAGATGGGCGCGTCGAATGTCCTCCTTCGGGATCTCGATGCCGGTCATGTCCTCGTCGCGCAGAAGCGTGCCCACGGACAGGTCGCGGGCGGCGGCGAGGATCTTCCGCGCCTCCTTCTTCGGCGGCGGCGGGGCCGGCGCCGGTCTCGCCTGGTCGGGTTCCACGGGCGCGCCGGGCAGCAGGTACCGGACCGCCACGACCGCGCCGCCCAGCGGCACGGCGAAAATCAGCAGGAGTATGATGACCGTTCGGTAGCGTCGCATCGGCTCCTCCTGGTTCAGCCCGCTGGACGGCGCGGCGCCCCGGGTCCCCACCGGGCGGCGCTCCGCAGGCGGGGCCGGCGCGCGTCCGGCGCGGGGTCGGCAAGGATCCGGGGACGGTCGGTCATGACAGCCCGTGGATCTCGTGGGCGAGCGCGCGCGGGATCGTCAGGGCCAGCGCCGGCGGCGCGATCGCCACCGCGAAGGGGAGGTCCGGCCGCATGCGCCGCGAACGCTCCAGGGGCAGGAGGGCAATGGCGGCGAGCGCGAAGGCGCAGGCGCCGAGCCCGAGCAGGAAGGCCGCGAGATCGGCGGGCCCCGCCCACAGCCCCGCGGCGGCGGCGAGCTTGGCGTCGCCCGCCCCGAACTTCCCGGTGCACCAGAGCGCGAAACCGGTGGCGAGGACAGCGGCGCCGACCGCGAGATGGGCCCATGGCGATGCCCCCGGACTCATGGGATCCGCCACGGCATGGAGGGCGAAGAGGGCGAACAGCGCGAGCGGAATCGCGTTGGGCACAGTGCGGCTGCGGAGGTCCGTCGCCGCGCCGGCGGCGAACAGCGCGCAGGCGGTGCAGGCGGCGGCCGGGGCGATCCACGAAATCTCCATCGGTTTCCGTCCTCCCCCCGGTCACCGCGCGTGGGCGCCGCCCACGGGGCGGGGCTCGCGGACCCGGTTGCAGCGACGCGCCAGCCGATCCACGGCATCGCCGAGGCGGGCGATCTCGCGCGGGGTCTCGACCGCGGCCACGCGCGCCCGCTCCCCCCGCGCGGAGCGTTCGGCCATCTCGGTCACCGCGCGAATCGCCGCGGCGTAGCGCCGCGCCGCGGCGTTGGCGAGCATGGCGGCGAAGAGGGCGCTCAGCAGCGCGATCGCGCCCAGCGCCAGCGCGAGTTGCATGCGCCGATCGGCGAGCGCGTCCCCGATCCCGGCCGACAGCACGGCCGGATCGGGAATCCTGGCGACGATGCTCCGCAGACTGTCCCGCCCGAGACCGAGGCGGTCGAGCGCGGACGCGAACGAGCCTGCGTTCGATGCCTCGCTTGCCGGCCCGCCCCCGGCGCGCAGAAGCCCGGTCGCCCCGGCACCCGGCCCGGCTCGGAAGGGGAGCCCGTTCCGATCGTCGGCGCCGGCGCTGGCCTTGACCATGCGTGCGCGGCCGGCACCTTCCGGCTCGGCGGGTGTGCGGGTCAAAGCCGCCGATTCGACGCCTGCGGCCGGGACCGGCGGCGCCGCAGGGGCGGCCATGGTCCCGATGGGCTCGATTGCCAGCACGGCCTTCAGGACGCCGAGCGGCGCGCCGCCCCGGGGATCCTCGATACGCACCGCCAGGCCGAGCCGCCGCGGACCGGCCGGTTCGTCGTAATCCACCGGGTCCACGTCAATCCCGTCCTTCCACGCGGCCTGCCACCAGCGCTCGCCGATCCGCCCGGCAGCGCCGGCGGGACCGGTCGATGCGACGGTGAAGCCGTTCCGGTCGGTGAGGAAGGCCCGCTCCAGCCATGGCGACTCGGCCAGCCGCCGATGAAGAAACGAATCGGCTCCCGGCCAGGGGTGCGGACCCTTTGCCGCCCGGCGCCCGCCGTCCCGGGCCGGGGGCCCGGCAGGGGCTTCCGGCGTGTGGCCGGGATCGGCCGCGCGGGCGGCCTCGACGATGGCGCGAGTCGACGCCCATGTTCTCGCCTCCGCGATGCGGGCGGCGAGGAACCCGTCCAGCCGGCTCGCCGCCGCGGCCACGGGCAGGGCCGAACCGGCGCGGGCCGCGTCCTCGCTGGGCGCCTCCCGGCCGGCGCCGGGGCCGGTCGCGGCGATCTCGGGACTCCCGGCGAGCAGGAAGGCCGCGAGCCCGCCGGTGAGCAGGATGGGCAGGCCGGCCGCGAGCAGCGCGTTGGAGACCAGCTGGGACCGCAGGCCGGAGCCGCGGCGGCGCCGCGAGGTCCTCGGAGCGCTCCCGGGCCATGCGAGAGCGCTGCCGGTCCCGGTCGGGCCCGGCGCGGTCTGGCGGTCGGGTATGTCGAGCGCGTTCACGGGGCCGCGATCCCGGCGGGCAGGGTGACGCGCGCGACGGTTCCCTGGCCCGGCAGCGAGTTGATCTTGATGACGCCGTCATACTTCCTCGCCAGATGGCCGGCGAAAGCGAGGCCGATGCCCATCGCGCCGTCGCGCGAGGTATAGAACGGCTTGAACACGTTCGCCCGCTGCTCGGGCGGAATGCCGGCGCCGTTGTCGATGATCGTGATCAGGATCTCGTCGTCCTTGCGCGCGGTGTCGACCTTGACGATGCCCTTGCGGTCCTCGAGGCCGCGGACTGCGGCGATCGAGTTGTCGAGGAGCTCGCCGAGGAGCGTCTCGAAATCCGCCGTCGACGCGAATATCTCGGGAACGTCGCCGAGATTGCTCACGATCGTCGCGTCGCTCCCGGCCGCGACGGTCGCGATCGCGTTCTCGACGCAGGCGTTGAGATCGATCATGCCGCGGTCGACATGGTTGGCCGGCGCGCCGGCGAAGGAATCGAGGCGCCGCGCGAGATCGGCGATGGCGTTCATCCGCTGGCGCACGTTCATCGCGATGCCGCCGACGGTCTCGATCTCTTCCTCGACATCGACCTCGCTGTCGAGACCGGCGACCGCGCCGCCGTCGCCGACCGCATCCCGGATGCGCTGCTGGGTGCGGCGCAGATAGTCCATCCGCCCGGAGACTTCCTCGGCGGAGGCGGCGAGGATTCCGGCCAGCGACTTGACCACGAAGCCGTGAAGCAGCGCGGCGTCGGCTTCGGTGTGCCGGGGCGATTCCGGGGCGGGGGCGGGCGGCGCCCGGGACCCGGCATCGAGCGCGGAGGATGCCGCGGGAACGGGGGCCGGGCCGGCTTCCGCAACCGATTCGGCGGCGCCGGCGGCGGCGGCCGCCGCGGCCTCGGGCGCGGGTTCGAGCTCGGCCGCCGCCATGCGAGCGGCGACCCGGGCGTCCGCCGTCCCGCCCCGCATCCTCTGCTGCAGGGCGAGCAGGATCCAGAACAGGACCAGCAGGGCGAATACCGCCAGCATGCCGCGCTCGTACCAGGAGGCGAGCGCCTCCCGCTTGCCGACCTCGAACTCCATGGCGTCGCTCAGCTGGTTGGTCAGATCGGAGATGTCGGCGGAGGTGGCCTGGGCGAAGAGCTGCTCCGTCGGCCCCTGCTTGGCGACCAGGACCTCGGCGTGCGAATAGAGGTTGGCGAGCGCGTTGGCGAGCGCCGGGGGATATGCGACGCTCGCCTCGCGGAGCTTGCGGATCCCGGAAGCGATGCGGGACTGCGCGATTTCGGTAGGTGTGGCGAGATAGAGGTTCACGTCCCGGGTCAGCGCCGAGATGCTGGCGGCGAGCTTCTCGTCATTCGTATCGCGGGCCTGGCTCAGAACGTTCGCGGCCGCGATCGGCAGGTAGCGGTTCGAGTTGCGCACCACGGCGTAGCCGGTCTTGAAGCGCTCGACGCGCTCCTCCCGCGCCTCGATGGCGGCGAGATAGGCCTGGATGTCGCTTGCAAGCCGGTCGGGGAGGCCGGGGATGCGCTGGGCGGTGTCGGAGAGGCTCTCCTTGAGCCGCGCCATGCGGGGGATGAAGGCGGCGAGCGAATCGAAGTCCGCCAGCGGGTTCGACCTGACCCGCGTGACCTCCATGCTCCAGTCGGACGACACCAGCTGGATCTGGCGGACCAGATCGATCGACTTGCGGTAATGCTCCGAACCGTTGTTCTGCGCGAGCAGATAGAGGACGCCCGCCGCCGCCAGCAGGACGGCGGAGACGCAGGTGCCGAGAATGACAGCGCCGGTTCTCATGGGGATAGCTCCTCGTGTTCGCCTGCCAGCGTCTTGATGAACGCGACGATGTCGTCCTTGTCCCTGTCGGGCGCCTCGCGGCCGAGCTGGAACTCGAACATCGCATCGACGGCGTCGCGCAGCGTCTTGGCGCTCCCGTCGTGCAGGTAGGGGGCGGTCATCGCCGCCATGCGGAGGCTCGGCACCTTGAAGGCGTGCCGGTCCTCTTCGTTTCCGGTGATGTTGTAGCGGCCGAGATCGGCCTCGGTGATGTCGCCCCGTTTCTTGAAGTAGTCGTTGAGGACGCCGAACACCTGGAACATGTTGCCGCCGACATTGGCGCCCTGGTGGCAGGACGAGCAGCCATAGTCCTTGAACAGCGCGTAGCCGCGCTTTTCCTGCGCGTTGAGCGCCTTCCTGTCCCCCTTGAGCCAGCGGTCGAAGCGGCTGTTGGGCGTGGTCAGGGACTTGATGTACTCGGCGATCGCGTTCTTCACGCTCCGGCGGTCGATGCCGCCGGGATAGATCGTCTTGAACATCCCGGGATAGTCGTCGTCCTTGTAGAGCCTCGAGATCACGTCGGGCCACAGGCTCCCCATCTCGAAGGCGGACTGCACCGGCCCGTCGATCTGGTGTTCGAGGGTGCGCGCGCGGCCGTCCCAGAACTGCTTGAAGTTCATGCCCGCGTTGAACACGGTCGGCGAGTTGACCTTGCCCGGCTTGTCGTCGACCCCGAGCGAAATCCTGCGCCCGTCGTCCCCGCCGGTGGCGAGGTCGTGGCAGCTCGCGCAGGAAATCGTGCCGTCCTTCGACAGGATCGGGTCATGAAACAGCTGGCGGCCGAGATTCACCTTCTCCGGGTTCACGTCGACCGTCTCCGGGATCGGCGAGATCGGCTCCTCGGCGCGCGCGCCGGGTGCGAGGAACGCGGCGGCGGCCAGGACCGCAGCCAGCCGGAAGAGAAACGATGCACGCCTGTCCCGCATGTCACTGACCGCCAATGTTGCCGATATTGCCGAGATTGGAGAGCGCGCTCATCACCGCCGGTCCGGCCACGAGCAGCATGGTGCCGGGCACCACGAAGAGCAGCATCGGCAGCGTCATCAGCACCGGCAGCCGCTCGGCCTGGGCCTGGATGCGCGCCGCCTTCTGGAGCCGCTGGTCGGCCGCGATGCTCTTCATCGACTGCGACAGCGGCGTGCCGTAGCGGTCGCCCTGGATGAGCGCCATCGCGAAGTCGCGCAGCCCGTCGATCTCGGTGCGCCGCCAGTACTCGGTGAGCACCGTGCGCTTGTCGGAGCCGAGACGGAGCTCGACCTCGATCTGGCGGAACTCGGCGGCGAGGCCGGGCTCGATCGGCGCCAGCGTCTCGGCCACCGTCAGGATGCCCCGCTCCGCCGTCAGCCCCGCTTCCAGGCACATGACCAGCATGTCGAGCGCATCGGGAATGGCCGAGGTCATGCTTCTCACGCGCCGGGCGATACGCGCGCGCAGCGCATATTCCGGCAGGACGCCGCCGATGACGAACCCCGCGAGCGCGGCGAGCGCGACCAGGATCGCGTACCGGCTCACCATCGGGGAGCCCGCGGCCCACAGCCCGGCGCCAGCCGCCAGCGCGAACGCCGTCGCGAACTTGACCGACAGGAAGATCGACAGCGCGTCGTGGCGGGCGAAGCCGCCGGCCCGCAACATGCCCGCGAGCTTCTCGCGTTCCGCGGCGCCGACCGGGACCAGCATGGAGCCGACGCGAACCAGCGCGGAGCCGAATTGCCGCAACGATCCCGGGGCGGCCAGCGGCGAGGCGTCGGGCGCCGCCAGGCCCGACGCGGCCTGCTCGCGGAGCGGGGCGAGCCGCCGGTCGAGCGCGCGCGTCCGCTGCGTCTCGCGGAACACGATCGGGGCGACCGCCAGCAGGAACAGCACGCCCGCGGCGAGGGCGGCAACCGGCAACAGCGATTCGGGCATCGGCGCCTCCCTATTTCTCGATCCGCGCGGCCATCGCCCGCGCGGCCAGCAGGCCGAAGACGATCAGCCCGACGCCGATCCGGAGCAGCAGGACCCCCCCCTCGGGGTCGAACAGGATCTCGACCGATTCCCGCGAGATGAAATACTGGGCCGCCAGGACGATGCCCGGCATCACCGCCAGCACCAGCAGCGTGAGCCGGGTCTGCGCGGTCGAGGCATGCGCCTTGAGCGCCGTGCTCCGGCGCCCGCGCAGCGCGGCGGAGAGATTGGCGAAGGAGCTCGAGACGCCGCCCCCCGCGCGGCGCTGCAGCCGGATGACCGCGGTGAACAGGGTGAACTCGGCGAGCCGCACGCGCCGGGCCACGGCAACCAGCGCGCTATCGGCGTCGAGCCCCCCGGTCAGCCCGTCGCAGACATTGCGCAGCACCGGTCTCACCGGTTCGCGCGCATCCTCCGCCACCACCGCGATCGCCTCCAGCGGCGGCACGCCCGCGGCGGAGAGCCGCACGATCTGGTCGACGATCTCGGGAAACTGGCGCGAGAACTCGTCCGCGCGGCGCGCCTGCATCCACGACATCGCGTACCACATCGCGCCCGCCCCGCCGAAAGCCGCGAGCGGCATCGTCCACCACCCGTCCGGGACCCGGAGGAACCACATCGAAAGCCAGACCCCAGCCGCCGCGAGCAGGCCGGCGATGGCCGCGCGCGGCAGCACCCGCCGCGCGTCGAGCAGCGGGTAGCGGGATTCCAGAAAGCGGCCGACCCCGCCCAGTCGCAGCCCGCCGTCGACGGCGCGGAAGATGTCGGTATCGGCGCCATCCTCGGCACCCGCGGCGGCGGCGAGCGGCGCCGCGACGCGGTCGAGCCGGCTCCGGAAGCCCTTGTCGCGGCGGCCCAGGAGGAGGAACAGCGCCGTGCCGAGAAGCGAGACCGCCGCGCCGGCTGCAAGCAGGAGGATCGGGCCGCTCAAAGCTCGTCCTCCCCGATCCGCGGATCGGCCTGCAGCGCGGCCAGCAGCGGCTCGCGCAGATCGATCGCATCGACCGCGGGCATCCAGGCCGGCTGCCGCCCGGAGGTCTCGAACACGTGCTCCGCCTCGCCCGGCCTGCGGCGCCATATCTCTTCGGTGGTGACGATGTCGTTTTCGATGCCGACCACGTTCGTGGCGCTGGTCACGCAGCGATGGCCCGATCGGAGGCGCGCCAGCTGAACCACCATGTCCACGCTGGAGGCGATCTGGCGCCTGAGCGCCGGAAGCGGCATCTCGCCGCCCGCCATCATCAGCATGTTTTCCATCCGCGTCAGCGCTTCGCGCGGGTTGTTCGCGTGCAGGGTGCACATGGATCCGGGATGGCCGGTGTTCATGGCCTGGAGCATTTCCCGCGCCTCGCCGCCGCGCACCTCGCCGACGATGATCCGGTCCGGGCGCATCCTGAGCGTGTTCACCAGCAGGTCGCGCATGGTCACCCGGCCGGTGCCTTCCGCGCTCATCGTCCTCGTTTCGAGCCGGATCACATGCGGCTGCTGGAGCTGCAGCTCCGCCGCGTCCTCGATGGTGACCAGGCGTTCGCTGTGGTCGATCTCCTTGGACAGCGCATTCATGAACGTCGTCTTGCCGGCGCCCGTGCCGCCGCTGATGAGGATGTTGAGCCGCGCCTTGACCCCGATGCGGAACAGCTCCGCCATCGCCGGAGACAGCACCTGTCGTTCGGCCATCTGTTCGAGGCTCACGCCTCTCATCACGAAGCGCCGGATCGAGATCGCGGCGCCGTCGAGCGCAAGAGGCGGAATTATGATGTTGACGCGCGAGCCGTCCTCGAGGCGGGCGTCGACCATGGGGCTCGATTCGTCGATCCGGCGCCCCACCCGGCCGGCGATCCGTTGCGCGATATGAAGAAGATGCTGGCGGTCGCGAAACCGTATATCGACCCGTTCCAGGCGCCCGCCCCGCTCGACATAGGTCGAGTCCATGCCGTTGATCAGGATGTCGGAGATCAGCGGATCGTGGAGCAGCGGTTCGATCGGCCCCAGCCCCTTGATGTCGTGCACGAGCTCGGTGACCGCCTTCTGGCGGTCGAGCGGGCTGAGGTCGGGGACGCCGGCCTCGTCGGTGCCGAGAAACTGGAGGAGCTGGCCCGCGAGCTGTTCGTTGCTGAGCGTCGAGATCTTCGTCATGTCGAGCGACTTGACGATCACCGGATGGACCTTCGCCACGATCTCGGAGATGAAAGCCTCCGCCGAGGGGGCCGGCCGGGACGCGGCATGGCTGGCAACCGCCGTCGGCAGGGCGGCGGGTTCGCCGTCACTCGCCGGCGTTGCGCCCGCGGCGCGGGACCGCCGCCCGAAAGCTCGCGCGGCCATGATCAGGCCTCCGCCGCGGCCGCGCCCGGCACGCCGGGCCCCGGCAGGGACAGGAGGGCGGCGAGCGCGGCCACCGGCTTGCCGAGGCCGCGCGGAAGCCGGCCCCGCGGCCAGCCCCGCCCCGCGATCTCCGGCAGCGACCGGTCGAACGGGACGACCGCGTCCGGCGAAACCGCGATCCCGGCATCCTCGAGCAGCCGCGTTCCGGCGGCGGTCCGAAACGCCCTCGTATGGTTCTGCACCAGCAGCACCTGCGCGGTTCGGCCCAGCAGATCGACCATGCGCGCCGCGCGAGCCGCCCCGGAGACGGTCGGCTCGACGACCGCGACGCGGAGGTCCAGCTCGTCCAGCAGATCGAAACCGGTCGCCGGATCGTCCAGCCCGTCGACCAGCACGAGCTGCGAACGCTGCCGCAGCTGGTCGAGCAGCCAGTCCAGCGCCGGGATCGAGGGAACCGGGGGAAGGGCCGAGCCGGGTCGGTAGGCGTAGACCGAAATCCGCTCCGAGCGCTCGGCCCGCACGCCGTCGAGCAGCTTCGGGTCCGGCGGCGACCTGCCGGCCACCTCGAAGACCTGGTCGAGGCCTGGCGCGGGCTCGACGTCGAGCAGCAGACCGATCGGCGAGACCGAGCGGTTCAGGTCCAGGATCGACACATAACGCCCCTGTCCGGCCGCGTGCAGCGCGGTCGCGGCGGCCAGCGTCGTCGCGCCGCTGCCGCCGGTGCCCGCGAACCCGGCGACGCAGCCGCGATCGCGCGATCCCCTCGCCCCTGCCGCCGCGCGCAGGGCCGCCTCGCGGAGCGCCGCAGGGGCGACCGGCTTGACGAGGTAGTCGCTCACCCCGGCGAGCAGTATCTCGCGGCTCGTCCGGGCGGAATCGTCCGAGCCGACCGCGATCACCGCGGTGCCCACCTCGCAGACCTCGGCGAGCTCATGCATGGCGCCCGCCGGGTAGGCGATACCGTCGATATCGACAATGACCAGACCCGTCGCATTTCCGTCGGCGAGCGCGGCGACCGCGGCGCGCAAGCCTCCCGGCCAGACCTGCGGATCCTCGCGATCGGGCCAGCTATCCTCGAAGCGCAGCAGACCCTGGCGCAAGGCGGTCTCGGTCTCGGGATCCGCGGCGAAGGCGAGCGCCGCCACCGGACGGTCGGGCGCCGCGCCCGGCAGGAAGTCTCCGGCGGGGGCGCCGACCTCAGGGGCCGGGAGGTCGCCGGCCTCCGGCGGGTTCGGGTCGAATACCGGCTCGGGAACCGCTTCTCCGATCGAAGAGACCGGAGGCAGGCTCGTCAGAGGATCGCCGAAATCCATGGAAGAGGCGTCCGGATGGCCGATTTCCGGTGGGTCTTCCGACCTGAAATCCGCGCGAAAGTCTTGCGGGCCTTCCTCGCTTCCGGCATCGGGCGGCGGGTCCGGCGGGATTCCGGGGGCCGGGGACTCCGAAGCGTCCCCGTTCCCGGGTGACAAGGCCGCTTCCCCGGAGAGGCCGGCGAGCAGCGCGTCCTCGAAATCCGTGTCCAGCCCGGCCGGCGATTCGCCGGGTTCGGGGGCGGCGCTCTCCGGCTCGGGCCCGGGTTCGTCTTCCGGCTCCGGGGCGGGCGCGTCGGCGTCTTCGGACGACACCGAGGGCGCGTCCGAGAGCCCGCCCAGCAGCATGGACTCGAGGTCCATGTCGGCTTCGTCGGTTGCCGGCTCCCCGTCGTCGGCCTCCGGTTCCGTCGACGCCCCCGGGGACGGCGGGGACAAGTCCGGAAGATCGGCCCATCCGGCATCCGCCGAGGATGCGCTCACCGGCTCCGACAGACCCTCCATCAGCACGCTCTCGAAATCCGCGTCGGACGGATTCGCCGGCTCACTCGGTCTTCCGCCCGGAAGGGAGAAGTCGTCCGGAGAGGGCTGGAGCGTCATGTCATGCGTTGCCGGCCGGGTCGCGGCCCGAGCGGACGCGGCGCCGGCCGGAGGGGCAGAGCCCCGCCGCTCCTCGAGCGCAACCGCGCTGGCGCCCGGCACTCGCGCTGGGCGGGGAACGTTTTCTTGCGGATGAAGGCCCATCGAGTTTTCCACGCGTCCGTCGCCGCACTACCACCAGCGAAGCAGCGGAACGAGCGACGTGTAATCGTCGGTCCACAGCCGCACTCGGTCGGGCGTTCCGAGCGGAACCCAGCCCTCGTCCAGACCGAGCGCAAGGAGCGTTTCCTCATCGCGGGCGAGCACGACGACGTGCGAGGAACTCGAAGCCTGACTCTTCCGCAGCGCTGGCGGGGCCGAGTAGCGCTTGCTGCGCGCCGCCAGCCCGGTGCGGGCGGCGAGCGCCGCGATGACCGGCTCGAGATCGATGTGCCGGTTGGAGATGTGGACCGCGAGGACGCCCTCCGGGGCAAGGACGCGGAGGTAGATGCGCAACGCTTCCAGGGTAAGCAGGTGGACCGGGATCGCGTCCGAGCTGAAGGCATCCACGGTCAGGAAATCGAACGATGCCGGATCGCGGGCGAGCAGCAGCCGTGCGTCGCCGATCCCGACGAACGCATCGGGTGCGCAGTCGCGGAGCGCGGCGAAATGCGTCCGCGCAAGGCGGACGACGGCGGGATCTATCTCGTAGATGCGAATCTCGTCGCCGGGGCGTGCGTAGCATGCGAGCGAGCCGGTTCCGAGACCCGCGAGGCCGATCACGAGCGGGCCGGGGCGGCGCGCAAGCCCGGCCATGACGTCGCCGTAGGGCGTATCCGGCGCGTAATAGGTGGTGCGGCTCTCGACGCTGCCGTCCGGCAGACGCAGCTCGGCGCCGTGCAGCGTCGTCCCGTGGTAGAATGAACGAAGCCCCCCGGACTCCGTGACGCGGTAGGTGCCGAAGAAGGTACGCTCGAGCGCGACATGGGCCTCGCCATGGCGCGCGATCAGGGTCGGCGCCATGAGCACCGCGAGGAGCGCCGCCGCCAGCAGGGCCGGCCGCGGACGCAGGACGAGGAGGCCGGGCGCGCAGAGCACGACCGTTATCAGGCAGAGGCCGGTCGAGAACCCCGACAGGCCGTTTTCCCCGCCCTGCCCGAAGCCGTCCAGCAATCCAACGAGACCAGCCACGACCGCCGCGAGCGCAGCCCCCGCGGCGATGTAGTGGACGCGCCGCGGCGCCTCCGCCCCCCTCGGCAGCAGGGCGGCGACCAGCGCGAGGGCGATCGGATACTCGTAGACATCGACGAAGATCGCCGGCGCCACGAGCGCGACGAGCATCCCGCCAATCAGCCCGCCGGTGGAGACCAGCAGGTAGAACCGGGTGAGACCGGCGACCGGCGGGCGGAGCCGGGCCAGCTCGCCGTGGCAGTAGAGCGCGGCCAGGACGAACACGAGGAGGTGGGCCAGTCCGAACACGAGAACCGTGCGGTTGAGGAGATAGAGGATCGCCAGCGCGATGAGGGCCGGCGCCACGAGACGGGCGAGGAGGGGTTGCGGGACGGCCGGCCGGCGCGCGAATGCGTGGACGAAGGTGGCGAGGTAGAGGCCGAGCGGCAGGATCCACAGAAGCGGTACCGCGGCGACATCCGTGGTGACGTAGCGCGTGACACCGAGCAGGAGCGCGCTGGGCACCGCGGACAACGCGAGAATGCGCCCGACCGGCAGCGCCCCGGCGGCGCCGCGACCGGGCGGTTCGGCGTCGCGCCGAACGTCCCGGGCCTGGAACCCGCCATTCGCGGCCGGTCGCCACAGGAGGAACAGGACGGGCGCAAGCATCAGGGCCGCGGCGCTCCACAGCCACGCCTGGCCGGTCAGCCCCAGGAGAGGTTCGATAACGAAGGGAAACGCGATCAACGCGCCGGCGGAGCCCGCATTCGAGGCGGAGTACAGAAAGTAGGGATCGGCCGAGGCAGCCCCGGTACCGGCGCGCGCGAGCCAGTGCTGGACAAGCGGGGTCAGGGTCGAGACGGCAACGAAGGCCAGCCCGAGCGAGCCGGCAAGCGTTGCAAGCAGCCACAGCGTGGGCGGAAGGCCGTCGGGCGTCTCGCCGAGGAGCCTGACGGCGCCGACCGGAGCGGAGAGCGCGATCCCGGCCCAGAGCGCGGCGATCGCCAGGAGTTGCGCGCGAGGTGCCGCGCAGCGGGCGAGACAGTGGGCCAGGGCGTAGCCGCCGAGCAGTGCCGCCTGGAAGAACACCATGGCGGTGTTCCACACCGCGGGCGAACCCCCGAGGACCGGCAGGACACCGCGCACCGCCAGGGGCTGAACCCAGAATATCAGCCAGGCGCCCGTGAGGACGACGGCGCCATAGAGCCAGACAGGCGGCAAGCCCGGCCGCCGCGCGGGGGACCGAATGAATGCCGCCCGACCCGACTCGCTTCCGGGCTGGAATCGCAATATTCCGGATGACCGCCGGACGATGGACGAAACGCGCATCGCCGTCGCCCATCCAGCGCCGATTCCGGTGCCGAGCGTACGCACGTCCTCACGATCGGCCTGCTCAGCCTGCTCGCGGGACGTCATTGCCCGGAAATCGGGGCTGGATGGGATGGGGGCGAGGGTCATGTCCGAATTGGGCTGTGCCATCGGTGAGGTGGGGCGTTCGCCTGGCGTGTTCGCCGACGCCGCCGAATGACGTTGGTTCCCGGTGCGGCGGGGAATCGGTCCCGGCCATCGGGGTGTCGGGCGATCACCGGAGGGGTGCGCCGGCCATCGTCCCTGGGGGCGATGGCCGGCCAGCCGGAGACCCGAGATTATTCACTCGCTATCTGGATCGATTTCTTTGCCATCGAGTTTGCTTGTCGTTGACTTAACCCCGTCGCCGACACCCTTGATGGCCTCTTGGATGGCCGTACTAAACGTGAGGAGAGCCACGCCGACGCCGACGGTGATCACCCCCACCAGAATCGCGTATTCGAGCGCGGAAACGGCCTCGTTGGCCCTTGCGAAGCGGCGGAAGCGCCGCGAGATGTGACGAGTTTTCATCGATCTGGCCTCTTGTTCGAATTGCCTGGTTCGCTGGAGATCCGTCCAGCACGGTCGTCGGGGAGAAATTCTCGGTGTTCCTGCGCTATGGAACCTCCATCTGTTGGTTGGCGGGGGTCGGCGGACCGGCCCGCAGGGGCGGGTAGCGGAATTCACGAACGGGCCCGGCTTCGCGGCGTCGGCCGGCGGCGGGCGTTTCGCGGCCGCGGCGCGGATCGCGCCGATCTCCGCCCGGCGGCCGCGGGTGCAATTCCCGATCCGCATCGCCTATCTCCCCTCGATCGGCTCGCGGCGCGCGATCGCGGTCGCGACCGGCCGGGAGTCCGCATCGTCGCCGGACACGAGCATTCCCGGGTTCCACGGCCCGCCGCTCCACGCGATGCGGACCCGGACCAGTTCGCCGGCCGTGCCGCCGGGGTCGGAGCCCGCCTCGCCGGCGAGGCTTCCGGGCGCGAGGCCGTTCTCGATCGTGACGGAGAGCGTGGTCCCGCAGTCGAACGCCTCGCCCAAGTCGAGCTCCTTCCGGATCGCCGCGCAGGCGAGCCCGGGCAGGGAAGCCGCCTCCGCGCCGGGCGTGAATGCGATGGCCCGGGCCGCGGAGCGGGCCGCCCGGTCCATCCGGTCGGAAACCCAGACCGAGTGGACGATCTGCATGACGCCGGCGAAGGCGATTACCAGGAGCGCGACCGCGATGGCGGTCTCGACCGCGACGGAGCCCCGCCGGCCGCGCCAGAAGGCCGGAAGGGAAACCGGTTCCATCGCGCGACCGGCCGGTCGGGCGGCGCGTTCGGCGCGCCCCGGACGAGCCCGATCGCCGGCTTGCGCCGCGGCACCGGGAGCTATCGGGGTCGCGGCTCCGCGGGTCCCGTCGGGACTATCCGTGCGGCGGGGCATGTCTCCTGGCCCCTGCCGCGGGGGAGCGATTCGCGCGGAACGGGCTGGCGAATCGGAGCCTGCGGTGCCGCGAACGCGCCCGCGATCGGTCCCGGTTCCGCGGCAGGGGACCGCACACGAGCGGGCCGCGGCCTGAATTCCCCGCCCGCCGCTGGACCCGGTGAGGTCCGGCGCGGTTGCCCGGCCCGACCGTTGCAGACTGTATTGACTGGGGCTCACGATACCCTCATTCTGTGTTCACTTTGCTCACTGTCATCACGGGGACAATTGATTGAGCAGCTCAACTAATAAATTGAACGACGCAACCGATAGACTGCGGGGAATCGCGATACAAGTGAGAAATTCTCAGGTACACTTGAGATAAATTCATCTATTGGGGCGGAAAGAAGTATGTCAACTACCTGATTTATCGGGAGTTTTGCCCCAATTCGAGGGGCCGTAACCGAGGAACCGATTCCGATGCAGATGCCTCCCCTCAACGCCCTGCGCGCCTTTCAGGTCTTCGCGCAGCACGGATCGATGGCCGCCGCCGCCGCCGAGCTTGCCGTGTCGGGCAGCGCGGTAAGCCACCAGATCCGGAACCTCGAGGAATATCTCGGCCTGCCCCTGGTGAGGCGCAACGGCCGGCAGATGCAGCTGACCGAGGACGGACGCGCGCTGGCCGGAGGGCTGTCCGAGGGTTTCTCTCATATCGCCGACGCCGTCGACCGGCTGCATCGGCCGCTCGACGGCCAGGCTCTGCGAATCGTCCTGCCGCCCATCTTCGCGACGGCCTGGCTGTTCCCCAGGATGGAGCGGTTCAGCGCGCTGCGGCCCGAGACCCGGATCGTCCTCGTCGATTCCCGCGAGCGGGTGGATGTCTCGGCCCGTGACGAGATCGTCATCGACTGGGGAAGCTACGAGGACGATTCCGATTCGTTCGCCGAGCGCCTGAGCGGCGCGGAAGAGATATTCCCCGTATGCGCTCCGCGTTCCTGTCCGGGCCCCGGCCTCTCGGGCGCCACGCTGCTGAACCGGGAGGACCCCGGAAACAGCTGGAACTGGCCCGACTGGCGGGCCTTCATGGAGGCGGTCGGCCTGTGCGGCGCCGATACCGTGAGCGGCCCCACCCTGACCGCCAGGCTGCTGCTCTCGGCGGTCAGGCAGGGCAAGGGCGCGATCCTGTTGAATTCCACCATAGCGCGCGGCGACCTCAACGACGGGCGTCTGGTGCGCCCGATCCCGCAATGCCTGGCGACCGAGGACGGGTACTGGATCCGGACGCGGCGGTCGGTGCGCCGGAAGCCCGAGGTGAGAGCGTTCGTCAGCTGGCTCAAGGAAGAATTCGCGCGCGATTCCGGACAGGTGGCCTGAGATGGCCAGAGCTCCGCAGACGGCCCGCGACAGAGGCCGGGAAAGCGAAAGCGCCTTCCTCCGGGAAGTGGTGCTGAGGGGCCCGGTCTCCCGCAGCGAGATCGCCCCCCGCATCGGGCTCGATCCGGCGCAGGTTTCGCGCATCGCCCGGCGCATGATCGATTTCGGGCTGGTGCGCGAACGCCCCGAAGCGCCCGATGAAGGCCCGGTCAGGCCGGGCGGGCGGTCCCGGCCGCTGACCGTCGATCCGCGCGGCGGCCAGGTGCTGGGGATCGTCATCGCGCCGACCGTCCAGACCGTCGCCCTGGCGGATATCGGACGGAACGTGATCGGCAGCGCCGACTTCCAGTTCGAGCCGGTGGCGGACGCCGAAGGCCTCGTGCTGCGCCTGGCGGAGGAATGCCGGCGCCTGACCGGCGCCCACGCGCCCGACCGGAGCCGCCTGCTCGGCGGGTTCGTCATGATCACCGCCGAGGTGAACCCGGAGACCGGCGATGTCTGGGGAGCGCCCTATCTGGGATGGGGGGCGTTCCCGCTGCGCGCGCAGCTCGAGGCGCTGCTCGGCGTTCCCATGGAGGTCCGGATGCTCGCGGCCACCATCGGGCGGGCCGAGGTGCTGTTCGGCGCCGCGCGCGGGCGGGGCGACGTTCTCGCGATGCTCTGCGGCGTTGGCGTTGGCGCGGCGGTGCTGATCGACGGGCGCTACGTGGGCGCCACCCGCTTCCCGGGCGGTCCGATCGGCAGGATGACCGTCGTCGCCGAGGACGGCGCCACCGCCATGGTCGACGAAGCCGCGGGCGGCGTCGGCATCCTGCGGCGCTTGCTCGGCGAGCGCATCGCCCTCGCGCCGCTGTCGCATATCGATCTCGACCTGCACGACGCGATCGAGCGCGACCGGGCGGGCGATCCGAGGGTGGCCGGGCTGATGACCGGCGCGGGCCGCGCGCTCGGACGCCTCGCGGCGCAGCACGCCCAGTTCGTCAGGCCGGAGATCGTCCTCGTCTCGGGCCCGCTCGCCATGTCGCCCTCCTACATGGCCGGCATCCGGGTTGCCCTCTCCGAGGCCGTCACGCCGCCAATCGAGGTCGCCGCCAGCCGGGTGACCGGACCGGAAGGCGGCAATTGGGCGACCTGCTCCATGGCCGTCTACGAATACCTCGTCGAGCGGCCGCTCGATCTCCAGCCCGTCTGAGAGAGACCCCGGCGGACGGGCCGGCTTCCGGCGCTCCGTCCTCCCGGGTCAGGGGCGCCCGGCCCCTCCGAACAGGGCCGCCGCCTGGCGCAGCGCCTTGCGGTACGCCTTGCCGGGACGGCCGGGGCGCCTGCCCGTCGCCGAGGCGTGCAGCGCCGGCTCGAAGGGAATCACCGCATCCGGACGCCGGTCGGCGAGCGCATAGCGAATATGCGCCGGCGAGAGCGGATAGCGGCGCATCCGGGTCGAGCACTGGATCAGCGAGACCGGATAGCGCGCGCCCAGCTGCGCCATCAGCCGGACCGCGGTGCCGATGCTCGCCAAAGCGGGTTCGAAAAGCACGGCACGCATATCGGCGCGGCGCAGGATTTCGAGCTGCATCGCCGGATCCGGGGCGCCGGTCACGAGCACCGCGTGCGTGCGGTTGGCGAGCTGCCCGAACAGGGCGGACAGCATCGCCATGTCGGGCCTTGCCGGCAGAGAACCGCGAGCGGGATAGGCGATCAGCGAAATCCCCGGCGCGGCTGGCGCCGCGATCCCGTCGAGCAACCCGGTATCGAACCGCGTATCCGGATCGTCGCCGCCATCGGCCCCGGGCGGCGCGAGCACGGATGCCAGACCGTCCCGCGGCTCGGCATCCAGCAGCCCCGCCATCTTGCCGGAGACCGGATCGAGATCGACCACCGTCGCGGTCCTCCCGTCTTCGGCGATGCCGTGCGCGAGGGCGGCAACCAGGGTGGAGGCGCCGCTGCCGGGAGCGCCCGCGAAGGCGGCGACCTCGCCGGCGTAGAGATGGTCCGGGCCGACTTCGGTGAGCGCGGCCGCGGCTTCGCGGATCGCCGCGGCGGTGACCGGTTTCACCAGGTAGTCCGCAACGCCGTGTTGCAGCAGCGCGCGGCTGAACTGCGCCGTGTCGACCGAACCGATCGCGACCAGCACGGTCTCGAACGAGCAGACCCCCGCCAGCCGCCTGGCGGCCTCTTCCGGTTCCGAGATGCCGTCGAGATCGACGAACGCCAGGCTGGCAGCGGGTTCCTCGGCCAGCGTCCGGAGCGCGGAGGGAAAGCGGCCCCGCTTGATCTCGATGTCGTGCCCGGCAAGACCCGTGCGCAATTCGCGCTCGGTCCGGGAATCCGCGGCGAAGCCGCGCGCATAGAGCCGTCTCGGAAGTGTCGCCATCGTCGGGCCGAAAGTTATTCGGGTGACGGGGTGGCCCGAATGCGGTTCACGAGCCGCCGGCGGCGCCGGCGGCGGTCGCCGAGGTCTCCGGCAGCGCGCGTACCCGGTCCTCGACCCAGCGGCGGTAGGCGCCCTCGGTGCCGCCATGGGCCGCCACGGAGGGCGGATCCGGGCACAGACGGGCAAGCGCGGCGCGTCGCGAGGCCGCGCGATCCGGCTCGGCGCGGCCGGCGGGGTTCGCCTCGGCGGGGCAGGACCGGCGTGCCGCCTGCAGCGCCCGATGATATCTCACCGCCTGCAGCGCGCCGGCTCCGTGCTCCGCGGCGTTCGGCTCGCCCGGCCGGAAATAGGAATCCTGGAGGGCGAGGGGTTGGTGGCACCCCACGGTCAGCGACAGGGAGAAAAGTCCCGCCAGCACAAGGACGGCGCTACGCACCGACTGGAATTCCATCGCGATCCGCTCCCCGATCGGCGCCTGCGACAAGAGCTCGCGACCGCCATGCGATGGCTGCGATCCGCGGCACGCGCCCGTTGATCCGCCTCCATACATATCCCCTTGCGAGCGCTTCGCCAAGGCGCGAGGCCTGTCCGCTGTTGCGTTATCTGGCGGGCTGCGTTGTCTTGAAGGCCGCAGATCTGGCTCGCCGGGCCCGGTCGACCGTCAGGAAGCGGGCGGTTGGGGTCGATTCCGGAATATTACGGCAACATTATCGGGCGACCGGCCGAGGGGTTCGGTGTGCCGGCATCCGGCCGCCCCGATCGGCGCTGTCGGAAGGCGGACACACGCTCAGCCGGTGCCGCGGTACGGCACCGCGCCGACCGGCGAGCGCATCCGCTCGGCGCGGCCGGCCCGCGCGTGCGGCGGCGGGGGATCGGAGCAATGGCATTTCCCTGATGATTGGACGGCGTTTCCTTAAGGTGTCGCGCGTCTTCGAGGCGCGGCGCACGAGACGTCCGTCGTGACGTTCGATGACCTCGCCATAGCTTCGGATGGGACGTTCAAGGCCGCACTCACGGGCAACCGAACTCAACGCGGGTTCTGCGGCCCCGGTCACGCCGAGGCGGCGGGGGTCTTCGAGCAGGCGAACATCGTCGGTGCGTTCGGTGCCAAACTCGATCCGCTTCCACCGTTCGAGGACTCCTTCGGGGCCAAGCTGCAGCAGGAGATCCTCATGAACCTCGACGACTATCTCGTTGAGAACGGTATGCAGCCAGATCCGCCGTTCTCCCGCGAGGCGGCGCGTACGGTCCCTCGACGCGCCGACCTCCCCGCCTTCTTACGCTGGCGGGCGGCGTGGGAGCTGGTGTGTCAATAGATCTTCCGCATCGGCTGTAGCTGGCCCGCGATGTTGATGAACGCGGCCTCGAGGCTTTCGGCATCGGCGTTGTTCAGGAAGACATAAGTACCGTTCGGATCGTCGTCTTCGCTGGAACATGCGCGAAGCTGATCCGCAAGGTCGCTGCTAACCTGTCGTGGCGCCATAGCCGCGACCACGAAGATGCGGATCCCGGCCTCCTTGGCGCGGGTGCATTCGTCCGCGCGGATGTCCACCACCTCGAATGCCGAGCAGCGCCGTGGCCAGTGGTCAGGACATTCGTTGTCCTGGCCATCGGTCAGCAGCACGATTGCCTGCATGTCGCTCCTACCCGCCCGGAGGTGGTGCACGCCGCCGGCTATCCCGAGCACTGACATCGTGCCTGTCCCGACTGCATTCACGCTGTTGATTGCGGCGCGGGCCGCCTGCGGGTTGTCGGTCAGCGGCAGAGCCGGGGGCCAGCGCGGGTGGTTGACGATCTCGGGCGCATACTTGGCCGGCCACTGGGCGCGCTCTGCGTTCACGACGTTGGACCACGGGATCACACCGATGTGGGCGGAACCGCCGAGAATGTCGACGACCTGAAGCGCCGCCCGCCGCACGATTTCCAGGCGGCTCCGGTCGGCGTTCCGAGTTGGGCGACCTTTCAGATCCCGTTTCATGGACGTGCTCATATCGATAGCCAGCACAAGGTCCGCGGGTTCCCTGACGCGCTCGACACCGGCTTCGACCTTGATTGCCTCTGGATCGGTGAAGCCGGCGAAAAGCGGGAGACGGCTCGCAAACAAGGTGCCGCCCAAGTCCGCCTCGGCCGTCACCCCGACCGTGTCCTGGTGCCGGTTGGGGAACACCTTGACGGTCAGGGTCTCTACCGCCCGCTCGTACCGGTCCTTCGGCAAGTGGGCAAGGTTGAGCTTCACGTACCGCTTCGCCGTCGCCCGCAGTGCCTTGTTCAGCTTCCGGTCGCTGAGACCGTCGGGCAGGCGGTTCCTCTCCAGCGTCGCGGCAACCGCGGCTGCATCGGCAGCCGACTTCAGCACATCGCGCTGGTCGACGAGCCAAATATGGTCCGAGATGAGCGCCGTGCCGCCAACCGCCATCACGGCCACCATTGCGGCCGTGATTGAGGTCGCTCCGCCCGTTACGTCCCGAAGGAAACGGATCATTCTGGTCTTCCCGTACACAAAGCCCCTGACCGTGCGTCGCTACGGAATCGATCTCTCTCCGCCTTCGCGGGTGTCATCGATTTGTCAGCATCCGGCACAAATGAATACCAAGGCGTGACGGCCAGCGCAGCCGTCAGTGTGACATGGTTCCCGCATGGTCCAAGGCGCGATTAGAGGGCAGCTGACGATTTCTCTGCACGTAACTTCCCCGCGACGAAGGCGCTCCCGGCGAGCAATACGCCCGCCACCATTGCCAGGTCGGCCAGATTGAACACCAGCCACATCCCGTCGCCCGATACGGGGAGGGTCAGATAGTCCACGACCCCGCCGCTTCGAGTGCGGACACGCCCTCGGTGGCGCGGCGGAAACGGCGGAGCTGCCGCGAAAGGCGTTGAGTATTCACTTGTTATCCTTCTCGGTCTTGGTTGTGGGACGTATCACGGATTCTTCACGTTCCGACGACCGTGAAACCATCGGCCCGTTACACGCTTCGGCTTGCACCTCTTGAATCGGAACTCAAATGATCGAATACCCATGAGCGATCAAGCCGTGGAGGCTAGATACTCCTTTAGATTCTCACTGTAAACAAGAGGCCTGTGCGCTTCCGTAATGGGGCGCGCTGCGTTGTCTTGAAGGTCGCAGAGATGGCCCGCCGGGCCCGGTCGAACGTCAGGAACCGGGCGGTTCGGCTCGGTTCCGGAATATTGCGGCAACATTATCGGGCGGCCGGCCGAGGGGTTCGGTGTGCCCGCATCCGGCCGGTCCGATCGGCGCTGTCGGGAGGCGGACACACGCTCAGCCGGTGTCGCGGTACGGCACCGCGCCGACCAGCGAGCGCATCCGCTCGGCGCGGCCGGCCCGCGCGTGGGCGAGCGCCATCGCCATCATCACCGCCAGCGCCAGCCCGACGCGGGTCTTCATTCTGGCGAGCCCGCGGATGTAGTGGGTCTCGAAGTTGAAGCCGCGGTCGAGACGGGCGTTGATCCGTTCCATCGCGGAGCGCCGGTTGTAGCCGCGCCGCCATGACGGGCTGCCCCAGGGCGTCGGCGTGAAGATGCGCCGGTCGTGCTTGTCGAGATCGACGCGCACGATGCGGCCGTACGCTCCGGGCTTCACGCCGCCCGCCCGATGGCATGCCCCGCGCCCCTTGCAGTCGAGGTCGAAGGCCGCCGCCGGGCAGCGATACTCGATGGTGCCGCAGGCGCCGCGCCCGGCCTCGAACCCCTGAAACGCCATGGCGCGGATCTCGCCGGTCGCGGGGCAGATGCAGGACACCCGGCCGCGCTCGTCGTGAACGACGACATCGGTACGCTCGGGGAACAGCACCCGCGTGATCGGCTGCTCCGGGTCGCGGTCGGGCTCCTCCTTCCCGACGCGCCACATGAGCCGCGTGTCGATCGGCGGGCGGATCGCCCACCTGTCCCACAACTGCTTCTTCCGCGCGGCGTTGTCGAGACCGCGGTCGGCGCTGAAGTCGGCGCAGCGCTCGGCGCGCGGCATCTTCCCGAACGACTCCTCCAGCATCCCGGGCAGCACCCCGGGCTCGGACGCCGATGCCCGCGTCACCGCGAAGGCCACCGGGACCTCATGGTGGGTGTCGGCGATCAGGTGGAGCCCGTAGCCGAACCACGACGTCACCTTCTTCCAAATCGCGCCAGTCCTGCCGTTCACCCCGCTCGTCTCGTGCCGGCCCCAGTCGGCGTCGGGGTCCGATGCATTGTCCTTGCCCTCGCCGACCCGGCCCGTCCAGTGGCTCGCGAGCGCCTTGCCGTCCTGGCCGAGATGGCGGCCGAACCCGGGCACCTCCTCGAACAGCGCCGAGCGCAGGCTCCCGATCATGCCCGACACCAGGCCCCGCTCGTCCTCAAGCCGCACCACGCTCCCCAGGAAGCGCGAGAAGTTCCAGTGGCCCGGCACCGTCGAGCCGACCCGCGCCGGATGCGTCACCGCATGCCCGTCGTGAAGCTCCCTCACCGGCGCGGCCTGGAACGGCAGCGGATCGAACCCGCATATCTCCAGAAGCGCCGGGTTGCGGCCGAGTTCGCGCAGCAGCGACTGGATCGAGGCGTGCTGGAACACCACCCCGCGATCGGCGCGCGCCACATCGCCCCAACCGGGTAGTCGTTGCGGCCCCGGCCGCGTGCGGCCTCCAGCGCCGCAACGATCTCCCCGTCGGGAAGCACCTCGAGCACCAGCCGCAGACGCGCAAGGTCCGGCAGACCTTCGACATCCCGCCACGAAAAGGGTAGCTTCTCCGCCGTCGCCATCATGTTCTCCCGACCAGGGCTGGTGGTGGAACGAGGGCCGAAGGCCCGATGGCGACACCTTCTATCCGATCCGCGCCGGCTTGCTGATTCGTGTGGCAACGTGGGGCGGGCCGGGGAGTGATCCCGCGGCGGGACAGGCTCGCCACCGGGCGTGGGGTGGAAATCGACCAACCGACAGCCTCGCTGATCCCGAACCCGCGGAAATCCGCCACACCGCCGGGGTAAGAAAAATCTCAGGTCAGTGAGAACACTTGATCAACAAGGGATTCAAGACAGCGCACAGCACACACGCCTCAGAATGGCCAGCCCCGACTTCAGCTCACCCTGCTCGACGGGCGGACAATAAATTCGCCCTGCGGAGCGGCACGGCAACGGTGGAGTTGGCGCGGTCCGTGGGTACACTGTCATGTTCCAGTCGCTTCAGAAGGCAGTACTGCAATGACCCTCAAGATTGAATGCACCGGAGTCTCGCCGCTCCTCATGCATTCCGACCGGGCTTCCGACCCGTTGTCCAAGGAGGCGCAGTGGCTCAGCGAGATCTCCGGCAAGCGCGGGAAGACTGCGACCGATATCGTCGAGCTCGCGCGGCGAGAATTTCATTGCTCCCTCTATCTCGATCCGGCGGGCCGGCCGACAATCCCGATCGACAACGTGCATTCCTGCCTCTACGCCGCGGCCAGGCGGCGCAAGGAAGGGCCGATATTCTCCGGATCGTTCACGGTCTCCAGGGTCCGGTTCGGGTACGAGGGGCCGGACGAGCCCGACGCGCTGTGGAAGGAGCAGGACAAGTTCGTCGACCGGCGCTCGGTCAAGGTGGGCCAGTCTCGGGTGATCCGGACCCGCGCGATCTTTCCGGTGTGGTCATTGGAAGTCACGGCCGAGCACGATCCAGACGTCGCGGACCTGTTCAACATCCGCCAGTGGGCGGAGATCGCCGGTGCGCGGATCGGCCTCGGCGATTACCGTCCGCAGAAAGGCGGGCTGTTCGGGCGCTTCGAGGCGAAGGTCACGAATCGTTCCTGAGTGAGGCGTGGCAGGGCTCTGGGCAAGGCTGGGCGAGGCGGGGCAGGTGCATGGATCATGGCCGGGCGGGGCAAGGCCAGGCACGGCACCAGCCCGCCGTCCGACGAGATCGACCCGGCCGCGATTACCGCGTGTCGCGCATGCGGCCGCCCCATTCCCCTGCCGCGCCTGGAAGCGTTGCCGGACACGAATGTCTGCACGCCTTGTGCGGAAGACGGGGCGAAGCCGCCCGCCCCGCCGCCCTACCCCCAGCCGCCGGCGGGCATGCGAAACTGTCCGCGCTGCGGGAATCCGACGATCGTTCGCCAGAGCAGCGAGGACCGGGGGTTCTTCCCGGGCTGCACGTCCTTTCCGAAGTGCCGCTGGACCCAGCCCTTCGACGAACGTTTCCGGACCGGTCATGGCGCTTGAAGTGGTGAAGGCGTTCGGCCTGGAGCACGTCCGGTGGCTCACGCCTCTGGAGGAGCATGCCGTGCGCGCGGTCAAGGGCGCGGCGATTGGCAAGGGGGAGGCTACGGCGGAAACACTCAGGATCTAC
>Ga0209544_1000808_pt1:17500-39210 | contig 39210 bp, 29 predicted proteins | sample MesohylPK_FD_187297 | JGI IMG/M metagenome (GOLD analysis project Ga0209544, IMG submission 187297) | Host-associated microbial community of the marine sponge Aplysina aerophoba from Gulf of Piran - sponge mesohyl, lysed by proteinase K... | ecosystem: Host-associated > Porifera >... | reverse complement strand
CCCGCGCCTGGCGGATCAAGTCGAGCGCCTTGCGCCCGTCTCCCCCGGCGAGAAGCTCCCGCGCCTGATCCAGCAGGCGCCGGGGGGATGCACGGGGGGCGCGCGCCGGCGCCGACCGTTTGCGATTGCCGCGTTTGCGCCTGCCGGGCACGTCTGTCGTTCAGTCGCAGGGATTCGAAACGCTTCGACGGCGGCAGGCCGAGGGGCGCGGACCGTCGAGGGCCAGCCGCGGTTGGCGATATCTTATTTCTCGCGGAACGTCTCGTTCAACTTCCGGAGCACGTCCGAGTCACCGGCGGCGATAGACCTCCCGGCGATGAGCGACCCGTACGACGAGGACGACGAGCACCTCGTGGAGTATTTCATAGACGATGCGGTGGTCACCTACGCGAACCCGACGCAGGCCGAGAAGCTCGCCCTTCAGGACACTTCCCCTGAGGGGACGCTCTCGCAGGTCGTCGATCGCACGGACGATTCGCCGGCGCTCAGGCTCCGGAATGCGAGCGAGTTCCCTGGCGGCGCTCCGCTTGATCCGAACCGAGTAGTTCATCCCTGACTCTGTCCCAGTCCAGCACCGGGTCGGCGGGATCGCGCAGGCGCTCCAGCGCTACCGAGAGATCGTCGAAGTCCTCCAGGTAGCGTTCCACCGCCTGACGGACGATGTCTGCCCTGCTTCGGTGCAACGCCTTCGCCGCAGCGTCCAGCGCCTCCACAACGTCATCCGGCAGGCGTGCCGTGATCTGACTCATTCCGGCCCCTTGAGTTCACATGATGTCATTGACATGATGATACTCCCATCCGGGCTCGCCCGCATTGGTGCGAGCATGTCCTCATCGGGCTCGGAAGAAGGCGTTGGTTTCCTCGATGACGCGATCCTGCATCGCGGGCGTCAGCTCCGGGTAGATCGGTAGCGCGAGCGACCGTAAGGCGGCATCCTCACTGTTCGGAAACGCACCCGCCGGATGATCGAGGCAGTGGAAGCACGGCTGCCGGTGAAGCGGTACCGGGTAGTAGATCATCGTATCGATGCGCCGCACCGCAAGGTGTTGGCGCAGAGCGTCCCGCTGGTCCGCGACACGAATGACGTACTGGTGGTACGTATGGTGGTCTCGTCCCCAAACGGGCGCGGGCAGCTCTAGGCCCGGAGCCGCCAGATGCTCTTCGTAGTACGCTGCGCGCTTGCGGCGCCGCGCATGCCAGCCATCCAGAAGCGGCAGCTTCGCAGCGAGGATTGCTGCCTGCAGCGTGTCGAGGCGGAAGTTTCCGCCCACCTCCGGATGCTGGTAGGCGTCGTGTCCGCCGTGGTTGCGCAGCCTGCGTACCCGTTCCGCCAGGTGGGAGTCGCCGGTAACCACCAAGCCTGCATCTCCCATGGCCCCCAGGTTCTTGGTCGGATAGAAGGAGAAGCAGGCGAGCGTTCCCATCGTGCCGGCCGGCCGGTCGCGATGGCTGACCCCGCGGCTCACTTGACTGCCGCTGGTGCCGCCACGGATGCTGCTGCCGCCCGTACCGCCGCTGGTCCCGACATCACCGCTAACGGGATAGCGTGCGCCCAGCGCCTGCGCCGCGTCCTCCACGACCGGAATCCCGTATGCCGCGGCCACTGCCAGGATCGGCGCCATGTCGGCGCACTGTCCGAACAGGTGCACGGGCACGATCGCCTTGACCCGCGGCCGTCGTTCGACCTCGCGTTCGAACCAGTCGGCCAGGCGCGCGGGGTCCATGTTGAACGTTCGCGGATCGATGTCGACGAAAACCGGAGCGGCGCCGAGCCGGGCCACCGTCCCGGCGGTGGCGAAGAACGAGTACGGCGTCGTGACGACGAGGTCGCCCGGGCCCACGTCCAGCGCCATGAGCGAGACGAGCAGCGCGTCCGTGCCGGAGGAGACGCCTATCGCGTGGTCGACGCCGATGTAGTCGGCCATCGCCCGCTCGAAGGACTCGAGCACCGGTCCGCCGACGTAGCGGCCGGAGGCGACGACGTCGAGCACCGCCCGCTCGATGTCCGGTCGCGTGGTCTCGAGCTGGGCGGCCAGGTCGAGAAACGGGACGCGCACGTTCAGAGGTCCGCGTCGAGGCGCATCGCCATCGGGATGAAGGCGATGCCGTTGACCGCGCGCTCGGGTCCGGTCTGGCGAAAGCCGAGCTTCTCGTAGGCCGGCACCCCGTAGCGCGACGAGTTGACCGTCACGCGCTCGAGATCCGGGTTCGCGGCGCGGGCGTCCGCGAGCCCCGCGTGCAGCAGGCCCTTGGCGATGCCGTGATGCTGGTGCGCCTTGTCGACGAAGAGGAGTGCGACGTGGTTGTTCTGGCGGATCTCGATCATGCCGGCCAGGGCGCCGTCGACCGTCGCGACGCGGACGAAGTGGTCCTCGGCGGTGCGCGACGCGATCGCGTCGGGAGCGGCGAACCTGCGGAACTCCGCGTTGCCTTCGTCGGTCAGCTCCGGACCGATGAACTCGTCGAACGACGAGAGGACGAGCGCCGAGACGGCGGCTGCTTCGCCGGGCCGCATGGCGCGATAGCGCACGCCGTCAGTCACGGGACAGGCTCTTGATGTAGTTGACGAGGTTCCAGATGTCCTCGTCGCGGAGCTGGTTGGCGTAGCCCTGCATGTCGGCGGTCACGCCTTCCTTGATCACCGTGAATATCTCGCCGTCGCTCCCGCCGTGCGTCCAGACGTCGTCGGTGAAGTCGGACGGGATGCCGCCCGCATGCGACATGTCGCCGTCTCCCGCGCCCCGGTTGCCATGACACTGCCGGCAGAGGAAGACGTAGCGCTGCCGGCCGGCGACCAGCGATTCGCGGGTCGGCTCGACCGGGTTCTCCAGCGCCTGCGCAGCGGCGTGCTGGTGAGCCTCGGCGGGATGCTCCTGCGCCCCGACTGCGACAGCGGCGATCAGCAGCGCGCCGGCGAGCGCCAAGGCGGCGGCAGCCGGCCCGGCAACGAGGCGGAACGGTATGCGGCGGTGGTGCGGCAAGGGGTTCACGTGCTCATTCCTGCGGCGCATCGAAGTTCTCCCACATGTACTCGGGAAAGTAGGTGTGCAGATGCATGAAGATCTCGTGGACCAGGTTCACGGCCCGGTTCACGCCGTAGCCGTGGTGATCCTCGCGGGCGACGACCTCGAGCGACAGGGCGGCCCGCCGGACGAAGCAGCGCACGCCGGCCCGCTCCGGATCGACGCGGCGGTGGGCCGGCAGTTCGGCCGAGGCGCGCCCCCGGACGAACTTGCGCAAGGCGCTTGCGAGAGCCGACCGCGCCGCCACGTTCGGGAGCAGATTCCGAAACGCCAACGTGCCGGACGCGGGATCGTAGCTCAGCGTGAACGGCGACGGCGCCAGCCAGCGGAACGTGAACTCGTAGCGCCCGCGGCGGGCCGGCCGCTCGGCCAGCCCCCGGAAGACACCCCGCTCGGCGTACTCCTGCAATCGCGTCCGCACCTCGGCCAGGCCGCCGTGCAGCGGCCCGCGCCCCTCCGTCCGAACGTCCCGGCCTTCCTCCACCAACTAATGGTAGTAGGACATCACGCCCGGCTCGATCTTGCCGAGGAACCCGGGCGGATACTGGTCGCGCAGCCAGAACTCCTTCTTGGCCTGCACGTTGACGACGCTGGGACGGCTCTCGTCGAGCGCCACCTGGTAGGCCCGCTCGAGGGCCGGCCGCATCTCGTCGGGCCGCGTGACGTACTCGCCGTGCGCCCCGAGCGCCTCGCCGAGCTTGTCGTAGCGCAGGTTTTCCTGGAACAGGTGCACCGGGAGCCCGAGCGTGTTGTTGCGCTGGCCGGTCCACGTGCCCCACGCGTTGTTGTTGTAGACGACGATGACGGCCGGGAAGCGGTACTTGGACAGCGTCTCGACCTCCATCGCGGTATAGCCGAAGCCGCCGTCGCCGGTGATGCCGATCACCGGGTGGCCCTCGAAGCCCGCCTGCGCTCCAACGCCGTGGCGGACGGCCGCCGCGACACCGACGGTGTAGCCGATGTCCGGGCCGATCGCCCCGTACTGGTACGCGCCGTTGATGATCTGCGCCGGCCGGTGCGCGCGCAGGTAGCGCCGCGTGTAGCGCGCGATGCCGTAGCCGCCCTGCAGGATCGTGGTGCGGTCGGCCGGCAGGTCGCCGTGATGCAGGAAGTCGGCCAGCTCCTTGCCGATGACCGCCGGATGCACCGCGTCGGTGTACCCCAGCCCGGTCCGGTAGTACTCCTCGTTCTCCGCCTCGAACGCCTCGCGCGCCGCGGCCACCTCGGCCACCCACGCTGCGCGCCGCTGGCGGGGCATCGCGTCGGCCAGGGCCTCGAGGGCGGCGCGCTCGTCGCTGACGATGCCGACGTCGATGGGCAGGTTGCGCCCGATGTCCTCCGCGCCCGGATCGATCCGGATGTAGCGCGCGTCGGGCCCGAAGGCGAACTCGCCGAGCGTCGGCATGCAGTACTGGCCCACGAGCAGGACGACGTCCGCGCTCATCAGGGCCATCGGCGCGGCGTCGGCCGACAGCTCGTGCTCGGCCGGAAACTGCCCCTTCATCGCGCCGGACTCGACCACCGGGATGTGCGCGCGCTCGGCCAGCTTCCGCAGCGCGTCCCACCCCTTGCTGTAGAGGACCCCGTTGCTCGACACGATGACCGGCCGCTCGGCGTTCCGCAGCAGCTCGACCGCCCGGTCGATGGCGCGCGGGTCGGGATGCGGCCTGGCGTCGGTGCGGTACTTGGTCTTGTCGTAGAAGTACTCGACATCGATCGGATCGGTGAACCGGGCGCGGGCGATCTCGGCCGGGAAATCGAGGTGCACCGGCTTGGGCACGCCGCTCTTGAGCTGCCGGAACGCGTAGCCGGCGTACTCCCAGGTACGCGCCGGCGTGATGAGCCGCTTGCCGTACTTCTTGATGCCCTCGGTCAGCGGCTGCTGGTACTGGTCCTGGATGCCCTGCTCGGTGTCCTCGGCGAAGATCGTCTTGTTGCTGGCGAGAACGAGAATCGGCGAGCGGGCCGAGTTGGCGGCCGAGATGGCGCCAATCATGTCGGTGAAGCCGGGCCCCTCGGTGCCGGACGTCGCCGCCACCTCGCCGGTGGCGCGGCAGAAGGCGTCGGCCGCGTGGCACAGCGAGCCCTCGTGGCGGCCCGAATAGGTCGGGATGCCCATGTCGCCGATGGCGTGCACCACGTCGTAGTTGCCGGGGCAGCAGAACAGCGCCTTGACGCCCTCTTCCTTGCAGGCGCGTGCGAACACCTGCGCGCCCGACATCGGGAAATCGATCTCCGGTAGCGGGGCCGCCTTGGCCTTCTCGAACTCGCTCGGAATGGTAATCGGCTTGACGTCCTCCTCGGCCGCGCGAACGGCTCCGCCGGCGCCGATCGCGGCCGCCGTCGCGCCTGCACCGCCCAGAACCGCCTGGCGCATGAACGCGCGCCGTGACTCCCCCGCCGTGCCGCCGGACCGCTTCGCGCTCCGCGTCTTGGTCTTCATGGGATCCTCCACACGCCGACCCGCCGCCGGGTCGGTGCCGTCTTCTCGATGACGTCGCACTGCGCTTCGGCGATTACAGCGCACCGCGCGCACGGCATGCTAATCGTGCGCCCGCGACGTGTCAACGCGCTTGCCGGCAGTGCGCCCCTCCGCCGGCTCCGCCGGCCGCCACGCGTCCGTCACCATGTATCATGATGGTCTGGCTCGGCTGACGCAGTGTTTGAAGCGACCACCCACCACTACCGCTTGAGCCGCACCGAGTACGACCGTGCGGTAGAAGCCGGCGTGTTCGAGACGGACGCCAAGCTGGAGCTGGTCGATGGAGATCTGCTCGCGATGACGCCGCAGGGAAGCCGACACGCCACCGGCGTCGATCTCGTCGCAGACTCCCTGCGACACGTCTTCCGCACCGGGTTTCACGTGCGGATGCAGCTCCCCTTGGCAATCGACGAGTACTCGGAGCCGGAACCGGACGTGGCCGTGGTGACCGGCGGCATCCGCGACTACCGGGATGCCCACCCCACCTCCGCGTTGCTGGTCGTCGAAGTGTCGGACGAGTCGCTGCACCGCGACCGGACCGTCAAGCAGCGCCTCTACGCGCGCTGCGGAATTCCCGAGTACTGGATCCTCGCCGTGCCCGACGCCCGTGTGGAGGTCTACCGCGATCCGGCCGCCGACGGATATCGCACCGTCACCATCCACCGGGCAGGGGAAACGATCACGCCGCTCGCCCGACCCGAAGCACGGATCGCCGTCGACGATCTGCTTCCCTGACCCTGAGAGCCAGCTCGTCCTGCAGTCCACGAGGTCGACTTCAGCCGGACCGGGGGACCTTTGGCCATCGAGCCATGCCCTGGCCCCAGTCACCCTCTTTGCGGCTGGCGGTACCCCATGTCGAAGGACGAGTCTGGAAGCTCTGGCCGCTCGACGGCGCAGACACCCGACTTGGCCACGGAGGACGGTACCGGAGTGACACCGAACGTCAGTCGGCGGACACGACCAGCACTCGCGCATCCCGGGCGCAGCGGACGCCCACGTTGCTCGTGTGCCCGTCGGCCGAGAAGGGCAGGCGCACCGAGAGCCGCAGCACGTTCGGGAAGTTGAGCCACGACGCGCCACGCATCACGCGCAGATAGCCCGTCCCGGCCGGCTGCGGATCGGTGAGCGGCCCGTCCGGATAGCGGACGGTGATCCAGCCGTTCACCCACTCCCAGACGTTGCCGATCATGTCGTAGAGTCCGAAGTCATTGGAGGGAAAGGAACCGACCGGCGCCGTGTTCAGCCAGGCGTCTGCGCCGCCGGTGGCGCCGCTGCAGCACTGCACGGTACCGAAATTGGCATAGTTCCGCGTCAGCTCGTCGCCCCACCAGTAGAGGCGCCCGTCGTGCCCCGCCCGCGCCGCGTACTCCCACTCCCACTCGGTGGGCAGGCGCCCGCCGGCCCAGTCGCAGAACGCCTCGGCGTCGTGCCAGGTCATGTGGACCGCCGGGTGATCGGGCGCCTGCGGATAGTCGGGAACGACCGGCCGCGCGTAACCGGTCGCCGCTACGAACGTCGCGTACTGGCCGACGGTCACCTCCGTCGCCATCAGGTCGAACGTCGACAGCGTCACCTCGTGACGCGGGCGCTCGCTGTCCAGGCAGGCGGAGTCGCCCGGCACGCACCCCATACCGAAGGTCCCCGCCGGAATCGTCACCCACGGCAGCTCGATCTCCTGCGCCGCGCCTGGGACGGCGGTCATGCCGATCCCGAGCGCGACCAGCGCCGCGGCGCGCATGCAGGACGGAAGCATGCCCGCCTGCGCGAGCATCGACCGGACGGACGTCTGTATCGATTCCTGCACGGCATCTCCCCTGACCTCGGACAATGACACGGGATCCTCTCGGCGACATTCGGGTGACTTATGTCACACACCGTTCTCGACGTCACCCCTTGACCGCGATGCCGGCCACCTCGAAGCGCGCGCCGAACAGCAGCGTGCCCGAGCCGAGGAACGCGCGCGCCGGCGGGTCTTCGTTGAAGTACTCCCGATACACGCTGTTGAAGGCGCCGTAGAGCGAGACGTCGGAACAGAAGACCTTCACGCTGACCAGATCGTCCATGGTCATGTCAGCCTCGGCCAGCACCGCCTGGATGCCGTCCATGACATTGCGGGCTTCCTGCTGGGCGGTCGCCGGCGGCCGGCCGGTCGCCGGGTCCATACCGAGACGGCCCGCCACGTAGAGGGTGTCGCCGGCCAGCACCGCGTCGCTGAACGGGGCGGTCGTGGTGCGGCCGGGCAGGTTGATGGCACGGGGTGAGGAATCCTGCGTCGCGTTCAGCCCGGCCACCACGCCGGAGACGAGCACGCCGATGACGATGCCTGCGACGAAGACGAATCCGTTTCTGCGCGTCCTCATGTTCTCCTCCTTGTCGAATCGTTCAACGCATCCTCGGGCCTGCCTGTCCACGGTAGGCCGCGGCACAAGCTCCGGCCATCACGCACCGGTGAGGAGCACCGTCGACCCGGTGGTCTGCCGCGCCTCCAGATCGCGATGCGCCTGCGCGGCATCCTGGAGGGCGTACGTCTGGTTGACCTCGATCCGCACGGCTCCGCTGCCGACGACGTCGAACAGCTCCGCCGTCGTCTCCTCGAGCTCCTGCCGCGTCGCCGTATAGTTCGCCAGGGTCGGACGCGTCAGGAACAGCGATCCCTTCTGGGCCAGAATCGCCGGCCTGAACGGCTCGACGGCGCCCGACGCGTTGCCGAAGCTCACCATCAGTCCGCGCGGCTGCAGGCAGCGCAGCGAGTCGTCGAACGTGTCCTTGCCTACCGAGTCGTAGACCACCGGGACGCCCTTGCCGCCGGTCAGCTCCTTCACGCGGTCGACGAAGCTCTCCTCCGTGTACACGATCGGATGGTCGCAGCCGTGGGCCCTCGCCAGCTCCGCCTTCTCGCGGGTGCCGACGGTGCCGATGACGGTGGCGCCGAGGTGCTTGAGCCACTGGCAGGCGATGAGGCCGCAGCCGCCCGCCGCCGCGTGAAACAGGACGGTCTCGCCCGGCTGCACGGCGTGCGTCCGCCGGATCAGGTACTGGACGGTGCAGCCCTTGAGCATGACCGCCGCCGCCTGCTCGTCGCTGATCGCGTCCGGAATCTTCACCAGGAACCGCGACGCGATGATCCGCCGCTGCGCATAGCTGCCGAGGCTCATGCAGTAGGTGACCCGATCGCCGACGGCCGCCTCGGCCACGCCTTCGCCGATGGCCTCCACCACGCCGACCCCTTCGTTGCCGATGGTCAACGGGAACGACGGCGCCGGGTACAGGCCGATCCGGAAGTAGACGTCGATGAAATTGAGGCCGGACACGGTCTGCCGGATGACGGCCTCGCCCGGTCCCGGGTCGGGAACGTCGACCGCCTCCCAGCGCAGGACTTCCGTGCCGCCGTTTTCGTGAATGCGAATCGCGTGAGTCATCGATGGCTCCGAGCTGGACGGATGGGTTCGACGGGTAGCTGGCCGATCTTAGCAGCCGGCGGCAGCGGACCGTCCCGCGACGATACCAGCGAACGCACAGATGGCGACTGGCGGCGCCGCGCCGCGGGTTGCAGGTCGTTCCATAGAGCCCTCGACCTCGTTGCGGTACCATAACCGCACACATGGCCACGACCACCGGCGCGTTCGACGCGCACCACCCGCCGTCGTCCGATCTGCTCGCCGACTGCGTGCACTGCGGCTTCTGCCTGCCGCCGTGTCCGACCTACGCGCTGTGGAACCGGGAGACCGACTCGCCGCGGGGGCGGATTCACCTGTTGAAGGTGGCGACCGAGGGCAAGGCGGATATCACGGCCGAGTTCGCGCGGCATTTCGACACCTGCCTCGGCTGCATGGCGTGCCTGACCGCGTGCCCGTCGGGCGTGCAGTACGACAAGCTGGTGGAGGCGGCCCGGCCGCAGATCGAGCGGCACGTCGAGCGGCCCCTTGGAGATCGGCTGTTCCGCCGGTTGATCTTCTCGCTGTTCCCCTACCCCGGCCGCCTGCGCTGGGTGGCGTTGAAGCTGTGGGCTTACCAGCACCTGGGTCTGCAGAGGCTCCTGCGAGCCAGCGGGCTTCTGAACCTGCTTCCCGCGCGGCTGCGCGCGATGGAGGCGGTGGCCCCGCCCATCACGTTCGAGGGCATCTGGTCCTCGCTGCCGGGAGTGATCCCGGCGCAGGGCAAGCGCCGGCGACGGGTGGCCCTGCTGCTCGGTTGCGTGCAGCGGGTCTTCTTCAGCGGGGTCAACGCCGCGACGGCGCGCGTGCTCGCGGCCGAGGGCTGCGACGTGGTCATCCCGCAGACGCAGGGCTGCTGCGGCGCCTTGATGATGCACTCCGGCCTCGAGAGCGAAGCGGAGGCGATGGCGCGGCGCTTCATCGACGCGTTCGAGCCGGCCCTGGCCGACGTCGACGCGATCGTGATCAACGCGGCCGGCTGCGGCTCGACGCTGAAGGAGTACGGGCATCTGCTGCGGGACGATCCGGTGTACGCGTCGCGCGCGGCGGCGCTCGCCGACAAGTGCCGCGACATCTCGGAGGTGCTGGCCGGGCTCGAGCCGCGTGCCCCTCGACACCCCGTCAGGATGCGCGTGGCCTACCACGACGCCTGTCACCTGCAGCACGCACAGGGGGTGAGCAGCGAGCCGCGCCAAGTGCTGTCGGCGGTGCCCGAGCTGGAGGTGTGCGACGTCCCGGAGGGCGGACTCTGCTGCGGCTCGGCCGGCATCTACAACCTGGTGGAGCCGGAAGCGGCGGGCGAGCTGGGAGAGCGCAAGGCCCGGAACGTCCTGGCGACCGGGGCCGAGGCCGTCGTGTCGTCGAACCCCGGCTGCCTGCTGCAGCTCGGCAGCGCGCTCGAACGTGAAGGCCGGCCGTTGCGGACGATGCACCTGGTCGAGGTCATCGACGCGTCGATCCGGGGTCGCCAGCCTGCGTGATACGGACGCAAGGCGCTCGGACCAACCGCCGACGGCCTGTCTGCGGAGCTGCGCGCGGCGGTGGTGACGGGCGCACACCCACGCGCACGCGCGGGCCGGCGCGGCCGGGCGGAACTACAACCCGCCGGGACCACGACCGGGGTTCAGCAGGGCGGCCGGGTCGAACTGGCGCTTGATCGCCATCATCACCCGCATCCCGTCGCCGATCGGCCCCCAGGGGTCGACGCGCCGCCGCAGCTCCGGGCCGCCCCGGCGGATCACCGCCGAACCGCGTCCGGCCGGCAGTCGCTCGCGGAGAGCACCGACGAGACCCGCCTGCGCTTCCGGCGGCCCGTCGAGCCGCACATCGACCACCCCGAGCCCGGCGCGCCCGGCGGCCGCCATCTCCAGCCCGTCCGCGGCGGCACGGTCGCGCAGCCAGGCGAGCGTCGCGAACAGCTCTGCGGGCACGGTGCTCAGCTTGACGAGCGTCCCGCCCGGGGACCAGTGCGCCGCGTGCCGCTCCCAGACCGCCCGCTCCTGTTCTCCGGCGAGCACGACCGAGGCGCCTCTCGCCCCCACGATCGCGCAGGCGGCGTCGGCCTGCTGCGCAACCGAGGCCTCCACCGACTCGAAGCGCGCCAGGAGACGCGCCGGCCCCCAGGCGACCTCTATCGCGGTCGGCGTCAGCGACGAGGCGGCGAGATCCGCGGCGACCGAGGCCGCGTCCTCCAGGGAATCGACCGTCGCCTGCACGGTCCGCGACGCCGGCGGCGCGGGGGTGAGCTTGAAAGTCGCGGTGAGGATGACCCCCAGACAGCCGAAGGAGCCCGTCAACAGGCGCGCGAGATCGTAGCCGGCGACGTTCTTGACAACGATGCCGCCGGCCTTCGCCACGCGGCCGTCCATGCGGGCCATCGTCACGCCGATGATGGAATCGCGCGGTGCCCCGTGGCCGTGGCGGCGGGGGCCGGTGTCGTTGGTGGCCACGATGCCGCCGATGGTCGCCTGCTCCGGCCACGGCGGATCCCAGGAAAGGCGCTGGCCGTGCGCTCCGAGCACGGCATCGACCGTCCTCAGCGGCGCTCCGGCCTCCACCGTCGCCGTCAGGTCGCCGTGCCGATGCTCGACCACGCCGCACAGCGCAGCGGTGGAGAGCAACAGGTCCACCGTCCCCCCGGGCGCCCCCCACTGCTGCTTGGTTCCACCCCCGGAGACCCGCACCGAGAGCCGTTCGGACGACGCCCAGGCGAGCGTGGCGGCCACCCCCTCGCCCGTCCCCGGCGCGGCCACCAGGCGCGGCTGGACGCCGTCGACAGCGTCGTCGTCGCCCCCTGCGCGCACGGCGGCGCCGGGACCCGCCTGCGCAGCAAGCCGATCGAGCAGCGCGGTGGTCGTCGCAACCGGCATCAGACGCGCTCCGCCAGACCCGCCGCCTCGGCCGGATGCCTCCTGTACGGCCCGGGCACCTCGCCGCACAGGCGCGGCGTCGGAAACACCTTGCCCGGGTTGCAGATGTAGCCGGGATCGAAGGCGCACCGCACGAGCTGCATCGTGTCGAGGTCGGTCTCGCTGAACATCTTCGGCAAGTGCTCGGCCTTGTCGGCGCCCACGCCGTGCTCGCCGGTGATGGAGCCGTCGGCGTCGAGGCAGTAGGTCAGGATCTCGGATGCGACCTCCTGCGCGAGATCGGCCTGCCCCGCGATCCGCTCGTCGTAGCAGACCAGGGGGTGGAGATTGCCGTCGCCCGCGTGGAACACGTTGCCGATCTTGAGGCCGGATCGCTCCGACAGATCGCGGATGCGGCCGAGCACCTCCGGCAGCCGGGTGCGCGGGATGACGCCGTCCTGGACGTAGTAGCTCGGCGAGACCCGCCCCATCGCCGCGAAGGCGGCCTTGCGGCCCTGCCAGAAGCGCGCCCGCTGCTCGGCCGTGCGCGCGATCTGGATCTCGCTCGCGCGGGCCTCGTTGCAGACCTCCTCGACGCGGGTGAAGAGCGCCGACACGTCCGCCTCGGCGCCGTCGAGCTCGACGATCAGGATCGCCTCGGTCTTGGGAAAGTTCGGGTGGACCGCCGCCTCGGCCGCCTCTATCGTCACCCGGTCCATCATCTCCACCGCGGCGGGGATGATTCCGGCACCGATGATGCCGGATACCGCGTTCCCCGCCGCCTCCGTCGAGTCGAACGCGGCCAGCAGCGTCTCGACCGCCGCCGGCTTGCGCAGCAGATTGAGCACGACCTTGGTGACGACGGCCAGCGTCCCCTCCGACCCGACCAGGACCCCGAGCAGGTCGAGTCCGGGCGCGTCGAGGGCCGGCCCGCCCAGGTGCACCAGCTCGCCGTCGGGCAGCACCGCCTCCACCCCCAGGACGTGGTGCACGGTGAAGCCGTACTTCAGGCAGTGCGCGCCGCCGGAGTTCTCGGCGAGGTTGCCGCCGATGGAGCAGATCACCTGGCTGGACGGATCGGGCGCGTAGTAGTAGCCGGCCGCCGCCACCGCCTTGCTGACGTCGAGGTTCATCACGCCCGGCTCGACCGTGATGCGGCGGTTCGGGATGTCGACGTCCAGGATATGGTTCATCCGCGTCATTACGATCAGGACGCCGTCGGGATGCGGCAGCGCTCCGCCGGACAGGCCGGTCCCCTGGCCGCGCGCCACGAACGGCACCTTGTGCTCGTGGCAGAGCCGGACGACGCGCTGGACCTGTTCGGCCGAGGTGGGCAGCACGGCGACGCCCGGCTTGGAGCGCAGCTTGACGAGACCGTCGGTCTCGTAGGTGAGCAGCTCGCCGTCGTCGCGCACGATGCCGTCCGGTCCGACGATGCGCTCGAGCCCGCTGATGACGTGGCTTTCCATGTCGTTCGATTCCTTACCGTGCTGCTACGGCCGCGAGTACTGGTCGATCACGCGCGAGATCGCGCGCTGGCAGACCCGGCAGAAGCCGACCGGGTTGCGCGTGAACATGATGCAGTCGATCTCGGATCGGTAGAGACCCGTCGGCTCGTACGAGGCACCCTCGAAGGCGCCGACCTTGCCGGCGTGCGGCATCGAGGCCAGCAGGGCGGTCTCCCGCTCCATCTGCGCGGTGAACAGCCGGTCCATCTCGGTCTCGGGCGCGCCGGCTTCCCGCAGGCCGCGGCGCTCGCGCTGGGCCGCCGTGCTCCCCGCCTCGAAGGCCTCCTTGTCCCATGGCGTGGGCAACGGGGTGTCCGCGTCGACGAGGTCCCCCCATTTGAGATCGTCGGGATCGTGCAACGCGGTGACGTTCGGCTCCCACGGCTCCGGGTGATAGGCGGCGCCGGTCTCGTAGGCCACGTCCGACGTGTAGTACTCGTCCGCCAGCCCAGCGAAGTGATGGCCGAACTCGTGGATGAAGACGTACTCGGCGAAACCGGTGTCGGCCGCCGCCGTGGCCTGGAAGTTGAAGATCCCGCCCCCGCCGTACTGCTCCTCGTTCACCAGGATCTCGATGAACTCGTACGGCGCGGCGGACGCGGCGTCCCGTAGCGCTCGGTTGTCGTACGTAAGCAGGTACCGCTCGGAATCGAAGATGTTGTACTCGGCCGAGAGCGGCGTCCGGCGGAACTGGCCGGCGCGCGGGCGGCTGACCCCCGACTCCGCCGACGGAAGATCGATCCCCCACACGTTGAAGTCGTTCTTCCGGCTCAGGAACGGCTCCTCCTCGAAGAGCGCGTCGGTCAGCCGTGTCGCGTCCGCGCGGAACTTGTCGAGCTCGTCCTCCGTGTAGCCCTCGCCCAGGATCAGCAGATCGACCTTCTCCTGCGGCGGTCCGCTCCTGAACAGCGACCAGACCTCGCCCGCCGGCGCGCGGTCGGTCGGATTCACGAAACGCGAGTTCGGGTCCACGACGGTCGACCAGATCTCGTGAAAGCTGTTCTCGGCGTCGCGCACCTTCAGCACCACCTGCACCGGCCGCCGCGGCCAGGGGAAGCGCAGCGACTCGTGGAACGTGCGATGGATCTCCCGCGATTCCGGCGTGGTCTCCCACTCTCCGTAGATCGAGGCGAAGCCGCGCGAGTAGATCACCCGATTCGTCCGGCGGTCGATCACCTCGAACAGGTACTTGCCGAGGTTGAGGCCGTCGACCAGGCGGGTGCGGCTGCCCGCCCACGGCCCGTCCGACACGACCTGATCGAGCGCGACGATCTCCGTGCCGCGCCCGCCCGAGTGGAAGTAGTCCAGGCGCATCGTCCTGTCGATGAAGTGCGTGTCGAAGCCGGCGGCGCCGGCCGCGGCCTGACCGGCCGCTTCTCCGCGTCCGGACGCACCGCTCCCGGATGCGAATCCGATCGCCGCCGCGCCAGCGGCCAGCGCGACCGCCGCCGCCGCCGTCGCCGCGTTGAACCATGGCCGCCGCCGTTGCTTGCCCTGCATGCCGCACATTCTACCGCCGTTGACACGTACCCACCGCGGGTTGTAGAACGGGTGTCGACACCAGGGCAGCTCACCTGCACCAGCGAGGTCGCCTCATGCAACGGAGAGCCAACGGGAAGACGACGAGCGCCGTACGGATCGCGGCGGTCGCCGGTGCCGCGCTGGTGGCGGCAATCGGTCTGTCACGGCATCACGCCGCGGCGCAGCAGCAGGCCTACGAGGCGTTCGAGCTCGGCACTACGATCGGCGACGGATTCACAATCGCGGCAGTCGGCGACCTCATCATGGCCTTCCCTGCGTCCAGGCTGGCAGACCCGGCGCGCCAGGCCGCCTTCGACGTCGTTCGCCGCGCGGACGTCGGCTTCGCCAACATGGAGTCGACCATTCTCGACGCCGCGACATGGGACGGCGACTTCGCCGGGCCGTTCGTCGGCACGCCGGACGTCGCCGAGGACGTCAAGAACCTCGGTTTCGACATCGTGGCCCGTTCGAACAACCACAGCGGCGAGTACGGCATCGAGGGACTGCTCGACACGAACGAACGACTCGCCCGGGCAGGCGTAGTGTCCGCCGGGTCGGGCGAGAGCTACTGGGCCGCGCGCGCGCCGCGATTCGTGAGTACCGACAAGGGACGGGTCGGCCTCGTCGCCACCGCCTCGAGCTTCTCCGCCGGCGTCGTGGCCAGCCCCGGGCGCGGAGAGTGGACGGGGCGCGGCGGCGTCAGCGCGCTGCGCACGACGCGCTGGTGGGTGGTCCCGCCATCGATGTGGAGCGCGGTGACGACGATCAGGGAGGCGTTTCCGACGGGCGGCTCCCTGTATGCACCGCTCGGGGAGACGGAGAACGAGATCACCATTGTCGGCCGTCGTTTCCGCAAGGCCGACGTCGACGGCCCGCACTGGTCGTACGATATCGACCAGCGGGACCTGAACGACGTCCTGGCCATGGTCCGGGAAGGGAAGGTGAAGTCGGACTTCCTGGCCGTCGCCATCCATTCGCACGAGACGCACGGCGCGAACGGGGTGTGGCCGGAGATCGACCCGCTCCCCGGCGATTTTCTGCCGCGCTTCGCAAGAGCCGCGATAGACAACGGCGCGGACGCGTTCTTCGGCAGCGGCGTCCACGTGCCGCGCGGCATCGAGATCTACAAGGACCGGCCGATCTTCTACGGTCTCGGCGAGTTCTTCCGCCAGATGGACATCGTCGGCCCGGCCGCCTGGGGCGGGCGGGGACAGGGCGGGACGTTCCGGGGCGACCGCAACAGCGATCCCCGCAAGTACGAGAGCGTCATCGCGGTGAGCGAGTTCACCGGCGGCCAGTTGTCCGAGATCCGCCTGCATCCGACGGATCTCGGGCATGCCGAGCGAATGGCGCATCGGGGCGTGCCGCGGCTCGCTTCACCGGAGGTCGCCCGGCGCGTGCTGGACCGCCTCCGGAAGCTCTCCGAGCCGTTCGGCACCACCCTCGAGATCGAGGACGGCGTCGGCGTCATCCGTCCGGAGCAGTAGCAGCCCGTTCGCCGCCATACTCAGAGAGCACATGCGCGACCACCGGACGTCACGCGCGCTCTTCGTTCTCGTCTACCTGCTCTCCGGCGCGGCGGCTCTCATCTACGAGGTGGTCTGGGCTCGGCTGCTGACGCTCCACATGGGCAGCACGGTGACCGCCGTAGGCACCGTCCTGGCCGCCTTCATGGGCGGGATGGCCGGCGGCGCGATGCTCGCCGGACGAGTGGCCCCCAGGCTCGACCGACGACAGGCGCTGCGGGGCTATGCGGCACTTGAGGCGGCGATAGCCGCCGGCGCGGTGCTCGTGCCGCTCGCCTTCGCCGCTTTCCGGCCTCTCCTGGCTCTCGCGTACGCGGACGGCGGCAGCGTGTGGTTCGGCTCGATCCGGGTTCTCACGAGCCTGACGGTCCTGGCCGTTCCGGCGGCTGCGATGGGAGCCACGCTGCCGTTCGCCGTCCGTTGGTTCGTCGGTCCGACGGAGCACGCGGGCAGAGAAGCGGGAGCGCTCTACGCGGCGAACACGCTGGGTGCGGCCCTGGGAGCGGCCGGCGCCGGGTTCGTGCTTCTCCCGTGGCTCGGCCTGACCGGTGCGGCCCTCTTCGCGGTGACCCTGAACGCCGCCTCCGCGGCCGGCGCGCTGGGGCTGGCGGCGTTCGGGAGCGACGCGGCCATCCCTGCCGGAGCCGCCACGACCAGGCCCCGCCAGCGGCAGAAGCCGCCTCACCGGACTCGGGGCCGGCGTGCATCCGCCGCTGCCGCGAACCGCAAGGGCGAAGCGGCAGACGGGCTCGCTGCGGTCACGCCCGGCCGCGCCTGGCGCGTTCCCGCGGCGCTGGCGCTGTCCGGTTTCGTCGCCCTCACGTACGAGGTCGCCTGGACGCGCGTCCTCGCGCTCATCCTGGGTCCGACCACCTACGCGTTCAGCGCCATGCTGGCGACGTTCATCGGAGGGCTCGCCGCGGGCTCGGCAATCGGCGCGTGGCTGGCGCGGTGGCGGGGACAGCAGGTCTTCTTCCTCGGCTCGACGCTGATTCTCGGCGCCCTGGGCGGCTTCGGCGCACTGCGCTTCATCGGACCGGCCACGCTCGCCATGGCGCGCGCCGTCGATCAGCCCGACGTGGCCTTCGCGGGGGTGCTGGCGCTTCAGGTGACGTTGGCGGCAGGGCTGCTGCTCCCGATGACCCTCGCTCTGGGCGCCGCCTTCCCGTTGGCGGTCGGCGCTACCGCGCAACGGCCGGGCGCGCTGTCGAGCCAGGTCGCCGTCGTCTACGCGGCCAACACCTGCGGCGCGATCGCCGGGGCGCTGCTGGCGAGCTTCGTGCTCGTGCCGCTCCTCGGTCTCCAGCAGACGGTGCTCTTCGCCGGCGCGCTCTCCGTCGGCGGCGGATGCCTGCTGCTGCTGGCCGCCCGGGTGACCGGCATCCCGCGGATGGCCGCCGCCGGCGCCGCGTTGGCCGCGGTTGCCGTCGGCGGGACCGCGCCCGAGTGGAATCCCAAACTGATCTCGGGTGGAGCCTACAAGTACGCGCCCTTCGTTGAAGTGCCCGACCTGCAGACCGGCCTCGAGGAGGGCGACGTTCTCTTCTACGCGGAGGGCGCCGCGGGGACCGTATCGGTTCGGAGATCCGGCGGCAGGGTGGCGCTGGCGATAGACGGCAAGGTCGACGCCTCGAACGGGGCCGACATGCTGACCCAGAGCCTGCTGGCACACCTGCCGCTGCTGTTGCATCCCGACCCCGCCGACGTCGGCATCATCGGGTTGGGCAGCGGCGTCACGCTCGGCGCCGCGTTGCGGCATCCCGTCGAGCACGCGGACGTGCTCGAGATCTCGGCCGAGGTGGTCGAGGCATCGGCGTTCTTCCGGACCGAGAACCACGGGGCTCTCGATGACCCGCGAACCCGGCTGATTCTCGGGGACGGCCGCTCCCACATGCTGCTCTCGTCGCGAAGCTACGACGTCATCGTCTCCGAACCGTCGAATCCGTGGATGGCCGGCGTATCGACCCTGTTCACGAAGGAGTTCTTCCAGGCGGCCCGCGATCGCCTGCGCCCCGGCGGCATTCTGTGCCAATGGGCGCACACCTACGACATGAGCGATGCCGACCTGCGCTCCATCGTCGCCACCTTCCTGGCCGTTTTTCCGGATGGCGCAATGTGGCACGTAGGCCAGGGCGACCTGCTGCTGATCGGTAGTCTCGACCCGCTCGAGCCCCGGCTGCAGGCCGTCGCCGAGAACTGGCAGCGGCCCGGCGTGGCGACGGACCTGGCCGCGGTCGGTGTCCAGGATCCGTTCAGCGTGCTGTCGCTCTACGTCGGCGGCGGGGAGGCGCTGCAGCAGTACAGCGGGGGAGCGCGAATCCAGACCGACGACCGCAACGCCCTGGAGTTCTCGGCGCCGCGAAGCATCCTCGGCGGCAACCGCATCCCGCGACCCGACCTGGATGAACTGCGATCTCTCGCGGCTCGCCATCCCACGCCGCCGGCGATCCGGACGGCGCTGGCAGCGGCCACGGCCGACCAGTGGCTCGACCGCGGCCGGATGCAGTTGCTGGCGGCCGCGTACGACGTGGCGTACGAGGACCTGTCGAGGGCCGCCGACATGGACCCGGCGAACCCTGCAATCCTGCAGGAGCTCGTCCGCGCGGCCGGGGGCAGTCAGCGGGAACAGGAGGCCATCACCCTGCTCGACCGGCTGTCCTCCACGATTCCGGCCGAACCGATGCTGCACATCGCACGCTCGCGCCTGCTCGCCTCCCTGGGCGCCATCGACTCCGCCGTCTCGGCGGCGGAGCGGGCCGTCGCGGTAGAGCCGGCAAGCATCCCCGCGCGCGAGCAGTTGGCGTCGCTGTTGACCGACGCCGGCGACGCCACGCGTCTCGCACCAATCGTCGCCTCGATGGCGCGTGACGCCCCGCAACATGCGGACACACGCTACTACACCGCCGCTCTCCACTTTCTCCGACAGGACTTCGAGGCCGCCGTGCGGCTTGGAAAGCAGGCCGTCGCCGCCAGCCCCACGGACTCGCGCGCCCAGAATCTGCTTGGCGCCGCCCTTGCGAGCCTAGGGCGGTTCGACGCCGCCCGCACCGCGTTTCAGGAGGCGGAGCGTGCGGCTCCGCAGGACGCCAGGACCCAGGTCAACCTCGGCCTTCTCGATCTGCGCTCGGGCAGCGCACAAGACGCCGTGCAGCATTTCGCCGCCGCCCTCGCTCTCGACCCCAACTCCACCGCCGCCTTGACCGGTCTCGCCGACGCACTCGAGCGCCAGGGTCAACTCGACCGCGCCACGCGCCTCCGCCGCCGCACCCGCTAATCCCCGTTTCGCGCCATCGCGAAGGCGACCGCTCTGCTAGTCACTGACCGCCAGCTCTCCCGGTACGATCGGCCGCGTCCGCGGCAGCTTGCCGCGATACGCAAGGAACCCGACGAACCCCAGAAGCCCGCAGAACGCCACCAGCTTCAGCACGTTCCCCGCCCCGTTCAGCGGAAGAACTCCCCACAGCAGCCACAACACCGGCTGGCCCAGGCACACCGCCCAGAGCGACCCGTAGAAGAAACGCCGTTCGTGGCCCTCGCCCCGCGTCGACGCCTTCACCCGCGGAAGCCGACCTACCGCTCCCAACCCCCAGACGACACCCGAGATCGGAAAGTAACCGGCCTCGTAAATCGCGCGCATGCTCCACTCGCCGCTCGCCACCGCCCACAACAGTCCCGCCAGATTCAACAGCGCAAAGGACAGAATCGCACCCCACGCGAACGTATAGCACACCCTCCGATACAGCGGATTCGGCCGATCCTCCGTGAACCTGATGATGTACGGCCGCGGCTCGACCCCCGGCAGTTTCCCCCGGAACCCCGCCACGCCCGTTCCCACCAGTACCACCCCGAGCCAAACGCCCATCCGCCAATCGAACCCGTTCGCGAACAGCTCGAAGGTCAGCGGCCCCGGAACCAGAAAGAACACCCAAATCCAGATAGGCCAGTGGGCCAGTCGGTACAGCGCCGTGTTCCGCGCCCGAATCTTCCGCTCGCTCGCCCACTCGACCGGAATCCCGCGACCGTCGGTACGCCCCTCGTCCCGCGTCATTTCCCCTTCACACCTGCAACGACCGACACCAAAAGAGAACGCCCGGACTCGGAAATCGAGCCCGGGCGTCGTGCAACTCCCGGCAGCGACCTACTCTCCCACGAGGCTGCCCCCGCAGTACCATCGGCGGAAGAGGGCTTAACTGCCGTGTTCGGCATGGGAACGGGTGTTTCCCCTCTCCTATGACCACCGGAAAACCGCAGCAGACGAACATTCGCCGGCCCCGAAGCCGCCCGAACATCCGCCGCGTATGTCAAAGAACGCCGCGCCTGGCCGCCCCTCAACTGAACACCCTACAAACGGCAGCTTTCCAGACGTTGAGCGAAAGAATATGGTCAAGCCTCACGGCTGATTAGTACCAGTAAGCTCAAGCTCTCGCAAGCCTTACACATCTGGCCTATTGCCTGGTGATCTTCCAGGTGCCTTCAGGGACCCGCAGGTCCAGGGAGATCTCATCTTGGGGAGGGTTTCACGCTTAGATGCTTTCAGCGTTTCTCCCTTCCGAACGTAGCTACCCAGCACTGCCGCTGGCGCGACAACTGGTACACCAGAGGTTCGTCCACCCCGGTCCTCTCGTACTAAGGGCAGCCCCCCTCAAATCTCCTACGCCCGTGGTAGATAGGGACCGAACTGTCTCGCGACGTTCTAAACCCAGCTCACGTACCGCTTTAATCGGCGAACAGCCGAACCCTTGGAACCTGCTACAGCTCCAGGATGCGATGAGCCGACATCGAGGTGCCAAACCTTGGCGTCGATATGAACTCTTGGCCAAGATAAGCCTGTTATCCCCGGCGTACCTTTTATCCGTTGAGCGATGGCCCTTCCATGCGGAACCACCGGATCACTAAGGCCTGGTTTCCCATCTGCTCGACGTGTATGTCTCGCAGTCAAGCTCGCTTCTGCCTTTGCACTCTCCGGCTGATTTCCAAACAGCCTGAGCGAACCTTCGCGCGCCTCCGTTACAGTTTGGGAGGCGACCGCCCCAGTCAAACTACCCGCCAAGCAGTGTCCCTGACCTGGATGACAGGTCGAGGTTAGAACACCGAAATGCTAAGGGTGGTATCTCACCGACGACTCCCCCGACCCCAAGAGGCCGAGTTCAAAGTCTCCCACCTATCCTGCGCATAACACACCAGCACTCACTACTAAGCTGTAGTAAAGGTGCACGGGGTCTTTCCGTCTTACCACGGGTAACCGGCGTCTTCACCGGTACCACAAATTCGCAGTGCCCCTCGTCGAGACAGCGCCCAGATCGTTGCGCCATTCGTGCAGGTCGGAACTTACCCGACAAGGAATTTCGCTACCTTAGGACCGTTATA
>Ga0209544_1000808_pt1:0-12500 | contig 39210 bp, 29 predicted proteins | sample MesohylPK_FD_187297 | JGI IMG/M metagenome (GOLD analysis project Ga0209544, IMG submission 187297) | Host-associated microbial community of the marine sponge Aplysina aerophoba from Gulf of Piran - sponge mesohyl, lysed by proteinase K... | ecosystem: Host-associated > Porifera > Sponge... | reverse complement strand
CGGGAGGTCGGTCAGCAGCTCGTGGTAGCTCCACATCAGCGTGTCCGAGATCGACATGAGCTTGCCGAACATCTCGGCAGGCGGCTCGGTGATCCCGACGTAATTGGAAGCGGACTTCGACATCTTCTCGGTCCCGTCGAGTCCGACGAGCAGCGGAGTGGTCATCACGACCTGCGGCTCGACACCCCACGCGGGCATGATGTCGCGCCCGACGTTGAGGTTGAAGAGCTGGTCGGTGCCGCCCAGCTCGACATCGGCCCGCAGGTGAACCGAGTCGTAGGCCTGCGCCAGAGGGTACAGAAACTCGTGGATCGCGATCGGGCGACCGCCGTCGTAGCGCTGCCGGAAGTCGCGGCGCTCCAGCATCTGCGCCACGTTGTACCGGGCGGCCAGGCGGATCCAGCCCTCGGCACCGAGATCGCGCAGCCAGGCGCTGTTGAAGTCGACCACGGTCTTGTCCGGATCGAGCAGCTTGAACACCTGTCTCTTGTAGGTCTCGGCGTTCTCCTCGATCTGCTCCCGGGTCAGCGGCGGGCGCGTCTTCGACCGGCCGGTCGGGTCGCCGATGAGCCCGGTGAAGTCGCCGATGAGGAAAATCACCCGGTGGCCCAGATCCTGAAAGTGCTTCATCTTGCGGAGCAGCACGGTGTGGCCCAGATGCAGGTCGGGCGCGGTCGGGTCGAATCCCACCTTGACGGTGAGGGGCTCGCCGGACGCGGCCGAGCGCTCCAGCCTGGCTCGCAGCTCGGGCTCGCGAACGACGTCGACGCAGCCCTTGGCGAGGTAGTCGAACTGCTCCTGAAGCGTCATCGGGATCATTGTACCGAGAACCCGCCGCAGCCTGGGTTCCGCCAGCCGCCGGGCAATCCCCGGGCGGGACGTCAGGAGGCCTCGACGAAGCGGCGGCCGTCTATCCGCCAGCCGCCGTCCAGAACCGCCTGGATGGCCTCGGGATAGATGCGGTGCTCCTCGACCAGTATGCGGGCGGCGAGCGACTCGGGCGTGTCGGCAGGCAACACCGGCACCGCCGCCTGCCGGACGATGGGACCGGCGTCGAGCTCCGGCGTCACGATATGGACGGTCGCGCCGGTCACCTTCACCCCGTGCTCCCACGCCTGGCGCTGGGCGTCGAGCCCGACGAAGGCGGGCAGCAGGGAGGGATGGATGTTGAGAATGGCGTTCGGGAACGCGGCGACGAAGCTGTCGCCGAGCAGCCGCATGAACCCCGCCAGGCAGACGAGACGGACGCCGCGCCGCTTGAGCTCGACCGCAACGGCGGCGTCGAACGCTTCCCGCGACTCGTAGCTCGCGTGACTGAAGACGGCCGTGCCGATGTCGGCCCGGCGCGCACGGTCGAGGCCCGCTGCATCCCGCCGGTTCGAGATGACCACCGCTATCTCCGCATCGAGCCGCCGTTCGGCGATCGCGTCGATGATTGCCTGCAGGTTGCTGCCCCGGCCCGAGATGAGCACGCCGAGCCTGCGGTTTCCCCGCCCGCCCGTGGGTTCGGAGCCCTGCCCGCTCATGGACCGCACGCCGCTCCAACGTCTCCGGGCAGCTCGACCCGGGAGTACTGGACCAGGTGCTTCCCGTCACCCGCTTCGGCGACTGTCCCGATGAGCCCCGCGCCGATCTCGCCGCACGTGATGAGCTTGGTGACGACGCGATGAGCGTCGTCTCGCCCACAGACCACGACGAGGCCGATCCCCATGTTGAAGGTGCGGTACATGTCCGCCTCCGGCACCTCGCCGCGCTCGCGCAGGAAATCGAAGATCGGCGGAGCCTCCCAGCGCTCCGGATCGATGATTGCGGCGCAGCCTTCGGGCAGGGTGCGCGGCACGTTGTCGGTCAGTCCGCCGCCGGTGATGTGGGCGATCCCCTTCACGCAGCCGGTCTCGATCACGGGGCGGACCACCGACTGGTACGAGCGATGCGTCCGCAGCAGCTCCTCGCCGACGGTGCAGTCGAGCGCCTCGACAACCGAGTCGACCCGCAGCCCGAGCCGGTCGAAGAGGATGCGCCGCGCGAGCGAGTAGCCGTTCGTGTGCAGCCCGCTCGACGGCAGGCCGACGAGGACGTCGCCCGGCACGATCGAACGACCGTCGATGATCCGCGCGCGGTCGACCAGACCGACGACGAAGCCCGCCAGGTCGTACTGGCCGTCGGCGTAGAAGCCGGGCATCTCGGCCGTTTCGCCGCCGAGGAGCGCGCAGCCGTTCTGCCGGCAGCCGATGGCGATCCCCTCGATCACGGAGGCGGACACGTCGGGGGACAGGCGGCCGGTCGCCAGGTAGTCCAGGAAGAACACCGGCCGCGCGCCCTGCACGAGAATGTCGTTGACGCAGTGGTTGACCAGGTCCACCCCGACCGTCGTGTGCACGCCGGCGGCGGACGCCACGGCCAGCTTGGTGCCGACGCCGTCCGCGCTTGCGACCAGCACCGGCTCGTTCATACCCGACAGCTCGGGCCGGAACAGCCCGCCGAACGCACCGATGTCGCTCAGCACTCCGTCCGTGAACGTGCTCCTGGCGAACCGCTTGACCCGCTCGACCACCTCCGTGCCGGCGTCGATGTCGACGCCCGACGTCTTGTAATCCATGAACCCGCGTCGCCGCCCCCGCTTCGCCTCTAGAATTCCAGCACCCGAATCACTGCCTCGACCGCCGCGCGGGCGCCCGGGATCCGCCTCTCGTCCCGGAAAGCGCTGCGCATCGACACGTAGAAACGCTCCTCCGCCAGGTCCTCGTCGAGCATGTCGAACGCGTCGCGCAACAGGAGAAGGACCTCTTCCGGATCCTCACGGGCGGCGAGCGTCTCCAGCATCCGCACCGGATCGCGCAAAGCCACCGAGCCCAGCGCAAGCGCAAGCGGGGCCCTGACGGGATCATCGGCCCCGACGCCCGCCACGATCAGCGCGTCCAGCACCTCGCTGCGGCCGGCCGCCGCAAGCGCGCCCGCCGCGCCAGCCGCCGCGCGCAGCAATACCTGGTCGCCGCCGTCGCGCGCGGCGCCGTACTCCATGGCCTGGACGACGTAGCGCACCTGGTTCCGGCAGTCGATCCCGAGCAGACAGGCCGACGCCGAGACGATCGGCTGCAGCGTGTCCGCCGCCTGCGTCTGCGCGGCCGCCATGACCGGCAGTGCGCGACCGTCTCCGATGCGGCCCAGGGCCAGCAGCGCGTCGTCCCGCAGCGGTCCCTCGCCGGACGCGATCCGGATGAGCGGCTCGACCGCGTAGGCGGCGCCGTGCTCGCCGAGCGCCTCGATGACCGCCGCGCGAAAGTGTCCCTCCCCGCGGTCTATGTCGCGGACGAGCTGCTCGCGCACCGCGGGGTCGTCGTCGTGCGCGGCGAGTGCGCGCAGCAGCGCCGGGCGCACGAACTCGGAGGTCTCGGCTTCGAGGGCGGCCAGCAGCACGGGCGCGAGCGCGGCATCCGGATCATGCTCCGCCACTTCGTACGCGGCGGCCCGCACGCGATCGTTGTGCGCGTCGAGCGCCTGCCGAAAGAACTCGCGCGCATGGGGGCCGCCCAGCCCCGACAGCAGCACCGCGGCGCGAAACTGCACGTAGCTGTCTGCGTGCTCTTGGGCGGCCTCGACAAGCAGCGGCGCGACGAAGGCCGGGTCGAGACGACGGATGCGGCGGGACGCTTCCATGCGCACCGCGTAGTCGAAGTCACCGAGCTCGGTGATCGTCTGCGCCAGCCCGGGAGTCGCCTGTGCAAGCCCCGGCCGGGCGCCCGCACAGCACAGCAGCCACCACGACAGGACGACTGCCGCAACGGACCGCAGCCGGGCGCGCCGGCGCGCCGGCGTCGCCCTCCCGACCCGCGCCGCGTGGTTGCAGGTCACGGCTCGCTCGGCGCCATCTCCGCGACCTCGGCGATCTTGAGCACCATCTGCCGGTAGGCCTCGGTGTCGGCAGGGGGATCGATCGGATATGCCCGGGTGTAGCACGCGTTGCAGTACTGATCGTGACGTTTGCCGACCGCCTCGCGCAACCCCTCGATGCTCAGGTAGGCGAGCGTGTCGGCCCCCATGAAGTCGCGGATCTCGTCGACGCTGTGGCGGGCCGCGATCAACTCGTCGCGATGCGGCGTATCGATGCCGTAGTAGCACGGCGCCACGGTCGGCGGACAACTGATGCGCATATGCACCTCGCGCGCGCCGGCCGCCTTGATCATCGACACGATCTTCTGGCTCGTCGTCCCGCGCACGATCGAGTCGTCCACCAGCACCACCCGCTTCCCTTCGAGCACGCTCCGCACGGTATTCAGCTTTACTTTCACCTTGAGCTCGCGCACCGACTGCTGCGGCTGGATGAACGTGCGCCCGACGAAGTGGTTGCGGATGAGCCCCATCTTGAGCGGGATACCGGAGCTCTCGGCGTAGCCGATGGCGGCGACGACACCCGAGTCGGGAATCGGGACCACGACGTCGGCGTCGACGGCCGACTCCTGCGCGAGCAGGCGTCCGAGGTTCGTGCGCACCGCGTTGACGCTCTGGCCGAAGACGTCGCTGTCGGGCCGCGCGAAGTAGACGTGCTCGAACACGCAGTGGGCGGCCGGAGCGGGCGGGAACGGCTTGTACGAGCGCAGGCCGTCGTTGCCGATCACCAGCACCTCGCCCGGCTCCACGTCGCGCTCGTAGCGGGCGCCGATCAGGTCCATCGCACAGGTCTCCGAGCAGACGACGTAGGCGTCCCCGAGGCGGCCCAGAGCCAGCGGCCTGAAACCATGCGGATCGCGCACGGCGATCAGGTTCCTCGGGGTCAGCAGGACGAGCGAGAACGCCCCGCTGACCTGCGAGACCGACTCGACGATGGCGTCCTCGGGCGTCGCGGCGCTCGAGCGGGCGTAGAGGTGCAGCACGACCTCGGTGTCGCTGTTGGTCTGGAAGATCGAGCCTTCCCGCACCAGCCGTTGACGGAGTTCGCCGGCGTTGACCAGGTTGCCGTTGTGGCAGAGTGCGATCTGCCCGTGGGAGCAGTCGATCAGTATCGGCTGCGCGTTGACGATGCGGCTGTCCCCGAAGGTCGAGTAGCGGACGTGGCCGATCGCCGACGGGCCGGGCAGCGCGGCCAGCATCCGGTCGTTGAAGGCGTCGCCGACGTAGCCCATGGCCCGCGAGAGCTTCACCGCGCCGTTGCACGCCGCCGCGATGCCGGCGCTTTCCTGGCCCCGGTGCTGCAGCGCGTACAGGCCGAGGTAGGTCAGCGACGACGCATCCTCGTGGCCGTGGATGCCGAAGACGCCGCATTCGTCGTGGAACTTGTCGTCCATGTCGTCAGCCTGCCCGGCGGCGGAGTGATCCCTCATGCCGCAGGCGCCTCGAAGTACCGGGACAGCCCGCTCGACCACCGTTGCTCCGCCTCGGCGAGCGCAACGTCGACGGCGGGCTCACCGTCGATCTTCATCCGCAGCCGCCCGCCGCCGGTTCGCCCCAGCACGAGCGCCGCCACGCCCCTCGCGGCAGCCTGCGCCAGGAGCGCGTCGGCGTCGGCCTCCCGAACCGACACGACGACCTGCGAGGCCGCTTCGCCGAAGAGCGCCGCCGCCGTTCCGCCGGGTTCATCCACAACGGGAACCGTCACGTCGACGCCTGTCCCGCCGCTCTCGAACGCGCACTCCGCGAGGGTGACGGACAGACCGCCGTCCGAGCAGTCGTGCGCGGAACGCAGGCGCCCGGCCGCGGCCAGGTCCGCCACGAACCGCTGCACGGCGCGTTCCGCCTCCAGGTCCAACACCGGCGGCACGCCCCGCACGAGCCCGTGCATCACCTTCAGGTACTCGCTGCCGCCGAGCGTCCCGCCCGGTCGCCCCAGCAGCATCACGACGTCTCCCGGATCCCGGAACGTGCGCCCGACGACCCCGCCGGCATCCTCCATCATGCCCACCACGCCGAGGACCGGGGTCGGCAGAATCGCCCGGCCGTCCGTCTCGTTGTAGAGACTGACGTTGCCGCCGGTGATCGGAATCTCGAGGGCGCGGCACGCGTCGCCGATCCCGGCCACCGCGCGGGCGAACTGCCACATGATCTCGGGCCGCTCCGGGTTCCCGAAGTTCAGGCAGTTGGTGGCCCCGATCGGGCGCCCCCCCGCGCAGGCGACGTTGCGGGCCGACTCGGCCACGGCCAGCATCGCGCCGCGGTAGGGATCGAGGAAACAGTACCGCCCGTTGCCGTCGACCGAGAAGGCCAGGGCGCGCGGCGTGCCCTTGATGCGCACCACCCCGGCTCCCGCCCCGGCCGGCGCGATGGTGTTGGTCCGCACCATGTGGTCGTACTGGCGGTAGATCCAGCGCTTGCTCGCAATTCCCGGCGAGGCGATCAGCCGCAGGAGGACCTCCGACGGGGGACCGGGGAACTCCAGCGCCGCCGGGTCGAGCGACTGCCGCGCGGCCAGGTCCGCCGGCTCGCGGTACGGCCGGTCGTAGAGCGGCGCCTCGTCGGCCAGCGGCCGGTTCGGAATCTCGGCCACGGTCGCTCCGCCGTCGCGCACGCGCAGCAGGCCGTCGCCGGTCACCTCGCCGATCCGCACGGCGTGCAGGTCCCACTTCTCGAAAACCCGGTCGACCTCCGGCTCGCGTCCCTGCCGCACGATGAACAGCATCCGCTCCTGCGACTCGGACAGCATGATCTCGTAGGGCGTCATGCCCGACTCGCGCTGCGGCACGCGGGCGACGTCGATGTCGATGCCGGCCCCGCCGCGGGCGCCCATCTCGCACGACGAGCAGGTCAGACCGGCCGCCCCCATGTCCTGCAGGCCCACCAGCGCATCCGTCCGCAGGACCTCCAGGCACGCCTCGAGCAGGAGCTTCTCCATGAAGGGATCGCCCACCTGCACATTGGGGCGCTTCTCCGCCGAGGCGTCGTCGAACTCGGCCGACGCCATCGTCGCGCCGTGGATGCCGTCGCGGCCGGTCTTCGCGCCAACGTAGTAGACGGCGTTGCCGGTCCCCTCCGCACGCCCCCGGATGACGCCGTCGGCCGGCGCGATTCCCAGGCAGAAGACGTTGACGAGCGGGTTGCCGGTATAGGTTTCGTCGAAGGCGACCTCCCCGCCGACGGTCGGAATTCCGATGCTGTTGCCGTAGCCGGCGATCCCGGCCACGACACCCTCCAGCAGCCGCCGGGTCGCGGGGGATTCCAGCGGCCCGAAGCGCAGCGAGTCGAGCAGGGCGATAGGCCGGGCGCCCATCGTGAAGATGTCCCGGATGATGCCGCCCACGCCGGTCGCGGCGCCCTGGTACGGCTCGATGAACGACGGGTGGTTGTGCGACTCGATCTTGAACACCGCGGCCAGGCCGTCGCCGATATCGAGGACGCCGGCGTTCTCGCCCGGCCCCTGCAGCACGCGCGGCCCCTCGGTCGGCAGCGTCCGCAGGTGGATGCGCGAGCTCTTGTAGCTGCAGTGCTCGGACCACATCACCGAGAAGATGCCCAGCTCCAGCAGGTTGGGATGGCGCCCGAGGATGGCGACGATCCGCTCGTACTCGCCGGTCGTCAGCCCGTGCGCCGCGATGGTCTCCGGGTCGATCACGAACGGGCTCCCACCAGCAGCACGACTCCGAAGATCGCCATCACCGCCCCGGCCAGGGCCAGGACGGCGGCCACGATGACTCCTCCCGGGGGCGGCAGCGGGACGGCGCCGGCGCCGAACACCGCCGCGGCGGCGAGCATCAGCACACCGATGCCGATGAAGATCCGCCCGAGACGCCGTCGAGTTGCGAGATCCGCGGCAGTCATCAGCTTGCCTCCGCGACCGGCTCGCGCGCCGCCAGCGCCGCGAGCACCGACTCGAACACCACGCGGCCGTCGGTGCTCCCGACCGCCGCCTCGCAGGCCCGCTCGGGATGCGGCATCAGGCCGACCACGTTGCGCTCGCGGTTGCAGATGCCCGCGATCGCGTCCGTGGACCCGTTGACGTTCCAGCGCTCGTCACGCGTCCCGTCCGGCGCGGTGTAGCGAAAGACCACCTGCCGGTTGGCGGCCAGCTTCTGCAGGGTCGCCGGATCCGCGTAGTAGTTCCCCTCGCCGTGGGCGATCGGCATCCGCAGCACCCGGCCGGCCGCCGCGTTCAGAGTGAACGGCGTGTCGGCGGCTTCCACCCGCAGGTGCACGTGCTCGCAGATGAACTTGAGATCGCGGTTCCGCCGCATCCCGCCGGGCAGCAATCCGGCCTCGAGCAGCACCTGGAAACCGTTGCAGATGCCGATGACCGGCCCGCCGGCGGCGGCGAACTCCGTCACGCGGGCCATGATCGGCGAGAAGCGGGCGATGGCGCCGCACCGCAGGTAGTCGCCGTACGAGAAACCGCCCGGCAAGACCACCGCGTCCGCGCCGCCGAGACCCGTGTCCTTGTGCCAGACGAGATCGGCCTGCTGGCCCAGGACGCCCGCCAGGGCGTGGTGCGCGTCGTGGTCGCAGTTCGAACCCGGAAAGACCACCACCGCGAACTTCATCCTCGTGTCCGCCCTCTCCCGGTCGGAACGCGGCCCATCGCCGCCCGCCCCGCGACTATCCAACCTCTACCCGATAGCTCTCGATCACCGGGTTCGCCAGCAGCCGGTCGGCCATCTCGCGGGCGAGCGACCGCGCCTGCCGTTCCGTCGCCGCGTCGATGTCCAGCTCGAAGTACTTCCCCTGCCGCACGTCCCGGACCGCGTCGTAGCCGAGCATCTGCAGTGCGCCGGCGACGGTCTTGCCCTGCGGGTCCAGGATCGAGGGCTTCAGCGTGACGTAGACCTTCGCCTTCACGACACCTCCACCGCCTCGGCGGCCAGCGCACGGTCCATGATCGCATCGACGTGACGGAGCTGCACGTCCAAATCGAAGGCACGCTCGATCTCGCTACGCCCGAGCACCGCGGTCACCTCGGGATCGGCCAGCAGCAGCGCCTTGAACTCGAGTCCCTCGTCGTGCGAGCGCATGGCGTTGCGCTGCACCAGCAGGTAGGCGTCCTCGCGGGAGACGCCGCGGCTGGCCAGCGCCAGCAGCACCGTGCCGGAGAAGACGACGCCGCGCGACCGGTCGAGGTTGTCGCGCATGCGCCCGGGATAGACGACCAGTCCGCGCACGATGCGCGTGAACCGGCGCACCATGTGGTCGAGCGCGCAGAAGCTGTCGGGCACGATGACCCGCTCCACCGACGAGTGCGAGATGTCGCGCTCGTGCCACAGCGCCACGTTCTCGAGGGCGGCCAGCGCGTTGGTCCGCACCAGGCGCGCCAGCCCCGTGATCTGCTCGCAGCCGATCGGGTTGCGCTTGTGCGGCATCGCCGACGACCCCTTCTGGCCCTTGGCGAAAGGCTCGGCCACCTCGCCGATCTCCGTCTTCTGCAGGCCGCGCACCTCGAGCGCGAACTTCTCGAGCGACGCCGCGGTGATCGCCAGCGCGCCCAGCAGCTCGGCGTGCCGGTCGCGCTGGACGACCTGGGAAGCGACCGGGGCCGGCGTCAGCCCGAGGCGGTCGCACACCCCCCGCTCGACGGCCGGGTCCAGGTGCGCGTAGGTCCCGACCGCGCCGGAGAGCTTCCCGACGCCGATCGTCCCGCGGGCGCGCACCAGCCGCTCGCGGTCGCGCTGCAGTTCCGTGAACCAGAGCGCCAGCTTCAGGCCGAAGGTCATCGGCTCGGCGTGGACGCCGTGGGTCCGGCCGATCATGGGCGTGCGGCGGTGCTCGTCCGCCCGCTCGCGCACCGCCGCGGCCAGCAGGTCCAGATCGGCCAGCAGCAGGTCGCACGCCTCGCGCATCTGCAACGCGTGCGCGGTGTCGATCACGTCGGACGACGTCATCCCGAAGTGCAGCCAGCGCGCCGAGGGTCCGACGTGCTCGGCCACCGCGGTCGTGAACGCGATCACGTCGTGCTGCGTCGTCTCCTCTATCTCCGCCACGCGCGCCGCGTCGACCGCCCCGCGCTCGCGGATGTCGCGCGCCGCCTCCGGGGGGATCAGCCCGTGATCCGCCATCGCCTCGGCGGCGGCCACCTCGACGCGCAGCCACGTGTCGTACTTGCGCTGCTCGGTCCACAGACGCCCCATCTCGCGGGGCGTGTAGCGGGCAATCATCGGGAACGGACCTCGCTGCGGCCGGCGTCGGGATCGGCGCCGCTGGCGACGTGGAACGGGAGCACGGTCTGGCGCAACGGGGCGGCGGGCGACGTCGCCGGCCGCGCCCAGGCGCCCAGGTCGATGGTCGGCGTCACCCGATCCTGCCGGGTCACCACCACCTCGACGTCGCTCCGGCCGCACGCCGTCAGCGCCTCGCGGCAGGTCATCTCCGCCAGCTCCGGCAGGTTGTTGACCCGGCTGAGATGCGCCAGCACGAGGCAGCGTACCGCGGCGCCCAGGTGGTCGCGCACGAACGCGGCGAGCGATTCGTTCGAGAGGTGGCCGCCGTCGCCTGCGATGCGCTCGCGCGTGGAGCGCGCGTAGGGACTGACGCGCAGGAGCTCGGCGGCATGGTTCGACTCGATGACCAGCAGGCGGCAGTCGCGAAACCGCTCGATCAGGACCGGCCGCAGCGCCCCGACGTCGGTGGCGTAGCCGATGACCCCTTCCGGCGTCTCGATCCGAAAGGCGACCGTCTCGGCTGCATCGTGCGGCACCGCGAAGGGAATGAAGCGCAGGCCCTCCAGATCGAGGGCCGCGCCCGGCGCCAGCGCCCGCCAGTCGGCGAGGTCGTCCCCTCCCCACTCCTCGCGGATGGCGGGGGTCGCGTACACCGGCACCCCATGGCGTTTCGACATTACCCGCAAGCCGCGCGTGTGATCGCCGTGCGCATGCGTGATCAGGACGGCGTCGAGCATTCCCGGATCGACGTCGATCTCGGCCAGCCGGCGGGACACCTCCCGATAGCTGAACCCGACGTCCAGCAGCACGCGGACGCCGGCGTGCGACACCAGCGTTGCGTTGCCCGCGCTGCCGCTTCCGAGCACCGTCACCTCGACCGCGATGGTCCCGGCCCTCCCACTACTACCCCAGCTCGAGCTGCGCCGGCGACAACGTCTCCCCCGCGACGGGCCCCACCAGCGTCGCGGCCAGCGCGCCGTTCCGAAACAGGTCTCTCGCCACGCGCTGCACGTCGTCCGCCGTGACGCGCTCGATCCCGGCCAGGGTCTCCGACAGCGGCACCTGCCGGCCGAAGTACATTTCGCACTGCGCGAGCTGCGACATGCGGCTGGTAGTGCTCTCGAGTCCCAGCACGCAACTGCCCTTCAGGTGGTCCTTCGCCCGCTGCAGCTCGTCGGCCGGCACCGGCGCCCCCTTCATTCCGCGCAGCTCCTCGACGACCAGGTCCACCACCTCGGCGACCGCCGCGCCGTCGCACCCGACGTACACCGTCACCACGCCGGCGTCCCGGTAGGACGTCAGGCCGCTGCTGACCGCGTAGGCCAGACCCCGCTTCTCCCGGATGTTCTGAAACAGGCGCGAGCTCATCGAGCCGCCCAGCACCGTGTTGAGCACGTAGGTGGCGTAGCGGTCCTCGTGGCTCTGCGGATAGCCGCGGGTGCCGAGGCACAGGTGCGCCTGCTCGAGATCCTTGTCGCGCAGCTCCACCCGGGCGGCGACCGACGGCTTGCTGTTGCCGAGCGGCGCGCCGCCGGGAGACAGCGTCGCGAACGCCTCGCCGATCAGCTCGCGGACGGCCGGCGTGTCGATGCTCCCGGCGGCCGCGACGATCAGGTTGCCCGCCGTGTACGCGCCCGTGAAGTACTCGCGGAGCGCCGGGGCGTCTATCGCGGCGACCGACTCGGCGGTCCCGAGTATCGGGCGGCCGAGCGGATGGTCCGGCCAGAAATTCGCCGTGAACACCTCGTGCACGAGGTCGTCCGGCGTGTCCTCGACCATCTTGATCTCTTCGAGGACGACGCCCTGCTCGCGCCGGATCTCCTCGCCCTCGAACGCCGGATTCAGCAGCAGGTCGCTCAGCAGATCGACGGCGCGCGGGAGATGCTCGTCGAGCACCTTCACGTAGTAGCCGGCGTACTCCTTCGCCGTGAACGCGTCGAGCTGCCCGCCGATGGAGTCGATCTCCTGGGCGATCGCCTCCGCCGTGCGCGAGGCGGTCCCCTTGAAGAGCATGTGCTCGACGAAGTGGGCGATGCCCGCCCGGTCCGCGCCCTCGTGCCGCGAGCCCCGGGTCAGCCAGGCGCCGAGGCTGACCGAGCGGACCGCGGGCATGGGTTCGGTGAGCAGACAGAGGCCGCTATCGAAATGGTGACGCTCGATCATCTCGGAGGGCATCCGCCCCGCAGGGCCGCCAGAAGAGCGCTGTGAGCACGCAAACGCTTGCAAAGACTACAGTTAAACGAACCCGGACGCCTGCATCGTACCACACGTTGCAGGATCGCAGCAAACCGCATCCGGCCGTTGGGTGCACGTCAGGAAAGTGAGGGGATTCGTTCCGGGGTAAAGGACAAGGCTTGATCGGCCGATAGCTGGCAGTGGATGGACTGTCAGCACGAGGACCCGATCATGCCCGATGAACAGATTGCGGCG
>Ga0209544_1000807_pt1 | contig 39232 bp, 37 predicted proteins | sample MesohylPK_FD_187297 | JGI IMG/M metagenome (GOLD analysis project Ga0209544, IMG submission 187297) | Host-associated microbial community of the marine sponge Aplysina aerophoba from Gulf of Piran - sponge mesohyl, lysed by proteinase K... | ecosystem: Host-associated > Porifera > Sponge >... | reverse complement strand
AGGCCGGGATCAGCACCTCCCGCGCGAGCGGGCCGTAGATGCCGGAGCCGGCGCCGTAGCCGCCGACGACCAGGCCGACCGCCAGGCCCCGGCGGTCGGGGAACCACTTCGAGCAGACCGGGATGGGGATGGCGTAGCCGAAGCCGTTGCCGGCGCCGGCGATCGCGCCGAACGTGATGTACAGCCAGATGAGCGACTCCGTCTGGCTGGCCAGGTAGAAGCCGAGCGCGTAGAGGATGCCGCCGAACGCAGCGACCTTCTGCGGTCCGAACCGGTCCTGCAGGAAACCGGCGACGACGAACCAGGAACCGACCGACAGGATGGCGATGGTGAAGACCACCGACACCTGGGTGCGGTTCCAGCCGAAGTCCTCGCCGAACGGCGCCACGAAGACGCTCCAGGCGTAAATCACGCCGAGCGCCAGGTTCATCAGCACCCCACCGAGGAGCGGTTGCCACCGGGCCGGGGTCGCGTCAGTCATTTGCGGGCGCTCCTCTTGTGTCGGTGCCGCGGCGCGCGCACCGGCCGAACGGCCGGGCGGGGCCACATTCTACCCCGCGAGCCGCGATCTCCGTGCGGTCGGCTACTCGCAGGTGGGGGCGAGGTGCTGGAAGGACGTGATGTTGAGGCGCAACTCGTCGTCGTAGCGCAGCTTCAGGCCCTTGGCCTGCACGCGGTGGCCGACGTGCGACTCGACGCCGAACTCGCCGACTCCGAGCAATCGGTAGCGAAGCGTGCCGAGGGGCTCGCCGGCCGAGCGGGCGAGCTCCTCCTCGCTCGTGAACGCCTGCTCGGTCGGCACCCCGGCCGTCGCGCGCTCGAGGATCCACGGGAGAGCCCCGGGCTCCTCCGCGAGGCATCCGACGACGGTCACCAGCGCTATTTCGTCGATTGCCGGCTCGTCCTGGACCACCTCCGCTTCGGATGCGAAGTGCGCGGTGCCGGTACCAGGCGCGGGTCCGTTCCGGATCGCCGCCCCCTCGGTTGCGGAGAGCCCGGTGGGACCGATGGCCGCGGGCGCGGCGCCCCCCAGGGCGATGGCGGCTGCCAGGGCGATCCCGGCGGCAGTTGCCGGCTCGGTGAGGGCGCCGATCCGGATGCTGAGTCTCGACATGGCGTGCTGCGACCTGCCTCTCTGGGCCCGGGATCCGCCGGCCTCCCGCGCTCGGCGTGGCGCCGCCGCCGCCGCGGCGGAACGCGAGGCGGCCCCCTTCGGGCGCGGTGCGCGGCCGGTCTGACCTGTGGTTGCGCCCGCACCTTCTACCACGCGCGCCCCGCCGGATCAATCTGCACCCGCCTGCACCCGCGGCCGGATCGGACCGGGGTAGAATGGCCGGGCTGCGGCCGCGAGCCGGGCCGGTCCAGCGGCCGGAGCAGGTAGGGCAAGCCTATGCGCATGCAGTCGCTGGCAGTCGGGTCCGTCTTTCTCGTCCTCGCCGCCGCGGCGGGGGCCGAGGCCAGGGGTGCGGCCCGCCATCGGGAAGCCGAATCGGCGCTCCGTGCAGCTGGCGGCCTCGTGGCCGGGGCAGCAGCCGCGGCAGCCACCACCATCCAGCAGGGGCCGACGCGCGGCAACGAGATGATGCCGCCCTTCGATCCGCGCTACTTCCTCGGCGATTGGGAGATCGAGTGGAACCCGCCGGAGACCGGGCTCTTCCCGACCGGCAAGTGGAGCGGCACGGAGACCGTCACCCACATCGAAAACCGCTACCTCCGCGTCTCCATCGCGATGGAGAACGAGGACGGCCTGACGATGACCGGCGACGGCATCATGTTCTACGAGTTCGGGCTCGGCGGGCAGAGCATCACGCGCTTCGTGCGCTACGACGCGGGATTCTCCATCTTCCAGTACGGCCCGCTCGGCGGTGACCTCGGGGGCTACTACAGCACGTTCTGGGAGACGCCGGAGATCGCGTACCGCGAGCGGACGTTCGTGCTCAAGGGCCGAAGCTACTTCGTCTCGCCCGCGGCCTACCGGATCAACCAGCAGATCTCCATCGACGGCGAGGAGTTCTTCAACTTCGGAATCAAGTGGCTGACCAAGGCGGTCGAAGAACCGCCGGGGCAGCCCTAGAATTTGGCGGGCTTGGAGTTTGCGCCGTAGAACGGTGCAGACTCCAAGTAGGCTTGGCTGGGCGCCAAGCGGAGCCGCCAGGCGACGATTTGGCGGGCTAGCGGTCGGATTCTCGGCGGGGCGTCGAGCGGCCGCCGCCGCAGCCGGCACGGACGGAGGAGCGCCCGCAGGCGGGCGCGCGACGATATGCGACACTCATCGACCCCCGCGTTCGCCGGGGCGCCGCGCGGTGCGGCCGGCGCGCTGGCGCGCACGACCGCAATCCTCTCCATCCTCGGGTTGACGCTCGCCGGGCTGGCGCTGACGGCTCCAGCGGCCCGCGCGCAGTCCGATGTCTCCGGGGTGTGGGAGATCCACCTCGATACGCAGATCGGCGAGGCCACCTGGACCGCCACCATCGAGCAGGACGGCGACTCGCTCTCCGGCGAGATCGATATCGGGGACCGCACGGTGCTGCCGCTCGAGGGGAAGGTCGACGGCGTCTCGATCGACTTCACGTTCATCGTCCCCGACCTGGACGGCGACCTGCCGATCACCCTGACGGGCCAGGTCGATGGCGAGACGATCGCAGGCGACGAGGGGAACTTCGTCTGGTACGGTGCCGGCCGGTGGACCGGCGCGAAGAAGTAGCCACCAATACCCGCACAGCAGGGGAGCGCGCGCCATGGCGATGACGACCAGGACGGTACCGGCGTCGGACGCGAATCGGACGGTGGCGCGGCCCGGGCGGCGCCGGGGGGCGGGGGCCGCGTTCCCGGCAGCGATCGCGGTCGCGGCGATCGCCGCGACCGCGGCGGCGACGCTTGCCGCGTCCGGGCAGGCGCTCCCGGAGGGCGGCGACATCACAGGTGTCGTCCGGAGCGCCTCCGGCCCGGAGGAGGGCGTCTGGGTCATCGCCGAGACCGACGACCTGTCGACGCGCTTCATCAAGTCCGTCGTCACCGGCGACGGCGGTCGCTTCCTGATCCCCGACCTCCCGCCGGCTCGGTACGAGGTCTGGGTGCGCGGCTACGGGCTGGTGGATTCGGCCCGCATCGAGGCGGGGCCGGGTGACGAGCTGGCTCTCGAGGCGGCGGTCGCGGCCACGGAGGCCGAAGCGGCCAGGGTGTATCCCGCCAACTACTGGTATTCGCTGATCGAGCCGCCGGCTGCGTCCGAGTTCCCCGGCACGGGGGCCGACGGGAACGGCATCGCGACCACCCTCACCGACCAGAGCCAGTGGGTCGACATCCAGAAGCAGGGCTGCATGCTCTGCCACCAGCTCGGCTCCCGCATCGTCCGCGAGATCGACAACCGCGACGAGTTCGACTCGACCCTCGCTGCGTGGGACCACCGGGTGCAGATGGGGCAGCGCGGCTCGCAGATGACGAACGTCATGAACCGCTTCGGCCGCTCCCGCGGCCTCGAGATGTTCGCGGACTGGAGCGACCGCATCGCGGCCGGCGCAGTGCCGCCGCGCCCGCCGCGGCCGGCGGGTGTCGAGCGCAACGTCGTCATCACGATGTGGGAGTGGGGCAACGAGATCGACTACATCCACGACGAGATCGCGACCGACAAGCGGAACCCGACCGTGAACGCGAACGGGCCGATCTACGGCGTCAACATCTCGAACGACGAGCTGACGATGCTCGACCCGGTGACGCACGAGGCGACCAGCCTGCCCGTGCCGTTGCGCGTCGATCCGGCCACCGTGGCGCCCATGATCGCCCGCTCGATGCCGGCTCCGTCGCGCTTCTTCGGCGACGAGCTCATCTGGAACGACCCCGCCAACCCCCACAACCCGATGATGGATCAGCAGGGCCGGGTCTGGCTGACGTCGGCCATCCGACCGCGACCCAACCCCGACTGGTGCAAGGAGGGGTCCGACAACCGCTTCGCGCGCTACTTCCCGCTCGAGCGCGGCTACCGGGGCGCGGTCTACTACGACCCGCCGTCGGAGTCGTTCGAGATGATCGACACCTGTTTCGGAACGCACCACCTGCAGTTCGCCGAGGACGACGACCACACGCTGTTCTTCAGCGGCGGCGGGGCCGCCGTCGGGTGGCTCAGGACCACCGTCTACGATGAGACCGGCGACGAGCAGGCCTCGCAGGGCTGGTGCCCGACCGTCATCGACACCAACGGCGACGGCGTGATCACGCAGCCCTGGAACGAGCCGAACCGGCGCGGGCAGATCGACGCCTTCGACCCCGGGCGGGACACGCGGATCGTCGTCGGAAGCTACGGCATCGTGCCCGATCCGCTCAACGACACCGCGGTCTGGATCGTCTCCAACCGTTTCCCGGGCCGGCTGGCGTACATGGACATAGGCGAGGACCCGCCCGAGACGTGTCTCACGGAGGTCTACGAGGTGCCGTCGGCCCTCGACCCGAACGTCCCCCGCGACGCGACCGGCTTTGGGCCGCGCGGCCTCGACATCGACCGGCACGGCGTCGTCTGGACGGCGCTGTCGGGCAGCAGTCACTTCGCGTCGTTCGACCGGACGAAGTGCGAGCTCCGTAGCGGGCCGGAGGTGCTCGACGGGCGCCACTGCGTCGATGGCTGGACGCTCTATCCGACGCCGGGGCCTGTCATCCCCGGCACGGATCCGCCGATGCGCGCCGACTACCACTACTACAACTGGGTCGATCAGCACGACACGCTCGGCCTCGGCGCGAACGTCCCGATCGCCAATGGCTCGAACTCCGACTCGCTGCTGGCCCTGCTGCCCGAAACCGGCGAGTGGGTGGTGATGCGGGTACCGTACCCGCAGGGCTTCTTCAGCCGCGGCCTCGACGGCCGCATCGACGACCCCGACGCCGGCTGGAAGGGCCGCGGCGTCTGGGCCACCTACGGCGCCGCCGTGACCTGGCACATCGAGGGCGGCGTCGGCGCCAAGCCGGGCATCGTCAAGTTCCAGGTCCGCCCCGACCCGTTGGCGAACTGACGCTGCGGACGGAGCAACCCTCGCAGGGGGCGTCTCGTAGCGGCGCGTCCGCCAGACCCGGCGATGTTGATTGCCCTGGGCGGGCTCCCCGGCGCGGGCCGAGCAGGCAATGCGGAACGCGGGCTTCACCGTGTCGGGGCCGGAGGGGCGCATCGCCAGACCGCTCTCGGCGTTCAGCCGGACGACGGTGTTCCCGGCTTCACCGTGTCGGGGCCGGAGGGGCGCATCGCCAGGCCGCGGTCAGGGGCCGGCAGGGCGCGTCGTCGCCGACGCGGTGTAGATGAAGTCGCCGAACTCGGAGGCGTCGTCGTTGGCCGAGTTCGCCGCCGCGTGGAAGACGACCGGTACGGCTCTCGCGGCGTGCGTGCCCGCGGCGGGAGAGCGCCATTCGACCGTCCAGGAAACCGTTCCGGGGGCGGTTGGCGCCGACCCCGCCTCCGTGTGCTGGGCGTAGGTTACGCCGTCCGCCCAGTACCCGCCTGGACGCGGCCGTCGCCGTCCAGGGCCTGCAGCGCGCCGGCCGGTCCACCGATGCGGTCTCCGGCGGCGGTGCGAGCCGCCAACTGGAAGCCGGCGCGTCCCATTGCCGACTGCTCCAGCGAAACCGTGATCCGATAGGTCGCCGAGGGGGCGAACGCTACCGGCACGCCGCGGAGCGAGAGGGAGCCCCCGGGAGCGTCGAACTCGTTCTCGAAGTGGCAGGCGTGGCAGGTCTCGCTGCCGAACCCGCCGACGTGGGCCGGGGGTGGACCCTCGAGGTAGGTTGCTTCCGGCTGGGGGGCCGCCGCCAGAAGCGCCGCCGTCACGGCGCCGGCGGAGGCGGTCGCGCCCCATCCGGCCGCCCGCACGATGCCGCGAGCGGGGATCGCACCGCCGCGTGATGCGGCGCGATCCCCCGGAGTCGTTCGTCTCGACGCGCGTCGAGACGAACAGTTGCCAGCCATTGCCTACGGCACGATGCGTGCGCGGCCGACGTTGTTCGTGTCGGTGCCGAACCAGATCTCGCCCGTCGGCGGGTGGTAGTACATGTGGCGCACGGTCCCGCCCCCGCTGGCGATCTCGGTCATCGCGAAGAACTCCTCGGTGGCCGGGTCGAAGCCCACGAAGCGGTTCGGCCGGATCCCGGACTCCACGAAGTAGAGCCGGTCCTCGGCGTCGACGGCCATCCCGTAGGGCCGGGCCTCCGCCCCGCCGGGAACCGCCCACTCCCGGACCTCGCCGGTGTCCGGATCGAAGCGCCCGAGGTGACCACCCGCGTAGTCGACGTACCACAGGTGTCCGTTCGAGGTGAGAGCCAGCCGGCGCGGCCGCGCCTCGGCCCTCGGGAGCTCGAATTCTTCGAGCTCCAGCGTCTCCGGATCGACGGTGGCGAGTCGGTTCGTGCCGAACTGGCAGAACCAGGCGCGGTTGTTCGCGTCGACCACGATTCCGTAGGGACGCCGGCCGCGGCCCTCGACCGGGACGAGTTCGACGCTTCCGGTCTCCGTGCCCAGCTTGCCGACGAAGCTGCCGCCCTGCACCGAGAACCAGATGTCGCCGTTGTGGTCGAAGGTGAGCGTGTGCGGATCCCGAGCGTCCGGGGTCGGCATCGGGAACTTCTCGATCTCCCCCGATTCCGGATCGAGGCGGCCGATGTGCATGGCGCGGTTGCCCGCGTACCACACGAACCCGTCGTCGTCGACGATCAGGTTGTGCGGGCCCGTGCCCGGGTCGAGCTCGTAGCGCCGGAAGTTCCCCGTCGCCGGGTCGAGGTAGGCCAGGTAGTCCCCCCGCTGCCCGACGAACCAGACCCGCCCCTGGCCGTCGACGTAGGGGTCGCGCGGCCGGGTGTTCTCCCACGGGACCACCCACTCGGTGATCTCGATATCCTCGCCGGCGGCCGAGCCCGCGCCGAGGGTGCCGAGCCCGCCGACGGCGACGACCACGGCGAGCAGCGCTGCCGTTCCGTTTCTCATCGCGCACCTCAACTTGGATTGCCGGGCGTCCCGAGCGACCCCGGCCTGTCGATCCCGATGCGATACCGCTCATGCCGGCCACCCGGCCGGGGCGGCGGCGCCTCCGAGCGGGAGACGCCACGCCGGCGGCGCGTTTCCCCGGGCGCCGGCTCCACCGTATCATGCACGCGCGGTGTCCCGGTCCGGGAACCGTCGCCTGCGGCTCCGATTCCGGCCGATCCATGCCTGCGGGAGTCCGCGCCGTTCTTCGGCGCAGTCTCCCTGTGCGGGGGAGAGAATGATGCGGAACAACCGTCACCCGGCGCGTCCCATCGTGACGCTCGCGGTCCTGGTCGCCTGCGCGGCCCTCGCCCCGGCCGACGCGCTTGCCCAGCGCGAGGCGCGGGACGACGAGTACGCGGTCAACGACCCGCGCGTCCAGCATCGCACGTACGTGATGGAGGAGACGGGCGAGACCATCCCGTACGCGCTCTTCGTGCCATCCGGCTACGACCCCGCGCGGCCAGCGCCGCTACTGGTCTCGCTGCACGGCGCCGGGCGGCAGTACGACTGGCTGATGAACTACGCCGGGCTCCTCGATCAGGCCGAGCACCACGGGTACGTGGTGGTGACGCCGCTCGGCTACACGCGGCGCGGCGGGTACGGCTACCGCGGCGACTCGGAACAGGACCGGCGGGCCGAGCAGGACGTCATGCACGTCTTCGATCTCGTCACCGGCGAGCTGGTCATCGACGAGAGCCGCATCTATCTCTGGGGGCACTCCATGGGCGGCGCCGGCACGTACTACCTCGCCAGCCGCTACCCGGACATCTGGGCGGGGCTGGCCGCCGTGGCCGGTGGCAGCATGACCGCCGACTACGTCGACGCGGACGCCATCCGGCACCTCCCGTTCCTCGTGATTCAGGGCTCCGAGGACCGGGTCGTCCCCGCCGCCCGGGCGCGCGAGTCGGTGGCGAAGATGCGCGAGCTCGGGATGCAGCATCTCTACATCGAGGTCCCGGGCGGCGACCACTCGCTGTTCATCTCGCGGAATCCCGAGATGGTCGAGCACCTGTTCTCGTTCTTCAACCTCGTCTCGAAGAGGACGCAGGCCGGCGCGCCGTAGCGGGTTGAGCCGTGAGGTTCGCACGGGCTCGCCTCGCCGCCTCGGACGTCAGTGGGTCATCGCGTAGACCAGGACGTTGATCCCCAGCGAGTAGCCGTCGGGCGCGAACGACTCGAAGAAGCGCGGGTCGTCCCGCTCGCGCTCCCAGGCGTCCTGGATGTCGGTGTTGTGGGTCATCGCCACCAGGATGCGCCCGCGCTCGTCGAAGATCACGCGGAAGTGCGGTTCCGCGCTGTCGGCGCCGCGTTCCGACGTGCGCCCCCCGGAGCGCCGCCAGAAACCGATGTTGGCGATCTGCGGCACCTCCCAGATGTGAAACACGGTCTGGAACAGTTCGTGCTCGATCGGCAGATCCACGATCGGGTACTGCCCGGCCGGCAACACCTTCCGGATCTGGCTGACCCACTGCGCCCACTCCCAGCTTCCCCAGAAGTCGTCGACCCACAGGAAGCCGCCCTTCAGCAGGTACTCGCGCAGGCGCCCCGCTTCCTCGTGGGAGAGCGCCATCGACCCGACCGCCGAGGCGATGATGAACGGGCAGCCGAACAGCGTGTCGTCGGTGACCGGGACCACCCAGTGGATAGGCTCGTCGTCGGCGTCGAAGTTGACGTCGGTGGTCGACATCTCCGACAGCCGAATCATGAAGTTGATGTCGGCGAAGGGGTAGTCGGTCGACCAGCGGCCCATGCCGCGCCCGACGTACTCGCTGGAATACATGAGCCGGCAGAACGAGAAGCCGGGGTCGCGCTGCTCCGGGGGGCGGAAGCGGGGCGGATGGCGTGATCGCCAGCCCCACTGGGCGAACGCGGCCCCCGCGACGAGGGCCAGGATCAAGGTGAGCGCCGCCGCCGCGACGGCCGGCCTTCTCATCAGGCCATTCTGCCACAGCACGGCGCGCCCCCGGGTCGGAGTCGGGGCCTCCAGACGCGAGCGCGGCCACCGCAGCCGCTCCAGGGCTGGCTCGCGGGGCGGCGTTCGGGTATAACGTGCGGCATGCTGCTGCGCACCCTCGTCGTTGCATCCTGCGGCTTGGCGCTGTCGCTCGCCGCGGTCGCGGCACAGGCACAGGTGGGCGGCAATCTGGCCGCCGGACCGCCGCTCGACATCCACCTGGAGATTGCGACGGGCGCGGACGGCCCGATGCTCTCGACCACCGGGCTCGACCTGGTCACGGGCGAGTACTACCGCCTGAACGTCACGAGCGACGGCACCGAGCCGTGGCGTCTCGAGGTCGACGAGCTGCTGCGCAACTCGCACCTGCGCCTCGTCACCATCAACGGGATCGAGGTGCACCTGCAGGCGCTGGCGTTCCGCGCCCTCGAGTTCGACGTCGGCGGTACGGTCCAGTTCAGCTTCACGCCGATCCGCACCGGCACCTTCGAGTTCACCGTCGGCGACGTCCCCTCGGTCCGCCGGCGGCGCGCGGACGGCGGGCGGACCGTGGCCGGGGTCTTTGCCGTCCGGTAGCCGCTCCGCGACGCGGGAGAGCGGGGCGCGGCGAGACGCGCGTCCGGGCGGGTCAGACCGACATCACGCGGTACTGGAGCGGCGGGTCGCTCTGCTCCGCCTCCTTCAGCGCCTCGCCCACCAGGTGATGGTGGGGGGAGAGGTGGCAGACCGGATCGGTGGCCCCGGCGTCGCCGGTCATCAGGAAGGCCTGGCAGCGGCAGCCGCCGAAGTCGACTTCGCGGCGGTCGCAGCTCCGGCACGGCTCCGGCAGCCAGTCGGTGCCGCGGAAGCGCTGGAACACCGGGGCGTCGGTCCAGATCTCCTGGAGCGATTGGTCGCGGACGTTCGGGAACTCGAGGCCCGTGATCTCGCGCGCGGTCTGGCAGGGGAGCACGGCGCCGTCCGGGGCGACGTTCATGAAGACGTTGCCCCAGCCCTGCAGGCACGCCTTCGGCAACTCCTGGTAGTAGTCCGGCAGCACGTGCAGGATGTCGAGCCGGGCCGCCTCGCCGGCGCGGGCGCGCTCGACGACGGCCTGGGCGTGCTCGAACTGCGCGCGCGTCGGCATCAGGGCGGCGCGGTTCCGGAACGCCCACCCCGTGTACTGGGTGTTGGCGAGCTCCAGCCGATCTACGTTCCACTCGAGCGCGATCCGGATCACGTCCTCGATCCGGTCGAGGTTCTGGCGGTGGAGGACGACGTTGAGCGTCACCGGGAAGCCGCGTTCCTTCGCGCCGCGGACCGCCTCCCGCTTGCGGTCGAACGAGCGGGTGCCGGCGAGCCGGTCGTTGGAGTCCGGGTCGGTGTCGAGCAGGCTGACCTGCAGGTGGTCGAGCCCCGCCTCGCGCAGGCGGTCGAGCGTCGTGCCGTCGACCACGGTGGCGCCGGTGCTCATGTTCGAGTAGAGCTCGAGACGGCGCGCCTCGCGGACGAGGTCGTAGATGTCGCGGCGGACGAGCGGCTCGCCGCCCGAGAAGTGGATCTGCACGACGCCGAGCTCGGACGCCTCGCCGAGCACGCGGATCCAGGTCTCGGTGTCGAGCTCCTGCCGGTAGCGGCCGAGCTCGAGCGGATTGCTGCAGTACGGGCACTGCAGGGGACACCGGTACGTCAGCTCGGCCAGCAGCGCGAGCGGCCTATTCAGCGTCGTCACGGAGCAGTCCCCTTTCGACCAGGTGTCGCAGGCAGCCCTGCACGTCGTCCGACAGCTCGGAGGCCGGGATCGGCTCCTTGAGCTTGGCGACGAGCGCCGCGATCAGCTCGTCCGTCGGCCGGCCGTCGCAGAGCTGCACGATGGCGGCGGCCGAGTCGTTGAGGACGATCATCCCCTCCGGAAAGACGAGCTGGTGCTGATCGCGCAGCTTGTCCCACCGGTAGCGCGCGTGCGCGGCCAGCACGGGCCGCCGAATGACGCGGTCCTCGCTCATTGCCGGTGCGGGCCGCGGCGCAACGTGGCGCCCGGCCGCTCCCGCCCGCATCATACAACGGCATCGACGGCGCGCTGGGGTGATGGCGGTCGAGGCGGATCGGCGCCGGGCGGAGCCGGGGACCGCCCGGGGGCCGTGGTAAGCTCCCGTCAGGCTGCCTCGGCTCGGCGGCCGGGCCTCGAGGCGCGCCGCCGACGGCTCGCGCGCCGCGGCGCCGTCCATCGCCAAGATGCACGTACACGTCCTCGGGTCGGGCGCCGGCGGGGGTTTCCCGCAGTGGAACTGCAACTGCAGCAACTGCCGCCGCCTGCGGGACGGCACCCTGAACGGGACGGCGCGCACCCAGTCGTCCATCACGGTCAGCGCCAACGGCGCGGACTGGGTGCTGTTCAACGCGTCGCCCGACATCCGCGAGCAGTTGGCGTCGTTCGCGCCGCTGCAGCCGGGGCGCGCCGTGCGCGACACCGGCATCTGTGCGATCGTCGTCGTCGACGCGCAGATCGACCACACGACCGGGCTGCTGCTGCTCCGCGAGCACACCGAGCCCTGGGACGTCTACTGTACCCGGGCCGTGCACGAGGACCTGACCACCGGCTACCCCGTGTTCAACATCCTCGGTCACTTCCAGGGCGTGCGGTGGCACGAGGTGCCGACGGACGAGACCTCGTTCACGATTCCGCGGGCGGAGGGGCTGCGGTTCACGGCGGTCCCGCTCCGCAGCGAGGCCCCGCCCTACTCGCCCCGCCGTCACCGCACCGTGCCGGGCGACAACGTCGGCGTGCGCATCGAGGACGTGCGGAACGGGAAGAACCTCTTCTATGCGCCCGGCCTCGGCGAGGTCGAGCCTCACGTGCTGCGCTACTTCGAGGCCGCCGATTGCGTGCTGGTGGACGGCACCGTCTGGACCGACAACGAGTTGGCTCGCGAAGGCATCAGCGACAAGCGGGCGCAGGAGATGGGGCACCTGAACCAGTCGGGAGAGGGGGGCCTGGTCGGCGTGCTCCGGCCGCTCGCCTGTCCTCGCAAGATCCTGATCCACATCAACAACACCAACCCTATCCTCGACGAGGACTCGCCCGAGCGCGCCGCGCTGCGCGAGGCCGGCATCGAGGTCGCGCACGACGGGATGGACATCACCCTCTGAACATGATGACCGACCAGGCCAGGGCGCCATGGACGCGGCAGGAGTTCGAGCGCAAGCTGCGCGAGAAGGAGAAGTTCTACCACGTCAACCACGAGTTCCATCTCCTGATGAACTCGGGCAAGCTCGACCAGGACGCCATCCAGGGTTGGGTGGCGAACCGCTTCTACTACCAGATCGCCATTCCCGTGAAGGACGCCGCCATCCTGTCCAACTGCTGGGACCGGGACGTTCGCCGGGAGTGGATCAAGCGCATCCTGGACCACGACGGGGCCGCCGGCACGGAGGGGGGCATCGAGGCGTGGCTGCAGCTCGGCGAGGCGGTCGAGCTGACGCGCGACGAGCTCTGGTCGCTCCGGCGCCTGCTTCCCGGGGTCCGGTTCGCCATCGACGCCTACGTGAACTTCGCGCGGCAGCAGCCGTGGGAGGTCGCGGCCAGTTCCTCCCTGACGGAGCTCTTCGCGCCGACCATCCACCAGGCGCGGCTCGACAACTGGCCGCGGCACTACCCGTGGATCGGCGAGCAGGGCTACCGGTACTTCCGCCAGCGCCTGACCGAGGCGCGGCGGGACGTCGCCTACGGGCTGAACCTGACGCTCGACTACTACACGACGCGCGAGCAGCAGGAGCGGATGCTCGAGGTGCTGCAGTTCAAGCTCGATGTCCTCTGGACGATGCTCGACTGCATGTGGATGGCCTACGTCGAGAAGAAGCCCCCCTACCACAACGTGACCTGAGGCCGGCGATCGGGCTCCGTTGCGGCGGCGCCCCGGTTGGCGGCACCGGCGAGCGGGCTCCGTGCGGCGGCGCCCGGTTGGCGGCACCGGCGATCGGGCTCCGTTGCGGCGGCGCCCGACGGATTCGATGTCCGGGCTCCGGCGAGCGGTCGTGGCGTGCGGGGTGGGGCGTGGGCGTACACAAAAAAGCAGGCAACGACGACCCCGATGGTGCATGCCAGCGGGGCCGCCGGCCTACTGAACTGGTACGCGAATGGAGTTCGCGTTAGCGGGCGTTGACGTAGTACGTCACTTCCATCGCGAGGACGATCTCTTTGATCTCGGGCTTGGTCCAGGTCATTGGTGACTCCTTCGTCGGTGAATGGACGACCACGTTGCTCGAAGTGCGGACTATACCACCGCGGTCAAGGCCTTGCAAGCCCCCAACGCGAGAAAATTACGCGCGCCGGTTGCGCCAGCCGCCCTGGCGGAAAAGTCTTTGCATCAGAACGAGTTGCAGCACCGGCGCCACGACCCAGGCGACCAGCGCGCCCTCTGGCTCCCACCCCAGAACCACGAACAGCACGACCGTCAGACTCAGCAGCACCCCCCACTGCGTCACGACGGTGTAGCCGAGGATCGGACGCGTCGCTCCCGCCCCGGTCAGCGCCCCCTGCGTGCCGATGCTCAGCGAGCTGAAGAGTTGGGCGACCGCGAACCAGCGGATGACGGTGGCGCCCAGGGCCGCCACCTCCGGGTCGGCGAGGAACAGCTCCGCCAGGGGGCGCGCGGCCAGGATCGACACACCCGTAACGGTGGCCATGATCGCCGCGAGCAGGAGGACGCTCCGGTTGCCGAGAGTCTCGGCCCGGTCGGGATCGCCGGCCCCGACCGCCTGCCCGACCAGCGTCGCCGCGGCCACCTGGAACGCGAGGGCCGGGAGCACGGCGATGAGGCGCACCTGCAGCCCGACCCCGACCGCGGCGTGCAGCGCCGCCCCCGACACCCCGGCGCCGAGCATCCCGACGAAGACCACGCGGGCTCCGTTCCGCATCACCCCGGCCAGGGCGGGCCACGCCCCGACGCGCAGCATTCGCCGCAGGAGCGGCCCGTCGAGGTCCAGCCACGGGCGCAACCGGAGCCGCACGCCGCCCGCGCCCCGGCCGAGCAGCACGAGGTAGGCGGCCGTCCCGACCACGCGTGCCCCGACGGTGCCGAGCGCCGCGCCGGCGACGCCGTACGCCGGAACGGGGCCGGCCCCGTAGATGCAGACGTAGTTCAGAGCCACGTTGAGCACGCTCATGACGCTGACGAGCTTCAGGGGGGTCCGCGGATCGCCGGCCCCGCGGAAGACCGCCGCCGAAACCAGATTCGCCCACAGGAACACGGTACCCAGGAAGTAGATGCGGAGGTAGGGGACGCCGTGCCCCAGCGTCTCGGGGCTCGCCTGCATCAGGGCCAGCAGCGGACCGCTCGCGGCGTACCCCAGCAGGGTCACCGGAACCCCGAGCAGAACCACCAGGCGCAGGCTCTGGCGGATCGCGCCGTCGACCTGACGGCTGTCTTTCGCCCCCATCCCCTGGCTTACCAGCGCGATGACGCCGGTCGAGACCGCCAGCGCCGCCGCCTCGATCAGGAACGTGATCTGCCGGTTGAGGCCGATGGCCGCGCTGGCGTCGCTCCCGAGCCCGCGCACCATCAGGAAGTCGGCGGCGCCCAGGCTGAGCTCCAGCAGGCTGTAGACGACGGTCGGCCAAGCGAGCGCCCAGATGCGCCGGAACGAATCGCGATCCGTCGCGCCGGGAGCCGCCGCGTTCGGGTTGGTCACTGATCAGCCGGGCGTCGCGTGGCCTTCCGGGGACCGGCTGGGGCCAGGCTGCGCCCCAGTGTAGACTGGCCCGCGCCAATGTCTCCCGCCGCCCGCTCCTCGAGCGACTTGGCGGTACGCTCGGCGGCCGAGCCGCCGGAACGCTCTGCCGCCGACCCTGCGGGGGCCCTGGCGGCCGTTCCGCCGTCGCCCGCCGCGCTTGCGCTGGCCGCCGGCGCCGCCGCCCGTTACGGCGACGCGGCAATCGCGTTGCTCGCCGACCTCGTCGCCTTCCGGACCGTCGCCGCGCCGCCGGTGCCCAACGTCGACCAGCCCGAGTTCCAACGGCTCAAGGCGTACCTGGCCGGCCGGGCAGGAGACCTGGGGCTCGACTACACCGATCACGGCGCCGCGGTCGTCATCGGGCTCGGATCGGCGCCGGATCGCCTCGGCCTGCTGACGCACGCCGACGTTCAGCCGGCCGACCCGGTCCGCTGGGGCGGCGACCCTTTCCGCCTCGACACCGTCACGGAACCGGGCCGGCTCATCGGCCGCGGCGTGGAGGACGACAAGGCGTCGATCGCGACGGCGCTCTACGCCATGCGCGCGCTCGCCGAGCGGAGGCCGGCACGGGGCCGGCGCGTCGAGCTCATCGTCTCGATGACGGAGGAATCCGACTGGACCCCGTTCCGGAAGTTCCTGCGCACGTGGCGGCCCCCGCCGCTCAACGTGGCGCTCGACGGCGAGTACCCCGTCGTGACCGCCGAGAAGGGCACCGGCTCGATCCGCCTGACGCTGTCGCCCGAGCCGGACCGGGACGAGGGCGGCGGCAGGGAGCCCCGCATCGCGTCCATCCGCGGCGGCGCCTTCCGGACGCAGATCCCCGGGGAGGCCGAGGCGCTCATCGAGCGGGCCGGGCCCGACCTGGCGCCGCGGCTGCGGGCGGCGATCGACCCCGCGTGGGACGTGACGTTCGATTTCGAGGCGGACGGCGTCCGCGGCCGGGGCGGCCCCGGCCGCAGACGGTTGCTCGTGCGCGCACACGGGCTGGCGGCGCACTCTTCGATGCCGCGCGAGGGCCGGAACGCCATCACGCACCTCGCCGCCCTGCTCGGCACGCACGCGTGGCCACCGACCCCGGGCGGCCTGATGGTCGCCCTGATCAACGACCTGGTCGGTACCGGCGACCACGCGGAGCGCTTCGGCGACCTGGCGCACGCGCACGACTTCATGGGGCCGCTCACGCTGGCGTTGACGACGCTCGATGCGGGGCCGGACGGAGAGCTCACAGCCGGGCTGAACGTCCGCCGCCCCATCGGGCGCAGCCGCGCCGAGGTCGAGGCGGCAATCCGGGCGGCACTCGACGGCTGGCGGGCGCGCACCGGCGCCCGGCTGGACGCCGCCGTACAGATCGGCGAGCCGTACTACGTCGAGTCGGCTCCGCACGTCCCGATCCTGCTGGGGGTGTTCCGGCACTTCACCGGGCACCCCGACGCCGGTCCGATCGCGGTCGGCGGCGGGACGCAGGCGCGGCTGCTGCCGAACGGCGTCAACTTCGGCCCGTCGATGCCCGGCGCGGTCTACACCGGTCACAGCGACCACGAGTTCATGACCGCCGACCAGCTCCGCCTCAACCTGACGATGTGCACCGCGGCGCTCGCCGAGATCGCCCGCCCTTGACGGGCGCGATGGGAGCCTGCGCGGGAGCCATGTTGCCTCGTCGCGGGTTCTGCGGCGCAGACTCCTGGCCGGCTGACGCCGGCGGCTCCCGGGACGTCGATCGAGGCCCGGGCGGCGGCCGATACGGGCGAGCGCGCCGGCGCGGCGGACGCTCGTCTCGATGTGGTGCTCGCGGTACTGCTCGCGGTCTGTCCGGAGCGCTTCAGTCGATGCCGGCGAGACGCTTGGCGTAGCGGATGCTCGGCTCGATGTCGTGCTGCCGCCAGATGGTCATCTTCTCCGCCTCGATGCTCCCCTCGGCGTGCACCGCGAGCACCGCCTGGTAGCCCGCGAAGTCGCTGGCGGTGAGCTCGGCGATGAGGTTCATCAGCCGCAGCCGATCCACGGCCCCGGCCTTCGCGGCCCCGAAGTAGCGGTCGATCAGCTCCCGCAGTCGGGTGTCGGCGAGGTCCTCCTCGCTCGGGCCCGTGACCAGGAGGCCTCCGGCGATGTCCTGCACCCACGCCAGCGCCTGGTGGTAGCCGGTGGCGAAGTGGAGCTTGGCGATGTTGATGAGCTCCGCGTTGGGGACCGCGATGCCGCCCACGACCTTCGACTCGCGCGCCGCCTCGCGGGTCATGCCGCGGCAGATCTGCGCGTAGCTGATGAGCTTCGCCAGCTTGTCGCGGACGTGCCCGGCGGAGAGGACGCCGTTGTAGTCGGCCATCAGGTGCGCGGCGCCGACGAAGAGGTCGACCAGCGGCAGCTTGTAGCTGACGGCCGTGAAGCGGTGGAACTCGACGAAGGTCTTCGCCAGCGGCCCCGCGGCATCGACCTCCCCGTTCAGGAAGACGCGGTCCCAGGGCACCTTGACGTCCTCGAAGACCGTCAGCGTCTCCATCATCTTGTGGCGCGAGCTGACCGGCTGCTCGAACGCCGTGCCCTTGCGGCCCCCGTAGCCGCTGGCCAGCATCGTCAGTCCCGGCGCGTTGGCCGGCACGGCGCACGCCACCGCGTAGGCCTCCTCGCCCGGCTTCAGGTTGCGGGTCGGCAGGACGATGATCTCGTGGGCGTTGGTCGAGACCGACGTGTGGACCTTGGCGCCCCGGAGCGTGATGCCCGCCTCGTCCTCGCCGACCACCCGGACGTAGTAGTCGGGATGGTCCTGCTCGGCCGGCCCCCGGCTCCGGTCGCCCTTGACGTCGGTCTGCGCCACGGCGACGGCGAGGTCGCGATCACGGCAGTACGCGTGGAACCGCTCCACGCGGGGGAGGTACGCCGTGCCCCGGGTCCGGTCGAGGTGCTCGGCCATCAGGCGCAGGGCGAACAGGGCGTCGGACCCGATCTCCTTGATCAGGACGACGAGGGTGCCGCCGAGGGCGGTGGCCCGCTCGATCAGGGCGCTCCGCCGCAGCAGATCGTCGGCGCTCCGCGGGATGTGGTAATAGCGCGAGTAAGGACCCTCGGGGCCGTCGACGACCGCGAGCGAGCGCTCCGCCGCGTCGTCCGCCATCTGGTAGTCGATGGTGGCGTGCTCGACCGCGATGCCGATGACGGGGTGGGTGGTGACGTCGTCCACCCGCTCCCCCCGGTAGTAGACCGTCCGTCCGTCGCGGAGGCTCGCCGTGTAGTCCGCCGCCGTCATCAACGCCATCTGCCCGCTCCTCCCCGGTGGGGCCGCCTCTGCGCGGCCGGTTCCGTGCCATGGTCGCACTCCCGGCGGCCAAAAAGCCAGATGACGGAAACTGATATGCTTGGCCGTCCGCCGGGGCGACGTGCCTTTCGCCCGCGCCCCCCGGGAGTCGAAATCGCCAATGACTGTCGAAGCCAAACCGACGATCGACCGTGACCACGCCAACGAGGTCGTGCAGCGTTTCCAGAGCGAGTCGACCAAGTGGCTCTACGGCCTGGACAACGCGGCCCGCATCCTGTCGTGGGCGTTCTTCACGCTGCTGCCCTACACGGACAAGCTGAGCCAGGGGAAGCTGCTGCGCCAGCCGCACGTGATGTTCCGCGGCCCGACGGGCACCGGGAAGACCGACCTCGTCAGCGCCTGCGCGATGGCCATCGACGCCAAGTTCGAGCGTATCCAGGGGCTGCCGACCTACATGCCCGAGGACATCCTCGGCTACGAGACGATCGTCGAGGAGGTCGACGGCACGCGCAGGATCCACTTCAAGCCGGGCAAGCTGATGGCCCACATCGTCCTGATCGATGAGGACAACCGGCTGTCGGGCAAGACGAAGGCGGCGGTGCTCGAGGGGATGGAGGAGAGCTCCGCCACCCTCAGCTCGGACTACGGCAACCTGGCCGAGGGGAAGATGCTGCCGCTCTTCCCGCTCTCGGGTGACTTCAACGACATCGAGGGCCCCCGCTTCTTCATGGTGATCTGCACGGAGAACATCTTCGGGGAGGAGGAGGGGACGTTCGCGAACCCGGTGGCGCAGCTCGACCGCACGACGCTCTCCATCAACATGATGGATCCGGAGCTCGAAGAGGACGAGCTGAACATCACCGCCCGCAACGTGGTCGGCAAGAAGGTCGAGAAGCTGACCAACCTGTACGAGGTGCTCGACATCGCGCAGTACATCTTCGACAACGTGTCGATGTCCGAGTACGCGCAGCAGTACAAGGTGCGGCTGATCCGCAACACCCGCCCGCACCGGGTCCAGGGCCGCGCCGCCCGGACCGTCAAGGAGTACATCAGGGTCGGCGTCTCGCCGCGGGTGCACTTCCACCTCGAGGCGGTCGCCCGGACGTTCGCCTTCTTCAACGGCGACATGGTCATCACGCCCGACCACATCAAGGCGGTCGCCGAGCCCGTCCTCGCGCACCGCCTGGTGCTCCGGGAGGGCATGGAGTTCTCGGTCGTCAAGGAGGACCTCCTGAACCGGATCGTTCAGGAGATGGAGGTCCCTCCGTGGAAGTAGAGGATGTCTTCGCGCGCTTCCGAGACATCAAGCACGGCATCAAGACCCGGAAGAAGTCGACCAGCATCCACTACGGCGAGCACAAGAGCGGCTTCAAGGGGGCCGGGTACGACATCGTCGGCGTCGACCAGTGGCGGCCCGGCCAGCCACTGAAGGACATCGCGTGGACCCTCAGCCTGCGGACGTTCCCCGAGAAACTCTTCCGCATCGAGCGGATGGAGCCGAAGGAGCTCCGCACGCTCGTCTGCGTCGATCTGTCGACGTCGACCCTGTTCCAGCTCTCGCAGGCCTCGAACAAGGCGCTGCTGATGCTCGACCTGATCGGCAACATCGGCCTGACGCGGGCCAACGTCCGCGATCCGGTCGGCCTGCTCGGTTTCTCGGACCGGATCGAGCTGTTCGTGAAGCCGAAGCTCGGCACCTCGCAGGTCTTCTACATCGCCAAGCAGATCTTCGAGAAGATCGAGCTCGCGCGCGAGTTCCCGCAGAAACGGGCCGCCGACTTCTCCCTGCCGCTCCTGTTCATGGCCTCACGCCTGAAGATGCGGCACTCCGTCATCTTCATCTCGGACGTGGTCGACCTGGTCAACGACAACGCCGCCATCGACTTCAAGCTGCTGCGCCTGGTGGCGGCCAAGCACGATATGATGATGCTCATTCTGGACGACCCCGACGAGTTCCGGCTCCGCAGCCGGCTCGGGTACATCCGGATCTCGGACATGGAGACGGGCAAGCAGACCGTGATTTCCGCGCGCAAGGCCGGCGCGATCCGCCGCGATATCGAGGAGCGGCGGGCCGTCCTGCAGAGCCGGCTGAAGCACGAGAGCGGCGTCGATTCGGTCGTGCTGACGCCGGAGAATCAGGCGGAGGAGCTGCCGCGCTTCCTGATCGCGCGAACGGCGCGGTGAGGCGGACCTCCCGGCGGCGGACGACCGGCAGGCGAATGATGATGAGACAGATGCTCGTGTCGGCAGTAGCGGTCGGCGTGCTGATGGGCGGCGCGGCGGCGTCGGCGGGAGCCCAGGATGCGGGCGCGTCCCCGGTCCGGGTCGAGACGCTGGAGATCGAGCCCACCGTCGTCAAGACGGGGGACGTCATCACGCAGGTCTATCGGGTCCGCTTTCCGGACCTGATCGCCCAGGGGCGCGAGATCATCATCCTCGAGGACCGCATGGTCCCCGAGAACCTGCCGATCCATCCGTTCGAGGCGGTCTCGCTCGAGATCCGCAAGCGGCAGCTCGGCGACGAGCACATCTGGGATTTCGCGTACGGCATGCGGCTCATCGCGCCGGAGAAGGCGGTCTATGTCGTACCGTCGTTCGGCTTCTACTACCTGGTGCGCGACCTGGGGGAGGACATCGAGGACGCCGAGATCCAGCAAGTCGACGGCGGGCAGGGGCTGGTCCGGTACGTGACCACAATGAACGACCTGCCGATCCTCGACATCCGCGACACCATCGAGCTCGGCGAGTTCGGCGGACAGGCGATCATCTTCCGCGCGCTGGCGTGGGCCGTGGCGCCGCTGCCGTTGCTCCTCTGGCTGGTGTTCCTGGTCCGGTTGGCGCGCAAGCCGAAGGTCGTCTCCCTGGATGCGGCGCGCGAGGCCGAGGAGCTCGATCGGATCGAGTCCCAGATTCCGGTGCCGCCCTCGATCTGGGAGGCGCGGCGGACCCTTCGCGGGCAGTTGCGTTCACTGGCCGGTGCGGCGAACGGCGGGGGCGCCGCCGCGGTCAGCGAGCTCGTCATCTCGGCCCGCGACTACCTCCGCGCCGAGCTGCCCGACATCAACTCGGGCGACACCGCGCGGGACATCAAGGCGCACGTCGACGGCTTGAAGGCCGGCGCCCGCAAGGAGGCGCTCTCCACGCTGGCGTCGCGGCTGGTCATTTATCAGGACGGGCTCGAGCGGGGCGACGTCGCGATCGAGAACCCGGCCCGGGAGGTCGCCGCCCTCGACGCGTCACTCACCGCGCTGCGCCCCCATATCCGGCTGTGGCGCGGGATGCTGGCGTTCGTCGGGCGCTGAAGCTGCCATGCTGTTGAACTGGTCCGAGTTCGTCGCGTTTGTGACGGGCAGCGTCGACGAGCTGCTCGGGACGGAGCTGGCGCAGGTCCGCTACGGCGACGTCGGGATGGCCTTCGCCCTGACCACGCTGGTCGCGGTCGCGGCCGTGGCGACGATCGTGCGGCTCGCCGCGCGGCGCCGCCGGTACAGCCGGCAGCACTCGGGCCATGCCATCGCTCCCAGGTTCCGCAAGCGGCTCTGGATTCGGGCCGCCCACACGATGCCGAAGGTGCTGGTGGCGGGGGCGCTGGCGCTCGTCATCTTCGCCGCCGCCGACCCGTTCCTGACCGCCACCGAGGAGGTGAGCGGCTTCGTCGAGTCGCGCGTGCGCGTCGACCTCGTCGATACATCGGGATCGATGGCGTGGGAGTTCCCCGACACCGGCAAGTCGAAGGCCGAGATCGCGCGCGACGCGCACCTCCGCTTCCTCGACATGCGGACCGGCAAGAACGACCGCGTCTCGCTCTGGCTCTTCTCGACCTACCCATACATGGTCGACGATTTCGTCATGGACGACGAGCTGTACTACTTCCAGGTGTGGGACGCTCCGTACGTCATGACGCAACGGCTCGACAAGGCGATGGTGGTTCCGACGGACAAGGTGCGCATCGTGCCTGCCGAGGGCGACACCAACATCATTCGTCCCCTGCAGTCGATCATGAAGCAGTTCGACCAGGACGAGGCGGCGATTGGCGGCGGGACCAACCAGAACCGCGCCGTGCTGATTGTGACCGACGCGGCGGTGGACGAGTTCCCCGACACCGAGTTCGCGGCGCTCGCCCAGCGGAACGTTGTGCCGTACATCATCTACATCAACACGAGCGACGTGCGAACGGCGATGATCGGGCATCCGAGCACGCCGCGCCTGATCGAGATGATCCGGGAGTACGGCGGCGACTACTTCGACGTCACGGACGAGGACAGCCTGACGCGGGCCTACGAGGCGATCGACGAGCGCGAGGCGGTGCGGGTCGAGATGCGCCATCGCGCACTGAAGGTGCCGATCTACTCGCGGTTCCTGCTGATGGCAATGGCGCTGCTGGCGGTGGGGATCCCGCTCGGCTTCGTCACCGAGCTCGTCTGGGGCACGGGGCCCTGATGCTTCCCGAGTTCCTGGCTGGTGATGCGGCGGACCGCCGCTTAGTCGCGTACCGCGACGGGCGGGCCGCCGACCGACGAAAGAGATCGAGATGCGACTGACCGACCTTTTCGACAGAGAGCGCGCCTTCCGGTTCCTCCTCGGCTTCGCATTCTCGCTGCTGTTCCTCGCGGTGGTCGCGATCCCGGCGAGCTCGCTGGCCGGGTTCTACGACAACCTGGACGGGCTCAGCGACAGCGTCGAGCGCGAGGACTTCGAGCGGGCGGAGGCCGAGCTCGGCGACGTGACCGGCTTCTACGAGAGCAGCCGCGCGTGGGGAATGCAGTGGTTCGCCGACGCGTACCTCTTCTCCGACGCGTTCCTGCAGCAGGCTTCGTACAACTACCTGACGGGAAACTTCGAGGCGGTGGTACGCGATCTGGCCGACGAGATCGACGATCCGCGGGCGTCGCACCTCCTCGGCTCGGCGAAGTTCCAGTTGGCGCGCCAGCGCTACCGCGCCATTCCCGACGAGGACGAGAACGGCGAGGCGCGCAAGCTCGGCATCATTCAGGAAGTGCTCGAGGACGTCAACGCCGACTACGAGCGGGCGCTCCGGAGCGACCGCTCGGGCCGCTTCGACTACAAGTGGAACTACGACCTGACGAGCGATCCGGAGGCCGTGCGGCGGGCCCTCGAGCCGTTGCGCGAGATCGAGCCTCCGCAGCTCGAACAGATGCGGGGTGAGGGGACGCCCGTCCGCCGCCGCCGGGGCTAGAGTCGGCGCCGTAGAACGCGCCATTGGAGAACACCTTGCCAGCGCCGATTCCCAACGCGCCCGCCGGGGCGCGCTGACACAGAACGGGATTCGAGAAGGTCGTGCCTACCGCACTGCGCGAGAGCGTCGAGTTCCAGAACCCCGAGTATCTGGCGGTTCTGCCCGTCGCGGGCCTGCTGCTCGCGATCGGACTCCTGGTCTTCGCGCTGCGCCTGCGTCTGCGGCCCCCGCGGACGCACGGCTCGTCCTACCCCCTGCTGGGGCACATCAAGTTCTGGTTCGTGGCCGTCCTCGCCATGGCGGTCCTCGCCGTGGCCGCCGCCCGACCGTTCTGGGTGTTCGGCGGATCGAGCTTCAAGCGGGGAGACGTGGACGTCGTGGTGGCGATCGACGCCTCCGCGTCGATGTGGGTTCAGGACCTCGGCCCGTCGCGGCTGGAGCTCGCCGTCCGCGAGGTGCTCAATCTCTACACGCTGGACATCCTGACGCCCGGCGACCGCGTCGCGCTGTTCGTCTTCGGGACGACCGCGCTGCGGCAGGTCCACATGTCGTCGAACGCGGAACGGTTCATCGAGCAGGTCGGGCAGGTCGGACCGCCGGCGGCGCTCTCGGGAGACGCGTTTCCCTGGGACAGCGACGTGGCCGCCGCGTTCGAGCACATCTACCAGTCGCTCGACAACCAGGACCGCTTCGAGAGCGGCGACGAGGAGTGGCAGCCCGAGGAGCGCTCCGACCGGGTCGTGCTGCTCCTCACCGACGGCGACTTCGCGGCCGACGCCGAGCAGCTCGCACGCCTCGATCAGGCGCTCTCCGAGTTCCGCCGGCGCGGCCTCACGGTCTACCCGGTCGCCATCGGTTCCCGGACGGGCGTCGAGCTTGACATCGTGCTCCAGGACTATGTTCGAGGCGTCGACTACGACGAAACGTTGGAAGCCGACCTCGAGGGCATCCGCACCGCCATCAATACCGACGGGCTCGGCATGCTCGAGACGCGCCTCGGCGGCACCTCGTACATCCTCGACAGCGCCGGCCTTTCCGCCGACAGCTTCCTCCAGAACGCCATCAACTCGCACCGCAGCGTCACGTTCCAGTTGATCCCGGCCGAAGACACGCAGGAGATCTGGCAGTGGGTCGTGACGTTCGCGGTCGTCCTCTTCGTCGTCGCGATGCTCTTCTACTAGCGGCTGCCGGCGGGGAGCGGACTGCTCCTTCGACGTTCTCACCGAGCTACGCGGTTGCCCGCCGCCGGTTCCGCGCCGCCGCGCGGGACTTGAACGCCGTGCTCGAAGGGTTCCCGCTCTCCGGGCGCGGTCCCGACGGCGAGTCGCTGGCGGTGGACGTCGCTTCCGTCGGCGCCGCCCGGCCGGCGAGGGCGGTCGTCGTCTCGTCCGGGCTGCACGGCGTCGAGGGCTTCTTCGGGTCGGCGGTCCAGTTGGCCTGGCTGCAGGGCGTGCGCGCCGGCCGGACCGCGATTCCGCCGGGAACGGCCGTCGTGCTCCTGCACGCCCTCAACCCGTACGGCTTCGCCTGGCGCCGCCGCGCCAACGAGCGGAACGTGGATCTCAACCGGAACTTCCTCGATGCCGGGGAGCCCTACGCCGGGGCGCCGCCCCTCTACGGCCGTGTGCACAGACTGCTGAACCCCGACACCCCGCGGTTGGGCGCCGATCTCTTCCTCGCTCAGGCGGCCTGGGCGGTCTGCCGCCATGGCCTGCCGGCGCTCCGGGCGGCCGTGGCCGAAGGGCAGTACGAACACCCGTCAGGGCTCTTCTTCGGCGGTCGCGGGCCGGAGGCCTCGACCCGCCTTGTCCGGGAGCGCTACTGGGACTGGACGCGGGGCGCCGCCGAAGTCGCGCATCTGGATCTGCACACCGGCCTTGGGCGCCACCTGGACTGTCAGGTGCTGGTCGAACCCGTCCATGCGCCCGAGCTCGGCTTGTACCGGGCGCGCTTCGACCCCGCGCGCGTCGTCTCCGTGGCCGAGGGCGGAGCCTACGCCGCCCGCGGCGTGATGGGGGCGTGGCTGGGCCGTCACGCGGAGGGTCGCCGCTACCGGTTCGCCTGTGTCGAGATCGGGACGTATGCGTCCCTGTGCGTGCTCCGCGCCCTGCGGGCCGAGAACCGTGCCCACCAGTTCTCGACGCCGGGTTCCGGTCCGTACCAGCGCCCGAAGCGCGAGCTGGTCGAGTGCTTCTGTCCGGCGAGCCGGCGCTGGCGCCGCGCGTCGGTCGGGCGAGCGCTGGAGGTCATCGAGCAGGCCGTTGCCGAGCGCTGACCGTCTCTCGCCCCAGGTGATTTACTCACTCCCGCACGCGGATCCGCGATTCTTCCACGATCCAGAGTTGTCCGTCGAGCCGCGACCCACCCAGCGATCGAAGAAACCGCGTCCCAAGCTCCAGCGTGTGATCCCGCGCCTGATTGTCGAGTCGGAACACCACTATCCCTGCGTAAGCAGCGGGAGGATACGTTCGAATGTCTGAGAAGTCCGTGTCGAAAGTCACGATCGCGCGGCGCTCGCGACCGCACGCCGCGGCAAGATGGTGATCCGACGCCCCACCGAGATCCTCGTCGAGAACGGTCACTGCGTCGTGTCCGGCCTGTCGAAACAGCGCCGCCAATTTCAGCCGGAAGATTCTCGTCCAGCTTGAACCGCATGCCGGTCACCTCGCCAGCGGCAGCACCCGTTCTTTCGCCAGCTCGGCCGCGTAGCGCACCGCCGCCTGGATGGAGTCGCGATTAACGGAAGGGTAGCTTCTGGCGATCTGCTCGGGGCTCAGGCCGTCAGCAACGTTGTCCAGAATCGCGGTGACGAGCACGCGCGTGTTGGTGATGCACGCACGTCCGTGGCAAATCGTCGGATCGACGGTGATGTGGTCTCGCCAGTTCATGACGCTCCTCCGTCCGGTGGCGGTCTGTTCCCGGGTCGACACGAGCACGAGCCGAGCACTGCACCAGCACCGGCAATTGTGACCCGCGCGAACGGCGGCGGGCGGTGCGGCCCGCGCATCGGTTGGGCGATCTGCCGGCGCAGGCTGGCGAAGTAGGCGTGGTCCGCCGTCCGCGTCTACAACGGTTGCGGAACGGCCGCGGAACGCTATGCGTCCGCCGGCCGCCACACGTCCGCCGGAGGCAACGTGTCCGCGATCTCCGGGACGTCGCCGCTCGCGATCAGCTCCGGCTCGGTCGCGGCCCGGATCTCGTCGACGCTGACGCCGGGGGCTCGTTCCAGGAGGTGCAGGCCGTCCGGCTGGATCTCGATGACGGCGAGCGACGTGACGATGGTGTCGACGACGCCCTTGCCGGTCAGCGGCAGGCTGCACTCGTTGAGGATCTTCTTGTCGCCCCGCTTGGACACGTGATCCATCACGATCAGCACCCGCCTGGCGCCGGAGACGAGGTCCATGGCGCCGCCGGGGCCCTTGACCATTGCGCCGGGAATCATCCAGTTGGCGAGGTCGCCGGTCGCCGAGACCTGCATGGCGCCGAGGATGGCCAGATCGATGTGGCCGCCGCGGATCATGGCGAAGCTCTGGGCGCTGCTGAAGTAGCTGGCCCCGGGGACCGCGGTGACGGTCTCCTTGCCGGCGTTGATCAGGTCGGCGTCGATCTCGTCCTCCGTCGGGTAGGGCCCGATGCCGAGCAGGCCGTTCTCGCTCTGCAGCATGATGCGCACGTCGCGGGGGATGAAGCTGGCGCAGAGCGTCGGGATGCCGATCCCGAGATTGACGTAGTGGCCGTCCTTCATTTCGCGGGCGGCGCGGCGGGCCATCTGCTCTCGGTTCAGGGCCACGGGAGTCTCCTGTGTCCGGCTGGCCCGGACTACGCAGGTCGCGTCTTGCGGCGCTCGATGACCTTCTCCGGGTTCTCGCCGACGACGATGCGATCGACGTAGACGGCCGGGGTGTGGACGAGGTGCGGGTCGAGCTCGCCCGCGGGCACGATCTCCTCGACCTCGGCGACGGTTACGGCGCCCGCCTCCGCCATCGGCGGATTGAAGTTGCGCGCGGTCATCCGGTAGACGAGGTTCCCGGCCTCATCGGCCTTCCACGCCTTGACGAGCGCAAGGTCGGCATGCAGCGCCGTCTCGAGCACCTGCCAGCGTCCGTCGATCTCCCGCGTCTCCTTGCCCTCGGTGAGCGGCGTGCCGTAGCCGGTGGGCGTGAAGAACGCGCCGATGCCGGCCCCGCCGGCGCGGATGCGCTCGGCCATCGTGCCCTGCGGGTTCAGCTCCACCTCGAGCGAGCCGTCGAGAAACTGGCCCTCGAACGTCTTGTTCTCGCCGACGTAGCTGGCGATCATCTTGCGGATCTGCCGCGTGTCGAGCAGCAACCCGAGGCCGGCCCCGTCGACGCCGGCGTTGTTGCTGATGCAGGTGAGGCCACTGACGCCCGAGTCGCGCAGCGACACGCAGAGGTTCTGCGGGACGCCGCAGAGACCGAACCCGCCGACCATGATCGTCATGCCGTCGCGCAGAACGCCCTCGAGGGCGGCGGCGGAGCTGGGGTAGACCTTTCCGGCCATCGCTGGTTCCTGACTGCGTTCCGTCGTCCGGTCGTCCGATCCGGTTCGCGCTGCCGTCGCCCGACTCCGGCGCGGTCAGGCCTTCATCGGCCCGCCCGGCACGCCGGCGCCCTGCCGGACGAAGCGGGCCAGGTTCGACATGTCCTCGTCGCCGAAGCCCTGCGCGATGAGCGCGTCCTCGATCGTCGCCACGAGGCTCGCGATCGGCACCGGCACCTGGAACTCGCGCGCCGTCTCGAGCGCGATGCCGAGGTCCTTGCGGTGGAGCCGGGTCCGGAAGCCGAGCGGGTAGTCGTCCTTCAGCATCCGGTCGGAACGATTGTTCAGGATCCACGATCCGGCGACGCCACCGCCGATCGCCTCGACGACGCGTTCCGCGTCCGCGCCGGCCCGGTGCGCGAGGGTGAGCGCCTCGGCCAGCGCCATGAACGTTCCGGTGATCGCGACCTGGTTGGCGACCTTCGCGATCTGCCCGCAGCCGACGGGCCCGATGCGCGTCACCTTGGCGCCGATGATCTGCAGCACCGGCTCGGCGCGCGCGAAGTCCTCCTCGCTGCCGCCGCACATGATGGTCAGGGTCCCCTTGACGGCGCCCTCGGAGCCGCCCGACACCGGGGCGTCGACGTAGCCGATGCCCTTGGCGCGGAACTCGTCCGCGATCCGCCGCGTCGCGGCGGGCGCGATCGACGAGCAGTCGATGACCAGGCCGCCAGGCTGCAGGCCGTGGATGACGCCGTGGCCGTGCCCCGGGCAGAGCAGCACCGCCTCGACGTCCGGGGTGTCGGACACGCAACTGAGGACGATGTCGACCCCGGCCGCGGCCTCGGCCGGCGTCGCGGCGCGCTTGGCGCCGAGCTCCACCAGCGGCTCCTCGCGGCTGCGCGTGCGGTTGTGGACCGTGACCTCGCAGCCGGCCTTGAGCAGGTTCGTCGCCATCGGGGCGCCCATCGTCCCCATGCCGAGCACGGCAATCTTCATCGCGGCGGTCTCCTTGGGTCGGGCGGTGAGCGGTGATCCGTGATCAGACGCGCGCGTGCACGATGCCGCGCCCCGATTGCGGGCGGTTGGTCACCAGCGCGACCAGCTTCTTCCAGTGGCGGAATGACGGGGTGTAGACGGTCCGGACCTCGTTGAAACCGACGGATTGTAGCATCTGCGTCAGCGCGGCCACGGTCGGCATCGCGCACATCTCGTACGGCGCTTCCCGCGCGTGCTCGTCCCCCGGGAAGAACGGCACCAGCGGGTAGCGCTCATGGACGAACGGCAGCAGCACGTGCGTCTCGCAGACGAGCAGCCGCCGCGTCACCCGGGCGACGCGCTCGAGTGCCGCGAGCGGGTTGCGCAGGTGGTAGAAGACGCCCAGCATCAGCACGAGGTCGAACTGGCCGACCTCCGCCGGGTCGAGCTCGTGGACGTCGGCCCGCCGGTGCTCGACCTTCGACCCGAGGCGCTCGCGCGCCGCCTCGAACTCGCCCATGCCGAAGCGGTCCCACGCGTAGCTGTCGACGGCCAGCACGCGGTCGGCGCCCCGGCGCTCGCATTCGAACGAGAAGAAGCCGTGCCACGCGCCGATGTCGAGGACGGTCCAGCCCGTCAGGTCTTCCGGCAACTGGAGGAGACGCAGCCGCCGCTCGAAACGGCGCCGTATGCGGCCTTCCGCCGTGTACGAAGGCGCCCCCGTGTCGGGGCGGCTGATGACCTGATGAGGACGATCACCCATGACGATGCCGTCGGTCGCGGACCCGCCGCGCAACCGTGCACCTTACATCAGCGCCGCCGCGAAGGGTGTAAGATCCGCCGCACGAGGCGTGCGCGCGCCGGTCCGATTCCGACCGCGCGCGGCGCCGACGGTGTTCAAGGGGGAAGCCATGCTGGAGACGATCAGCCGGGCGCGGCCGGGGCGGGCCGTGTGCCTCGCCGCCTGCGCCGCACTGCTCTGGGGACTGGCCGCGGTGCCCGCCGGCGCGCAGTCGGCGGACGAGATTCCCGATCTGGCCGGCGTCTGGGACGGCGGCCCCCGCGCGCGGCCCGTCAACGGGCCGGACATGCCGTGGACGCCGGACAACTTCCCGGTGCTCAACGAGCGCGCCCTGGCGTTCCAGCAGGTGTTCGACGAGGCCATCGCCCCGAAGTACGACTGCGTGCCGTCGACGCCGCCGGCGCTGCCCTACGATCCCTACATGATGGAATTCGTGCAGTGGCCGGACCGCGTGCTGATCCGCTACGAGAAGGACGATCAGGTGCGGACGGTCTGGCTCGACGGGCGCGAGCCGACCCCGCTGGACTACAGCGTCCAGGGCGTGTCGGTGGGCCACTACGAGGACGGCGCGTTGCACGTCGTCACCACCCACTACGCGTTCGACGTCACCGGATTCGACGACTACAACGGCATCCCCTCGTCGCAGCTCAAGAAGGTCACCGAGGAGTACTGGCGCGAGGGGGACGATCTGAAGATGACGCTCACGGTCGAGGACCCGCTCTTCCTGCGGGAGCCGGCCTCGTACACGACGCGCTGGCTGCCGGGGCCGGAGGGGTACAAGCTGCGCCCCTACGACTGCGACCCGGAGGAGGCGCGGCACCCGGTGAAGTTCCTCATCCCGAAGTACAAGTAATCCGGTGTCCGCACCGGGGAGGTAGCCTCGTGAGAGTCTGGCATTGGGTGGCGGCCATCGCCGTGGCGGCAGTCGCGGGAGCGTCGGTGACGTACGTGCCGGCGATTGCCCACCACGCGAGCGCGCCGTTCTACGACAACTCGAAGAGCGTCGAGGCGGTCGGCGTCGTCACGCGCTTCGTGTTCCGGAACCCGCATTCGTTCCTCTACGTCGACCAGACGGACGAGAACGGGGAGACCATCTCGTGGGAGATCGAGATGGGCGCCGCGGTCATGATGGGGCGCCGTGGCTGGACGCCGGACACGATCCGTGCCGGGGACCAGATCCGGGCCGTCGGCCAGCCGTCGCGCGCGCCGGGGACGTACGGCATGTGCTGCGCCGAGCTGACCCGCGAGGACGGCGGCCCGATCCAGACGGCCGACTAGGAGTCTGCGCCGTAGAACGGGTGCCGACTCCTAGAGGGTTGGTTGGGCACCAGGCGGAGCCGTAGGCGACAATGGTGGGCTAGGAGTCTGCGCCGTAGAACGGTGCCGACTCCTGGCAGGGTTGGTTGGGCACCAGGCGGAGCCGTAGGCGACGAATGGTGGGCTAGGAGTCTGCGCCGCCCTGCCGTGTGCCGGCGAGGCGCGCGTCGATGATCTCGACCGCCTCGCGCATGATGCGGTCCACCAGCTCCCGGCAGGTGGGGACGTCGTGGATGAGCCCGGCCACCATGCCGGCAGACCAGATGCCGGCGTCGGTGTCGCCGGTCTCGAGCGCCTGCTTGCCGCGCTCGCCCGAGACGAGGTGCTTGATGTGGTCGATGGTGACGTTGCCGTCGGCCTCGATGGAGTTGACCTCGTCCGAGACGACGTTGCGGAAGACCCGCGCGGTGTTGCGCAGCGAGCGGAAGATGAGGGCGGTGTCGCGTTCGGTGGCGGCGACCAGGGCCTGCTTGATGTCGTCGTGGATCGGGGCCTCGCGGGTGGCCATGAACCGGGTGCCCATGTTCATGCCGTCCGCCCCCAGGGCGAGGGCGGCGACGAGGCCGCGGGCGTCGCCGAAGCCGCCGGAGGCGATCATCGGGATGCTCACCCGGTCCGCCGCGCACGGGATGAGGACCAGCCCGGGGATGTCGTCCTCGCCGGGGTGGCCCGCGCACTCGAATCCGTCGATGCTGATGGCGTCGCAGCCGATGCTCTCAGCCTTGACGGCGTGCCGCACCGACGTGCACTTGTGGACGATCTTGACCCCGGCCGCCTTGAACGCGGGCAGGAACCGTTGCGGGTTGTTGCCGGCGGTCTCCACGATCCGGATGCCCGACTCGACGATGGCCTGGGCATATTCTTCGTAGGGAATCGGCTTCAGGGTCGGCAGGATCGTCAGATTGACCCCGAATGGCCGTTCGGTCATGCCGCGGGTGCGGGCGATCTCGCGCGTCAGGGCCCCGGGCGACGGCTGGGTCAGCGCGGTCAGGAAGCCGAGGGCCCCGGCATTGGCCACGGCCGAGACGAGCTCGGCGACGCCCACGTTCTGCATGCCGCCCTGCACGATGGGGTGTTCGATGCCGAACGTCTCCGTGAAGCGGGTCGAGATCATGGTCGGCGAGGGCGGTGGTCATCCGCCGGGTTCGGCGCCGCGGCCCAGCGTCAGCCGTGCCCGCAACTCCCCGATTCGCGCGTCGATGGGAGGGTGCGTGGAGAGATAGGCGCCGAGCCCGGCCGGATCCGTTCCCGCGTCGATGGTGCCCAGCTTCTCCAGCAGTCGCACTGCACCGAGCGGGTCGAACCCGGCCGCGCGCATCAGGCGGCCTCCCAGTTCGTCCGCCTCCAGCTCCTGCTCGCGCGAATGGGCCTTCTCCAGCCACTGTAGACCGACCTGGCGCACCCAAGGTGCCAGGCTCCGCGTGGCGGGGGTGGCCAGCGTGGCAGCGGTGATCACTTTCTGACCCAGCAGGCGGTCGATCGCGTGGCGCCGGATCACGTGCGCCATCTCGTGCGCGATAACGAACGCAAGCTCGTCTCGGTCGCGGCCGGCGAGGTCCACCAGGGCGGGGGCCACGAAGATGAATCCGCCGGGCAACGCGAAGGCGGTCGGGTGTTCGCCGACGAGCGCGCTGACCTCGAAGCGGTGGACCTCGTTGCGCACGCGGTCCGCGAGGGCTGCCGTGATCTCCTCGAGCAACGACTGGATCTCCGGAGGCGCAGGGCCGCGAGCCTTCTCCCGCACCACAGCCGCCATGTCGCGGCCCACCTCCTGCTCGGCCCGAATGGCATCTTCTTCGCTGCCGGTGACCGACTGCCAGACCCACTGCGCTTTGCGGAACTGCTTGGCCGCCAGACGGCCCAGCAGGTACGGACTGCCTCTGGTCACTGCACGGCATTGTAGTGGAACGCGCTGTCCGGTCCGCGCGGGGCCGAACGGCCGCTATCATCGAGGCAGATCATCGCATCCGTCCGGAGTGCGCGAGGCCGGCGGCATGCGGGTCCTCGACCCACGGTCGCCCCGCGCCTGACCGGCCGGTGCGGCGCGGGAGACGCAACAGGAAGGAGAGCACAACTATGGGGCAACGGCTGCTCGTCGGCGTCCTGGCGGCGTGGCTGATCGGCACTGCGGCCGACCGGGCTGGGGCCGAGGGGCGCGTGGACCGCAACGTGGTCTTCGGGATGTACTCGGGGCTCGCCCTGCTGATGGACGTGTACTATCCGGAGAACCCGAACGGCTACGGCATCGTGTTCATCTCCGGGAGTGGATGGACCCGTGAGCTGGGCCTCGACGCCACGCCGCTCAAGGAGAGCGGGCAGGAGGAGATCTACGCCGTGCCCCTGGCGGCGGCCGGATACACGGTGTTCGGGATCAACCACCGCGCGGCGCCTCGGTTCCGCCATCCTGCCCACCTGGAGGACGCGCAGCGCGCCGTGAGGTTCGTGCGTCACCACGCGGAGGAGTTCGGGATCGATCCGGACCGGATCGGGGCGATGGGCGGCTCCTCGGGAGGGCACCTCGTCAGCCTGCTCGGGGTGCTCGATGGTGACGGCGCCGCGGAGGACGCAAGCGCGGTGAATCGGGAGAGTGCCAAGGTGCAGGCGGTCGTGGCGCGCGCCGCGCCGACGGATCTCACGCTGTCGCCGCGAACCGTCCACCCGCTGTTCGGTTTCCGGCGTTCCGTGCGAACCGACTCGGTGGAGCACCGCCGTTTCATCGCCGCGTCCCCCGTGACCCACGTGACGGCCGACGATCCGCCCGTCCTGCTGATCCACGGCGATGCCGACGAGGTCGTATCCTACGACAACGCCGAGGTCATGCAGGCGGCGCTCGAGAAGGCCGGCGTGCCGGTCGAGCTGCTGCGCATCCCCGGCGCCGGGCACGGGCCGACGTTCCCGGGCGCCGCGAACCCGCCGGACTACATCGGCGCCATGGTGGCGTGGTTCGACCGCCATCTGCCGGGGCGTCCCCAGGAGCCGGCGCCGTAGACCGGCGTGGCGGTCAGTGCTCGGTCTCGGCCGGGGCGAGCCGCGGGTCGGATACCGGGAGGGTCGGGAACCGATCGAGGAACGTCGTGTAACAGACGACGAACAGGCTGGCCACGCCCGCCGTGACCAGCACCTCGAGCAGGCCGAGGGGTACGCCTTCGCCGTGCCACAACGACGGCGCGACGAGGAGGAAGCGCTCCAGCCACATGCCGGTGAAGACGACGGCCGCCACCGTCGTCAGTCCCGGTGCCCAGGTCTTGACGGCGCGGCTCAGCAGCACCACGAACGGACCGACGAACGTCATCGCCAGCACCGCCCACGCCACCGGCTCCCAGGCGCCGTGCATCCGGTGGTAGACGAACTCCGTCTCCTCGGCGAGGTCGCCGTACCAGATCACCAGGTACTGCGACCAGAACAGGTAGGCCCACAGGATGCAGAACCCGAACAGCAGCTTGCCGAGGTCGTGCAACTGGTGCCGGCCCACGTAGCCGGCGATGCCGAGCCAGCGGCGTCCCGCGGCGGCCAGGCCGGCGAGGAACGCCAGGCCGATGAGCAGGTTGCCGATGAAGTAGTAGCCTCCCAGCAGCGTCGAGAACCAGTGCGGGTCGAGGGCCATGACGAAATCGAAGGCGATCAGCGTGAAGACCCAGCCGTAGGCGATCAGCACCGCGGCGGCCCAGCGCGTCTGCCGGCGCTGTCCGGTTGCCCGCTCGGAGTCGAGGCCTTGCCAGCCGCGGATGAGCCGCGCGGAGAGGCCGGTCGCAGCCCGCTCCCCGGACTCGTCCAGCATCCCGATGTCCGGCCGGAGCGAGCGGTAGACGTAGCGCAGGCTGAAACCGCCCAGCACCAGGAACGCCAGCAGCTCGCGCAGGACGAAGAAGGGGACGTTCAGCCACGGGGTCTTCGCCTCTACGGGCTCGTGGACCCACGGCGCCCACGCGGCCGTGCCGGCCAGGAGCACGAGCAGGAGCCCGAAGGCTGCCGGCAGGAAGGCGGCCGTCGCCTCGGCGACTCGCTTCAGGGGCCGTCCCCAGCGGGCCGAGGTCACCTGCAGGATGCAGGAGAGCACCACGCCTGCCTGCGCCAGACCGCCGAAGAAGAGGAAGTTCACCAGCAGCGCCTGCCAGGCGCGGACGGCGTCGCCGGCGACGATGCCGTAGAGGAACGCCAGGGCGCCGAGTGCCGCGAGCCCCAGCAGCACGTTGCGGGCGCGGGGCGGCACGAGCGCGGGCGCCGCCGGAGCCGCCGGTTCGGAAGCCGCGGTCACCGCGAGTCCGCCTCCGTTGCCGCGTCCGGCGGGGCGAGCGTGCCCAGGTAGTGGACGAGCGCCCAGCGCTCGCGGGCGCTCAGGGCGTCGCCCAGGCGCGGCATGTTGCGGCCCCCTTCCCGGATGATGGCGTAGAGGAAACCGTCCGGGTACGCCAGGACGTGCGGCGCCGTCAGGTCGGGCATCCGACGATAGTACGAGGCGAGATTGCCGTCGCCGGTCCCGGCGTCGCCGTGACAGAGTGCGCAGTAGGTGGCGTAGAGCGCCTCCCCCTCGGCGGTCACGACGGCCGTTGCCTCGAGCGGGTTCGTGAGCGCGAGCCGAGCCTCTCGCCGGTTCATGATCCGCGGCGCGCCGACCGCCAGCGAGCCTTCCGGGAGCGGCCGCGCCTCCGTCTGCGGCAGCACGGCCGGTCCGGTCCACATATTGCGGATCCAGGTCCGCGCCTCCGGATCCGGAGGGCCCTGTGCGGGGCTGCACGCCGCCGCGGCGATGATCGTGACGGCCAGGGGTGCAAGCAGCGCGGTCGCGACCCTTGGGCCAGTAGCCTGCGCCGTGGAACGGCGCGGACTGCTGAAGGGTTGGTGGGGCACCAGGCGGAGCCGCCGGGCGACGAATGGGCTACGCATCCGTGCGCACCTCGATCGCGCCCGCCGACTCGAGCAGGGACCGCACGAACGTCCCGTCCTTCTTCCCACAGGTGATGGCCACGCCGAAGTGGTCGTTGGAGAAGCGCGGGTCGGTGAGCCGCGCGCGCGTGACGCGCGGCAGCCGGGCCAGCATGAGGAAGCCGAGCATGCCTCCGATCGCCCCGAAGAGTATCGTCAGCTCGAACGCGATCACGACGAACGCCGGAATCGCGATGAGCGGCTTGCCCCCGACGATGAGCGGCCACGCCGACACCGTGTAGATCGGCAGGGCGAACCCCGCGGTGCAGCCGAGCAGGGCGCCGATCAGCGTGAACAGCCGGACCGGGCTCACGCGGGGGCCCGAGAGCTGCTCCAGCGTGTGGTCGGGCGCCGGCGAGTAGGAGTCCACGTCGTCGAGGCCGGCGTCGCGCGCCGTGGCTACCGCGACGGCCGCCTTCGCCGGTTCGTCGTACACGCCCAGGATGCGCACGGCTATGGCCTCCTTCCCGAGCGCTCGTGCCGCGACTGCATGAACTCGATCCCCTCCGCGAGCACGTTCCGCCAAGCCCGGTCGACGTCGCGGTCGAAGTGCCCGTCGAATTCCCGCACGGTCTGCATCAGAGACTCCAGCCACTGGTCGTACAGCCCGTATCCGATGTCGAGATCGTGCTTGCCGTGCCGGCGCGCCACGCGGTCGAGCTCCTCGAGCTCGTCCACCGGTGCGCCCGACATGCTGGTCATCAGCGAGAGCGAGTCGGCCAGCATCTTCTTCTGGTGGGCGAAGTCGGTGTGACGGAACTTCTCGCGGACCTCCTCGCTCGACGCCAGGAACAGCTCGTAGAAGCGATCGAGGAAGCCGTGCTTCGTCAGGCACCGGGCCAGGCTGTCGTCGAAGACCTCCGCGTGGGCCGAGCCCTCCTTCATCTCCGTGATCGACACGGCCGGGAAGTTCTTGACGAACAGCAGGAACAGGAAGAAGAAGAGCGAGAAGCTGCCGGCCGTGATCGCTCCCTCGACCCAGGTCGGCTGGTAGATGCCGCTCCAGTTCGCGGGGTCGAAGTCGTGGGAGAGCGACGTCACGATGATGACGAACCGCTCCAGCCACATGCCGATGTTGACGAAGATGGAGATCACGAACAGGGCCGCCAGGTTCGTCCGGATGCGCTTGGCGAAGAGCAGCAGCGGGACGACGACGTTGCAGGTGAGCATGCCCCAGGTGAAGAGCCGGTACTGGCCGAACATCCGGTCGTAGAACGTCCCCTGCTCGAAGGGATTCCCGCTGTACCAGGCGACGAAGAACTCGGTCAGGTAGGCGTAGCCGACGATCAGCGACGTGACGATGATCAGCTTCGCCAGGTTCTCGAAGTGCCGGATGGTGATGTACTCCTCGATCCCGAGCAGCCTGCGCAAGGGGATGAGCAGCGTGATCACCATCGCCAGGCCCGAGAAGATGGCCCCGGCTACGAAGTAGGGTGCGAAGATCGTGCTGTGCCATCCCGGCAGGATGGACATCGCGAAGTCCCACGACACGACGCTGTGGACCGACACCACGAGCGGCGTCGCCAAGGCCGCGAAGAAGCCGTAGAGGGCGCCGTAATGGATCCATTGCCGGGTGGAGCCGCGCCAGCCGAGCGCGAGGGCGCGGTAGATGGGCTTGCGCCAGTCCGTGCAGCGGTCGCGGGCCGCCGCGACGTCCGGCATGAGGCCCAGGAAGAGGAACATCGCGCTCACGGTCAGATACGTCGTGAGGGCGAACACGTCCCAGACGAGCGGCGACTGGAAGTTGACCCAGAGCTGCCGCTCGTTCGGATAAGGGATCAGCCAGTAGAAGAACCAGGGCCGGCCGATGTGGATGATCGGGAAGAGCGCCGCGGTCATGACCGCGAAGACCGTCATCGCCTCCGACGCCCGCGCCACCGACGTGCGCCACTTGGCGCGGAACAGGAACAGGACGGCCGAGATGAGCGTGCCGGAGTGGGCGATGCCGACCCAGAACACGAAGTTGGTGATGTAGACGCCCCAGAGCATCGGGTGCTCGTAGCCGGCCACCCCGAGCCCGAAGCGCCACTGCGTCGAGAACGCGTACCCGCCGAACGCCAGCCCCGCGAGGATGAGTCCGAGCGCCGCGAAGTAGGCGCGGCCCGGCGGCCGCATCGTCCGCAGGATGTCGGCGTCGATCCGCCCATAGGTGGCCGCGTGGTCGGCCACGCTCACGGGATCACCTTCTTCAGGTAGGTCACCGCGGGGCGGGTGTTGAGCACGCCGAGCGCGTGGTAGCCGCGGTCGGAGGCCGAGAGCTGCGAGACGCGGCTGTCGGGGTCGTTCAGGTCGCCGAAGACGATGGCCTGGGCCGGACAGGTCTGTGCGCAGGCGGGGACGACGTCGCCGTCCCGGACGGGGCGATCGTCGTCGCGCGCACGGTCCTTGCCTTCCTGAATCCGCTGCACGCAGAAGGTGCACTTCTCCATTACGCCGGCGCTGCGCACCGTCACGTCGGGGTTGAGCTGCAGGTTCAGCGGCTCCGGCACTTCCGGGTCCCACCAGTTGAAGCGGCGGACCTTGTACGGACAGTTGTTCGAGCAGTAGCGGGTGCCGACGCAGCGGTTGTAGATCTGTGCGTTGAGGCCCTCTTCCGTGTGGTACGTCGCGTAAACCGGGCACACCGACTCGCACGGCGCGTGGTCGCAATGCTGGCAGAGCATCGGCAGGAAGCGCGTGTCGACCGGCCCGCCCTCGTTCGCGGCCGGGCGCTCCTCCACGAAGCGCTCGATGCGCAGCCACGACATCGTCCGCCCGCGCACCATGCGGTCGGCGCCGAGGACGGGGACGTTGTTCTCGGCGTAGCAGGCCGCGACGCACGCGTTGCAGCCGTTGCAGGAGTTGAGGTCAATCGCCATGCCCCAGCGGTGCTCGGGATGCTCGTGCTCCGGGTAGAGGCTGAAGTGGGGCTCCTCCGGGTGCACCTCGCCGGCCGCGAGGGCCGCCCGCGTGACCGCCTGCGCCAGCTCGCGGCCTTCCTGGTCGAACGTTCCCTGCAGGCGCGCGAGCGGCCGCCGCAAGGCGCGGGGCGTCGCGTCGATGCGGGTGCCGGCCCAGCGCGGGCCTCCGGACGCCGTCTCGGGCTCCGGATCGAGCAGGGACACCGGGTTGGCGCCGCGCCCCGTCGCGTAGCGGCCGAAATCGGTGTGCCCCTGGCCGATCGGCATTGCCACGACCCCGATCGGCAAATGGGGATTGAGGACCACCGTGGCCTCGATCCGCCCGTGATCCGACTCGAGGGTGACCACCTGCCCGTCGTCCGCGCCGATGGCGGTCGCGGTCTGGGGCGTCATCTCCGCCCCGTTTCCCCAGGCCGTCTTGAGCAGCGGGTCCGGAATCTCCTGCAGCCACGGGCGGTTCGCGCCGCGGCCGTCGTGGAAGTGCAGGGAGGGGTAGGCGATCAGCGTCAGGCTGCGCCGGTCGTCGGCGGGCGGGGCGATACTTCCGAGATCCAGCTCCCCGATCCGATTGCCCAGCGTCGCCGGCTCCGCGGTCTCGTCGAGCCATCGGCCGCCGCGCCGGACCGAGTCCGCCCAGAACGTCTCGAACGCGGCCTCCGCGGCCTGCCGCGCCTCCGCGGCGGCGCGCCGGGCCGCGGCCGC
>Ga0209544_1000805_pt1 | contig 39244 bp, 33 predicted proteins | sample MesohylPK_FD_187297 | JGI IMG/M metagenome (GOLD analysis project Ga0209544, IMG submission 187297) | Host-associated microbial community of the marine sponge Aplysina aerophoba from Gulf of Piran - sponge mesohyl, lysed by proteinase K... | ecosystem: Host-associated > Porifera > Sponge >... | reverse complement strand
CGCGGGCCTTGAGGATCACGGCGGGAAGGAGCTCGACGGCCGGAACGTCCGCGAGGTCCTCGCCGGCTCGGACCTGGACGGGCCGGCACGCGACCTGTACTCCTTCGTCGGTCAGAAGAACCCGGCGCGGGAGCAGGTGTCGGTCATGTCTGACGCCTGGAAGCTCGTCGTCATCGGCCCGCCGCTCGATCGGCCGGGGTCGGCGGAGGCGTCCGACCAGCTCCTGTATCGGATCGAGGAGGACCCGTTCGAAGAACGGGACCTGGCTGCGGATCATCCGGACGTGGCGGCGCGTCTCCTCGACAAGGCGCGAGAGTTCCGCGCCCTGCAGCCGCCGAACCCGGTGGAGCCTTTCGGCGCAGGCGGGGAAGGGTTCGAGCCGCCGCCGAACTGGCAGTTTCCGGACGCCGATGCCACCGAGTCGGTAGGATTCTGACCATGCCTTCCATGCGTTCGAGTCACCGTTCGCGTCACTGTGCCCTCATCGGCGTCGCCCTGTTGCTCGGCGGCTGCGCGGGTCCGGCAACGGACGAGGTTCCGGCTGCCGTCGCGCTGCCGGCCGACGATCCCGGCGCTCCATTCCACGGCGCCTGGGAACTCGCCTCGGTCGTCCGCCACTCTGCGGACGGCGACGAGCTGTCGCGCAACGAGATGTCGACCGGTTTCATCATGTACGACCCGGCCGGAACGATGGGCGTGGTCATCCAGGGAGCGGACCGTCAGCCGTCCGCCGAGGGGCAGCCCACGCCGGAGGACCGTCTCGCCGCCTACCGGTCGTACACGGCCTACTTCGGTGCGTTCTCGGTCGACCCGGAGGCCGGTGCCGTCACCCACCACCTGCGGGCGAGCATGAACCCGAACGCGGCGGGCGCGGACAACGTGCGCAACTACGAGTTCTCCGAGGACGCGTTGACGTTGCAGCCGCCGGCCGGCGCGGACGGCCGCACCGTCCGGCTGACCTGGCGGAAGCTGCCGGACCTCGCCGACCTCACGGACGAGCACCGGCGCTTCGTCGGTTTCTGGCAGTTCGACCGGCTCGAGCGGCGGAACGAAGCAGGAGACGCGTTACCGGTCGAGCGGACCTGGGTGGACGGGTTCATCATCTACACCGCCTCCGGCCACATGGCCGTTCACCTCGTCCGGCCCGACCGTGAGCCTTTCCTCGAGGAGCGGCCGACCGCCGAAGAGGCCACGGCCGCGATCCGCACCTACATCAGCTACTTCGGGCCGTACATGATCCACGCCGATGACGGCTACATCGTCCACCACCGGTCGGGCTGCTGGTACCCGAGCTGCATGGATACCGACGCCCAGCGCTTCTACGAGTTCGGCGACGGGACTCTGACGCTTCAGCCACCGGCCCGGGAGGTGGACGGCCAGATGGTGCAGGACTCGCTGGTCTGGAGGCGGATGGGCGAGTAGAAGCGGCGACTGCTACGCGGTCCTGGCGATCTTCCGCTGGAGCCAGTCGATCAGCACCCGGTTCGTCTCTTCGGGTTTCTCCTGCTGCGTCCAGTGGCCGCAGTCCGCGACCGTGTACTTTTCGAAGTCGTCGATGAAGTCCTCCATCCCGTCGGCGGAGGAGGGGCGCAGGATGACGTCGTTCTCCGCGCCGATGTAGAGGCACGGCACCTCGATCTCCCACTTCGCGTTCTCGATGCCCGGGAAGGGGCGGCCGGCCCTGCGATACCAGTTCAGGCCGCCGGTGAAGCCGGTGATCTCGAAGGTCTCGGTGAAGTAGTCGAGCGCCTCCTCGGACAGGAACACCTCGCCGGGGAAGTCGTCGCGGTCCAGCATCCGGAGCAGGTCCATCTGCCGTTCCGGGGAGTCCGCCGGCATCGCCTTGAACGCCTCGACGTCCCAGATGTAACCGCGTCGCAGCATCATCTGAAAGGTCTTGCGCACGTCGGCGGACAGCGCCTTCTCGGCCCGGCCGGGCTCCTGGAACTGGACCGTGTAGTAGTTCCCGGACCGGACGATCAGCGGTTCCTCGGTCGGCTCCGGTCGCGGCATGCCGGGAGGCCGCCCGCCCGGTGTGTTGACTCCGACGATGCCGAGGCAGCGGTCCGGGTGCAGCCGCGCCATCATCCACACCACGCCGCCGCCCCAGTCGTGGCCGACGAAGACGGCCTTGTCGATCTCCAGCGCGTCGAGCATGCCGGCCATGTCGTCGCAGAGGTGCCTGAGGCTGTAGTCGTTCACGTCGTCCGGCCGGTCGGTCAGACCGTAGCCGCGCTGATCGGGGGCGATGGCCCGGAATCCGGCGTCGGCCAGCGCCGGAAACTGGAATCGCCAGGAGAACGCGAGTTCCGGGAACCCGTGGCAGAGTACGACAGGGACGCCCGCTCCCTGCTCGTAGACGGCCATGCGGATGCCGTTCGTCTGGACGAATCGGGGCGCCGGCATGCCGGGCGCCGGTCGGACTTCGGCACCATGGGAGAGGCGGGGCAGCGCCAGGGCGCCGGCCAGGACGCCCGTTGTGTGCAGGAAGGCGCGGCGCGACAGGACGGGGGAGTGGATCATCGGAGCCTCCGGAATCGGGGATGTGGTGCGGTGCGTTTTCGTCAGGGTGACCGGAGTATTTCAGGAGGAACGGGCAAAGAGGCGTACAATGGTCGCGATGCGCACCGCGTTCCAGTTGGCAGGTTCGTTGCTGGCGCTCGCCGTGCTGGCGGCGCCGGTGGCGGGAATGTGCGCCGCGCTCGCCTCGGCCGAGGACCCCTGCGACATGCGGGAGTCGCATGAAGTCGTGTCGTGCGGGCACACCGATATGGTGATGACGGCCTGTTGCAGCGCCGATTCCGTCGACCCCGCCGCGGCCGGGATCCTCCCCGGTCCGGCCGGCGACATCGACCTGCCCGCGCTCGCGCAAAGCCGGCTGGACGCGCCCGGCGACGAAAGCTCCGGCACCTCGGTGCTCGCCTGCGACGGGGACCCGCCGCCCGCTGTACCGCGCTACAGGCTGTTCTCGGCCCTGTTGCTCTGATCCTCCGCTGAAGCGAGTCGCAGCGGTCGCCCCCGGAAGCGGGCGGCCGCGGGAACACGTTTTCGCGGAGGAGAGAGATGCATCGACATGAGCCTTGCCTGCTTGCCGCCGTCCTGTTGACGGCCGCAGTGGCGGGAACATCGACGGCCGAGACAGGCCAACCGGACGGTCTCAGTGTGGAGCCGGGTCCCGCTCCGGCGGACGTGGTCGCCCGGGCAATTGCGGACGAGTCGCTGCGCTCGCTCGTCCAGGAGGCACTGGCGCGCAATCCGGGTCTCAAAGCCGGCTTTTCCCGCGCCCGTGCCGCTGCGCAGAAGGCCCCCCAGGTCGCGTCGCTGCCCGATCCGACGGCCGAAGCGACGGCCTTTCTCCTCCCGCCGGAGACCCGCGTCGGTCCTCAGCGCCTCATGCTTGGCTTCAGCCAGGCTCTGCCGTGGCTGGCGAAGCTGGATCTGAAGGAAGCCGCCGCACTCCAGGAGGCGGTCGCGCTGGAACGCGAAGTGCAGGCGGATCGCCTGCGGCTGGTCACCGACGTGCGGCGGCTGTACTACGAACTCCTCTTTCTGGATCGTTCGCGGACCACGGTGGCCACCCTGCTGGAAGACCTGGACCAGCACGAGGAAGTTGCCCAGGCCCGCTACGCGACCGGCGTCGGTTCGACGCAGGCGGTGCTGAAGCTGCAGGCGGAGATGACGCGGGCCAGCCAGGAGTTGCTGGACCTCGACTCCAGGGAAGCCGCTCTTCGCGCGCGGCTGAATGGCCTGCGGGATCGGCCGGCGGCGACGCCGGTGACAAGGGGGACGTTGCCGGAGGGAATAGGGGAGGTCGACCTGAAGCCGGAGCGTCTACTCGACCGGGCACGAAGTGCGCGGCCTGAGCTGCAGGCCGCCGATGCCCGGCTGGCGCGTGCCGACCTGGTGGAACGCCTGGCGCGGATGGCGCGCCGTCCCGACTTCAGGGTCGGCGTCACGTACACGCTGGTCACATCGCGCGACGACGATGCCGCGCGCCTGCTGGCGATTCAGGGTGACGGGAACGACGTGTTCGGCCTGCGCGGTGGCGTCACCCTGCCGGTCCGGAAACGCAGCCGCGCCGCCGCGATTCAGGAGGCGCTCGACCTGCGATCGCACGCCGTGGACGAGAAACGGCACGCGGAACTGTCGGTCGAAACGGAAGTGGGCGATCTGACTGAGCGGCTGCCGTTGGCCTGGCGCCGATTGCGGTTGCTCGAGGACCTGCTGGTCGTCCAGGCGGACGAGGCGCTCGAGTCGGCCGAGGCGGGGTACATCGCGGGCGCTCTGAACACTTTCGACCTGGTCGACGCCGAGGAGGTGCTGTTCGAGGCGCTGACGGCGGTTGACAAGGCGCGGGTGGACTATCTGATCGGCCTGGCGGAACTGGAGGGTGCTGTCGGCAGACCGCTGCCGGCGCCAGCGAGTGGAGGGACGGAGCAATGACGAACGAGACGAACAGCGCCGGACAAGCGGTCCGAACGTGGCTCCGCTCCGCGGGGTGGGTCGCGGGCAGCTTCGCGGCCTTCTACATCTTCTTCTTCGATCCGCTGGGCGTTCACCCGGTGGACGGCTGGCTGCAGCGGACGGTCGGCTATCACACGGGTTCGATGGCACCGACCGGCGGCGAGGAAGCCTCGGCGTCCAGCGGCGAACGCGAGGTCGTCTTCTACCGGAATCCGATGGATCCGACGATCACCTCGCCCGTGCCGGCCAAGGACGAGATGGGCATGGACTACGTGCCGGTCTACGCCGACGAGGCGGAGCAGGCGCTCGGTGCCGGAACGACCATCACGATCGACCCGGTCGTGGTCCAGAACATGAACGTCCAGACGCGGATGGTGGAGAGGGGGGATCTCCGGCACGAGATCAGGACCGTCGGCTACCTCGAGTACGACCAGGAGCGGATGGTCACCGTGACGACGAAGTACGACGGCTGGGTCGAGAAGGTCCACGTCAACTACGTCGGCGAGCCGGTGGCGAAAGGCGAGGGGCTGTTCGAGGTCTACTCGCCGGAGCTGGTCCAGACCGCGCATGAACTGCTGTCGGCGATCCGGTACGCGGCCAGGCTGGGCAACGCGCCGGACGACGCCCGGCTTCATGCCGAGGCCCTGGTGGACGCGGCGCGGACGCGGCTCGCATTCTGGGACATCTCCGCGGATCAGATCGCACGTCTCGAGGAAACGGGCGAGATCTTCCGGACGCTGACGGTGACCGCGCCGGCGGGCGGTCTGGTGATGAAGCGGATGCCGGGTCTCGAGGGCATGGCGGTTACGCCTGGCATGGAGGCGTACCACATCGCCGACATCACCTCCCTGTGGCTGTCGGTCGAGGTTTTCGAGGACCAGGTGGTGTGGATCCGTCCCGGCACCGAGGCGGAGGTGACCTTCACCTACTTCCCGGGCGAGAGGATCCGCGGCACGGTCGAGTTCATCGAACCCGAACTGTCGGAACAGACGCGGACACTGACGGTCAAGATCGCGGTGCCGAATCCGGACGGCCGCCTGCGCAAGGGGATGTTCGCCACGGTGATCTTCGATCCGGTGATCGTCAGGGGTGCAGTGACGGTTCCGAGCGAGTCGGTGCTGCGGACCGGACGCCGTAGCGTGGTCATCGTGGCGCTGGGCGGCGGTCGGTTCGAGCCCCGGGAAGTCGAGTTGGGTCATGCGCACGGAGGGCTGGTGGAAGTCCATTCGGGTCTGGAGGCGGGCGACCGGATCGTGACGTCGTCGCAGTTCCTGCTGGACTCGGAGTCCAAGCTGCGCGCGGCGGTGCAACAGATGCTCAGCGGAGCCGCAACGCCGGCGGCGGCTCATGAAGGCCACGACATGAGCGGGATGAACGGTGAGGGCCACGACATGGGTGGGATGGACCACGACATGAACCACGAGGGTCACTCCGCCGCGGAACCAGAGGACGCGCCCGAGCCTCACCACGAGCACGAGAACCACGGCAGGTGATCCGGTGCTGAACCGGCTTATCGAGTGGTCCCTGCGCAACCAGTTGCTGGTTGCGGCCGGGCTCGTCGTCGCGATTGCGGCTGGCGTGTGGTCGGTGCGGACGACGCGCATCGACGCGATTCCCGACCTCTCCGACGTGCAGGTCATCCTCTACACGGAGTTTCCGGGCCAGTCGCCCCAAGTCGTGGAGGACCAGGTGACCTACCCGATCACCTCGACGATGCTGTCGGTGCCGTACGCCAAGGTCGTCCGCGGCTACTCGTTCTTCGGCTTCTCCTTCGTCTACGTGATCTTCGAGGACGGCACGGACCTCTACTGGGCGCGCTCCCGGGTGCTCGAGTCGGTGGCGGGGCTCCAGAGCCGGTTGCCGCAGGGTGTCTCGCCTCAGCTCGGGCCGGACGCCACCGGCGTCGGTTGGGCCTTCATGTACGTGCTGAACTCCGAGTCGCGGTCCCTGGCCGAACTCCGTTCGCTCCAGGACTGGTACCTGAAGTACGGCTTGCTCGCGGTCGAAGGAGTCTCCGAAGTCGCGTCGATCGGCGGCTTCGTGCGCCAGTACCAGGTCGAGGTGGACCCGGTCCGGCTCCGGGCCTACGGTCTTTCCCTGCCGGTCGTGCGGCGGGCGATCCAGGAGTCGAACGCGGACGTCGGCGGCCGCCTGATCGAGCTAGCCGAACGCGAGTACATGGTGCGCGGCCGCGGCTACGTGCGGGAACTGCGGGACCTGGAGACGATCGTTCTGGCGTCCGGCCCCGGCGGCGTGCCGGTGCTGGTCCGGGACGTGGCGAACGTGACGATCGGACCGGAGATCCGCCGTGGCCTGGTCGACTGGAACGGCGAGGGCGAGACGGTGGGCGGCATCGTCGTCGTCCGCTCGGGCGCCGACACCCGGTCCACGATTGAAAGGGTGAAGGAGCGCCTGGCCGAGCTGGCCGGCGGCATGCCCGACGATGTCGAGATATCGGTCGCCTACGACCGGACCGGACTGATCGAACGCTCCATCGAGACGCTGACGGACACCCTGCTCGAGGAGTCGATCGTCGTCGCGGTGGTGTGCCTCGTCTTCCTGTTCCACTTTCGGTCGGCACTGGTGCCGATCCTGGCGATTCCGGTGTCCGTCCTGCTTGCCTTCGTCGTGATGCGGGCCCAGGGGCTCGGTTCGAACATCATGTCGCTGGGCGGCATCGCGATCTCGATCGGCGTACTCGTCGACGCTTCGATCGTCATGGTGGAGAACGTCCACCGTCACCTCGCGGTGGACAAGGGGAAACGGTCCCATTTCGAGATCGTCCTGCGGGCCGCCCAGGAAGTCGGCCCGACGTTGTTCTTCAGCCTGCTGGTCATCACGGTCTCCTTCCTGCCGGTGTTCACACTGGAGGCCCAGGAGGGTCGGCTGTTCAAGCCGCTGGCCTTGACCAAGACGTACTCCATGGCGATGGCGTCCGTGGTCGCCGTGACCGTGGTGCCGGTGCTCATGTTCTGGCTCGTGCGCGGGCGGATTGTCTCGGAGGAGCGCAATCCGGTGTCGCGGTTGCTGCGCTTCGTCTATCGCCCGCTCGTCGCCGGAGCGGTACGGCTGCGCTGGCTGGTCATCGTGCTGATGATCGGAGTACTGGCTTCGAGCCTCGCGCCGCTCAAGCGCATCGGTTCCGAGTTCATGCCGCCGTTGTGGGAGGGCGACCTGCTCTACATGCCGACGACGTTGCCGGGTATTTCGATCGGTAAGGCACGGGAGATCGTCCAGCAGACGGACCGGATCATCCGCAGCTTCCCGGAGGTCGAGTCCGTGTTCGGCAAGGTCGGCCGGGCGGAGACGGCGACCGACCCGGCGCCGCTGTCGATGCTCGAGACGACGATCGTGCTGAAGGACCAGGACGAGTGGCGTCCCGGCCTGACCCCGGACGGCCTGATCGCCGAACTTGACCGGGCGCTCCAGTTCCCCGGTGTCACGAACTCCTGGACGATGCCGATCAAGACCCGCATCGACATGCTGTCGACGGGGATCAAGACGCCGGTCGGGATCAAGCTCGGCGGTCCGGATCTGGCGACGCTGGAGCGGCTCGCTGAACAAGTCGAGGCGGTGGTCAAGCCGCTTCCGGGCACCCTGACCGCCTACGCGGAGCGGGTGATGGGCGGCGCCTACCTCGACTTCGACATCGACCGGGAGGCGGCGGCCCGCTTCGGCCTGCGGATCGCGGACATCCAGGACACGATCCAGTCGGCGGTTGGCGGCATGAACGTCTCATGGACCGTCGAGGGCCTGGAGCGCTATCCGATCAACGTGCGCTATCCGCGCGAACTGCGGGATGATCCGGAGGCACTGGAGCGGATCCTGGTCACGGCACCGGACGGCGCGCAGGTGCCGCTCGGCCAGGTGGCTGCGATCGAGTTCCGCGACGGGCCGCCGGGAATCAAGTCCGAGGGCGCCAGGCCGAACGCCTGGGTTTACGTCGACCTCGAGAGCAGCGACATCGGTGGCTGGATCCGCCGCGCGCGCGAGGAAGTCGCCGACAAGGTGGCGCTGCCTCCGGGCTACACGCTGCTCTGGTCAGGGCAGTACGAGTACATGGAGCGAGCCCGCGACCGCTTCCTGGTCATCGTTCCACTCACGCTCGTTCTCACGTTCGCCCTGCTGTACCTGAGCACGCGCTCGGTGATCAAGACCGCGTTCATCGTCTCGGCGGTGCCGTTCTCGCTCGTCGGATCGGTCTGGCTGCTGGATCAGCTCAACTACAACTGGTCCGTCGCCGTCTGGGTCGGGATGATCGCGCTCGCGGGACTGGCGGCAGAGACCGGAGCCGTCATGCTGCTCTACCTCGACCTCGTGTACAACGAACGGAAGGGCGCCGGCGCGATGGAGACTCTGCGCGATCTCCGCGAGGCGGTGACCCACGCCGCGGTGCAGCGGATTCGTCCGATCACAATGACCGTGCTGACCACGTTCATCGCCCTGGTGCCGATCCTGTGGGCGACCGGCACCGGCGCCGACGTGATGAAGCGGATCGCCGCGCCGATGGTCGGGGGGCTGGTGACGGTGTTCCTCGGGGTGACGTTCGTGTTCCCGGCGATGTACTTCCTGTGGAGGTCGATTGGGCTGGGAAAGGAGGTGTCGAGCTCGGCTGGCTGATCCTCAGGAAGCGGTGCCTCTGACTCTTTACCGTAGTAGAGGCGCTACCTTCCTCAGCCAGGACGTGACCATGACCTTAGACACACGACCCCTTCTACCGGCTCCTACGAAGCGACCGTTGGGTAACCGGACCAATCGCGTCATACCGTCCGGCGATGGAACTTCGTCCAGGTTCTGCGGCGACAGGTGGACGGTCGCTGTGCAGTGCCGCCCACATGTTCCACTTGAACTAGGGATGTCGAGGCGCGAATCGCTACGGGTACTCGACGTGCTCCGGCGGGTAGAAAAACTCGGCGTTGCTGTGGGGGTTTGTTCCCGACGGCTTCCGGACAAGTCTTCGATCGTGGGCGGCGGAGCAAGGGGTGCATCGGCAGGTGGCCGAGGAGATGCTCAGCCCCCGCCGTGAAGGGTGTCGAGGTGGCGTGTATGAGGAGTGGCGCCTTCGGATGGCGCACCAATTTGGCGCTTGGCCGACTCATCGGCGGCGAGGGAACTCCGGTGGTCGGCCAAGCGTGCTCCGCGCAACTGTGCGGTTCCGCGCCGTCTTGGGTACACTGGATCGAGTAGGACGAACCTGACCGGATGCCGCTTGTAGCGGAGGGAGACACTTCGGTCGGTCGCTCCATGGGGGTGTCCCCGATGCAGCAGCAGATCCGGATCTCCGGTGGTCGGAGGTCCACAGCGGCGTCGGCTTCAGCCGGACCAGGGCGTTCGGACTGACGACGGCGGGCGAGCTTCCGTCGGCGATCACTCTGCGGAGAATGAGCGGTTCGCTGGCGTGCCGATGCGATCGAAGCGTTGCGCGACGAAGGCGAACATACCCGAAACGAGACAGCCGCAGACGGCGGCAGAGAACGAGGATTGGAGATGAGCGAGGAACGACGCGGGTTCATCATCGCGCCCAATGGTGACTGCCCGCTGCGGCCGGAGCGGATGTGCTTCTTGTGGGAGGATGTGTTGCGCCTTGAGGGCTTCAGCAAGATCGCAGCGATTGACTTGTCCGGGTCGCAGCTAGTGCCGGAAGGCGATGTGCTCGTCGCGCCATCCTCGCGCCGACTAACTGCGGGCGACGTGTGGCAACGTGAGGGCGACATCTTCGGCATCGAGGTTTACTCGTACTTCTGAGCCGAGGACTCAGACGGTTCGCGCCACGTTGTCCTATGTGCACAATGGGGTGGTGCACACGAACACCGTCAAGCGTGCGAACTCGCCGTCGGAATCGGGGCGCGAGGGGCGTGCCGGTGAGCGAGATCGCGACTTGGACGTACGTTTCCCCGCGGACGGCGCAGCGGTCGTTCACCGACATGCGCCGACGGGACGAGCAGCACGGTTCGCTCGGTAGCCGTCGGGTCCACCGTTCTCGCCCATGAAGTCGACGACGCGAACTCGGCGATCAGTGAGCTCGGTCCGTACCGTACAGCCGATCGAGGACGGCGAGGTCGGGCCGAACGTCGCGGTCGAGGAGTTGCGCCGCGTTGCTGCGCACTCGCGCGAGTACCGCACCGGGCGGGGCTGTTGGGACGTCCGACTCACGGCTTCAGTCCGACAGTGACCGCAAAGAGGCCAGGACCAGCTCTACGGTGAGCGCCTTGCCGATGCTCTCTGCCCACTCGATCATCTTCTGCCTCCTGCTTGGCGTCCGCATGGCATCAAGGAAGTCGTGTCCGGCGTTCGTGAGCCGTGAGTACGAGAGCCTCCGTCCGCGGCCAGGCTGGAACTCGTAGTTCACTAGTCCGGCGTCGTTGGCTAGCACGAGGTGCTCTCGTACTTCATCCGTTCCCGCGCCCTCAACACGAGGCCACCACTCCACCTGCGTAGCGCTTGCAGGCCGGTCCTCAAACTGTTGCAGGAGGTCCACGATGATTTCCCAGTTCCTCTTCATTCTCTCGGCCCGACCCTGCGCTTGACTAGTCGAGGAGCTTCGACAAGAACGCTCGGAAGATCGCCAGCCCCATCGCTCCGGCGACCCCCTTGGTCTTGGTCCATTTCGCGAATCGCTTTCTCTGGTCCGCGGTCCTCAGGGCGTCAAGGTAGTCATGCCCTGCACTCGTGAGTCGGGGCACACGGATGTCCCACGTGCCACTGGGAGATCTCTTGGGTCGGGGCATATCGATGAGGCGGTCGTCGATCGCTAGGTGAACGTGTCCGACAGCTACTTCGAAATCGACGCCGTCCAGTCTCGGCGACCACTGATAGGTGCTGACCTCAACCCGTTGTTCGACGTCTTCGAGTAGGGCAACGAGTATCTCTAGATCTCGCTTCACGAATCCTCCTGGACGGTCCTCCGACCCGGTGGGCGATTGTAGGCCATCGGCTATCGCTCGGCTGAACACCGCACCTGCGGTGTTCAGCTAAGCAATCTTCTGACGGCCGACGTCGGTTGGGCAGTTGGTTGTCTTGGGGCGAAGTTCCGTCCCCGCGCGTCCGTACACCGTTAGCCACTTTGCCGCTACTCGAGCAGCACGCGGAGCAGGAAGGGTCCGAGACCGTCATCCTGCTTGGTCGCTTCCTCCGGCACAGACCGACGAGGGGACGCCGAGCCGGTAGTGAGACGACGAACCGGAACGCTACGCCGGGACACCCGAACGACAAGCGTGCGCAGGTTCCGGCATGGGCGGTTACTGCGTCGGCCTCGGCGGTAGGAGGGACTCAGCGATCCCGATCGCCTCGGCGGCGGCCGTACTGCTCGGAAGCGAGCGACGAACCTCCTGGTGGCGGGGCAGATCGCCGCCCTGCGCCGAACGGGAACGGCTGGCAGTCCCTACACCGGCCGAGGAGGCACTCAGCCCGATCCGCTTCCGCTGGAAGCCCTTGGAGTAGAAGGAAGCTACTACCAAGAGTGCTCGGTCACTGAGCGGCCAACCGCGGTTCGTGTGCGGCAGATCTCGGCCACGGCGCGTCGGCTTGCTGCTGGCGCCGAAGACGCTTGATCACACATTCCCACACCACGGCCTCCGTTCCGTACCTTGGCGGAAGGCGGCGGCGGATCAAGGTGCGGGACTGCCGCGCCCTATCGAATGCCAGAATCCGTTGTAGAAACAGGGACGATCAGCAGTTCGTCATCGTTCTTGTAGCTCCCGACCCGGTTCGAGACCGGGAAGAACTCCAGTTCGCTCGTGTAGGTCTCAAGTTGCTCGCTCAGCGCGTCGGGATCCTGCATCGGACCGTCTAGCCATTGGTTGTACGGCGGCCGCGTGATCACCGGCATCCGGTCGTGAATCGGAGTGATTGCCTTGCTGGGGGGACAGGTCATGATGGTGCAGGTTAGGCCGTCCGGCGCTCGGTTCCAGACTCCGGCGAAGCCGAAGGGGCCACCGCCGGGCAGCCGGAAGTAGTAGGGGAGCCGGGAGCCGTCGGGTTGTACCTGCCACTCGTACCAGCCGTCGGCGACAACCAGGCAGCGGCGGCGGCTCAGCAGGGTGCGGAACCTGGGCGTCTCGACGGCGGTATCGTCGCGGAGGTTGATCTGGGGGCCGCCGCGCTTCCGCGGGAAGCCCCAGCGCATCGTGCCCAAGGCGCGCCGGCCGTCGCGGTTCAGCGCCACCACGGCCACCTCTTGGGTCGGGGCGATGTTGTAGCGGGGCTCGAGGTCCGGCAACTCGTCCAGCTCGAAGTGGTCGGCTACGGTTCGTGCCTTGGAGCGGAGCGTGTAGCGGCCGCACATGGGACGGAATGATACGGCTCGTCCGATTCGGCATGCGAGCCCACAGGCCTTGCCTGGCTCGGTGTCGCCGATGATATCGAGGCGCGTTATTATCCGGCAGTGATCAGGAGCTTCCGTGACAGAGAGAGCGAGAAGCTCTTCCGACGGGAGAGGAGCCGCGCGGTTCCAGGGAGCCTGACGAAGGTTGCGCTTCGGAAGCTGCTGATCATGGACGCCGCCGATGGGCTCGAGGATCTGAGAGTGCCACCCGGAAACCGACTGGAGAAGCTCAAAGGTGACCGAGTGGGCCAACACAGCATCCGCATCAACGACCGGTACCGGATCTGCTTCTCCTGGACGGCCGCGGGCGCTGAGGCCGTCGAGATCGTCGACTACCACTAGGAGCGCGTGATGGCGAAGAAAATACTGGAGCCAATCCACCCGGGCAGGGTTCTGCTCAGGGAGTTCCTGGAGCCTCTGGGCCTGAGCCAGTACCGGCTCGCCAAGGGCATCAGTGTGCCTCCCCGCCGGATCAACGAGATCGTCCACGGAAAGCGGGCCGTGACGGCGGACACTGCCCTTCGCCTATCGCGTTTCTTCGGCACGAGCGATCGGTTCTGGCTCAATCTCCAGACGCGCTTCGATCTTGAAGTGGAGAAGGACCGTCTCGGGGAGCTGCTCGAGACGCAGGTCGAAGTACTCGCTCGGGCGGGCTGATGAACGAGCCCAACCGCTCGTCAAGAACTCGATCCACTCGCTTGAGGGCTTGCGGCTCGATGCAACCGATGGCGATGGTGGTGGGCACTTTCGTCGGCTTGCTGCTTGGTGGTGTAACCGGCTTCGCGCTCCAGCCCGCCGGCCCGATTCCGACCGAAGCAGAGATTCGCCAGATCCTGGTGAATCGGATCGACGAACAGAAACGCAGCGTTGGCATCGTGGTCGGCGTCGTCGAGCCCGGAGGGCGGCGGGTTGTCGCCCACGGTCAACTTGCGACCGACAATCCGACCGAGGTAGGCGGCGACAGCGTGTTCGAGATCGGCTCGATCACCAAGGCGTTCACTGCGATCCTGCTGGCGGACCTGGCGGGGGAAGGCGCGGTCGAGCTCGAAATGCCGGTGCAGCGTCAGCTGGGCCCGGACGTGACGGTGCCGACGCGGAACGGCGCCGCGATCACGCTGCTTCACCTCGCGACGCACAGTTCGGGATTGCCGCGGCTGCCTTCGAACATGCGGCCTGGCAACGCGGCGAACCCCTACGCGGACTACACGGTAGCCCAGCTCAATGAGTTCCTCTCGTCCTACGAATTGGAGCGGGACATCGGCGAGACGGTGGAGTACTCGAACCTCGGCGCCGGGCTCCTGGGCCACGCGCTGGCTTTGAACCAGGAGACGGACTACGAGACGCTGGTGTCCGAACGGCTTCTCGAACCTCTCGGGATGTCGGACACCTCGATCAACTTGTCACCGTCCCAGCAGGAACGGCTGGCTATTGGCCACAGCGTGCAGCTCAGGCCGGTCGCGAACTGGGACCTTCCGACTCTTGCCGGCGCAGGGGCCCTGCGCTCAACGGTGAACGACATGTTGACCTTCGTCGAGGCGAACCTCGGTCTGCGCGAGTCGGCGCTGGAGGAGGCGATGGCGGACAGCCAACAGTCTCGCCGGGACTTTCCGGCGCCAGGCATGCGGATCGGGCTCGGGTGGGTCATCCGTAGCGGGCACGGCCGGGAGCTCCACTGGCACAACGGCGGCACCGGCGGCTATCGCTCTTTCCTGGGCTTCGACCTCGAGTCACAGACCGGCGTCGTCGTGCTGTCGAACTCCGGCGACAGCGTCGACGACCTGGGCTTTCACCTGCTGGACTCGCGCTACCGGCTCGTCGTACCGCCGGCGCTACGGACCGTGGTGGAGGTAGATCCGGCGACCTACGACGACTACGTCGGCCGGTATGAGCTCGCCGAGAACGTGGTGTTCACGGTGACCCGGCGGGGCGACGGGCTGTATGTCCAGATCACCGGCCAGCCGCGCGTCGAGGTGTTTCCCGAGTCGGAGACGAAGTACTTCTACCGCGTCGTGGACGCGCAGATCACGTTTGGGCGCGGCGAGGACGGTGCCGTCGACCACCTGGTGCTGCACCAGAACGACATGGACCAGCGGGCGGAGCGGCTGACCGACGGCTAGTACGCCTCCACCGCCTCCAGGATCAACTCTCGCACCGCATCGACCTCGGTGTCCCAGACGATGTCGCTCGCGGGGACCCCGGCCGGGCCGATCGCCTCGATCAGCGCCGGCGGCCGAAGGTCGGCCACGGTCATGCCGCGGGTGATCTCGCCGCGCACCTCGACCGCGATGGGATGACGCGAACGCTCGAACAGATGAGGGTGCGTTGCGGCGATGACGGCCGTGGCGTCGTGCAGCGGAACGACGGATTGCCCTACGTACTGCCGGAAGCGGCCGCGCAGGAAGTCGGTGACATCGGCGGCGAGGGTGGCGGCGGGCGTTCCGGCGGCCCGCATTCGCGTGGTCTCTCCGGCGCCGACGACGACCTTGTTCGTCACGTCGAGCCCGACCATGGTCACGGGCGCGGCCCTCTCGAAGACGATGGCCGCCGCCTCCGGGTCGGCCAGGATGTTGAACTCGGCGACGGATGTGATGTTGCCTGCGCCCGCGCTGCCGCCCATGATGGTCAGGCCGCCCAGGTGGCGCCGCAGGTCGGGGTCGCGTTCGATTGCCAACGCCACGTTGGTCAGCGGGCCGACCGCCAGCAGGTGCAGGTCGTCGACCGAACGGGCGGTGTCGCAGATGTAGCCGACAGCATCGTCCGAGGCTTCTGACCGGTTCAGGTCGGGCAGTAGCGCGTTACCGAGACCGGTTTCGCCGTGGATCCGGCTTCCGTCCACGGCTGATCCGGCAAGGGGCTTTGCGGCGCCCCGGTGGACGGGCAGGTCCAGACCCGCAAGCTGGGCGACGACGAGCGCGTTGCGGGTCGTGCGGCGGATCCCGACGTTGCCGGCGACCGTCGTGATGCCTATGAGGTCGGCGTGGTGCGCCGCTACGAGGATCGCGACCGCGTCGTCAAGGCCCGGATCGCAGTCCAGGACGAGCTTCATGAGAGCTACTGCGTCGCGTCCCGCAGCTCCAGCGCCTTCGAGATGACGAACTGGTGGATCGCCGTCGTCGCCTCCTCGTCGAAGACCTCGGCGTAGCCGGGCATGCCGAGCGGCAGCAGGCCGTCCTGGACGATCGCCATGAAGTCGTCGTGGACTTCGGGGGACATCCGGCGCAGGTCGGGCGAGGCGGTGGCGACGATCGAGCTCTGGCCGAGGCCGCGGTGACAGAGCGCGCAGTGCTCGTGGTAGAGCGTGTTGCCGCGGTCGATCGTCTCGGTGTCAGCGACGAGGGGCGGCTGTTCCGGGATGGAGTAGTCGCGCGTGGGTGGTTCGGCAAGGGTGGCCTCGCCGTCAAGCGAGAAGACGAGCAGCTCGCCGGGCCGGTCGTACCGCGTGGTCCCGCCAACCATCGTGGCGACGTACTGCGTGCCGCCCTCCATGTAGCTGATGATCGACGAGGAGAACGAACCGTACGCGTCGAACTCCCACAGCTTCTCGCCCGTGTCCTTGTCGTAGGCGTTCAGGTCGCCTCCGCCGCCGCCGTGGAAAAGCACACCGGTGGTCGTCGCCAGAACGCCGCCGTTGAAGGCCGAGGGCAGCCGGTTCTCCCACGCCTTCTCGCCCGACAACGGGTCGAAGGCGACGAGGAAACCCCTGTCCTCCGGGCGCGGGCCCGCCTGCTCCTGGAGCTTCTGGCGGTAGGCGCCGGAGGCGACGCCGAGGCTCAGTCCCCACTCCCGGATCGTGTAGGTGCCGGTCTCCACGAACTCCTCGGGCAGGGCGTAGAAGTTCGAGTAGTCGTGGTAATAGAAGTACATGACGCCCTTGTCCTCATCCCAGGACATCGGCTCCCAGTTGTGCGCGCCGGCGTTCGCGGGCGTGATCCACTGCGGCTTCTCCTCGAAGACCACGTCGGGATTCTCGATGGGGCGGCCGGTTTCCATGTCGACGTGGGTCGCCCACTCGATCCTGTCGGTGTAGGGGTGGGCACGCAGGAGTTCGCCGGTCTCGCGGTCGATCACGTAGAAGAACCCGTTCTTCGGCGCCTGGAGCAGGACCTTGCGGTCCGTGCCGTCGACGGTCAGTTCGCCGAGGGCGATGTCCATCGCCGAGCTGTAGTCCCAGTTGTCGCCCGGAACCGTCTGGTAGTACCACTTCATCTCCGCGGTGTCCGCGTCGACCGCCACGATCGCGGTCAGGAAGAGGTCGTCGCCGCCGCCCGGTGAGCGGACCTGGCGCGACCAGGGTGCGCCGTTGCCGACGCCGATGTAGAGCTGGTTGAGGTCCTCGTCGTAGACGAGCGAGTTCCAGGCGGTGCCGCCGCCGCCCATCTTCCACCACTCGCCGCCCCAGGTCTTGGCGGCCATCTCCATCTCGGGGTGCTCGAACGGTTTGGACGGGTCGCCGGGGACGAGGTAGAAGCGCCAGGCGAGCTCGCCGGTCTCGGCGTCGTAGGCGGAGACGTAGCCGCGCCGCTTGCCGCTCTCGGAGCTGCCCTGGCCGATGAAGATCTTGCCCGCGGCGGCGCGCGGAGCGCCGGTGATGTTGAAGCGGCCGAGCGCCGAGGGATGCCAGGTGTCGACGTCCCAGACCTCCTCGCCGGTCGCCGCGTCGACCGCGACCAGCCGGCCGTCGAACAGGGCGACGTAGACCTTGCCCCTGTAGACGGCGACGCCGCGGTTCGCCACGCCGCCGCAGCAGGAGTACTTGACGTAGGTGCGGTCCGTCTGCGGGTCGTGGGTCCAGATCTCTTCGCCGGTCGCGGGGTCCAGCGCGTAGATCACGCCCCAGCCGTTCGTCGCGTACATCACTCCGTCGACGACAAGCGGCGTGCCCTGCATCCTCTCGCTGGGGCCGCCGATCGGCTTGGACCAGGCGAGCTTCAGATCAGCGACGTTGTCGCGGGTGATCTGGTCGAGCGTCGAGAAACGCTGCTCCTTGTAGGTCTGGCCGTAGGTCAGCCAACTGCCGGGCTCCGCTTCGGCGGCGCGGATGATCCGCTCGTCGTCGACGTTGCCGGCCGTTGGGGCCATGTCGGTGTCGCCGCCACTGCCGCCGCCACAGGCGGCCGTCAGCAGGAGAAGGAGAAGGGGGGCGCAGGCTGCCCACCGTGATGTCGCAGTCGGTTCGCTCATCTTCAGGTTCCTCAGAAGTTCGCTGGCAACCTAAGTGCCTGAGCGTCCGCTGTCAACGGTTCATGGCCCTGAGGTACGGTCATGAGGGGTGCGGGACGCCTCTGTGAGAGGGTGTTCAGTAGGCGGCGCCGCGGGGGAGGATCGCGTAGACGTGGAGAATCCGATGTTCCCGATCGGGTCTGATGAGGATCCGCCAGTTGCCCACGCGCACTCGGTAGCGACCCTTGAGCCTGCCCATCAGAGGGCGCACCCGTGGGTGCGCCAACGGCCGTTTGTCGCTCTCAAGTTGGTACAGACTTTCCCTGATCCGGCGCCGAGTCGTGCTGTCCAGCTTGAGGTAGTGCTTGTGCGCCGAAGGCTTGACTTCAATCCTCCAGTTCATCAAGCCCCTTGCCCGGGACTCCCGCATCCACTTCGGCTTCTCCCTGCTCGATCGCTTCCACCCATTCGGGGCGGGACAGAAGGTCGAGAGTCTCCTTGTGGCGCTCGATGTACTCGTCGATCAGGTCGGAGAGAATCGTCTTCATCTCCGTTCTCTCGATACCCGCGATGATCCTCAGGACATCCCGTTTCTCGGCCGGGATTCGGACTGTCGCTGTAGCCATGGCGCAAGCTCCTCGCGTAGTTCACTAGTAGCCTAGGCGCTTGAGCGCTTTGGTTCAAGCAGCAGGTTTCGTCGTTGCCCTGGCGGGCGCGCTTGCGCCCGTTGCGCTGCCAGAGACTGCGGCGGCGCAGGACTCGGCCCGGCCGGAGCGGCTGCCTCTGGGACTCGCCGTGTCGTTGCGAGGTCACGACGGCCGCTCGCCGGTCGACTTGTCGCCCTATGGGCGCTGGGCCGCCCCCACGGTTCAGACCAGGCATACGATGCCGCGGGACAGCCTGCCGTACTCGGCGACCGGGTGGCCTTCTACTCCGATGCCGGCGGAGAAGCCGGGTTGTGGATCTGGGAGCTGGACGGTCGAACTGTCCGCCGCTTTCTGGGAATCGCCGTGCGGCCGTTCTTCGGATTCGAGAAGGCGCGTTTCAGCCCCGATGGCGGGTGGGTTCTGGCCAAGGTGGTTCCCTCAGGCAGGACGGTTAGGGAGATGAACGCGCTTGGCGTTCAGCCGTCCTCCGGAGCGTTGCGTTCCCCGGTGGCAGAGCCCGGTAAAGCGTCGGTGCTGGTGCGAACTGCGGGTCTTCCGGAAGCGAAGAAACTCCAGAGAAGGAACTCGGACTCGAGGACGATTGGGTGAGGGACAAGTTGGTGGACCCGCGGTCGTCGGCTTGGGAACAGGCGTGGTTTCACGGATCGCCACGAGCGGCGGTGATTCGACGACTACGACTACTCGCCGGATGGGTGCGTCGTCCCCTGGATGGGCCGGCCCCGTGAAGAACACCAGGCAGCCCAACTTCGACCTCGTCGTGCGCGACTTGGCCGCCGACGCGCCGAGAACGGTGGCCGAGGACGTCCGCATGCCCTACGGTGGAGTTGGGCGCAGGAGAGCGGTCAGCTTGCTGGTTTCCGAGCGGCAGACAGGCCGCGGCGGCGGTGGAGGAGGCCATCGAACGTCTGGTCGTCGTCAACGTCCGGACCGGTTCACACCGAGTGATCGGCGCGACCGCGCCCGGCCCGTCGCTCGGGGAGGGTGAGGTGTCGCCACTCTGGAGCAGCGGCGGCAGCGGCATCTACAAGATCGCCGAAGGCGAACTGTGGCGAATCGATGTCGAGTCGGCCAGGCGGGGCGCGTCGGCCCCGTTCCGGAGTGGCGGATGCGCGCGATGGTCTCCGATGACGGCCGCACTGTCTCGACGACGGGCGGCTATGGGTGCTCGGCCTAGAACGCGGCCTTCTTCGCGGTCGACGCGGTTTCGGGCGAAGCCCGCCGCGCCGCCAGTGGGCTGCAGAACTACTCGGCGGCCTTCAACCTGGATGCCAGCGACGCGATCGGCGAGATGGTCTTCGTCGCCTCGGACCAGGAGCACACGCCTGACGCATGGACGTTGAGCACCGGTGGGGTGCCGTTTCGCAAGGCGTCGCGGATACACGAAGGGCAGGGCGACTACGAACTCGCAAGCGCCCGGCCCATCCGGTGGCGGAGCCTCGACTGGCAGGAACTCGGCGGCACGCTGCTGCTGCCGCCCGGGTACCGCGACGGGGAGCGTCCGCCGCTAGAGGTCTTGGTCGATGGCGGGTCGATGGGCCCGGGCTACGTCCGCAGCTTCGAGATCATGGACGCCAGCCTGCCGGCCTTCAGCATGCCTGTCCCCGCCACTCGCGGCTACGCGGTGCTCTATCAGGATCCGCCTCTGCGAGTCGGACCGCCGATGAGCGACCTGCCGAGCACCGTGATCCCCGCCCTGAACGTCGCCATCCAGCACGATTCCGCAGACTCGGAGCGATTGGCGATCATGGGCCAGAGCTACGGCTCATACAACACGCTCGCGACCATCACGCAGACGGCCCGGTTCATGGCGGCCGCAATCACCGCCGCGGTCCCTGCGCCCGGACCTCGTCGCCCACCGCATAGCCGGCAACGTGGGCTACTACCAGCAGGGCCCCGACCGCATGGGCCGCATGCTTTGGAAGGCCCTACCGGGACTTCGAGAACTGGCCCCTGTTCCGGCTCGTCCGGAACGAGGCTCCACTGCTCATCGGACTGGGCGAAGTGACGGCGATGTGACCGCTTGCGACACCATCTTCAACACTCTGGAACGCCTGGACAATCCCGTCGAGTACCGGCCCTGCGATCACAAGGCGCACGTCGTCCCGCAGGGGGCCAACCTCCCCGCCTTCGGACGGCCGCGCCTCAAGTTCACCTGAACCTCGACGTGCCTAAACCCGCGAGCGTGTTCCTGGGCGACCGCTAGCCTTGGGGCCCTCGGGCACCAGTGAACAATCTTGGCCTCCCGCGTGGGGCGAGTTCCGCACCCCTTCCCGGAGCCACCACCGCTAGTCCGGATCGAAGCCGGCTGCCGATCTGCTGGTCCTCGGGCTGGGCCAAGACTAGAGAGCGTTCCAGTGCGAGCACGGGTTCCCGAGGCATAGGGGCTCTGACGTGCGGCTGCGCTGGATGAAGGCAGTTAGTCGTCAGACCAACGGAGTCCCGGATCAGGGCCTAAGAGACGTCGGGTCAGGCATCCTTCAACCTGGCGCGGTACTTGATGCCCAGCGCTGCGCATACGGCTTGCGCTAGCCGCACTGGCACCCGGTGCGTATTCAGGTACTCTTGGGTTCTGAACGACAGCACCGTTCGCATGAACGGGTAGGCGTGCTTGTCCATCAGCCTCTTGAGTTCGTTTAGGTCCTCTTTGGCGAAGTCATCGCCGGTTTCGAGCCTTAGATAGAAACCAATGAGATCGTAGGCTGGCGTGTCTTTCTCCGCCACTAGCCTCTCGATGACCTCCCTAATCTCAGGCCCGTTAAGTGCTCCGACGATCTTCCCGACATTCCACATGGTCAGCAGGAAAATCCAGAACTGAAGCGCCCTCTCGATCCGCTCAAGGCTCATTTCCGGGTAGCTTCGTCGTATCCGCACGGCAAGGTGCCTAACCTCGTCCTCAGCTCCGACCATGAGGCTCACCAACCTCAGACCCCCGTCCGCCACTGTCTCTGCTACCTCGGACAACTTGGTGCGCCGAAGGACACCATACTTGCTCTTAAGTATCTGCCCTAGGACATTGTTGTTCTTCATGATTCGGTAGATGTCATTGACGAACTCTACCGGATCGTCCTCGTCGACATCGTTGTCCGCAGTCAACTCCTCGGTCTCATCCCGCCGATCTCTCTCGTTCTTTCGCTCCTCGGCTACGCTGTTCTCGGACAGAATTCGTGCGGGAATCGCCTGGACCAGGTCCGCGAACATCCTCGTTTCAACCTTGTCCAACGTCGCTGGCGTTGCCGCGCTCAGCGAAGCCTTCGTCCGGCTCAGTATCTCGTCCAGTATTCTGGTGTCGTCCGTATGATGTATGGTGAACATAAGAGTCAGATAGTTGGCCGTAATGTAGCTGCGTTCGACCAACTCCGTGATTTCGTTCGTATGCTGGTGCGAGTTCCTCGCCAGAAACCTACCAAGAAAGAAGAAGTACATGTACCGGTCGCGGAAGGCCTCATGGTTCTTCAGGAGGATTCCGTAAGGATCGCTGCGCAGCCGCCGCAAAGTGGAGCTCTTGATGACGTACTCCTCTTCGTACTTTGAGACAAACGCTTCGAAGTCTGCCTCAGTAAAGTCGGCGTGAGGACCGACTCCATGAGCCTGGAAACGTTCATATGCCAAGTGCTCGGCAAAGTTGAAGCAGGCGTTGACCTCGTCATCCTTGAGGTCGATTCCCGATTTGGCGAGGTAGGAGAGGATGAGAACGTGGTAGCAATGGCTGTGCGACGTAATCTCCATCTGGGTCTGGAGGAATCCTTCGTACGTTTGTAGGATTGCTAACACATAGAAAGGATAGCGGGGCACGATACGGTTGCTCATGATGATGGAGTTGACGCGGCCCTCCAACTCATCGACGGTCGCGTCGATCTTTCCGGGAGCGGCTATCGTGTTCGAGACTCTTAGTCGCTGGCGAATAAGGTCTTCCTGCTTTGTGTGTGTCAAGGGCTGAAGGTGGACGCGCCGGAAGGAGGCCAGTGACTCTTTGTCATCGTAGAAAGAGTAGTAGATTTCAGACGAGACGGCCACGATCACTCTGTCGAAGGTCTCCGTCGCTTGGACAACGTACTCGAGGGTGCGCGGGTCGGCGGTCAGGTTGTCCATGACGATTAGTCGTTGGGATAGATGGGACCACCGCGAGTAGTCGCCGAAGTACTGCATTGCATAGTGCTCGGCGAAGAGTGTCGCTGCTGGACGGGGGCCTGCATTGTGGAGGTCAAAGTGTAGGACGGGGGACTGTACTTTGCTCAACGTGAGGAACAGGTGACGGCACAGCGCCGTCTTACCGCTCAGTGCGTCGCCTACGATCAGCACGTGACTGGTTTCAAGGAGTTGCTCGGCATCGGCGACGACGATGTCGTCTAGCACGTTTCCGGAGGCGACGGGAGTCGTAAGACGGGGAAACACGAAGACCGTGTCGAGAGGGACATGGGATTGAGAGATAAACTGCGTCTTGGCGAGTTCTTTTCTGAAACTTGGCCTGACGCTGAAGTCGGTGCGAAACGCTTCAACAACCCGTTTTAGTCCGTCGTAAATCTGTTGCCAAGCGATGTTGCGGTCTGAGTGGGATGAGATGGGTTTAGCATCCTTGGGCAGCGCCTTGAGGTCTGCGGCCCCGGGGAGGTCTGGCCACGGACAAGGTGTGAGGATGACGGGCACGCAGACGATATTGGGGCGTTCTTGAGCTAACTTTGCGGCGTAGTCCCACTCCTTGAGGCATTCGTCGGACGCTAAGAAATCTCGGCTGATGAGGAACAGAAAGATGTCAGTCTTGTCCATCTGCTCTTGGAGCTTCTTAGATATGGGTTGCCCAGGTAAGATTGAGTGGTCGCTCCAGTCGTCAAGCACACCCTGCCTGCGTAGCAGGGAAAGCGTTTTCTCTGTTTCGTCTCTGTACTTCTCGTTCTTGTGGCTGTAGCTGTAGAGGAGACGAACTCTGAGGGGCTCTGCTTTGGCGCTCACTTTAACTTTTTCTCCGTTCTTGGGTTTGGGGGGGTTAGAACCTTAGGTTCAGCCGGCGACAGCTGGCGGGGCATGTAGGGCCTTTTCGGTGGTTGAAGGCGAGGATTGTTCCTGGTTCAAACCTACAGGCGGAGAAAGGCCAGTAGCGCCAGGCGTTTGGGGGCCAGGGTGGGGTGCGGTGAGCCGGTTGTGCGTGAAGAGGGGGACTCTAGCCGCTGGGAGAAGGAGGATCCAGTGTCTTGGCGGGGGGAGGGGCGGTTGTGGACTCCGTGGGAGTTCACGGGTTTTCCGGAGTGGCTGGTCGGGGATGGTAGCGGCTGATGATTCTGGAGGAGGAGTGCCGTAGGAGAGTGCGGGGGAGCGGCGCTAGCGGGAGAGATGAAGGCACTTTCTCAGAGAGCGGGCGGAGGTCGACGTGGCTGAGGGGGGGCGATGGAGGGTGTGCTCCAGTGACTACCGAGATGGAGGGAACGTGTGTGTGCCCTTACTGTGGGCTCCCACCGCCTTCGAGGAGGCCCTCATCGACTCCGTAGTGGTCGGTCGCCGCGAGGTTGCGCACCAGCGGGTCGATCCGCTTGCGGGTGGAGTGAAGGCCCCGGAAGGTCAGGACGGTGGCCAGGAGAGGTAGGCCTCTTCGGTTCGAGGACCGAGGGTTGGACCGGCGTGATTGGCGCGGTAGTACGAGCGGTAGTCGGGTCTGATCGGCTGATCCCAGAGCACCTGATGCAGGAACTCGGTGGGCTTGTAGAGCCTGAACAGGTGCTCTGCGGCGGCATTGATGAGTACCTTTAGGTCGGACTCCCTGATCGCGTCGACACTTGCATTGGCGATGGTGGCGGGGTGGTCGCGTTTCCGTACTCGCGGTTGGCCGGGCCGGGGGAGATCGGTTCCAGCGGGGCGTCGCTGCGGCAGAAGCGGTGCTTGGGACGCATGTCGGCTCAGTCGTCGACCGCCGAGATGTTGAGGCCCATCGAGGCTACGGCGCTGAAGGTCTCGGCGTACTCTTACGCCAGCCTGAGCGAGTCCATGCTTCCCATCGAGATGATGGCGAACAGGGTGCCACGGCGATCCGTGCGGGCGTTGTAGGTCTCCCGGACATGGGTGAGGAACGGCCCGATCAGGAACGAGCGCTCCTTCTCGGAGCCGGCCTTGAAGTCAAAGCAGAAGTAGCGGGCGGTGCCGATCAACTTCGGCGGCAGCGTGCCGGCCTCCTACATTTCGGTGAGGATCGGCCGCTACTGAACTCCCAGCACGTCGCGGCGGCCGCCGCCGTGGGGATTGAGAACCAGCGGAAGGGGCTCGCCGGTTTCGTCGTAGCCGGGTGGCAGCAGGGCGTAGTACTCGACCGGTGACGGCACGAGGTCGGAGTCGAGGTTGCCGGGGACGAGTTGTCCGGGTTAAGCGCCGGCGGTCGTCGCGAACGCGAGGGCGGCCGACGTCACCAGGAGGACTTTCATCGACTTCATGGCACTGTTTCCTGCTTGCGAGTAGGTGCGTGGTACCAGATCGGCGAGGTCCAGGCGCGCTCCTGGATGCGCCAGGGTTGATCCGGATCGGCACAGGCCGCCGGGCGTTCGGCTTCGGGCAGGGCCGCGCACTGGAGCGCGTTCCAGCGGCAACTCGGGTTCTCGAGCACTCTCGCGTAGTAGACGGCCGAGCGGGCCGGATCGAACTCGGGATCGGTCCACGTGGCGCACAGGGAAGCGGCGCCGTCACCGCTTCGTTCGCAGGTGGACCGCGAGACGTCGGCGCCGTTGTCCGGGTCGCCGGCGACGTCGAAGATCCGTTCGTGGAACAGGCCGTCGTCGCCGACCCAGCCCTTGACGATCTGGATGCGCTGCAGGGGCGTACCCGGGTGGTCGGCGGTACCCAAGTCGGCGATGGCGGAGACGAACAGGGACGGCGCCCCGGAACCTCCGCTCTCCGGCAGCACGCCGCCCATCGGCACCGCCGTGTCATAGGCGTCGGCGATCATGTCGCCGCTGGAGCAAAGATCGGGCAGGTCCCAGCCGCCGAAGAGACGCGCCTTGATCCGCACGCCGCTGGTGCCGAAGGTCTCCTTGCGCAGCATCGCGTCGAACAGCGAGTCCCGGGAGTTCTCCTCGGCCCAGATGCCGATCAGGCCGCCGGGGTTCCTGAGTCGGTGCGGCGCGTAGGCGGGTGTCGTGAGCCGCTTCTCGAGGTCCGAGTCGACGTTCGCGTTCTGTCCCTGGTAGTCGAACTCATCCGTGTCGCCCGGGAGACCGTTGTGGCCGTCAGTCGAGGCCATGATCCCGAACTGGAACGGGTTGACCCCCAGGCGCTCCTCCTGGGCCAGACCGTCGATCAGCGCGTAGCGCACGAAGTCGAGCCGGGACTGGCAACCCTGGCCGCGCAGCCCGCCGGCGCCGGTGCCCTCCTCGCAGTCTGGCGGCCTCTCGCCGTCGATGTACCGCACTTTCTCGAAGTCGCAGAACTCGTCTTCTCCTCCTACGACTCCCCACATGCCGCGCCGGCACTCGGAGTCGCCCTTGGCCTGCATGATCTCCACCAGTGGATCCATCTCGGCCTGGAGCGCCGCCCGCGCGCGCTGTTCGTCCAGAGGCATGCTGGCCCAGTCGACGGTGAACATCTGCCCGTTCGAGATGTTCGAGTTGTGGGGGATGGTGAGCGCCTGGCAGCCGGTGCCGGTGTCGTTGCAGCGGTCCTTGAGCCGGGTCCAGAGGTCGAGCGGCTCCGCGGCGTCCATCCAGGAGATCGGCAGCTCCGGCGCGATCTCGTTGTGCAGAATGACGTTGCGATGCACCTTGGACAGGCCCGGCATGCGGGTGTACTCCCAGCCATGGAACGCCGTGAAGGAGCAGTCGCTCGACCGGTCGTAGTGGCTTTCCGCAGCGGCCTGGGTCGCGCCCCAGGCGGTGAGCAGGCCGTTGCGGCAGACACTCGTATCCTCGCCGCAGAGCCCTGACACCCGGCCGGTGATCCGGTGGTCCATCCAGGCGGTGCGCTCCTCCGCGGTGCTTCCTGGCCTCATCCCGCGGCAGGCGGGTTCGTCGTAGAGCGGCGACGACGGATCGGTGCAGATTGAGACCTCGCCCAACCACTCGGAGTGGTCGGTGACGGCCGCGAAGTCGAGGGGCCGAACGAGCTGGGCGGTGCGCGTCGGTTGCCCCTCGTCGTCCAGCGGACCGAGACCGATCGCCTCGCCGCGGGCGAAGCGGTAGGCGTCGTCAGGCGTCTGGAAGCCGCCCCGGCCGAGGGCGTCCAGCGAGAAGGCGGTATGGGTGTGGAGATCGCCGAAGAAGGCCTGTCGGAGCGGGTCGTTTTGCGCGCAGGGTTGGCGTGAAGCCAACTCCGCCGGCGCGGCCGGCGAACTCGGCGGGTTCCACTCCTGGGTGACGTAGTTCAGGCCTGTCGGGCGTGGCTCGGCGTCGCCATCCGGCCCGGCGCCCGGACCGCACGCCAACGCCGCGAAGGTCGCGAGGCAGGCTGCGACCGCCGGTGCGCCGGCTCGTTGCCGCGTCACTCTTCGGCGCCGATCCACTCGTCCGTCGGTCCGACCAACGCGAAGTGGCCGGGGGCGCTGCGTCCGCCGTCGTCGGTCTCCGTCGTCCCGACGCCGAGGTAGACCCCTTCGTCCAGCTTGCGGATCTCGTCGACGAGAGTCGTGTCGTTGAACGCGCTGTAGTCCATGATGTACGTCGGCTTGCCGTCGATGAGCGACGGACCCATGCGGGTGGCGAAGCGGCCGTTCCGGACGATCTTGCCTTCCGGGAAGCGCCAGCGGTTGTAGCCCTCGCCTTCCGTTTCGGTCAGCGGCCGGTAGGCCTTGCCGAGCCAGTAGCCGCGCGGCGAGTCTTCGTCGTACATGAAGCCGGAGGTGCTCGCTTGACGCTCGGGGTCACCGGCGTTGGGGATGACGCCCTGGTAGTGGCCGCCCAGTTCCGCCATGTCCGCGGCTGGGAGGGTCTTCCACAGGGCGACCGTGCTCTCGTGGTCGAGCGCCAGCAACCGCTCCATGGTCCAGGAGCCCTTCGCGCTCAGCGGGAAGCTCGCGTTCTCTGACGGCGCTTCGGCGGAGACATCGGCGTCCGTCGCTTCGGCCTGCTGCGAGCACGCCACGGCCACGAGGGTCAAGAGAACGACGGCGGCGAAAAAGAGAAGCCGGTGCAGCCTCATGGGACCACCTCCTCGGGTTCATTGGAGAACTGCCGGGAAAGCTACCACGGCATGGCTCCGCTCAAGCCGTTGCTCCGGCGGTCGCGGTGGTTTCAATAGGGCAACAACTCGAGGCCCGGGATGCCATCGAAGTGCTTCGTGTTTCGAGTGGCCAGTGGGGCGGCGTTCTGCGCTGCCCAGGCTGCGATCCATAGATCGGGTTTGGAACGCCCCGTGAGACCGCCGCTCGTCCTCAGGTGAGAGACGATGCGGGCGTAGCGCAGCGCCGTCTCGATCGTGACGTCGCCGATCCGGAAGAGTCGCAGAAAGCGCAGCGACTCTGCGAGGCGTGCCTCGGAGATCGTGGCTCCCCCCTCGAGGAACTCCCCGGCGGCGTGGCATGGAACGACGAACTCCTCCCCGGAGTGCCGCTCGAGTAGCGACCTTGCCGAGGAGTCATGAAACTCGTGACTTCGCCAGAGATCGACCAGAAAGGTCGTGTCGAAGCAGATCATTGCTCCCAGTGTTCGCTGTCGCGATTCTCGGCGACAACGGCCAGGAATCGGTCCGCGTCACTCTCGGTCAGGCGCGAAAAGCCCCCGAGGCCTCGGAGAATGTCGTGGCCCGTGTGTGCGTCCGCTACCTCGGACAACAGACGGTCGATGACCTTGGAGAAGGACTCGCCATCTCTCTTCAACGCCGCGAGACGCCCGTAGATGCTGGACTCGAGTGCGATCGTCTTCGTGCTCATACATGCAGAATTGCATGTAGAACGGTGCCGGTCAAGAGAGTCGAGAACGGCCGCCAGTTCCTGGTGCAGAAGGAGACCAGGAGACGATGTCCTCGCTCCCGAGCCCGCGAGTCCCCCCTGGCGGTTGTCCGAAAGGCAGGCCGCGCAGCTCAAGAAGGACACGGCGGCCGCCGTGCAGGAGCTCCGCGTGCGACCGGTCCCGCCCGCGTGAGCTCAGAGATTCCCAAGTGTCCCAACGGAGCGGATACGCCAGGGTTGCTTTCACTTCGCTGGCTTCGAACAGGGAGGCGTAGGCGAGAACCTGGTGAAGGTCAGCCCGATGCCGCCCCCGGAGATCGTCGGCGAACCTTCGCCAGCCATGTTCATCGAGTTCAACGAGGTGACTCTTGTACTTGGCGTCGACGATCTGAACGCGTGAGCCATGCCGGACGACGATGTCCGGCTCAAGGTGCCCAAGAGACCTGTGCACAGGGTCGGACCAGGAGATGGGGAAGATTGTCTCCCGCAGGCGGCCGACTCGTACATCCCCACCGGTCCGGGCAGCTTCCTCCCGAACGATCGCCTCCACATAGGCCTCCCATGCCTCAGCCAGCGGGAGGTGCCAGGCCAGACCGTCCAGGGTGCGGCCCCCTCCGAGGCCCCGCTCGTCAAAGATCCACGCCATGGCCTCCAGCCCCTGGCGGAACACGGCGCCGGAGACCTGGCGGTTCCGGGTCAGTTCGTCTAGCTGTTGTCGGGAGGGGGCCTGGCCTGTCACCTCGGAAAGCCGGTCGAGGAGCCCGGCGGCTTCGGTTGCAAGGAACCGGCCCATCAGGTCGTCGTAGCCGGCCGCGAGGAGCGACCGGTGGACCTGCTCGAGGGTCCAGCGGATGAATCGCCGGAGCTTCGGATCCGCGTCCAGTTCCGGGTAGCGGCAGGGTAGCCGGTGCCACCTGCCGCGGGCCAGGCTGACCGTCCTGTACTGATCCCAGAGGATGCGGCCTCGCGGCTTCGCAAGGATCGCTTCGCGTTCCTCGTAGCCGCGCTCTTGCGAGTCGAGAAGTTGCCGGAGCCTCTCCAGAACGGGACCGGCAATCACCCAGGGAGGCACCTCGCGTCCGCTACCGGGGACTAGCGGGAAGGCTCCCAGTCGTGGCGCCGCGGCCCAACCGGTGGCATGCAGCACCCGGCCCACACCGGCCCATCCGAAACGCGGACGGACGACGAACCCCCCAATGGGGCGTTGGGTCTGGGCGGAGCAGAGAGGCACTGCGCCGGCTCGTCCGCCGGGCCGGAGCCGTATCCGGAGACCTTCTTCGCCAGCCTCAAGCGTTGGCTTCACGTCGAGTTCCGCCAGGGCTGCTTCGTTCGCTCGAATGAAGGGCTCGGCGAAGGCTCCCCAGCCGCGGTCTCGTTGGGGCGGCGCAAAGTGGCTGGAGGGTGGAATCAGGACTGGTTCCCCGTGGTCGGTCCCGACGTGCAGCGGTCTCTGTTCGGGCGGGTTCGCCGACCGGTTGGGTCTTCGAGGGCGGCGTCGGTTGCGCATCCTCGGGCGCCTTCTCTGTCCGGGTGGTCTGCGCGCCACCTCAAGCAACCCGGTCCGCGAGCGAGTCCCGCAAGGCATGGAGTTCGGTGCTTGCCGCGCCTAGCACGCCCTGCCGCAGGTATTCGTCGAAGAGAGGAACCAGCTCGAATCGCAGACGATTTTCCAACTCTTCTTCAGTCTTCGCCAAGTAGTACGCATGCCCAGGCATCAGGCTCAGAGCGTCCAGTGGAGCATGTTCAACGAAGATATCGGCCACCTGGTTGAAGATCTCAAGGGCGACCGCGGGCGCATGGGCTTCCACGACCCTTCGGTCCGGATACATGGTGACGAAGGCGAAGCGCCGTCTGACCGCAAGATCCATACTCGCGATGCTGCGATCTGCCGTGTTCATCGTCGCAAGTACGTAGAGATTCTCCGGGAGTTGGAAGGACGAATTCCCGTTCCAGGTGTGGGAGAGTTGGACGCTCCGGGCCTGTTCCCCGCCGACGGTGTCCGGCTCGAAGAGGTAGATCGCCTCTCCAAGGACCTTGCCGAGGTCCGCGCGATTGACTTCGTCGATGATCAGGAGTGCCGGCCGCTCCGCGGCGAGGGCGCTCGCCTGCAGCAGAACACCTGGCCGAACATCGAACCGCAGATCGTCGCTGCTCGCATCTGGGCTCAGGCCGATCATGAAGTCCTCATAGGTCACGGCCGGGTGAAACTGCACTGTCATACCGGAGCCATTGAACCTGGTACGCCGTATCTCTTCCGCGAGACGCGTCTTGCCGGTGCCGGGCGGTCCCTCAAGGACGACGAAGCGGCGCTCTCGCACCAACTCGTAGAGGGACTCCGCATCGACCGCTGGAAACAGGTCCTCGCGCAGCTTCGACTGAAGCTGCTCGTACTCCGCTCTGGCGGCCGCCATGGGTTGCCAGCCGCGTTCGAACGCGTACAGGTCGAGGAAAGCCCGAACCACCCGCCGGGCGCCGTCCGGGTCTTTGGGAACTTCCGCCGCCGCGTAAACCTCGGAGCCGTATCTCTTGAATGCCGCGGCGAAGCTCGGGAACTTCCCGCTGATCGACTCAGGGACCTTCACGCCGAGTGCGGCCGGGTCGGGCTTGGTCCACGTCGTTACGCGCTCGCGGGAGAGGTACCGTCGAAGCGATGCGATGCGGCGCCGATGGCCGGGTCTCATCAGAATGCCCTCGTCGGGTGACAGGCCGCGGGTGCCCACGACGAAGACGATCAGCGAGCCAACTTCGGCCGGGAACCAGACCAGGCTCGTTCCCCCATAGGGGCCGCTCGGAGGGTTTTCCGGATTGATGATCCCGGCGTAGGGGACCTTGCCGCCGCCGTCGCTCGCCAGCGCGTAGGCATCCCGCATGAAGGCGGTCTGGAAGTGGCGTTGGTGGTAGCGCCCCCCGAACAGGCCCTCGATCAGGGGCTTGCAGCCCTTGCTTGGTCCGGGGAGCCCGGCGCGAATCGCCTCTGAGAGCTGCGATAGAGCGTCGCTCATTGGGGGCACTGCTGGCCTCGGAGAACTGGAGCCGACGAGCGGATTTGAACCGCTGACCTGCTGATTACGAATCAGCTGCTCTGCCACTGAGCTACGTCGGCATGACCGGGTGAGACTCGCCGGTCGCGGCGCGAGGACGCCGGAGTGTAGCAGCGGATTGACTCCGTCAGCCCGCTCCGGGATACCCTGCCGCGAGGCTGGTGCGCAACTGATGACCGTCCAACGATTTCCCAGCCGGACCCCGGGGCCGCCGCCCGGACGTGGCGGAATGTGGGAGTCGCTCCGGATTCCTCAGTTCCGCTGGCTCTACCTGTCGAACACGACGTTCTTCCTGGCCATGCAGGGCCAGCTCGTCGTGCGTTCGTGGCTCGTCTACTCTCTGACCGGCAGCGAGTTCGCGTTGGGGCTCGTCAGCCTGATGGTGGCACTCTCCATGCTCAGTCTGGGGCCGGTCGGAGGAGCCGCGGCCGACCGGTTCGAACGCAGGGGCCTGGTGGCCGCCGGGCAGGCTACGGTGGTGGTGGCTGAGGTGATCGTGCTCTCCCTGCTTCTGAGCGGGAAGCTCGATTACTGGCACATCCTGGTCCAGGTCACGGTGGTAGGGGCGGTCTTCCCCTTCGTCATGCCGGCGAGGAACGCGATCGTCGCCGACGTGGTCGGCCGGCGCCGGTTGACGAACGCGATGGCGCTGAGCATGACCGCGGTCAACGTGACCAGGGTCGTGGGGCCTGCGGTGGGCGGCTTCCTCATCTGGGCCGCGGGCGTCAACGTGGCGTACTCGATCAACACCGGCCTCTATGCCCTGGCCCTTGCGGGCATGATGGGGGTCCATCGGGCGCCGGTGGCCGACCCGTCGAAGCACTCGATGCTGCACAACATGGGGCAGGGCTTCCGCTACGTGGCGGAGAACCGGCTGGTCCTCATCCTGCTGTTCTTCGGCCTGGTGCCGATGTTCCTCGTCATGCCCTTCCAGACCCTGCTCGTGGTCTTCGCCGAGGACATCTGGCAAGTGGGCGCGGGCGGTCTCGGGGCGTTGAGCGGCGCCGCGGGCGTCGGCGGCGTACTGGGAGCCGCGTTCGTCGCCTGGCGGTCCTACTCGACCCGCCGGCTCCGGTTGATGATGACCAGCGTCTTCGCCTTCGGCATGTTCATGATGGGCTTCGCGCTCAGCCCGTGGTTCTGGCTCGGCCTTCCCCTGGTGATGGCGGGTTCGGCGTTCCAGGCCATCTACACGACGCTGAACAACACGGCGATCCATGTCCTGATCCCGGACTCGGTGCGCGGCCGGGTGTCCGGTTTCCTGACCATGTCGTTCTCGCTGCCGATGCTCGGCGTGGCGCCGATCAGCGCCCTGGCCGAGGTCTGGGGCGCGCCGGTCGCGGTGGGGCTGTCCTCGCTGCTCGCCGTCGTCGTGGCGATCGTGTTCTACCTTGCAAGTTCCGACTTGCGACGGATGGACGTGTTGATCCGAAGGGCGTTTCGGGACGCCGCGCGCGCCGATGCCGAACGGCCGGTGAGATCGGAGAGGCCCGCACCGGCGGTCACTCGTGGGTCGGCTACCTGAGGAAGCGGGAGGGAGACGATGAACATGCTGTCGAGCTGCTGCTGGTGTCGATCGACTCCCGGTGCGTTGACAGGAGGTACTCGATGCTGATCACGATCTCGAGGCAGTACGCTTCCGGCGGCACTCAGGTGGCTTCGCTGGTCGCGGAACAGCTCGGGTGGCGGTTGGTCGGCAACGCGCTGATCGACGCGGTGGCGGATCGCGCGGGCGTTCCGCCGGAGGAGGTCCAGGCTCGGGAGGATCGGCCTCCGGGCTTCGTGGAGCGCCTTGCCCGCATCGCCAGCGTCCAGCTACCGGATCTGTTCCTCCCGGCGCCGCCGATCGGCCAGCCGATCGGCGAGGGGAACCTCGTCCGCGTCACCCGCAGCGTCGTCTGTGAGATCGCGGCCGAGGGACGCTGTGTGTTCGTGGGCCGGGCCTCGGCCGCCGTCCTGGCGTGGCGCGAGGACGCGCTCCATGCGCGCCTCGTCGCGGGACCGGATTTCAGGAAGCGAGTCGCCGTTGAGGTGATGGGCGTGCCCGAGAGTGAAGCGGAAGCAGTGGTCGCCCGGCGTGACGCGAACCGGGTCCGTTACCACCGCGAGTACTACGCCCGGAACTGCGACGATCCGCGCCACTACGACCTCGTGCTCAACACGGAGCGACTCGGCTTCCCGGGCGCGGCGGAGCAGATCGTCCATCGAGCCCGGGCGCTCGGTTGGGCCGACTGAGGCGGCGGTACGCTTCTCAGATGACTGGACGAAGTCCGGAACAGAAGCCGGCACGGATGGCAGGCCGGCGCACCCAGCGGAAAGGAAACGAGCCATGAGAGTTCTTCTTTGCGTGTTCGTGACGGGCCTGCTGACCTCGGGTTTGGCCGCCCAGGAGCACGTCGTCGAGACGGAGACGCACCGCTTCGAGGAGGTGGCCGACGGTGTCTACTTCGTCTCCGGGACCGGCGCGATGGTCACGCGGAGCAACGCGATGGTCGTGGTAACTGAGGAGGACGTCCTCGTCGTCGACTCTCACATCACGCCGGCCGCCGGTCGGGCGTTGGTCGAGGGCATCGACCAGATCACGGACAAGCCGATCAGGACCCTGGTCAACACCCATTTCCACTACGACCACTCCCATGGCAACCAGGTGTTCGGGCCCGGCGTGCGGGTGGTCGGACACGAGTACACCCGCCAGAAGATGGCGACGGCGCCGCTCGAGGAGCACACCTTCGTGGGTTCAAGCGAGCGAGACAGGCAGGCCCTGGCGGAGTTGCGGGCGGCCCTGGAGACGGTTTCGGACAAGGAGCGGGAAGCTCTCGAGACGCAGATCAGCATCCAGGCCGCCCATGTCGAGTCGACCGCCGAGATCGATCCCGTGGCGCCGGATACGACGCTGGCGGAGAAGATGACGTTCTTTCGCGGCGGCCGGGAGATCGAACTCCACTTCCTGGGCCGCGCTCACACCGGGGGCGACGTCGTCGTCTTGCTGCCCGCGGAACGGCTGGTCTTCACCGGCGACATGATGCTCGGCGGCCCGCCCTGGCCCGGTGACGGCTGGGTGAACGAGTGGCCGGCCACCCTGGAGCGCCTGAAGCAGCTCGACTTCGATCTCATTCTGCCGGGCCACGGCCCGTACTTCCGTGACCGGGAGCTGATCGACTACGTCCAGGCGTTCCACAGGGAGCTTTGGGAGGTCGTCTCCGCCCTCCACGCCGAGGGCGTCTCTGCCGAGGGGGCCGTGGAACGGATCGACCTGTCCCACCACGCGGAGAACCTGCCGCCGGCCCGAGTGCGGGTGGACCTTCGCGGAGTGCAAAGGATGTACATGGTGCTGGAGGGGACGGCCGACTAGAGCGGCGTCCGCTGCCTTTGGCACACGACCCTGTCGGGGGAGACAGGGTCCTGGTCTCTACGCCTGCTCGGCCGACGACGTTGGCCTGCTTGGTTGCTACGATCGATGCTACGATGAGACTTCTCAAGAGAGTGAGAAACCAGAGCGGAGACTTCGACATGGCCATCAACATCGCGCACCGACCTGACCTCGACGAGCGGGTGGAGTATCTGGCCAAGGTCCTGCATGGAGGCGTCCGGGGCAGCAAGGTCAAGGTGATCGAGAGCGCGATCGAGGCTCTCGAGGAGAAGCGGGGCGTCCGGAAGTGCAGTCCAGAGGAGATTCGGGCGGCCCTGACGAAGCTCAGCGAGAGAGGACCGCAGTTGCGAGCGGCGCTTCTGGCGGCGGACCCGACGCTTGATCCGGACCGGCCGCTGGACGATCTGAGGGAAAGACTGTACGACGAACGGGGCCTGCCGAAGTGATTGTCGTCGACACGTCGGCTGTCTGTGCGATTCTTCAGGGAGAACCGGAAGGTGCGGTTTTCGTGGAGCGAATCGCAGAAGACGGCGGTGTCCTGTCAGCCGGCACGGTGGTTGAACTGGGCGCCGTAACCAGCAAGGAGGACACCGCGCACAAGGCTCTCCTGGAGTTCCTCATGTTTCCGTTCATCGAGATCGAAGGGGTTGATGCGAAAGATGCGCTCAACGCGGTCGACGCGTATCGACGGTTCGGCAAGGGCCTCCATCCGGCCCACCTGAACTTCGGCGACACGTTCGCCTACGCCCTCGCGCGCAAGAAGGACCTGCCGCTTCTCTTCAAGGGTAACGACTTCTCGTTGACAGACGTCGAATCGGCAATTCCCGCGTAACCGCTCGCTCGGCCGCTAGTCCTCCTCGGCGGGCTCGAGCTTGTCCTGGGTCCTCGTCTCGAAGTCGCTGGCGGCGTGACGCTCGCGGAGCTGCTTCTCGGGCCGGCCGAAGGCCCGGTTCACCATCTGACCGCGCTTGACCGCCGGTCGTTGGGCGATCTCGCTCGACCACCGGTTCACGTGCTCGTAGGTGTGCGCCTCGATGAACTCGGCGGAGCCGTAGAGCTTGCCGGCGGCCAGCGCCCCGTACCAGGGCCAGATCGCCATGTCGGCGATCGTGTACTCGCTGCCGGCCATGTACTCGGAGTCGGCCAGGTGACGGTCCAGCACGTCGAGCTGCCGCTTGACCTCCATCGTGAAGCGGTTGATCGCGTACTCGAACTTCTCGGGGGCGTAGGCGTAGAAGTGGCCGAATCCGCCGCCCAGGTAGGGCGCGCTGCCCATCTGCCAGAAGAGCCAGCACAGGCACTCGGTCCGCGCCGCGTGATCTTCGGGCAGGAACTCGCCGAACCTCTCGGCCAGGTAGAGGAGAATGGCGCCGGACTCGAAGACCCGCGTCGGCGGTTCCGTGCTCCGGTCGACGAGCGCCGGAATCTTCGAGTTCGGGTTGGCGGCGACGAACCCGCTCGAGAACTGGTTGCCTTCGCCGATGTTGATGAGGTACGCGTCGTACTCGGCGCCGGTGTGGCCGAGGGCAAGCAGCTCCTCGAACATCACCGTGACCTTGACCCCGTTGGGAGTGGCCAGCGAATAGAGCTGGAAGGGGTGGTCGCCGACCGGCAGCTCCTTCTCATGCGTGGGGCCCGCGATCGGGCGGTTGATCTTCGCGAAGCGGCCGCCGCTTTCGGCGTCCCACTTCCAGACCTTGGGCGGTTCATAGGACATTCGGATGAGCTCTCCCTTACCAGGTATCGATGTAGGGCCGCTTCTTGCCGGTCCGGGGCGGTGTGGGCGGCAGCCGCTTCATGCTTTCCGTGATCCAGGACCGCGTCTCCGCGGGATCGATCACGTCGTCGAGGCCGCCGCCGGCCGCGGAGTTGACGGCCTTCGCACGCTCGTAGGAGGCCTCGACCCGTCGCTCGAACTCGAGGCGACGCTCTTCCGGATCCTCGATCGCGGCGAGCTCCTTGCGGTAGCCGAGCTTGACCGCGCCCTCGATGTTCATGCCGGCGAACTCGGCTGTCGGCCAGCCGACGGTGAAGAAGCCGACCAGCGAACTCGCGCCGCACATTGCCTGCACGCCGAGGCCGTAGGCCTTGCGCACGACGACGCCGAACATGGGCACCGACAGGTTGGCGCCGGTGTTGAACATGCGTGCGCAGTGACGGACCAGGGCGGTCTTCTCGTGGTCCGGACCGACCATGATCCCCGGGCAGTCCATCAGGCTGAGCACCGGAATGTCGAAGGCGTCGCAGAGTTGCAGGAAGCGGGCGCCCTTGTCCGCGCCGTCGGAATCGATCGCGCCGGCCAGGTGATGCGGGTTGTTCGCGATCACTCCCATCGGCTTCCCCTCGACCCGGATGAAGGCGGTGATCACGCCGATCCCGAACTTCGGCCGGATCTCCAGTACCGAGCCGACGTCGGCCAGCGTGTGAACGATCTCCTGCATGTCGTAGAGACGAAGCCGGTTCTCGGGAATCACGTGGCGGAGCGGCCGCTGGTCGTGGGCCTCCCAGTCGGAGACCGGCCCCTGGAAGTAGGAGAGGTACTTCTTCGTCGTCTCGACCGCCGCTTCCTCGTCCTTGACCAGGATGTCGACGACGCCGTTCGGCACCTGGAAGGACATCGGGCCGACTTCCTCCGGCGTGTAGACCCCCAGGCCGCCGCCCTCGATCATCGCCGGGCCGCCCATCGCGATGGTCGACGCCTCGGTGGCGATGATCACGTCGCAACAGGCGAGCAGGGCGGTGTTGCCCGCGAAGCAGCGGCCGTTGTTCACGCCGACCAGGGGAATGAGCCCCGAGAGCTTGGAGAACTGGGTGAAGGTGTAGGTATCGAACGCCACCCGGGGTCCGGTGTAGTCGTCGCCCGGTCGGCCGCCGCCGCCCTCGGTGAAGAACACGAGCGGCAGCCGGAAGCGATTCGCCAGGTCGAACAGGCGGTCCTGCTTGTAGTGGTTGCGGCCGCCCTGGGTGCCGGCGAGCACCGTGTAGTCGTAGGAGAGGACCATCGCCCGGGAATGCTCGTCGTCGAAGAGGTCGCCGTTGATCGACGCGGTGCCGGCCACCACGCCGTCGGCGGGCGTGTACTCGCGCAGCTTCTCGTCGCTGTACTTCTGGTGCTGCCGCGCCACGATCAGCGGCCAGTACTCCTTGAACGATCCGGGGTCGACGAGCTGCTCGATGTTCTCCCGGGGCGTCTGAAAGCCGAACCGCCGGCGCCGGGCGACGGCCTCCGGCCGGTTCTCGTCCAGGGTGTAGGCGTGGCGGCGAATGTTCTCTTCGAGGTCGGGACGGATGTAGTCGGGGTCGATCTCCTCCGCGGCGTCCGCCGCCTCGCCCCCCTCGGCCGCCTCGACGAAAACCAGCGGGTAGCCCTCGCGGATCGTGTCGCCGACGGCCATCGTGACCTGGCGCACCGTTCCGCTCGTGTCGGAGCGCAGCACGTGCTCCATCTTCATCGCCTCGATCACGGCGACCTGCTGTCCGCGCAGGACCTCGTCGCCCTCCTCGACGTCGATGCCGACGATCGTGCCCTGGATCGGCGCGACGACGCCGACCGCTCCTTCGAGTCCGGCCGATGTTGCCGGCGCCTCGCCGCCGGCATCCGGTTGATCCGCCTGGGCGGCCTTGGTTTCCTGGTCGTACGTGAACAGGGCGAGAGGATCGACCGTGTCGACGCGCGCGCCGGCGAAACCGCTGCCACGCTCGTCGCCCGGCACATCAGCGGCGCCCGGCGCCGCGCCGGCAGTGCTCGCAGCCGGGACGAAGCGCTGCTTCCGGCCGTTGCCCGCGGCTGCGGCCAGTTCCCCCGCATGGTCGTCGAGCCAGCGCGTGTACAGCTTGCCGGCGGCAAAGTCGGGGTGGCCGAGGACGCCCTGCAGCCAGGGGATGTTCGTGTCCGGGCCGCCGATCCGGAACTCGTCGAGCGCCCGCGAGGTTCGCTTCACGGCGCTCGTGAAGTCGTTCGAGGGTGAGTGCGCGATCACTTTGGCGAGCAACGAGTCGAAGGCAGGGTTTGCCTCGTAGCCCGCGTAGCCGCAGCCGTCGATCCGGACACCCGGACCGCTCGGCGGTTCGTAGGCGGCGAGGACGCCGGAGGAGGGCCGCACGTTGCCGTCGGCGTCCAGGGTCTCCAGGTTGACGCGGGCCTGGATCGCGAAGCCCCGCGGGCGGACGGCGTCGGGCGTTCCGAAGCCCAGGTCCGCGAGTGTTTCGCCGCCGGCGAGCCGCAGTTGAGCCTGGACCAGGTCGACTCCGGTGACCGCTTCGGTGACCGTGTGCTCGACCTGGAGGCGGGCGTTCGCCTCGATGAACGCGAAGCGGGCGCGCGTTTCGTCCTGCGGGCTGCCGCCGTTACCGCTCTCGCTGGAC